>JAESGM010000066.1_pt1 | contig 338052 bp, 306 predicted proteins | sample 9269721 | NCBI WGS metagenome assembly JAESGM01 (sample SAMN15720920, study PRJNA650825) | algae metagenome | isolation source: Komarekiella atlantica HA4396-MV6 and co-occurring heterotrophs from... | place: USA: Theobald House, Kauai, HI | collected 2009-07-29
GTACGTACTTCTAAGTCAATTTGGTCAGCTTTGCGCTCAATCCGCACCTCGGAAATGCCGGCGTTGTTTTGAGCAAGTCTACCGAGCTTTTTTTCTATGTATTGACGGAGTTTGTGGTCTTCTTGTAGAAGTTCTGGATAGCGGTTATGATCAGCAAACCAAAGTGATTGGTGCTCTTGGGTAATGCCTAGTCGAAATCCAACTGGATGGATTTTTTGTCCCATAATATCCTTTAAATTTTAACAATAAAAAATTTTGACAAAAAACTAGTGTTTTCTGAAATACAATAGATTTTAACAGTAATACACACTTGAAAGTATTATTAACTACAAATACTATAGAATTATCGCAGATGTAAAAAAATTCGTTAAGTATATAGGTTCTTACTCGTGTTTAATACAACAGTAATTGACCGTATTGTTGTAAGTCTTTTGCCTACTATTACCCAACAAGCAATAAGCTTACTATAGAAAAGTTATAGTACGTTTGTTCAACTAAAGTAGTCCTTTCAAAACACTTACTTTAACTTTTTTTTAATTGAGAATTTTATCAATTTAATATATAACTCAAAGTCAAACGCATCCAAAATACACTGTTTCCTTTACTGTAAAGGTTTTAGTATTTGAATATGAAAGCTGTGTTCTAAGGCAATACTGTTCAGTTAAGGCTAAAACTCTTTGTCAAAGTCAATATTTTTAACGAATCGCCTTCTCTACGAGAGGCTCCGCCAAAGTCTTGGTCTTGCAGAGAAGGATACAAAGAGCAGGAAGAAATCCTTAACTGAACTGTATTGTGTTCTAAGCAAAATCTTTGCCTAATAAGGGTTTTATAAATTGCGTGAGTTGGTCTTGGATATAAAACTACTTTTAATAAGTTTTACTTTCACTGGATTTTTTTAAACCCTTACAGCCTTACAGTTAGCGACAAAAGATTCTCAATCTAATTTTCTTGATTAAGAGCCTCTTCTGTAACAACTTGAATAATAAGTTCCTCTTGCTCTGGAGAAATAGAGTTATTAATCTTCATTTCTCTTCGGATTATCTGTTCTATTTCTTCTTTATTTAACAGTGTATTTTGTTCTTGCTTTTGGAGGCTAATTACATCACACGCTAATGATGTTATTTGAATCACTAAGCCCGCAATTGTCAATCCAATTATTAATTTAGATTCTTCGTAAGGCTCTGGCTGGGCTTCTAACTGTAATTTTGCAAGTTCTATTTCTACATCTTTTAGTAATGTTGAATCTAAATCTTTTGCTAATCTAATTGCTGCACTACGAGCAACATTTTCATATTTAGTTGACATTTCGCACTCCTGATTTTTACCACAATTAAGTTACAACAATATTTTGATTATTACTTTTCAAAGAGAATATAATTTTTGAATAATCAGAGATTTTATTGGCATGATTAAGTATATCAATTTCATACAACAAAAATAATTATTGCATGATTGATTATTGATACTATTTGAAAAACTCATATAAAAACTCATATAAAAACTCATATAAAAACTCATAGTAGATGCAAGACGGGGTAGCTGCGATCGCTGATAATATGGAAGAATTAGAGTTATTCTTCTCCTGCTCCCATACTGCCCTAGTAATTAGTCTTCAACTAAACACAATACGAGCCAATCGGCGAACTCCTTCTTTTATTTGCTCCTCGTCGATGTCAGCGTAACCTAAAACAAATTCACTACCAGGGCTATCTTTTAAGTAATAAGGATATGCAGCACCAATACCCACGCCAGCTAGTGCAGCACGCAGGACTATTTCTTCATCACTCAGGGTTGTATGTATTTTTACCATTAGATGCATTCCGGCGTTTTCCCCTAGGATTTTGACTTTTTCACCGAAGTGGGAAATTAAGGACTGCACTAAAATTTGCCGCCGTTGGTTATAGAGCGATCGCATCCGCCGGATATGGCGCTCTAAATGTCCTTCGGTAATAAAATCTGTAAGAGCATGTTGTTCCAATAAACTAGATTGGCGATCTACTAGCCATTTGGCACGGGTAAATACATCTACTAAATTATGTGGCAATACCAAATAACCCAGACGCAGAGACGGGAAGAGTACTTTAGAAAATGTGCCGACATAAATTACCGAGTTCCCCTGATCTAATCCTTGCAACGCTGGGATGGGACGCTCACCATAACGATACTCGCTATCGTAATCATCTTCAATAATCATCGCTCCTGATTTTTGTGCCCAAGTCAGTAGTTCTAATCTGCGGGGGAGAGATAGCATTACCCCAGTTGGAAATTGATGGGATGGGGTGACGTAGATAAGTTTTATATTTGGGATTGTAGCTGTTGTCAGATTACTGACTAATAAACCTGATTCATTCACAGATACAGGAAACAAACAGGCTCCCTGTGCCAAAAAAGTCCGTCGCGCTCCTAAATAACCAGGTTCTTCCACAGCAACCCAGTCACTTCGATTAATCAGCAGGCGTGTGATTAAGTCAATTCCTTGCTGAGAGCCGCCAACAATAATAATTTGCTCAGTGCTACATTTTACCGCTCTAGAGCGAGCAAGATAAGAAGCGATCGCTTCTCGTAACGGTCGATATCCCATTGAGTCGCTGGTATAGTCAAGCACATCAGCACCAGAACGACAATGGCGAGATAATAGTTTACGCCATAAGTCTATGGGAAATTTGTCAAATGCTGGCCGTCCGTAGCTGAAGTTGATTTGTGCTTGTGGTTCTGGGAGGCGAAACAGCGCGTGGTTAGTCAAACTCGCACCGTAGGTTGATAGGGGTAATGATAAATTAGCTACATGAGACGTTGAATGAATTGGTACAGGGTTTAATAGGTCATCGGGGATTTGATGACAGACAAATGTTCCTGATCCCGGAGTTGCTTCAAGGTAGCCTTCACTTAGTAGTTGTTCATAGCTTTGGGTGACAGTGGCGCGGGAGATACCGAGAGATTGAGAAAGCGATCGCGTTGAAGGCAATCGTTGTTTAGGTGCTAATCTTCCCGATAGGATAGCCTGACGCAGTTCCTCGTATACTTGGCGATGCAGTGGTAAAGCCGCTTGTGGGTTGATGGTTATTACAAAGTCCATCTCAAGATAATTACTAATTCGTAATTCGTAATTAAAAACTGAGTTAGAGTAAGAGACTTCTACAGATCGCTTCATCCATAAGGTAATTACGAATTGTTAATAGAATGTCCACAGACCAGGGGTGATCAATTCAAGGAGGTGCTCATCTGGATCTCGGAAATATAAGCTCCAGCCGCCCCGTTTCCAATGAACTTTGCTGTCGATTGGGATATTTTGGGAAGCCAGACGTTGTTCCCAAAACTCTAAGTCTGATGCCGCAATTGAGAATGCTATATGCAATCGACCACTTCCACCATGAGGAGGAATCACCCCTTCTACTGTACCAACAGGGGACGTTGTCCTCCCCGACTCTTGAGCAATGCTTTTGGGAAACAAAATAAGGGCTTGCCGATTGGGCACTCGAAGCACACAGATCATCTCATCCATGATCTCTTTCTCGAATCCAAATAAGTTTTCATAAAACTTAAGCGAATGTGCCAAGTCCTCGACATATAGCACGGATTCAACAATGCCTTTGACAGTTTGCTTCTCAGTCATAAGATATAGCCTCTTGGATAATGATTGCTACTGTCAGTCTAGTTATCCAAACGGACTGTTTCAATAGCCAATTTCGTACTTTAATATCAGTCCACTTATAACGGCGTACTGTCAACAATATTCTAAGTGGACTGCTATTTTACTTAAAAAGTGGCACTTGTATCATGCCATTTTCCTCACTACTCTGACGATGTAGAGTTAAAAATTGCCAGTCATGTATCAACAAGAACCTCCCAGTCAAAGAACAACTATCAAGCGCATACCCCAACGAGGAAACTATGAACGTGACACCATCTATGAAATTTTGGATGAAGGATTAATCTGTTATGTAGGCTTTGTAGTTGACGGACAACCTTTTGTAATCCCCACAGCCTATGGACGAGTTGACGACACGTTATATATTCATGGATCGCCTGCTAGTCGGATGCTACGATCGCTTCAACAAGGCATTGATATCTGCGTGACAGTTACCTTACTTGATGGTTTGGTACTGGCGCGATCGGCATTTCACCACTCAATGAACTATCGTTCGGTAGTAGTATTTGGTACAGCAACACTTGTACAAGATGCAGAGCAAAAATTAGTTGCCTTGAGAGCATTTACAGAACATGTTATTCCTGGACGTTGGCAAGAAGTGCGATCGCCTAGTCGTAGTGAGTTAACTGGAACTTTAGTGCTATCTTTACCTCTAGTTGAAGCTTCCGCAAAAGTTCGTACTGGTGGGCCTAATGACGATGCCGCTGATTATGATCTGCTAGTATGGGCTGGAGAAATTCCTTTGCAATTAACAGCCACAGCACCAATTGCAGATTCGCGTTTACCCTCTCAAATCGAAGTTCCTACCTATGTTAGTCACTACAAGCGTAGACGCGATTAGGCCCTCAGGACTCACCACTGTGCTGGTCAGACATCGGCATTTAGGCCTTGCTAGATAGCCAGCGAAGACCTAGGCTGAGAAGATGGTAAATTTGCAAATATAAATCAGACAGTCTATGGCTAAATTTTTTGACTGTATTACTGAGGAACTGCAAGAGTTTATTACCGCCCAACACCTTTTCTTTGTTGGCTCTGCACCCCTGAGTCCTACGGGTCACATTAACTTATCTCCCAAAGGATTAGATTGCTTTCGCATCCTTTCGCCTAACCAAGTAGCTTATCTAGATCTTACAGGTAGCGGTAATGAAACCTCAGCGCATCTGCAAGAAAATGGGCGGATCACTTTGATGTTTTGCGCTTTTAAGGAACCTCCGTGTATTCTACGACTTTACGGCCAGGGACGCACTATTTTATCAAGTTCCCCCGATTGGAACGCCTTGTACTCCCTGTTCTCGCCGCTGCCAGGAACTCGTCAAATAATTGTCGTTGATATTAAGAAAGTGCAAACCTCCTGTGGTTTGGGTGTACCACTTTATGAATATCAAGGTCAGCGCCAGACTATAGTAAACTGGGCAATCAAAAAAGGGGAACAGGGAGTTCGTGACTATCAACAACAGAAAAATATCGTCAGCATTGACGGGTTATCGACTCCGCTGAGTAAATTACCCTAACTTTAACAAAAGTAGACTTGCAAGCAGAAATAAGGATATTGTTACGTTGAAAGTCAAGCTTTTTTAGTATTCGTAGGGCAACTGAAGCGCTCCCACTTCAACCGTTAGGTAGGTGGGAGTAGTTTACTTCCATAATCATGGGAATGTCTTTTACAGTCACAACTAACGATTATTAAGGATGAGATAGAACTTAAACAACAGCAAAGTCAAGCTAAGTTGTCTATTTCTCGACAGCCATCACCACAACCGCATCGAGGTTTAAGAAGGTGAATTATGTGCAACCTGAGTTACCCTTAAATCAATGGAGACAAATAAGCTGTGAAACTAATCAAACACAGGCGGTTAAACTATATCGAAAAGCATTACAAAATCAAAATGGTTAACCGTTTACTGATGACTGTTAACTGATAACTGTCAACCACCAAGTATTATGTATAATTACAATCCCTTAGATTGCCTACCTTCATCGGCGGAATTACCCGATTCTGATGATACCCCTGTGGATAACGAACTGCAAATATTAATTCCTAATTTATTGTTAGCCATCTTAGCCTATATTTGGCAAACCCGTGATGACTGGTTTTTCGGTATCAACATGGGAATTTACCATACACCATTACAACCTGCTATAGTCCCCGATGGGTTTTTGAGTTTAGGTGTTGAACGTTTTGTTGGAGAAAACGGACGTTCTAGTTATGTTTTCTGGGAAGAAGAAGGGATTACACCCATTTTGGCTTTAGAAGTGGTTTCTCAAACCTACAATGGCGAATATGAACAAAAGAAAATAGACTATGCTCAATTAGGCATCTTATATTATGTCATTTATGCACCAACGCGGCTACGTCGTAAGCGTCAACATTTAGAAGTTTATCGCTTAGTTGAAGGTAAGTATATTTTACAACTCTGCGATAAAATTTGGATGCCAGAAATTGGTTTAGGGATTGGACGAGAACAGGGTACTTATCAAGGAAGAACACGAGAATGGCTGTTTTGGTATGACCAAGATGGTAACAGATACCCAACTCCAGAAGAGGTAAATGCACAACAGCAACAACAGTTAGAACAAACTCAGCAGCAGCTTCAAGAACTTTTAGCCAGATTACAACAACAAGGAATTGACCCAAATTTACTATGAACTACCTCTGGCTCAAACTTTCGCACAGCCAGAGGTAGCTCATGCCTTGGTAATTTCCGTGTGGTGGACTCAGTTTTGGTCAATACATTTGGCTATTTCCATCTTTTTGAGCCATTCCATTATCAAGGGAATATCTATCGTCTATCCGCACAGAATTAATTATTTGGACACAATTGCTTTCAACAGGTCTTGATTTAATTTCATCGTCAAAGTTTTTACAAACATCAAAAAAATAAATTTGATTTAAATATGTTGTCTTTATCAGACAGAAATCTCTGCTTTATGTCTTGAGAGATATGATTATTGTTGAGAGTTTTTCAGATAACTAAATCTATGTATTTCAAGTACAAAGCTCCAAGATTGAATGTATCTTGGAGCTTGATAAATTTTATCTTTGGTTTAAACTACGCGGATGTTGACGTAATAGTAAAATAACTTTTGTATTGCTAATGCTTATTGTATTTAAATCAGAATCTCTATAAATAAGCAAGTAATATATATAAGACTTACGCAAAAAAACTCTCAAACTCTCATTTCTCCGCGACCTCTGTCTTGAGAAGTTCTGATGCCTGTCTTAGCACAAAAACTATATGTTATATAAATAAAGTCCGCTTTCGCGGACTTAAGTAAGGGCTTCTGTCACTTTTATCGGCTACAATCATGTATGGAACATGATGCTTTCATTGTTGATTATTAACTCTGAAAAATCAAGTGTTTTCAAGCAAGTTATTGGACATAATTACTTGAATTATATCTCTTGTTATAAATGTCAAAATAATTCATTGTTTTGAATTTTGTAATAAAACTGTTTTGCTAAATTTGGATAAATTAAAGATAATTATCAAGGCAATATAAACTAACACTAACTTACTGTTTTGTGCATAAATAGTTGGACTAAATTCAGATATTTATGTCTTTGAGACTTGAAAATTTACCATATTTTTCAACTAAAAAGGTAAATGTGGTCAGGTATAACAGCCCCAGGAATGAATTTCCACTCCTGGGGTTTTTATTTCTTAGCAATTTTTGCGTAATTCTCTGAAGCTTAGTTAACTAAACTGAAGCGTGCCTAAATCAATTATTCTTGCATTAGGACTGTCCTTTCTTCAAGAGTCCAAAGTCCAAGCTAGCCTTTGACCCTGGACTCTTGACATCCTTGGCGCGAAATATACAATTTAAATCCGTAACAGCTTATCATGCCTATTAGTCAGTATATCGACGCGGTGTATAAACCCAGAGATTACCATCACTGCGGCTGATTGTTCGGGTTTTTGTTGAACCTATAAGAATAATTGTTCGCATATCGGCTGCTGTTGGTGTTAACTGACTAAGAGCGATCGCCTTAACTGTTTGTCCTTGTCTGCCAAGATTTTTTGCCAGCACTACTGGTGTATCTGGTGTTCTATATTCCAGCAAAATATTTATCGCTTGTGCCAATTGCCAAGTTCGCTCTTTGGAAACAGGATTATAGAAAGCAATTACGAAATCAGCTTGAGCAGCAGCGGCAATTCGTTGTTCAATAATTGACCAAGGTTTTAAGATATCTGAAAGAGAAATAGCACAGAAATCATGTCCAAGGGGAGCACCGATCGCCGCCGCCGCCGCTTGCATAGCTGAGATGCCTGGTGCAACCTGAATGTCGATGCTGTCCCATTCGGGTTTAACATCACGATCAAGTACTTCAAAAACTGCTGTTGCCATCGCATAGATCCCAGGGTCGCCAGAAGAAACCACCGCTACATATCTCCCTGCTGCGGCCAAATCAAGCGCCATCCTGGCTCGTGCTTCTTCTTCTCGATTGTCGGACTCATGTCGTTGCTTGCCATCGCCCAGAGAACCAACTAAATCTAGGTAAGTTTTGTAACCCACTAGGTCTGTTGCTGACTTGAGTATTTCTTTGACTTGGGGAGACATCCACTGTGATGCACCTGGGCCAGTGCCAATAATCGCTAACCGCCCACGTGACTGACCGATAGTGTTGGGGTCAATTGGTTCGGGGGCAATGGCGATCGCTAAGTGGATGGGCAGAGTGTGAGAGAGGGGGGATGTACCTGTGGCGGCGATCGCTACTGCTTGGGCGGGGCTATAACCTTGTGATAGTAAACTTTTTAGTTGATTTGGGGTGAAAAAGCGAGTAGGCACTTCTAAGGCTCTAGCAACGGCGTGGATCGCTGGGTCGCTAGCAGCGCTAATGGGTGCAAATATCCCGGCGACGGATGCGGGTGCAAGTTCAGCATCAACTAGTAACTGCTGCACTAGAGCTATTGCTTCATTTTCACGGCTAATGATGTCGCTGATGGCGATCGCTATAGTTGCTGGGTGATAAACTAGGCAGTTAGCTGTAGGAGTCACCAAGCGTTCTGTGATCCGAATGGTTAAATCTCCGTTAGGGTTAATAGGCAGTTGACTATTGCTCAACCAAGCTGCTCTACCTTCCAAATTCACTTGCGCCCCAGCTAGCAAATCTGAGATAAATTTCTTAGCATCGTCTGGGTTTGCTAAATGGTATCCAGCAGGAGGAGACAAAAGTGCTGTGCGAAAACGCAAATCACCTGTAGTTGTGATTGCTGGTTGGATATCCAGTAACTCGGCAATGCGGCGTGCTAAGTCGTTTACTCCATTGAGTCCGCCTAAGAGGGGAACAACAGCACTACCATCCTCAGCTATAGCTAGCACAGGCGGTTCCTGTCGTTTATCCGAGAGCATGGGAGCCAGGGTTCTAATCAGAATGCCGGCAGCACAAATACCAATCAACGGCGTTCCTTGAGCGAACAACTCCCGCAGCGTTTCGCCAAAATTTGTGAAGCTGACATCAACCCCAGACGTGCGATCCGCCAAACCATATAGCGTTGCTCCTGGCAAAACGCTAATTATTTTGCGTGCTACTGCCACACTATTTTGACCTAATACTACAATTGCGGGTGCAACCTTTGTCATCATAAGAATTATTGAACTTGATAGAGATATCTTGCACAATTCGATATCTTTCAAATGAAACCATAGATGAATAGTCACTCAGCCATCTTCTGCTCAAATTAATTTTATCGATGAATTTTGTTTTACTTTCTAGTTGGCAACACACACTCAAACTCTTCGACGTTAATCAAGTAGCAGCAAAGAAAGCTTTTACCCATCTGAATGAAGCTTACTCTAACCCCAGTCGCCACTACCACACACTAAAACACATTGCCCACGTTCTCAGCACAATTGAGACTTTGCAAGCCTACACTCAAGACTTGGCTGCTATTCAACTTGCTGCTTGGTTTCATGATGTAGTGTATGACACTCAGGCTAAAGATAATGAAGAAAAAAGCGCAAACTATGCTTGTGAATTGCTGAGTAATCTAGGTATTCCAGCAAGTACTATAGCTCATGTCACCCATCTGATTCTGAGCACCAAATACCATCAAGCTGCTGTGGATGATTATGATAGCCAAGTCCTACTTGATGCAGACTTAGCGATTTTAGCTGCTAACCCAGTTTATTATCGAGAATACGCCCATGCCATTCGCCAAGAATATGCTTGGGTATCAAAAGCCAAGTACATCAATGGTCGTCGGCAGGTTTTGGAGCGATTTTTGCAGCGATCGCAAATCTATTTTACAGATTTGATGTTCGAGGTTGCTGAACAATTTGCCCGCTCAAATCTCAAGGCGGAAATTTACATGCTTGACAACTGGGAATCTGATGGAAAATAGCGAAAAGTAATTGATTGAACAGCAGAATCAGCGTTTATATCTAAGAAACAAACTGCTTTAAATTAGTTAACTTGAACAGATAAATTGTTGCCACTGTAGAAAGTACTACTAAAATACTTATTATTAAAAATAATATATTAAAAGGTATTCCAATATTTATGTTAATTGGATAATTTATAATTAACAAAATAAATAAATACTGCCAGTATTTATGTAATACAAATAGACCAAGCGAATATTTTGCTAACTTTTGGGTAAACCAATTACCTTTAAATTTTAAGGTGTGAATAAAACAGAACAGAGTTAATGCTCCAAAAACCACAGAAATTCTGCTATAGATTCCTGGTGAATAATTATAATGGCGTAAACCAATGTCATGCAGAGAAAATAGTATGTATGCGGCTAAGTAGTAAAATTTAAATTTTAATATTTTATTGGTATAGTTAACTAATGCAAAAGCTATGGGAATATAAATCAGAAAATTTCTCAGATAATAGTAAGGTACAGAAAGTTTTGTTACGCTAGTTAACTCAAACAATATCAAAGAAAATATTACGATTATGTAAGATGATATTTTTTTGTGATTGGAATTGAGACTTTGGTATATATAAGCAAAAATAGTTAAAATGATTAAATTTAAAATGAAATAGAGAACTGAATCGCCTACTAAAGGTAGAACTGGCTCTATCCCTAGAATAATTTCCCAGGATAAATCTGGAAATTTAGAATTGATAATCGTAGCCAATATAATTTGTACTACTGACCAAAAAATAAATATAATATATAACTTTCCCAATCTTTCTTTTACATAGTTTTTATTACTGGCTTTTTGAAAGAATAAATAAAGAGAAACAATATAAAAAATGGGAACTGCAATCAAAGTTAATTGCCAATTCAAGGTTTCAACTAAGCCGTTCAGAAAATTTACAACTGCATAGTTATCATTTATTGTAATAAATCTAACTGGTTGTAAATGCCAAAATAAAACCAAAACAATACTAATGGCTTTTAAAGTATCTAACCCCTGATCTCTTTCTATTTTCATCAAGATAATACCAATTAAAAAAAAGAATGTGAGAGATAGACCATGTAGGGACATTGCAATGCAACGTCTCTACTAATCAACGCAAAAACTAGACCCAGTATCAAATTTTAGGCAATTTGGTATTAAATCTTAACGTCTGCCACCACCACGATAAGGCACTTTAGTACCTTCTAGCTTTTTACTAGGTATCAACACTTCTTCAGGTTGTTGCTGCTGAATTTGTTGTTGTGCCAGCCTTACACGGGTGCGAACTCCGAGATCTGCATCTGTATCAATCATTTGCTGAAATCGCTTTGTAATGTGTGACACTTGCTCGCTTTGCGGGTTGTCGCTAGACATCGCTAGTGTTTCTAAACTAGTTACTGCTGCATAACGCACTACCCACTCTGGATCTTGAGAGATTAGTAGTAACGCCTCTAGTACTTGCGTCTGAACAGATTCAACTTGCTCAGGTGGTACTTGATGCCAGCGCAAAGTGCCCAATCCTCTGGCAGCTGCCCGTCGTACACTTAAAGAAAAATCGTTTTTTGCTGCCTCTAGCAAGGTATCCAGTGCTCGGAAATCGCCAATACCCGCTAAGGCACGAATTGCCCAAGCTCTAGCCCCATAGTTATAGTTATCAATTAGTTCCAATAGTGGCTGCACTGCGACTTCACCAATCGCTATCAATCCGTCTACCGCAGCCACCGCCGCCCCCGGATTGTTGTACCCCAAAGCTGCAATCAGAGTGGGAACAGATTCTTCTATATCGGCTGCTGCTAACTGCTTGACTGCATCTAATAAGCTATCTGAGGAATCTGCTGCTTCTACTGCATGGATTAGTTTTTGAGCAAGAGCCTGATCATTCATAATAATTTTTCAATAGTCATTAGTTGTCAGCCAATTGTAGCTTAGACTAAATCGGCAAAAAAAGTAGTGGGTAGCTCTAGGTAGTCCTCAAGCAAACTCAGTTTTCGTTTCAACTTGTGATTGCAAAAATAAACAAGGGAACACTAAAAGTAGATATTTTATTTTCCCTGTACCTTATGACAATAAATAATAATCATGAAACGTCAAACCTTTTGCAAGAGTGTCACAAACAGCTAGAACTAGCAGTTCATCACCAAAAAATCTTGGCGAGAATTCTGGCTAAAATTCGCGCATCTGTAAATCTAGAATCGCTGTGTTCGACTTCTTGTCAAGATATTTGTCGGCAATTAAAGATTGAGCGAGTTGCAATCTACCATTTCAAGTCTGACTGGAGTGGTAGTTTTATCAATCGTTTTGGCTTTGCAGAACCACCCTGGGATACACTGACTGCCTTTGGGCAGGACTTGGTGTGGGAAGATTCGCATTTGCAAGAAACTCAGGGAGGGCGATATCGCAAAAATGAACCGTTTGCCGTGGCTGACATTTACGATGCAGGGCACGCTCGCTGTCATATTGAGGTTTTAGAACAATTTCAGATTCAGGCGTATGCGATCGCCCCGATTTTCGTTGGTGCAAAACTGTGGGGCTTGCTGGCAGCTTATCAACACTCTGCTCCCCGGCAATGGTGTCCTCACGAAGTCGAATTCTTAGCGCAAGCCGCAAGCTATCTCGGCGTGGGAATGCAGCAGGCAGAAATTTTAGAACAAACCAAACAACGCACAGCAGAACTGCAAGATGCGATCGCCCGGCAACGTGCTTTAACGGAAGTGGTAGGAAATATTCGCTCGTCTGTGAATACCGAAATTATTCTAGACACTGCCTGTCAGGAACTCTGCAAACTCCTGAAGTTAGAGCGAGCAGCAGTTTATCGCTTCAATGAAGATTGGAGTGGCGAATTTGTTAGCCAATTCGGCATGGTAGAGGCGCAATGGAATAGAATCAATCCGTTTGGCAGAAATCTAGTTTGGGAAGATACCCACCTCCAAGAAACCAAAGGTGGGCGCTACCGCAATAACGAAAGTTTTGCTGTCAACGACATCTACCAAGCCGGACACACGCGCTGTCACATAGATATTTTGGAGCAATTCAAGATTCGGGCGTATGCCTTAGTGCCTATCTTCATTGGGCCAAAACTATGGGGGCTGCTGGCAGCCTATCAACACTCTGGGCCGCGCCAATGGGCAAATTACGAAGTTGAGTTTCTCGGACAGGTAGGGGCACAATTGGGAGTGGCGATTCAGCAAGCCGAGAATTTGGCTCAGTCGAAACAACAGGCAATTGCCCTACAAGATGCGATCGCTCGGCAAAGGGCGCTGACTGAAGTGGTCGGGAAAATTCGCTCCTCTCTAAATATTGATTTGATTCTGAAAACCAGTTGCCAGGAAGTATGTAAATTGCTGCGAGTTGAGCGGGTCGGTGTTTATCGCTTTAATGCAGACTGGAGTGGCGAATTCGTCAGCCATTTCGGCATGGTTGAGGCACAGTGGGACAGTATCAATCCGTTTGGCAAAAATCTAGTTTGGGAGGATACCCACCTGCAAGAGACTAAAGGCGGACGCTACCGCAACAACGAAAATTTTGCTGTAGAAGATATCTATCATGCCGGACACTCGCGCTGTCACCTAGATGTTTTAGAGCAGTTTAAGATACGTGCATACGCGTTGACCCCAATTTTTGTGGGACGGAATCTGTGGGGATTGCTAGGTGCTTATCAACATTCTGCACCGCGCCAGTGGGATAGGGTGGAAGTAGAATTTTTGGGACAAGTTGCTAGTCAACTCGGAGTGGCGCTGCAAGGTTCTGAAATGGTGGCCCAAATCCAAACTCGCGCTGATGAACTGCACCAATCGGCTGAACAACGCCGGATTTTATTTGATCTGGTTGTTAAAATTCGGGAATCGTTGGATTTGGAGACGATCTTTAAAACCACGGTACAGGAAGTGCGGCGATCGCTACAAGCAGATCGAGTCGGCATTTTCCGCTTTGACCCTAATGTGGGTTTTTGCAGTGGTGAATTTATTGCTGAAGATGTGCTTCCCACGTTCGATTCTGCCCTCGCTGTGAAGGTGCAAGACTATTGCTTTGGCGACCAATACGCACCGCAATATCATCAAGGGCAAGTGCAAGTAATGTCTGATGTCAACAGCGTTGGCTCCAAAGTGCCTCATCTAGATGTGATTGAGCGATTCCAAGTCAAAGCACAGGTTATTGTACCGTTGATGGAAGGTGACGAACTGTGGGGGCTATTGTGCATTCACCAATGCACCCATGCGCGTCATTGGGAAGAGGCTGAATTGGAATTTGTCACCCAAGTAGCCGCTCAACTGAGTGTAGCGCTGCGTCAAGCCAACTTGTTCCAACAATCCAGTTTGTTGGGTCAAACTCGTGAAGAGGCGAATCAACTCGCACAGGCACTAAATGAGCTACGAAATGCCCAAACGCAAATTATCCACGCTGAAAAAATGGCTAGCTTGGGACAACTGGTAGCAGGAGTTGCCCACGAAATTAATAACCCGATTAATTTCATTCACGGCAACTTGGAACACGCTCACCAATACACCCAACAGTTGCTTCGTTGTGTGGCGCTTTATCAACATTATCATCCCGATGTCGCACCAGAGATCCAAGAGTTTTTCCAGAAAGCCGAAATAGAGTTTTTATTCGACGATTTACCTAAATTATTCCAGTCCATGCAGGTCGGCACTGAACGCATTAGCGAAATTGTCACCTCTTTGCGGAACTTCTCACGTTTAGATGAAGCCGACTTTAAGACAGCAAATATTCACGAAGGCATCGACAGTACGTTGATGATTTTGCAAAACCGCTTGAAGTCCTCAGCCGATAGTCTCACCATTCATGTGAGCAAAGACTATGATACGTTACCTCTGATAGAATGCTATCCCGGTCAGCTGAATCAAGTATTTATGAATTTGCTGACCAATGCCATTGATGCCCTAGAAGAGAGAAACGCACAAGCTACTCCCGAAATAATTGCTGCAAACCCCAGCGTAATCAGAATTTCTACCTCCCTACTCAATAAAAACTGGATTATCATTCGGATTGCCGACAATGGACTCGGCATAGATAAAAAGGTACTCTCTCGGCTGTTCGATCCATTTTTTACCACCAAGGTTGTCGGTAAAGGCACAGGACTGGGGCTTTCTATCAGCTACCAAATTGTGACAGATAAACATAACGGCAAGATCTACTGTCAATCGGAACTCGGCAAAGGCACAGAGTTTGTAATTGAGCTGCCGATTCATCAGATGGCAACTAGAAAACAGCTAGCTAAAGTTAAGGTATCAGACCAGAAATAAGCAAGAAGGCAAAGTGATGATTCTCGCAGGCTTACCTTGAAAATCATCACTATGACCACGAAGTGTTAATTGTTTACTACTGGAGTTAAGGTTCTATTTAATAGAATAAGGGGACTTTAAGTTAGTCTTGATTTATGGAACTATAATAGTGAGTCCATCAAATTCATGACTCTAACAGCACCTTCTGATAAGGAGCTTGCTGCTGTCTGGTGTACTTGATGTTCTAATAATCCTTTGAGAGCAATTAGCTTCAGGCTATTTTCTGCCAGAGTTTCGGCGATCGCCTCCGCTGCGGGTAGGTATCCAATCGCTCCCAAGTCTGCCAGTACTGCCCGACGTAATTGCAATTTATCACCATTTAAAGCCTGCACCAACCGTTCTCCATAAACTGGTTCTTGGCTTAATTGATACATGGCTCTTGCGGCAGCATATTGTACTAGTTCTATTGGATGCTCTAGAAATGGCTTGACTATAGGGATACACTCAGTAGCTCTCAAGGTTCCCAAGGCTTCTAGAATCGCATCATAAGGTTGAGATAATTCAGGCTGTGATCTTAGTTGCTCTGCCTGCAAGCCTACTTTCAAGAGCTTGCTCAAGGCAGGAATACAAACCGGATCGCCCAGCATCTCCAAAGACTGCGCGGCTGCTTCCCGCACATAAAAATCTGAGCAGTCTAAACATGCAATTAAATGTGATACTGCTTGGCGATCGCCCAGTTTTCCTAATGCTCTAGCTGCATTCCGGCGCAAAGGATATCCGCCTTCTGGTGTCCTGTCGGCTTCGTCCTCTAACGCTTTAATCAGTCCTGTAACAGCAGCAGCTTCACATACCCGAAACCTGCCCAACCACCAAGCAGCATAAAATCGCAGACCTAAATCTGCACTTTCCAGATTAGCGATCGCTTGCTCCACTGTCAAAGACTCACCATCGGCAGAGTCACCTCTCGGTGATAAATCTTCAAAATTCTGTGAACTGGAATTCATTCAGAAGGAGCGTTTTGTGTGTTATTTGATTGACTCTCAACATTCAATGGCTGAATGTTGACTATTTTGCCACCCAAACGAATAATCCGTTGCATTTCTTGATTCATCCTGTGCTCTGGTACTGTGATAAACACAGTTGCACTAGAACGAATAGGATAGTCTACTTTGTCCGTTTCTTCGCTTTGGCGCAGACCAACTACTTCATAACGAAAGTAGCGGCTACCAGTTCTACCACCGATAATTTGTCCTAGCATAAATTAATTCCAAATTCAGTATTCTCATTAGTCTTTTGTATCAAATGAATGACCAATGACCAATGACACTAAAGTGGCTTCACACTAGCGATTTTACCACCTTGCTTGAGCACTCTTTGGAAGTAACTAGATAGTTCTTCATAAGGAATTACTACAGCTTGATTAACACGGCGGATGCTAGGATAACCAGCTCCAAAAACGCCTGCTACTTCAACGCGGTACATTCTGCCTTCTTTACCAAAGGTTCCTGCACCACCGAAAGTGCTGTTGGGGGTAACGCCTTTTTCGGGAGCTACGTAGGCATAGCCTGAGCTACCACTACCAGAGGGAGGAACAACGGAGGAAGAAGCATTGCGACCTAGTTCGCCTGCAAGCCGGGGGGAATTACCTTTAAGTTGGGAGCGATCGCTACTGGCATAGCCGCGATAAAGTTGAAATATCCGGCTAAATCCTACAGTTTTTTGACCTTGTTGGGTTTGAAAGCCGCGATAGAAGGGCACAATATTTTCACCAAAACTAGCTTGATACTCTGGCGAATCAATATAGGAATCAATGTCGGCTTCGTACCCTTTGTTTTGATATAAGTCCAAGTGATAGATCACTTCAGACTCATCATAGGGAGCGCGACCCAACAAATGTTTATAATTGAGCTCAATTACGCGAGTTTGGAAACTGTCGTAGAAAAATTTAGATTTGTACAGTTCTGATTTAGCTACTTGACGTACAAACTCTTGTACTGTGGTCTTGCCATCGCGGAGGAGAGACTCAGCACTTGTGAGCCGCTCAGACTTCATTAAATAGTCATTGCCCAACAACTGACGATAGACGGCAGAAATTACTGTCTCTATTTCTTCTTTAGTTGCATTCAAACGCAACTCTACAGGAGCTATATCACTAAAAGCTTCTGTTCCCAGACGGGACGCGGCTGTTGTAATAGCCATTGGTAATTCTCCTTTTTTAACTAAGTGTTTGGTGAATGGTGACTAAGAATTAGTACCAAGATTAGAAAAACTCTTTTCTAGTCCCCAGTACTTATTACCTATTCCCCATTCCCCATTCCCTATTTATACAGGTGTGATGCTAATCACCTTACTGCCTTTGCGATTCAGCTGTTGCAACTTACTAGAAAGTTGCTCGTAGGGTACGACTAATTCTGCTGTACCCCGTCGTACTACTGATGAGTTTGGGGAAGCAGCTTGTAGTACTCTAATCCGGTATGTTTCCCCACGACTACCTGTAGAGGTACCCGTTAATGCTCCTGTAGAGACTGGGTAGATGGGTGAAGCAAGATTCTTAGCCACTTCCCAGGTTAGCCGTCCTTGTTTTTGCCCTGGAGCGCGATCGCTACTGGCATAACCCCTATACAGTTGGAACATTCGGCTATAACCAACGTTTTTCTGTCCTACTTGGCTTTTAAAGCCTCGATAGTAAGGAACAATATTTTCGCCAAAGCTCTCTTGATATTCTGCTGAGTCGATATAAGAGTCAATCTCCGCTTCATACCCTTGTGAGTTGTAAATCTCAACGTGGTGAGTAATTTCCGACTCATCGTTGGGTGCGCGACCCAATAAATGCTTATAATTTAGCTCAATGAACCGAATTTGAGAGTTGGAGTGGAAATACTTCTCACGATAGAGTTCTGATTGAGCGATCGCCCGTACAAAACCACGAACTGAGATCAAACCTTGGTGCAAAAGTGATTCGGCACTGACAAGTCGTTCTCCTTCCAGGAGGTATGCATTACCCAAAACTTGACGGTAAGCTGCCCGGATGATTACTTCAACATCCTCTTCTGTTCTATCAGGACGTAGTTCTGCTAGTACTGAGTTTTCAAAGGGCCCAATCCCTAATCTTGCTGCTTGTGCCAAAGCTGCCATCTTTAAACCTCCCCAGTTTTAACTGCAAAACCGAAAACTTTTTAGAAATTTTTTTTCTAGTCTTTTAACAGTCTTTCTTCTGAAAATAAAACTGCCCAGAAAGGCAAACCAACTCCTAGCTAATTGCTAACAGAGCTTGTTTCCCTTTCCGGGCTAAGTACACTCTCTAGCTTAGAGCGTTAATTGCGTAGTCGATGTAAGAATTGGCTTCTACTGCTGGGTCGCCACTTAAACCGTGGTTAGCCTTGATGTACTTCAGGGCTTCAACGTACCAGCTAGGAGACAGGTCAAAGGTGCGGTTGATTTCAGCTAAGCCTGAAACCAAGAAGTCATCCAATGGGCCTGTGCCGCCTACAACTAAGGAATAGGTAACAATCCGCAGGTAATAGCCGATGTCACGCACGCACTTAGCTTTACCAGTGTTGGTAGAAGCGAAGTTAGGGCCTTGTTGTTGGGTGGTGTAAGGGAACTTGTTGTACACCGCTTGAGCTGCGCCTTCAGCCAAACGTTGAGCGTTAGCGGTCAAGCTTTTTGCTGCTTCCATGCTAGCTGGAGCTTGGCGGAAACGACCAAAAGCAACTTGAAGCTCTGTGCTGGATAGAAAGCGACCTTGAGAATCTGCGGCTGCGACTGCTTCGGTAAGAGGCGTTTTCATGGGTTTGGTATCTCCCTTTTTACAATCTTGTTGAAATTTGTTTTGTTCAACTGACAATTGTCAGTTAATAGCTAATAGCGGCGATTAGGTTTAGCCTACTGCTGATGCTGCGCGATCAAAGTAACTAGCAACTTCAGACATTAGAGCACTACAGTCGCCTCTGGTGATACCGTTGGGATCGCCAGCAATAGCTAAAGCAGCTTCCTTCATTTTTTGCACGCCAACTGCTACAGAAGCGCCAGGAGTTCCTAGAGCCAAGTAGGTTTCGCGCAGACCGTTCAGACAACGATCATCCAATACACTTGCATCACCTGCGAAAATTGCATAGGTAACATAGCGTAGGATGATTTCCATATCCCGCAAGCAAGCTGCCATCCGGCGGTTGGTGTAAGCATTACCACCAGGAGCAATTAACTGGGGTTGTTCAGCAAACAGAGCGCGAGCCGCATTGGCAACAATTGCAGAGGAGTTGCTGGTAATCCGGTTAACGGTATCCGCACGCTTGTTGCCGTCACGAACAATGGCGGTCAGAGCATCCAACTGAGCGGCGCTGAGGTATTCACCACGTGCATCAGCTTGAGAAACTACTTTTGCAAATGCATCTAACATTGCTTCAATCTCCTAGTTTGCTTAGTTAACAACTGTTTTGTTCAAAACTGAAGGCTTCAGTTGAGTAAGTTTGATGTCAGACTGTCTGAGCCATTTGGAAAAGACTAACAACAGACATCCAAGGTATAAGTTTAAGGTTTCCAGCGTTTCTAATTAAATTTTTTTTTACAAAACTTCAAATTTATATGAGCGACTGGAAAACCTGATTAAGATGTTGTTTTTTCCTTCCAAGTACTCTTTATACAATGCTGCCGTATCATTGTTTATTACAAATTATTGTGATGTTTTTTAATTTCCTTTACAAAACTTAATATTTGTCTCTGTAGTTATGAGAACGCCGTGTCTAAAATAACACTTAAGTATCCGGGTCAGTCAATAAAATTAGCCCAGAGGTAGAAGGCGGGACTGGGGAACTCGGGGCCCCCTCTGGGGATAAGGGGCAATGGGGACTTGTACTGAGTTTCGACTTCCTTTCCTACTTTGAGGCTGCGGCATAGCTACGCTTAGGGCGCAGCCTCAAAGTAGAGAAGTAATGAGCGAGTAGGGGAAGAGAATAACCAATAACCAATGACAAATCACAAATGACCCTCAATTCAGCCATTCTCACTAGACGGTTGTCAATTTTCTCTCTAAATCAAATAAAAACCCGTGAATATATTCCTCTGTCCATTCAGCCCCATAGAAGCGCTTAAACATGCCTCGTGCGGGGTCTTTTTCAGAGCGATACCGTAGGTAACGTAGTTGCGCTTGCTCAATGGTTGCTAAATGTTGAGCATCAGTTATGGGTTCTGCCTGCTCTACGAAATCTAGGTAAGCTTTCAAATAGTCCTGAAAAGCAGCAAATACGCGAGTTTCTACTACAACAGTTTCTTGGGGGCGAGTCCAAAGGAAAGCGGGAGAGAAAAAGGGTCGTGCTTCTTCGGGAAAATCTCCTCCCCAAGTTAAATGCTGTTGGTGGGTGTGGAAAATGGGCAGGATTGGGTCGGTATACTTTGCTTGATATGTCGGCTCATCCCGAAATAGGGGTTGCATATCTAGGGCGATTAGGTGTCCTCCTGGCAACGTCACCAAATCAGCACCGAAAAAGGGTAAGTCGTAGTTAAGACGTGGAAAAATCACAAAATTGAGCACTTGTAGCGAATTTCCACCTTGTACGTGAGCTGCTCGAATTTGCCGCAATTTTGTAGTTTGAAAAGCATAACTAGTGGTGACAACTTCTTCCTGATTCTTTCCTTTGCCTACAGTAGCGCTCTTAGACTCAAATCCAGTGGGGATAGGATAGGGTTGCAAATCCAAGCGCGATCGCATGTAGGAAATTGCATAGTCAAGAAATGGCTGATAAAGTGTCATCTGAAGTATGAAGTGTAAAGTTTGAAACAGAACAGTATTTTCTTTCTCGTCTACCCCTTTGCCCCTGGTGCGATCATCTTTTGCTCGTACCAACTGCTAAGGGAACAGCATCTTCAAATAAAAATTCATGAAGAAATCGCTCTGCCCATTCATGACCAAAGTAACTGCTAAATAGACCAGATGCCGGATCGCGGTCTGCACTATATTGGTCATAGTCTTTTTGAGCTTTGACAATCCGCTGAATATCTTCTGGATCTTGCAGCGCTTGGGCATCTGCTAGCATTTGCCAGTACAAATTTAAATAATCTTGAAAAGCTGCAAAAACACGCGTTGCAACTGTTTCCGGGTCTGTTTTGGCAAACAGTAAATACTTAGAAAAATACTGATTGGCATCGTAAAACTTCATTTCTAAGTTTTGTGCCAGATCTGGGTATTTATCATGCAGAGATTTCAGCGGTACTATGTATTTTTTCTGATAATCTTCATTCTGAAATAGTGGCTGAAAATCAAGCACAATCAGATTTTTAACTTTACCAAAAGATAAAAAATCAATTCCTAACAGCGGTAAATCGTAGTGATGGCTGGGATAAATTACACTATTAAAAATTTGGGCACTTTCCCCTGCATCAATGTATGTATAGCGAATCTTCCGCAACTCTGGGCATTGGTAACACCAACTGCGAATAGTTGCGGGATTTCTACCGCGATCGCTAACTTTGAATTCCAAACCAGGCTCAATTGCCCTACTTTGTAAATCAAACCGCCCAAATAGCTCTTTTTCCAAAAATTCCAGGAAAGGTTTATACATGGAGCATGATTTGTTAACCCTTCGATAGAAAATAAGGGATGTGTATCATGCAAGTCTCATTTCTTAGAAACAAAGCAACATTCCGTAATGGTCAAGAGTCATTTTTCATTGGTCAAGGGTCAAAGCAAGCAATTCGCAATGGGCTACGCTAACGTAATGCTTCTTTCTACTTGTCCCCTTTGTCCGCTTGTCCCCAGTCCCCATTCTCCTATCCCCTAGCATGATTCCGGCTGATCATTTGCTCTAGCACTTCTTGGGAAACACAGCGGCGCTCGGAGCAATAAGTCATCAAGTTGACTCCGTTCATCATCCGTACGGTACTGACCCTGACTCGAAAATCATCCGTAATAAACCAACAACGCTCTTGGCCTTGGTTATTTTCATAGTCAGTATCAATAGTCAACACTCCATCATCAGCAAACCGATACCGGCTCACAACTGGAATGCTCTCAACATAGCCTTGATTGCGGATTAGTTTTCCAGAACGATTTGTTTTGTCGTCAGGAACATCAACCAAAATAGCAGCATTATCAGTATTCAACAGCCTTACATCTAAGTTAGCCTGCCATGAAAAGCTAGCACCCCCCATTGCTTTAGTAGGGTCTATCCCTTGTGCTGTACAGACTTCTTTGACTCTCGGATCATCCTTTTCCATAACTAGAATTGTCAAATTCGATTCTCCTGATTCATCTGCTGCTGAATCAAAGTGATGAACAGAGCGTTCTGTAAACCATGTCCCTTCACTTTTACGGAAGAAATCAATCATGGTTAAGGGTGGTATTAGATACATCTTTTCTTAAACCTTATTTTTAAAAGTTAGGATTCTTGAGTGAGGAGTTAAGAAACAAATTTTTAACTTACAACTCCTAACTCTTAACTTTTAGTAAGAGTAGGCCTGCTTTAATTGCGATTAAATTTCATCTCTTACTCTAAAGTGTAGAATACTCCAAAAGCCTTATTTTAATCAGATGATAAATAGTGAAATTCAAAATATTACTAGCGAACGCCCCAGTCCAACTCCAGAGATCGTATCAGCCCTCAAAGCTGGACTTGCTTTGGAACAACTAGATTTATATAAATTCAATTTGAGGGGAGTCGATTTACAACAAGCTAACCTAAGTAAAGCCAAGCTACTAGGAGCCGACCTGAGCGAAGCGGTCTTAAGTGATGCAAATCTGAGTGGGGCTGATCTGCGAGGAGCTAACCTACGGGGAGCCGATCTAAGTGGAGCTAATTTACAGGGAGCCTATTTAAACCGTGCTGACCTTGAGCAAGCGAATCTCAGTGGCGCGAACTTAGAAGCAGCTAAATTGCAAGTAGCACGTTATGATACACAAACGAAATGGCCCCAAGACTTTAACTACAAAGCTTCTGGAGCAGTGGGGCCTGGTGCTAATCTGAATGGTGCTTTTCTCAATACAGCTTCTTTGAGGGATGCTGATCTGCAAGGCGCTAATCTGCGTGGAGCCTACCTGAGCGGTGCTGACTTGACAGGAGCTAATTTACAAGGTGCAGCTTTGAGCGGTGCTGACTTGAGTAGAGCCTATTTGACAGGTGCTTGCTTGCGAAATGCTCGATTGAATGGATCTGATTTGCGGAATACAGATTTGCGAGCAGCGGATCTAAGTGACGCAGCGATGGAGCATCTTCAGAGTGTTGCTGGAGCAGATTTCACGCTTGTCCAAGGACTCACAGACGCGGCTAAAGCCATGCTTCACAGCCTTCCGCCTTCAGAACTCGATGTTTGGAACGCTTACACCCGCAGAACAACCCGTGAAAGTTTGAGTACTTAACCAAATAATTTCTAATTCGCTCTGGGGCTACGCACCACTACGTTCTAAGCGTAGCCTCAAAGTAGAGAAGTAGCCGAAATATTACGAATTATTTTGGTCAGTTGGACTGTAGCGAGTTTACAACGACTGCCAGTTTAGTTTTAGGAGTGCTAAAAAAGTAGCGTATCCTTCAGAGAAACCGGGCGGATCAGGTACAACGTATTGAGGAAAATCTTTATACGATCGCCAAGGTTCTGAAGCATCAAGCCGCAAATGTAAAGCACATTCTGAGGAGCCTGGTGGTCGCCAAGTCATTTGTCCAGAGGGGATATCAGTCACAAATGCCTCCTGATCTTGAAAAAGTTGATCTTTTCTTCCAGCTTTTGGCAGACTATCCAGATATTTCTGTCAAAATTTATATTTTTTTGGTAAATTTTTGATATTGAGAATGTGTTTGCTAGTGCTCACTTGAGTTTTATAAGTCCAATAAATCCTAAAATCTAGCACTCTATTGCGGTGACAGGTCTTCTAAAGTAGCTCCAACAACTCGATGATCTGCATCTTGTCTAAGTTGCTCCAAGGCTGCTTTGGCTTGTGGTTGGTCAAATCGTTTGAGAGCATAAGCAACTCGTACGCGCATCCGCCAAGATTCATTATTCACCAAGTTCAGCAGTTGGGATAGTGCCGCAGCATGTTGATTTGAATCAGCCAGTAAGCCGAGTGCATCAACAGACGATTCTTGAACTGTGAAATCTTCATCTTTTAAACCCTGAACGCAGATATCAAATAGTTCTTCAGGACAATCCATTTCGGCTATGGCTGCCAAAATGCTGCGCCGCACTAGCCAGTGGTCATCCTGATAAAATGCCAGAACTAGATGAGAAACTGCTACTCTGCCAAATAGCGATAAAGAATTTGCTGCCTCAGCTCGCACGTTGGGGGTATCGTCAAACTTCATGATTTGCATCAAGGCGGCAAAAGATTCTGCTGATTGTTGGCTACCCAAACCTCTTGCTACAAAGGAACGTACCAGAAATTCTGAGTCTTTGAGTTTACTAGTTAATAGAGGAACTGCAACTTCTGATTCATAATCCTTGAGAGCGGCGATCGCTTTCAAGCGGTATTGAAAATCTGGATTCTTCAGTTCAGCTTCAATTTGATGAATTTCCATACGCGCATTTGATAGAGTCATTCTTTAACTTTATTTTACAAACGTCAAAAAAAGGCGATCGCATTCGGGAAGATGCAAGGAGGACAAGAGTAGAGACGCGATTAATCGCGTCTGTACAAGAGTTATTATTTTCCCCAATCCCCATTCCCATGACTCAATTCAACGAAACCGTTAAAGAATTAATTGCCAAAGCTAGAATTGTCAGCTTTGCTGAGTGGGAACAGTCCCATCCAAAAGCTGCGATCGCTATATTCCAAGCTGCGGACGATGCAAGTCGCTATCTGAGTGACGAAGATTTAATGCAGATTCAAAACTTGTCACCGGATAATTCGGCATTGATTCCTGTTGCTCAGTTTTTACGCGATCGCGCAGCCGAAATTGTTGATGAAGCCAGAGAAACAGTTTTGGCGACTTATCCCGAAATTGTCCAACCTGGAGGAGGTCTTTATCCTCCTGAACGCGCCCAGGCTTGCTGGCGAGACTTTTGGCATTTTCTTTGCTGTATTACCTATGGCATAGCAGGTTCCCACACCAGGTATACCAGTTCTACAGGATTACACTACATGAACTTGCTCTATCAAGAATTACAAGTTCCTTTGGATGCAATGATTTTAGGCTTAAAAAGCATCAAAGCAGCAAGTTTGAAACGATGTGAACCCAATCAGCAAGAGGCTCTTGCTCCCTATTTTGACCATTTAATTACTCAATTGGCAGCTTTCCAATAATCTCAATGAGATAACGACTTATGCAAGTATCAAAAAAGTCTCAATTTTATTGTTTGTAGTGAGGACTTTAGTCCTTACTAGGAACTTAAAATAACATGCCAGTTCATAAGTCCTGCAAGATGAAACGTTTAATTCTCTGTTAACGTCCGCCGAGTGATGAGGTGTCCATCTAAATTAGCCGTCCCTCTCCTTACTTAAGGCTACGGTGTACACACAAGTCGGAAAAACCTGATCACCAAAGATTTGCAGTATTGCTATTTCGGCGAACTCATTTGCTATTTCGACGAACTCATTTGCTATTTCGGCGATCGCATTTGCTATTTCGGCGATCGCATTTGCTATTTCGGCGAACTCATTTGCTATTTTGGCGAACTCATTTGCTATTTCGGCGAACTCATTTGCTATTTCGGCGATCGCATTTGCTATTTCGGCGATCGCATTTGCTATTTCGGCGATGCCTACGGCTGGCTACGCCTACGCATTTGTGTGTACACCGTAGCTACTTAAGGAGAGGGAAAGATTTTACCTACGCTAAAAGCAAGGGTGAGGTTTTGGACGAGATGTGTGTACACGGTAGCCGACTCGAAGAGGGACAGACTTGAACTTTTGTTCAAGGCAAGAAGAGGTCTATCGTTAATGCTCCCGATTGTACTTGAGGGTCATTAACTGTACCATCGCCTGTAACGCGATTACCACTCCAATACTAAAGAAAAGCTGAAATTCTTATAAAGGATCATTTAACTTAATAATTATTAACAAATATAACTTCAGCATCGTATCAGAATGTGTAAAGGCACAGATATAAAAACTCAAATCATCAAAATTAAGAAAATTTAAAGGCTTTACGACCTTTCTTCCTCATAATGATGTAAAGTTTTTTAACATCTGCTGAAATTATTCTCATAAAATTTTGTTATTAATTGGGAGATAGTTTGAATGGCGTTCGGATCAGCATCACGATTGGGGGTCGCTCTTTTTGAAGATACCGATCCCATTGAGCTGTGGCCAGCCCGCTCTGAAGAAGAGGTTGAAACCGTAATAGGAGCAGTCTACAAACAAGTTTTAGGCAATGCTTATGTGTTGGAGAGTGAGCGCCTTACGGTTCCTGAATCTCAACTAAAACGAGGTGAAATTAGTGTTCGTGAGTTTGTGCGTCAAGTCGCTAAGTCGGAACTTTACCGTTCACGTTTTTTTGATAGTTCCCCTCGCTATCGAGCGATTGAGTTGAATTTTAGACATCTCCTCGGACGTGCTCCATCGGATCTAGAAGAAACTCGCGCTCATAGTACTATTCTGGATACCAAGGGCTTTGAAGCTGATATTGATTCCTATATAAACAGCGACGAGTACCAAGAAACCTTTGGGGAAAATATCGTACCTTATATTCGGGGCTACAAAACAGAAGCTATCCAGAGTTTGGTTCAGTTTTGCCACTTATTCCAACTAGTACGTGGTGCTTCTAGCAGCAGCTTCAAAGGTGACTTAGCTGGCAAACAGCCGAAGTTGAACAGTTTGGTAATTCAAGGCACGCCCACCCCCGTGGTTTCACCAGCTAGCGATGGGTCTACATTCCGCAATCCGGCATTTACTCCTCGCACTCGTCAAGGTGTAGGAGCAGGTGACGATGGTAAGGTCTACCGGGTTGAAGTTACTGGCTACAAAGCAAATGCGGTAAATCGGATCTCCAAGTTTCGCCGCAGTAACAAAGTTTTGTTCGTGCCCTATAATCAACTTTCAGAAGAGTATCAGCGGATTCACAAACAGGGTGGCGTGATTGCCAGTATTACTCCTGTTAACTAGATAATCCTTAGTTTGAGAAAAACGTAAAAAAGCATCGTCTAAAACTCAAGCTTAACAAAAACTTTTAATGTACTAAATTAAATAAGAATATAGTGCATTAGATAAAAGGTCAAAAGCTTTAATAAAACTTAGGTCGCTGCTCTTATATATTTGCACAAAATTGGTATAGATGTGCCAACAGGTGAGTTATACAGGCATTTAACGCACCTTCGCAGATAAGCGTTTAACAAAAGGCTGGTCAGTAGCAAAAACAACTGATAACTGACACGAAAATCCACCCGTATACAGGTGGAATGCTCGTAAATCTATTTAATTCACCACGTTTTTCAGGAGATACTTCAATGTCACTTTGGGCTATTGATTCACCTAGGGTAGAACTTCGTCCTAACATCACTGAAGATGAATTACAAACGCTGATTCGGACAGTTTACAAACAGGTTTTGGGTAATGGGTATTTAATGGAAAGTCAGCGCCTAGTGAGTGCTGAATCATTATTGCGCGATCGCAAAATCACTGTGCGCGAATTCGTCAACGCCGTTGCCAAATCAGAATTATATCAATCTCTGTTTTTTAATTCTTCTTCCCAAAATCGGTTCATTGAACTGAACTTCAAACACCTACTGGGGCGTCCTCCTGCTGATCAGTCAGAAATTTCCGAGCACGTCCGCATCTACAATGAACAGGGCTACGATGCTGAAATCGAGTCCTATATTGATAGCGAGGAGTATCAGCAGAGTTTTGGCGATAGTATTGTTCCCTATGCTCGCAGCACTAGCAGCCAAACAGGGCTGAAGAATGTCAGCTTTAACCGCACTTTTGCCTTATTGAGAGGAGCGGCTAGCAGTGATAGCGATCGCAAAGCTAAGCTGATCAGTGATGTAGGTGCAAATTTACCCACATCTATCAAGGCTCCCGCCAGTGGTTCTGGTGCAAGCACCACCAGCAAACGCTTCTTGATTAAGGTGATCAAAGGCGCTTCTGGCCCCCGTACTCGCTTAGGCAACATTAAATATGTGGTTGACTATAACCAGCTGTCTCAACAAGTACAAAACATTCATAAGACAGGTGGCAAAATTGTCAGCATCACTGAAGTTGCTTAGATTTGTCAATTACAGAGCAAAAAGACAGAAGGGCTGGTTAAAGGGGAAAGGTGAGCCAGACTACAACAAAGGTGGAAGCTTATCCGAACCGGATTAAAACAGCAACAATTCTAACCTTTTTTACTTAAACGATACTAGGTCGTAGTGGTTTCCGCTACGATCAGTGTCCTCCGCATTTACACCCCCCCTAAACGATAGTTGCGGTTGTGAGCAATGGGACTACCATATAGACTGGGAGAATAATTCTTTAGCCAAGATATCTCTTGGATTTTAAGCTACTTTTTCAAATCACTTTTGTAATGAAAATTACCGAATTCTTTGAACAGTCAATTGGGCAATGGCGATCGCAGCGTAGCGGTCATCATTTAGCATTCGCCCACTTTGAAGAAGTGCTTTCTACGATTGACATTAAATCACTTGCGGTTGAAGAACCGGAGGTTTTGGAAATCTGTAAATTGTATGACGTTGACCCCGCAAGTATCACCCACCCCTTTCGGATGACTTGGGAGGGAGAGTCAGACTGGGACGACAAACCGCTTTCTGGTAGTACTGTGTTAGTGCCAATTCCCGATCCAGAAAATCCCTCTAGAGGTAAACTCTTGCGAGATCAGGGATACGCGGAAACAATCCCAGCAGTGAGCAAATATCACCTAAGTGACGATGGTATCTTTACCCTGCTGACAGAGTATGACCACGCGGCGGCTGAAGAACGAATTTGGTTTGCTAACCCGAATCTCAGATTTCGGGTAGCGATGATTAAAACCAGTGATGGTAAAGGGGTGACGACAGCTTCCTTTTCTTCGGAGATTCGTTCTTTGTCAAGTCCAGCAAGTTAATAATCTTGAGTTAAAACATAAAAGAATCATTTCATTGTCTTGTTGCTCCTGAGGTTGAATATGACGATAGCGCCCAGTGGTTCTAGCACCAACGCTAGCGATTTGCTCACCTTAGCTTGTTGGATGGCAGGAGATTTTAGCAACCACAAGCAATCTTTTGCAAATCCCCAACTTTACGCTCACATCCACATTTTTTTTCGTCCTTTACCATTTGATTTTTTTTCTGCCATTGGTTTTTATTCAGAACAAGTGTATGACTACGATTTATGGACACCCTATCGTCAGGGAGTACATAGACTAGTAGATTGGGGCGATCGCATCTATATCGAAAATTACAGTTTGAAAGACCCTGTACTTTACGCAGGTGCAGCTCGTGAATTAGATATTCTCAGAACTATCACCCCAGATAGCATTGAACGGCGTTATCACTGTTCTATGGTTTTCGTGCGAGAGGGTGAAATGTTTCGGGGTAGCGTGGAGCCAGGAAATCAATGTCTGATTCCACGCAATGGTCATCAAACATATCTAGTCAGCGATGCAGAAGTAACTGAGCATACTTGGACAAGTCTAGATAAAGGCATGGATGTTGAAACCCACGAGCAAATATGGGGTTCAAAGGCTGGCCCTTTACGGTTTGAAAAACAGGAAAGTTTTGCCGATGAATTAAATGCGGTAAGCGCACTATGTTAATTCAGCTTGAGGCTATTGAAACCAAAATGTTGCCTCCACAGGCTGAAAAAAAGATGCGTTGCTGGATTCGCAGTCGCCACCTGATTTGTTCCGGTAACTTTTTTATATTCGAGACATTAGAATATACGACCATTGAAAGATTTTCTGAATGTGTTGCTTCTTTAGGAGGATCAGTAATATCCGTTGACCCAGTTAATAAAATTTGGATGGGTGATCATCGCCAAGTCATTCTGTATCAGGCAAAAGCTAGTTTACATACGCCTCATCATACCTTGAAACAATACTGGATAAAATACGGTGGTTTCTATACGAGATTTGATGAACGTGTTTAAAAATAAATAGATAAGTTGACATAAAGTTAACAGTTGGTGACGGTTAATTGTTAATTGCTAATTGCTAGTTTTTTAATACTATTAGCTGTTAGTTATTAACTGTTAGCCGTTTGATTTTGTTAGAAAATGTAACTAAAAAACTCCCCAAAACTTGATAACTTAATCCTGACTGTAAAAGGGATTAAAAAATGTTGGTGCTTATTTGTACGATAAAACACTAACAAATACTTAGCTCCCATTACCTTTAAAAATATTGTTTTTTAGGAGGTTGTTGAAATGGTTAGTAGTTTTATCAACCCTGTGATTAGCAGCGCCTCGCAATTGGGTGTGGGATTGTTTGAAGACTTAGACCCGATTCAGCAACGGATAGGTAGCTCTGAAGAAGAATTTGAAACCTTGATTCGAGCCGTTTATAGGCAAGTTTTGGGCAATACTTATGTTATGGAGAGTGAGCGACTCACAGTCCCAGAGTCGCAACTCAAGCAGGGAGAACTTAGTGTTCGTGAGTTTGTGCGTCAAGTGGCCAAATCGGAACTTTACCGATCGCGCTTTTTCGATAATTATCCCCGCTATCGTGCCGTTGAACTTAATTTTAAACATTTACTTGGTCGTGCGCCCGATGACCACGCCGAGGTAGTACATCATACACATCTACTGGATGAAAGCGGCTTTGCAGCTGAAATCGACTCATATCTTGATAGTGATGAGTACAAAGCGGCATTTGGTGAAGATACAGTACCGTTTTACCGGGGTTATAAAACTCAAACAGGTAAAAATCTGGCTGGGTTTACCTACTTGTTCCAATTACTGCGCGGTGCTTCAAGCAGCGATCAATCCAGCGTTAAGGGAAGTCGCTCTGGACTGAATCGCTCACTCATCACCAATACTCCCAAAGCGATCGCACCACCTTTAGGTGCTACATCAGGTGCTACAACCGATGTTAATAGATTCCTGGCGAATATCCTTAACCTCAAGTCTCAGCCATTAGTAACTTCTACCCGAAGCAACCCAACTATGCAAACCTTATCAAGCGACGAAATCAGACAAAGCCAGTATCAAGCATTTTCCCAAACACAACCAATTGAACTATGGTTTGGTGCTTCAGATGATGAAATCGCAATCGTCATTCAAGCAGTTTATCGACAAGTATTAGGCAATGCTTACGTTATGGAAAGTGAGCGGCTCACCGTCCCAGAATCCCAACTCAAGCAAGGTGTAATCACCGTCCGCGAGTTTGTCCGCCAGATTGCCAAGTCTGAGTTGTATCGCTCCAGATTTTTTAACAACGTTTACCGCTACCGCGCCATTGAGTTGAACTTTAAGCACCTCCTAGGCCGTGCTCCCGATGATTACTCAGAGACAATTCATCACAGCAACATTCTGGATGAACAAGGTTTTGAAGCGGATATTGATTCCTACCTTGATAGCGACGAGTATCTAGATGCTTTTGGGGAGAACATAGTGCCATATTACCGGGGTTACAAAACCCAAACAGGCACAAAGATATTGGAATTTACCAATATGCTGCAACTGGTGCGTAGCAATTCCAGCAGCGACAAAAATTTAGTATCGAATAATAAGCCTCAGCTGGTGCGATCGCTAATTACCAACACTCCTTACGGTAAGCTGAAACCCACGGATGTTAATGCATTACTGGCTGATCTATTCAAGCCCAAACCAGAAGCTCAAGTTAATACGTTTGTTGCAGCTCGCACAGAAGCCGAAAAAGGCTTGCGCCAAAAAATTCAAGAGCAAGATAGCCAAATTACAGCTTTGCAAGAACAACTAGCAGAATTACGACCCTTTGCCAGCATCGGTACAACACAATTTAGTAGTAGTTGGCAGTCTTCTAGTTCTGTGACAAGTACAGACGAATATACATCTTTGCAACAACAAGCTGACACCCAGGCAAAACAGATTACCTCTTTACAAGAGCAAATTGCTGATGCTCGACGGTTTGCCACAATTGGAGAAGCGCGTTTAAATAAGTGGCGCAGTCGCGTTTTTAATGGCTAATATCATATTTGGTTGATTAACCATAATATTTAGAACCCCACCCCTAGAGCATCAATTCAGTAATCGCAAAAACCAGATTTCTTTTCGGCAAAACGACCAATTCTCGTTGACTGTAGAGATGTTGCAATGCAACGTCTCTACTCGCCCCTATCTTAAATGCTGAATCGATGTTCTAGCACCTCTTCGCAAGTAGTCAAGGAAATCTTGGTCGCCATATTGAATAGCAATAGAACCAACTCCAGCCGCACCAGCATGGATTAAAAAGGTGCTAAACAAACGATTGTCTGATCTGATTAATTTTGGCATTGTTGAGAAGATATCTTACTCAGAGATTCCGCCTCGCGTGGAGTATAAATTGACTGCATTTGGTCTGAAGTTCATTATTCTTCTGGACTTGATTGATAGCCTAGAATCATGTCGTCCTAACAACACATAACGGCGATCGCTTAATTATCCAACGTGCAAAATGGAGTACAAGCGTCTTGCTCAGTACCAAACTTGGTATAACAGAAGCTAACGCGCACCCCATCGTTTTATGATTTTGATTGTGCAGCTTGCCTAACAACTTGTTCGTCCAAACCTAAAGCTTGAGCTATCTGCTCAATACTCAACCCTAAAGCTAATAACTGAGGTATTGTTTCTAGCTTTCCTTCTAGCTTTCCTTCTAGTTTTCCTTCTTCTTTACCTTGCTGTTTGCCCTCTGTAAAAACTTCTTGGTAAAATCTAGTTTGCTTTAACTCACTTAATCCAAACATTTTTGCCATCTCCTCCCGGCTCAAGCGCGGCAATTTGTAGATTAATATCGTTTCTATCAATTGTATAATTTCCCGCTGTTGGGCAGCATCGATAATTTCTTGTCTGGCGCTGTTTACTATCTCTATGGCTTTTGTTGTCGCAGTTGATTCTGGTTCTACGATTAATTTTACTGTCTCAATCCCGATTGATGATGTCTCTATTGAGGTTAATTCATTTAGATAGACGCGAGTTACTCTTTGGGAGTTAAGTAATTCTGTGTATCTTTCTGTATCTCCAGTATCAATGCTGCGGTTAGGAAAGATAACGACACTACGCCAAGTGTTAGTTAATTCGGTTTTATCGAGATAGTTAAAGATTTCGGTAAATAAACGTGAATATATTTTTTTGTCTGGTTGAAATTGAACTTCAGCAAAATAAATGGCTAGTTCTGGTGTATTTGGGAGGAATACGCCATCGATTCTAAATGCTAGTTGTTTGACTTCAACTGAGGAAAATTGATAAGAATTAGCCAGTTGTGGTGGCTGGTTTATTAGTTCAAAGAAGGTGCTGGGCAGGCTTTGGAAGATGCGATAAAATATACTGTCGGTTTTCAAGTCAGCTGGTTTTTCAGTTAATGAGTGTATTTTATAGTTCGGCGATCGCTTATCAAACGTGCAAAATTCAGGACGGGCAAAATGCCCATCCCCACTAATTAGGACTTGTCGCTTTCGCTCTAATTAACCAATCATTATCAGTAGCACATATTTCCCGACCGGATGAGTCTCCTAAACGGTCTAACGCCAATAAGCAAGCATATTTCAAATCCCAAATCGGCGTATTCAGGCAAGTTTTGAGTTCGGTAACTGCGCGTGGATCGCCCAATTCCCCAAGAGCGATCGCACAAGCAGTACGGGATTTCTGAAACTGAGGTTCACGATTATGCAAGTTTTCTACTAACAAATCGTAGCCAGAAGCATATTTGAGCCAACCCAGAAGTTTCATCACATGATAGTGACCACCATAATCGTTATAGGCTTTGTCCATATAAGTTGCTAGAAGTGCTTGGGGTGCTTCCTGCAAATAGATATCCAGTAAGGTTTTTGTAGCTAAATAGCACCGACCAAAATCGGTTTGGTAGAGTTCATCAATGACAAAATTTAGTAAAGGGGTAACATCGTACTCATGTACCAGGTCAATGTTGTTGGGATGATCGTATAGTACTTGCTCTAAATAGGGCTGAACTTCTGCGAACGTAATTTCACCAGTGGGAACACCTGCATCCAAGAGCATCCGTAATGCTCGTAGTCGGAATACCAGAGATACAGGACAATGGGCAATTTGTGGGATGGCTTTGTAGTAGTGTGAATCAATCAGGTCTTGAATGCAACCGCGGCGTGCATTAACGTTGGGACTTTGCAGCAGCGCCATCACCTCAGTGATTTGGGAATAGTCACCTGTGAAGCGACAAACTGTGGCGATCGCCGCACTACGGGTAGGTTCGTCCTCGGCTTGCGTAAATTGTTGCACACGTTTTAGAGCCGGCTTATAGCCAGCGTTAGCCAGGGTATGAATAATCACCCGATAGATTTGACCTGGTTTATCTAGCAATTGTGCTACTTCTTCAAGAATCTCTGGATCTTTAGTCCCGATTTCCCCAATTGTCCATACAGTATTTTCAACAGTATAAATATCATCATCCTTGAGGCACTGCCGAATTACAGGTAATGCTGATTTAGCCTGCAATCGCCCCAGACTTTCTACAGCTTTACGTCGAACAATGCGGTGGTCTAATTCAGCCGGGTTACTAGTTTCAATTGCACGTACCAAAGCTGCAATTGATTGCTCTGTTGGGAAATTAATTAGATGTGAAACAGCAATGTATTTATCAGTGGGGTCTTCGAGTTGTTCTAATGGTGTATCGATAATTGCGATCGCTTGATCTTCTGTTAAACCAAAGATTTTAAAAAAACGTTTATCCATTGATCTATAAAATGACTAACGCGAGTTACTCAAAGGTCACGTTTACTATCGTACTGGGGAATGGGAATGGGAAATAGTGATAAATTTTGTTTGCTAGAGGATTGAAGGAATAAATAATGCAAGTTGCTATTTAGACTGGAGTTTACGCCAAAATATAATCTAAAATCCGCTCATTGAGCTTTTTAGTGATAGTTGCAATGTCTAACGACAAGCTAAAGAAGTGTCTATGTAAGTGTTTGAGGATGATAAGAACACAGATGAGTAATTACTTAGATGACTACGAACTTAATAACCTCGATTTTTACAGGAAAAATCATGGGCTACAGCTTTATTACAACTGGTCTGGGGAAATTTTGTGGCAAGAAACACCAGAGAAGCCAAAAGAAAAATTGTTTTCTATTGTTGGTATGAATGCTACAAAAGTATTTATCAAACCAGATCCAGAGTACGGCGAAGTTGGGTATCGGATCAATAGAGAAATTGGTTTATTCTGTAACCCAGTAACTCAAGATATTCTACACTTTTGGCAGTCGCCAAAAGCAAGTCAACCAGTACCAGTAGTACACATTGCTAACCGAATTGTCCAAGGCTCAGTCAAACCAAAAAAATTTGTCATCCCCAAAGGCCGTGGATATATCACTTCTGTCATGGAAATTCCTTTGGAATACCCGCATCCGTTAGCAGGAGATAGTAAATACTTAGACTATTGTCCTGGAGAAAAGTTTAAAGGAGTTGAATACTTTATATCAAATACTTGCCGACCCGATGCTGTTGATGTCCCTCCTGCTAAGTGGGCGAGAGACTGTCCTTGGATGCCCTGGATGAAATTAGGTTATGGCAATCCAGCTAAATTAAGATTTGAAACAACAATATTTAGAGTGGATTCTTTTGAGCAGCTTCATCCTCAATTGGTCAAACTGGTGAGAGAAAAAGTCCCAATTTATGAATTCACACCGACAGAAAGCGATGAACCGAATATGACGAGTATTCAGTACTTTAAGAAACACTTTGAGTCCTACTTGCGGGGGGATATTTTCCCGCTAGAGGAAACGGCTTGAGGATTCAGGAGGAGCTAGTACGGTCTTTTTCTGACTACTTCTTCAAAAAGGTTTACCAGTGGTAACGCGATCTGAGAAGATCAGAATATATGCATTTGACATTTGAACACTAGCAACAAATCATCATAATAAATACATATTTAGGAAACAACGGATATGGACGAAAATTCAGAAATCATATCAAGCGACAACGTAACCGCTCAAGATCTAGCAGAAGTTATTGCAGAACTTGAGCTATATCGGGAACGTTTGGTTAAAGAAACTACGGAAGCGGCAAAACGGGCTAAGGTGATGAGGGTAAGCTTAATGGGGCAACTAGAGCCTGAGCTTGCTAAGATTGACTCTGCACTTGAGGAACTCCGCAATCAGCAGGCCAGCCTGATGGTTAGTAACTAGTAATCCATCTTGATAATTTAGCTATGAGTGATATGCTCAACTCCGAAACTCAATCGGCGGGAAGTTCGCTACATCTGTCCCAGACGGAAACTGATGCTTTGCTTGAGGCAGTCAGTAAACAACTAAACCTGAACACCTTCAACCCTGATGACCAACAAATTCTGAAGCAGATGGTTGAAAGTCTGGGAGACTCGCGGGGGATGGTACGCTTGAGTTTCGCGGAAGCATTAGGTAAAATTGGCAAGCCTGTTACCCCGTTGTTGCTGGAGGCTGTGGCAAATCACCCAAATCCAGTTGTACGAAGAGCCAGCGCTAAAACCTTGACACTCATTGCTGATCCAAAAGCAGTTCCGACTTTGGTCAACGCCCTATTAAATGATCAAGATACCGTTGTCAAAAACTCCTGTGTTGGAGCGCTCGCCAGAACGGGTGAGGCAGCAGTACCAGCATTGCTAGAAATTTTAGCATCAACTGAATATCCTGAAAGTTCCAAGGGTCTGGCGACATGGGCGTTGGCATTTATTGGCGCAGAAGCAAAGGAGTATGTATATCGAGAAATTGACTCTGACTCACCTGAAGTTCGTGCTGCTGTGATTGGGTCAATTGCTGCGATCGCTCAGGAAAATCCAGAAGCGGGAGCGTTCGATATCCTGATGAATGCTCTAGCTGATCCAGTTTCATCCGTGCGATGCGAAGCCACAACAGCCTTGAGTAACCTTAAGTATCAACCTGCGGTTCCCCAGCTAGTTGATTTGCTAAAAAATCATGCTGATTGGGAAACTCGAAGGGCTGCGGCTCTAGCATTAATGAAAATAGGCGATCGCGCCGCCTTAGAACCTCTGCAAGCTGCATTGGCTCAGGAAGTGGAAGCACCAGTTCAAGCAGTCATCAAGTTGGCAATTTCTCAAATTGAAAGGCACTTAGAAGAAGACTCCTGGGAATAAGGCGATGGACACTAGCCCTTTGAATGTGAGTAAAAATCCTAGAGAATTTTGCCCACTTATAGGCTTCTCACCTTCGTGTCTTGGTGTCTTTGTGTTTCAAAAGTCAAATTTTCCACTAATCTAATACATCATTAAACCAGCTAACAGTTATCAGCTAAAGGCGAGAGTATTTAAACCATTTTGTTGCAGCGCGATCGCTAATTCACCCTCTTAGAATAATTAATCACCTGATCTAATCGCGGCAATGCACTCACTGCTGATTCACGAATATATGGATCGACAGATTCATCATTAGTCAATGCAGTCAGCACTTCTAACCCCCGAATATCACCCATAGAACCGATTGCATTCACAATTGATACAGCCACCGCAACATTATCTGTCGTTCTCAGCGCCTCAGCCAAAATTTCAAAAGCAGGAGAACCAATTTCGCCCAGCGCCATCACTGATGCAATGTAAACAACGGGATTTGGGTCATTGAGGGCTGTTTTTAATCCCTGTAAGCCATCGGCAGGAAAGGTAACTTCTGGATGGTTGGCAGCGACCTGAGCTAAAGCTTTAGCACAACTACCTCGAATAGTCGCGTTATCGCTATTTAACAATGACTCTACCAGTGAAGGCACAGCATCAGGCCCAATAGCGCCCAGTGCTTTTACCGCAGCTCGCCGATAGGTAACATCTTCATCATCCAAAATGCCCATCAAGCGAGAAATAGTATTTTCATCCCGGACATCAGCCAACTCCCGCATCGCTCGTTCCCGCAGATTAGGGTTGGGATGTTTCAATTGTTCAAATAAAGAATCTATTGTCATAGGTTTATTTTTATATCGTCAGTCGGGGATTGGGGAACACGTGGCGCTCTTTGGGGATAAGGGGCAATGGGGACTGGGGACAAGGGGGAGACGGGGCATAAAGGGAATAAATACTGGCTCTTGACCCTTGTACAGACGCGATTAATCGCATCTCTACTCTTAACCCTTGTACAGACGCGATTAATCGCGTCTCTACTCTTGACCCTTGCACAGACGCGATTAATCGCTACTCCTAACAAATGACAAATGACAAGTAACTAATGACACAACTGAGGGACTCTTAGTCGATCGCTTACCTTAATTTAGGCAAAGCAATATACTGAGAGTCCCTTAGTTTTAGAGTATGACGATCGCTCGTCTAGTCAATCCGTGTCACTATGACAGCGAGTTGATTACGTAGTCGAGGAGAGAACGGAATTCAACCAACGCTTGAGGAGACATATCGCGAGGAGAGCAAGCGCGATCGCGAGTGTAAGTCATCGCAGTAACGTAGGGAGCAGTGGGCAGACCCAAGGAGCGATAAACTTCACGAGCACCTGCAATACCCCACTCATCCAGAGGGCCAGTACCACCAACAACTAAGCTGTAGTTGATTAGACGTAGGTAGTGCTTGATGTCGCGCAGACACTTGTCTTTTTTGGCTTGGGTGTCGCCAGCTTCACCTTCTTGGTTGAGGTAAGGATATTTTTTGAAAGCAGCGTCATAACCTTCTTTAGCTACGGCATCGATACCAGAAGCCAGCTTTTCAGCAGCTTCTAGACGAGCAGACGCACGCTGAATGCTACCTTGGATGGATTCCAAGTCAGAGGTGCTGGGGAAACGACCTGCTGCATCAGCAGATGTAATAACTGTGGTGATAACTGATTTCATTGCTTTTTATACTCCTGATTGCATTTGCTCGGATTTGGATTTCAGTTTGCTTGGCTAATAGCCGTTAGCCATGAGCTGTTAGCTCAGAGCAGAAATAACGCGATCAAAGTAGCTAGCAGCTTCCGAAGCCAAAGCAGAGCAGTCGCCTTGAACAACTTCCAGTTTGCGGAACTTTTTACCAGCGTTAGCTTCAGTATTGGTGTTGGTGATGTGGGCAACGCTGATAGCTTTCAGGATTTGAAAAGCACGTACAGCAGAGGTGGTGGGTACGCCCAAAGCTGAATAGGTTTCTTTGAGGCCATTCAGAGCGCGATCATCTAACACAGAGGAATCACCAGCCAACAGCGCGTATGTTACATAGCGCAGGACGATTTCAGCATCACGCAGGCAAGCAGCCATCCGGCGAGTGGGGTACAAGTTACCACCAGCTTGTAGCAAACCTGTATTTTCACAAGCGATACCAGCAATTGCATCAGAAACAGCACAGCTAGCGTTGCTGGCGATCGCATTCACAGCATCAAGGCGTTTGTTGCCATCAGCAATAAAAGACTTGAGAGCTGCCAAATCAGCACCACCGATAGGAGCAGTTTTTGCATCTGCTGTAATTACAGCTCTGGAAAAAGCATCAAGAACCATTGAGTTCCCCTTGATATTCACAAATGGTGGATATTATTTTTGGCGTGTTCTCGAAATAATTGCGAGCAGCCAAGAAAAACATAGGGGATTAATAGTACTCTCGTCTTTTCTATGAGAGAGAAAGTAATAATCTGTAATATTTACCACTTAGCACTCACTCACTTCCATATTCTCCTCTTGCTTACCCAACTCTCCTCTGTGGTTACTAAAAAACGTGAGCCTGGGTGAGTTTTACCACCTTCACCCAGGCTGATGTTTTTTAGGACACTATGAGATTTTGCATTCAAATCAAATTTGAATTAAAGCGTGAAAACCATTAACTCTTTATGTATGTAGTGATGACAGGCACTCGTTGTAGGCATTTTGGCTTGGCATAAACAATTCTCCGAAGTTTTAAAGCCGCTTTATTGAGGAACTACACAGTAAGCTAACCTTTACTGTTTACGGTTATCTCCGTAAAACGCTGCCTTATAAATCGCGTCTGGATAACTAAATTTGACTAAGTGTCAAGCTTGTTTAATTAAATGCTTGACCAAATTGTCTTTTACCATCATCTGCCGTAAAACTTCTAGCAAAAATTCTTGAGCCTCTTCGCGACTCAAATTTTTTACCTGATCTTTTAAGTTTTGTAAACGAAACTGTTGCTCTAAGGTCAGTTCGATTGGGAAGTCCATGATTCACTCCTCTGATTCACAAAATCGAAGGGTATTTGGTTAATACTGCCTTTACAAACCAGTATTTCTACCAGTTTAACACAAGATATTAAACTGTCTACTTTGTCAAGCTATAAGCAATTGTCACCATAAAAGTTTACAATTGTATAGCAGCATACCGATCTAAATCCCTTTGTCGGGAGGCTTGTTGAAAGCTAACCGCTGATCGCTGTAATGTTTAGAATGTTTACATACCAATAACTTTAAAAAGAAACAATCCGTAAAACATCATCCGCAGGAGTAATAAATAGGAGTCAGAAGATTGATGGACGCGATGGAATTTTTTAAGCTAAGTGCTGGCAAATGGCGATCGCAACGAGCGACTCATCATCTTGCCTTCAAGCGCTCAGAGACGGGAGAATCAGACATTCAGGTAGAAACTCTAGCTGAGGATCACCCAGAAATCATTGAACTATGCCAGTATCATCAGATTGACCCCAGTCTGTCAGTGGGTGGCTCGCGCGTGCGTTGGCTGGGCACAATGGCTTGGGATAGAGATGCTGATGAGAACCATGAGGGTAAAACCATATTTGCGATCGTGCCCGATGTTGATAACCCCAGGCAAGGTAGATTACTCCGGGAGAGAGGTTACGCAGAAATTGTGCCTGTCGTCGGTCTATATCACATGGATGATCAAGATGGGTTAGTGCTGACCACTGAATATGAAACAATGAGTTCTATTGAGCGATTCTGGTTCGCCAGCCCAAACCTCCGGTTGAGAACCAGTACAGTGAAACGGTTTGGTGGTTTCAGCACAGCATCGTTTTGTACCGAAGCCCGCGTTGAGACATCTTCAGAGGGTTCCAATACAGAAGAAGTAACCTCCAAACAAACAGTGGATATTCCAGAAGCAAAACAGTTTTATTCAGTTTTGGGCTGGTGAATTACCTGAAGCAGACTGATGCTTTTACTCGTGGTCTAGAGTACCTGCGCCTGGTACAGGAACTTGCTCTAGAGCCGGGTATGGTGGATGTGATCAATAATCTGCGCGATCGCATTTCTATTTGCACTTGGATCGGCGATAACATTGACGCTATCAATGCTCAGCTTCAAATCTGTCTTGAAGCTTGTCATGATTGCTTTCACCCCCAAGATCGTCCCTCCATCCAAATTTTTGCAGTACCCATAGCTCAATCCTTTGGCATCGACGGTCTGTGCAACATTTTCACAACCCCAATCACCATTCTGGTAGATGTTGGGCGAATTGCACCTATAGACTGGTTGGGTATTGTTGTCCATGAATACGCCCATGCTCATTCAGGAGACTCCGGTCATAACCGGCAGTTTGTCAGAATTCTATCTCACCTGTGTTTAGGATTGGGATTGGAACCGCCTGAATGGCAGCCAGGGATGGAAGTAGCTTTGCGTAACTGGCCTTACTGTAACTCAACCATAGATCCTCTGGAATTTTGGATAGGTCAAGGGATTGATTAAGGGGAGCAGGGAGCAGGGGGGCAGAGGGGCAGAGGGAGCAGGGGGAGCAAAAGAAGAGAATAATTAATGACTCCTGTCTCTTCTTCCCAATCCCCAATCCCCAATCCCCAATGTTAAAGATTATTGCTTGAGTTCAAAAAAGTGAAACTGAATCTCCTAATCTGAAAATGGATAAAGCTTTCAATGATAAGCTATGTAATTGTTAATTACCAACGTTATTTATTATTATCCTTAGTAAGAATTTAGCAACTAGATAAGTTTGACAGTTGATTTCTTTATTAAGTTACTCAGCTTTATCTCAAAATCAGCGTGTATAAAGTTGCTTGTTTTCCTGAGTAGCCACAGTCCTTTTACTGATAGGCTATGAACTAAATCCCCTAGACTAACTGCTACTACTACGAAAACTTACCCTTGGTTAAGTTTCGTGAAATTTAATCAGAATTCTGAGGTTCTGATACAACTACTCCTTTAATATGTGATTTAAAGTTGTTAATTTTAATTAAGAACATGGAGGCTTTATAGTGGCACTTCCTCTATTAACATACGATCCTTCAAGTCAAAACCAGCGCGTAGCGGCGTATGAAGTACCGGGTGATGAACAAGCCAGGATTTTCTCTACAGACAATCTGCTTTCTCCATCAGATCTAGGTAATTTGATCGAAGCAGCATATCGTCAGATTTTTTTCCATGCCTTTGCAGCCGATCGCGAACCATTCCTAGAGTCCCAACTCCGTAATGGACAGATTACAGTAAGAGACTTTATTCGTGGTTTACTGCTTTCCAATACCTTTAAGAAAAGCTTCTACGACCTCAACAGCAACTACCGCTTTGTTGAACATTGCGTGCAGAAGGTTCTCGGTCGCGACGTTTACAACGAGCGGGAAAAAATTGCCTGGTCAATTGTAGTCGCTACCAAGGGTATCAAAGGCCTTGTTGATGAACTGCTCAACACTGAAGAGTACCTGAGCAATTTTGGATACTCTACAGTTCCTTATCAGCGGCGTCGAGTATTGCCATCCCGTGCTGAGGGTGAGTTACCTTTCAACATCAAATCTCCACGATATGATGCTTATCACCGTTCTAAACTGGGTTTCCCACAAATCATTTGGCAGGTAGAAGTACGGAGATACACCCCACAAGACCAAAAGCCCAAGGCTGGCGATCCTGCTCTATTCCTGGGTATGGCACAAGATCTCAATGCAACTGGCAATCTTCCACAACGGATCTCGCCATACAACATTGATATTGAAAAGTCTGTACCTTATAGACAACTGTCAGGCGTTAAGTAACGATTTTCCGTCTGCATCTGGCTAGTACACCACCTTAAATCATCTGATAGCGTGCATAAGTCCTGGGTTATGTAGGAGTTTCATTTAGGTAGAACTAGTGAAACAGACTCTATCCCATGTCGGATGCACGCTAATTGTTTATCAGTTATCAGAAGTCATCGTTTTTGTAAGACTTCCAAAAGCTTTGTAAATGTTCTGGGAGGAGGAGCTGTTACCTCAATCGACTCCGCAGATAGGGGATGCTGCAACTTTAGACGCCAAGCGTGTAGTGCTTGACCAGGCAAATTTACCCCCACTGAACGACCAGAACCATAAACTGGGTCGCCGACAATTGGATGACCAATTTTGGCGCTGTGGACGCGAATTTGATGAGTGCGGCCAGTTTCTAATTGAAAGTGGATTAATGTGTAATTACCCAAGCGTTCTAGTACTCGCCAATGAGTGACGGCAGATCGTCCACCTTGTTCAACGGCTATAATAGCCATTTTTTTGCGGTCTTGTGGATGGCGACCAATGGGCAAGTCTATAGTACCACTTTCAACTTTTGGCGCACCGTAAACCACGCCTAAGTATTCTCGCCGGGCAGTTTTTGCTTGGAGTTGTGCTTGTAGGCTTTGATAGGCAATATCTGTTTTGGCAATTGCGATCGCACCCGTTGTATCCTTATCCAATCGATGGACAATTCCTGGACGTTGGACTCCCCCAATTCCTGGTAAGTTGGGACAGTGTGCTAATAAGGCATTTACTAAAGTACCATCTGGATGACCGGGTGCAGGATGCACGACTAAGCCTGCGGGTTTGTTAAGAATGAGTAAATGGTCGTCTTCGTAGAGAATATCTAAAGGAATATCTTCTGCTTGCAGTTCTAGGGGTTGCGCTTCTGGGATTTCGAGAGTGATGCGATCGCCTATTTTGACATTAATCTTTTTAGATGTGCAGATTTTGCCGTTAATTTGCACGTTACCCTTTTCGATTAACTGTTGGATGCGGGAACGGGATAAATCTAATAATTCTTGGGAAAGATAGCGATCAAGGCGTTCGTTATTTTCTTCAACCTGTAAATTAAATTCGGTCACAATTGCTCTGGGTTAATTCCCCGTTCTTTAAGTAAAGCGCGGAGTGCTTCTAGTTCACTTTCTGCTTGTTCAGCTCGTTGGCGTTCTTGTTCAGCTCGTTGGCGTTCTTGTTCAGCTCGTTGGCATTCTTGTTCAGCTCGTTGGCGTTCTTGTTCAGCTCGTTGGCGTTCTTGTTCAGCTTGAGCTTGCGCTTGTTCCCGTTGTTGCGCTAGTTCTACATATGTTAAAAACCGTTGCCCATCAGGACGATAAATCTGAAGTTCGCTATCTGACAATTCAAAGCGTATACCAAGATGGGAACTTACCCAACCAGTCATTTGGGGAATTTCAGCTAGTTCACCACCAGAACGTAACCAACCACTTAACTCACCTGTCTCTGGGTCATATAAGTAATATTCTTCTACGCCATAACGCTCGTAAAATTTGTATTTAGCAATCATCTCTTTAGCACTGTTGCTAGGAGAGAGAATTTCAAACACCACTTGCGGGGGAATATTATCTTCTTGCCATTGTAGATAAGAACCTCGGTCTGCTTTTGGTCTGCCAAAGACTACCATGACATCAGGCGCTCTGCGGGTGACGTTATCCCCCTGAACAGGATACCAAAATAAATCGCCAGCAACGAATACATTAGGATCATCAGCAAATAAAAGATCCAAGTTCTTTTTAATCAGCACAATCAACTCAAACTGTTTTGTATTTTCTGCCATTGGCTGTCCATCGCTTTCGGGGTAGACAATGGCTTTTTGGCTGGAAGATGGTAGCTGAGTGACCATTGCTATAAGTCCAATTTCACAAGTGTATTGTCAATTTTAACGAACTGAAGATTCTTCAACTTGTAAATTAAATTTGGTCACAATTGCTCTGGATTAATTCCCTGTTCTTGAAGTAAAGCGCGGAGTGCTTCTAGTTCACTTTCTGCTTGTTCAGCTCTAGCTTCTGCTTGTTCGGCTCGTTGTCTTTCTTGCTGTCGTTGCTGATCTAGTTCCAAATAGGTAAGAAAGCGATCGCCATCAGGACGATAGATTTGCAGTTCTTCCTCAGACAACTCGAAGCGCACTCCCAATTTAGGACTGACCCAACCAGCCATTTGGTCAATTACTTCTAATCGTGAGTTACGAAGCTGCCAACCTGTCAAATCCACTACATCAGGTTCATACAAATAGTATTCTTCTACACCGTAACGCTCATAAAACTCAAATTTCTTCGCCATTTTGGAGAGACGGTTTCCAGGCGACCAAATTTCAAAAACCACTTGTGGGGGAATATTATCCTCAAACCACTGTTGATAAGAACCCCGGTATCCTTTCGGTCTACCAAATACTACCATTACGTCGGGAGCCTGGCGGAGCTTGTTATCACCTTCCACGGGATACCACAACAAGTCCCCAGCGACGAACACATTAGGATCGTTGGCAAATAATAATTCTAAATTATCTTTAATCCAGACAATTAATTCAAACTGCTTGGTGTTATCTGCCATTGGCTGTCCGTCACTGTCAGGGTAGATGATGCCTTTTTGGCTGGAAGATGGTAGCTGTGTAACCATTGCGGTGATTCCGATTTGACGGGTAGCATGATTAATGTTAACGAATTGCCAAGCAAGAGAGAGATTTAGCGGCGAATCTCCAACATCTTAATGCCTGTCACTTTTAAGACTTTAGAATTTTATGCTAAATTGCTATTACGAAATAGTTTATGGCGTTTCCCAATCGGCTAAGGTACAAACTTATCGGTGTGTAACGGTGTTTACACCGAAGTTCAGAGCGGCTCAAGCCGCCGCACCCTGCGGGTTCGCGTAGCGTTTCGTGGGAAAGCAAGCTACCGACTTCTCTTTGTGGTTAATTATTTCTTCTGTGTACCTCACTCAAGTGAGAAGCATTATACTAGTTTGTGAGTGTAATTTAATAACATTAAAAATGTATATTTTACTGTACATTTTATATATGTCAGGATAATACTCAGAAAAAATATTTATCGTATTTTTTTCAAAGTTAATATTAATTATCTTCCATACTTTCCTAAATTATTTATTATAAATTTTACATATTATTTTTACTTTTACTTGAAATCTATAGTAACCTGAGTTTTAGTAAGTAATTTACTTACCATCTACCATTGAACTGAAGATTACGATTTTTTGGGTATGCACCTACTTCTTCAGTTTTGCTGCAAATTCGAGATTTTAACATTCATAGTACAGAGTGACTATTGATGGCAACACAACTTTAGGGCGTCTTTTCATTACTTATGAACAGATTACCTTCCACTGAGTCAGCCGTGGTTGCATCTCACTACATACCATCACTGCATCAATTATTATCTGACTCACCCCTAATGAGAGTTTGCCATTTCTCTTGCTCAAGGGATAAATTTACTCAAGTCTTGTAAAGAAAAGCTCTACAATCCAGAACTTAAGTAAAACCTTGAACAATTATAGCTACTTAGTTGCGTAAAACACGTTCGATCTGCGTAAGCTGTCCTCAAGAAGGTGTCTGAAGTTTCGGCTGAAGCAGTAAAGTCCTAGCAAAGCGGAACTACGGTTTTTGCTCTGAAGCGTTAGTTTACACCTGTAGTTGAGTTACAGTGAGGCCAGTCAGATTAGCAAAAGATACAGAAAGTAAATCTGATTTTTGGAAGACTGTTTCTAGGAAAATTGAGCTATTTAGCTATTTGGCAACAGTAGAGCTTAGTTTGACATAGGGAGTCGTAATTTGTGCATTATAGCTTAGCAGAGATTGGCGAATTAGGTGTTGGGGGGTGTGGAATCTCTGTACTAACTTAAATGTGACCGCTATATTGATCTGACAGTGCCTACGATAATGTTGCTGTGAATTCTGAAAAGGTAATTCACCAATTTTGACTGTGAATATTAATTTAATCCAGAGCCGTCCCGATGAAGACACTTCCTATTAGTAGATATAGATTTTTCCAAAAACTCCAGCCCTTATCTTTATTAAAAAAAATTACTAGTAAGTCTGTGACTGGTTGTTTACAGGTCTTTAGTACGTCAGGTTCTTGGTCAATATACATAGACGAAGGTAAATTGATCTATACCTGCTACTCAGAGAAAATGTTTGAACCTTTGTATAGAAACTTGCAACGCTTAAGCCCGCAAATTTCTACCCTCCCTCGCGGAATTCACGAGCAGCTGCGAGCGATATTTGAAACGGGTATTGAGAATCAAGCAATACCAAATCCAGATTATTTAGCTATTTGCTGGTTAGTCAATCAGAAATATCTTAGTTCTTCTCAAGCAGCGTTACTGATAGAACAATTAGCCCTAGAAGTTTTGGAGTCATTTCTGAGCTTAGAAGAGGGGAGTTACGAATTTATTCCTGAAAGCTTTTTGGATGACATGCCAAAGTTCTGTCATCTTAATGTTCGCTTACTAGTCGAACGGTGTCAAAAGCGATCGCCTACTTCTTTTGTGCAACCCTCGCAATTTTTGCCAACAAATCAGCCACAAACTCGAACCAAGGCTGCTCAAAACTTGCTGAAGCTAGACAACGGCAATCAACCAGTAGCATCCGCTAACCGCTCTTTAACTAGCGGTATTAATACTACCGATTATCGTAGCAAGCAAATTATCCCGCCGCCTGCTGACAAAAAACTCTACACAATCTTTTGTATTGATGATAGCCCTACAGTTTTGAGTGCGATCAAAAATTATCTAGATGAGCAAATGTTTTCAGTTGTGGGAGTCACCGATTCTTTGAAAGCTTTAATGCACATTATCCGTGCCAAACCCGACTTAATTTTGTTGGATATTTCAATGCCTAACTTAGACGGATATGAACTATGCTCTTTGCTGCGTAAACACTCATATTTTAAAAATACACCTGTGATTATGGTGACAGGAAAAACAGGTTTTGTAGATCGAGCTAAAGCCAAGATGGTCAAGGCTTCAGGCTATTTGACTAAGCCGTTTACACAAGGAGATTTACTGAAAGTAATCTTTCAACACATTGTTTAATTTCCGAAGAGAAAAAATAACTAATACTTGGAGATTAAAGATTGAGCATTACTTGGATTGGTACGATTCTAGTTGTCAAAGATTCTTTGAGTGAATTGGAATTAATCAGTCATTTTCTTAGAGATAGAGGTTATAACATCATTAAAGCCACCAGTGCTAAAGAAGCTCTAGAAATCGTCTTAGAAGAAAAACCTGATGTGATTGTTACCGATGTGGTAATGCCAGGAATGAGTGGATTTGAGTTGTGTCGCTTCCTCAACAGAAATCCAACTAATCAAAAAGTACCGATCGTAATTTGTAGTAGCAAAAATCAGGCAATTCATCACTTGTGGGCAAGGAAACAAGGTGCTGACGCCTATATCACTAAGCCATACACCTCTGAACAGTTACTAAGTATTATTCAATCAGTAGAAGTACAAAGTTACAACCCGATTTTTCAAAGAAGCTGCAAACTAACCATCAAACTGGACGACAACTAGACAAAATACTGTGCATATTCACTACCTGGCCAATTACCGCGATCGCCGGCGCACCGAATCCAGTTTGCTCTACTTGTTCTACAATTGTCTTCAACGTCCCAATCAATTCTTCTTGTTCGGGTCGCGTACCCCAACGCACTAGAGCAATCGGCGTTTCTAAACTCAGCCCAGCTGCACTTAACTGTTCTACAATGTAAGGCAGATTGTGAATTCCCATGTAAATTACAATGGTTTCACAACTGTGGGCGATCGCATTCCAATTTACTATCGGTTTATACTTACCCGCAGCCTCGTGTCCAGTAACAAATGTTACGGATGAACTATATGATCGATGAGTTAAAGGTATGCCTGCATAGGCTGCCGCAGCAATTCCCGATGTAATACCTGGCACAACTTCTACTGAAATTCCCGCTTTGACTAATTCTGCCATCTCCTCACCACCGCGACCAAAGATAAACGGGTCGCCACCCTTGAGCCGCACCACAATTGCATTATCCTGCGCTTTATCAATTAGCAGTTGAGTTGTTTCTTCCTGCAACAAAGAATGTCTCCCCATGCGCTTACCAGCGTTGATTTGCTCTGCTTGGGGATTAATCATTGCTAAAATTGTTGGACTTACCAAGGCATCATAGATAACTACATCTGCACATTCCAACAAACCTTTCCCCTTGAGGGTCATTAGTCCCGGATCTCCGGGCCCCGCACCTACTAAATAAACCTTTCCCAAATACTTTCTCCCCTCGATTTGTGTGCGATTCATTTGTCTATTAAATCCCAAATTAGCTCGGCTAATTCTGCGCTTGCTCCTAAAGGCTGAGCCAGTTGAAAATTCACCATAGGGAACTGTAATTTTAGCTCCTCTATAGACCGAGCGATCGCATCGGTGATTCCACCCGCGAATAAAAAATATGGCAATATTGCAATTTCTTGATAGCCAGCAACTACTAATTGCTTTACTCGTGATTCTAAATTAGGAGGTACAGCCCAATAAGCAACCATTGCTCCTAAACTTGCCGCGATTGCTTCTACTGATTGTTGTGAACCAGGGCGACTGCTACCATGAGCTAACAGAATCCATGTTTGTGCTTTGATAGCAGCCATTGACTTTGTTAGTAATTTCCCTAAACTTGGGTGGCTGCCTAAGTATGGTCGCAGATTAATCATCATATCTTGACCAATAACCTGTTGTGCTAGTGCTACTTCCGCCGGAATATCCGTCATTACATGCACTCCCGACAGCAAAAATAGCGGGATAATTTCCAGATGATTGCACCCAGCAGCCAAAGCGCTTTTGGCAAATTGTCGAATCTGCTCGTGTAATGGCTCAGAACTTGCTTCCAAGTAAGCTACACCTACTTGATTTTGACAATCTGGAAATACACCACCAGTAGAAGCTGCTTGGTTATAGCTATTATCCAGTTTATTACCTAATAGCTGTGCTAGTTTTTGCATAGCAATTTCTGGACGCGGATCGCGACTTCCGTGGGATACTAGCAGATAAGCGGATGACATTGGCAAGGATTCAACTCTCTGTTGCTATTTTTTTATCTTACTTAAAAGGACTTGATTTGTTGGATATTTAAGTAATCACAGCCAGAATAGGCATCGTAGTTAGGCTGATTACAATTGTGCTTCAGATACTACTGGTTTATTTGCTTGCGATCGCAAAACATCAAAAATTTGATCGAATAGGGTAGCGATTGCCCGAAATTTATATCCAAAAGTATCTGCAAGCTATTCCATGTTCTTCTCTATGCTGCTTGCCTTATTGTTCTTGGGCAGTGTAAGTATAAAATTGATTCAATGCTCCCACCGTTTCAAATCTGTAAGAAGGTATCCAAGAATTTAGTTTTAAATCTGTACGATAAATACTAAAAATAATATAATTTTGCCTTTCTGTAGTCCTGGCAAGAATTTCTTGCATTTGTGGATTAACTGAATCAACCAACTTCTCACAATTTAAATTTATTAAATTTTCTAAGAGATTCGTTGTTTTTTTACATACATCAGTTTTTAAGTACTTAGCCAATTGCTGTACTGCATACTCTTCATATTCAGCCTGACTGGGATTGGTCTTCGCCATTGTCACCCCTAAAGCGGCAAGTCCCGCTGCTGCTCCAAGATATGCGATAGTGGTTAGGGCCTTCATGTTTGCCAGATAAAATTTCGTTGTAATCATTAGACTCTAAATCAACTGAGTCCGTTCCATTAACAAACACTCTTGATCGCTTCCCCAAAACTTGTTATAATCCAAATTGTTGAATGGCGAGCGTAGCCAAGTGGTTAAGGCAGTGGTTTGTGGTACCACCATTCGTGGGTTCGAGTCCCATCGTTCGCCCTATGTTACAGTACAGTACCTTATTTGGCAACAATTTTGTATATATACTTGAGTCAGCCTAGATAAGGTAGTAGATTAAATATTAGTTTAGGTTATAGGTTGTTTGACGTATATAAGCACAAGTACTTGATGAACTTGGCTAACTTCTCTATTTCAATACCGAACTTACAGCGGTTCTCGTTTACGTGAGGTATACCCGTAGGGGCACGGCAATGCCCATTGGTGTCAACTTAATTTAAAAATAGCTTTACTTTTGGCCTCCTCACCCGCCAGAGAACAAATTCTCTGGCGGATGAGCGAAAGTCTACTCAAGTAGACTCAGGATTTTGGGCGATTTTATAGTCATCTAAAGATGACTTTTGCTATGAGCAAGGAACTTGAGTTTCTTGCGGGATGTGGATTTCACGTTAAGTTGACACGTATGGGCAATGCCGCCCTTACACCTGACGATGTAATGTTGTCCGCATTTGAAAAAGAAGCAGGGGAGCAGGGAGCAGGGAGCAGGGGGCAAGGAGCGGGGGGAATGACCCCTGACTCCTGCCTCTTCGTTGAATGGGAACCGCTATATAACAATGATAATAGTAACTTGTTACCTTTTTATTTCTCTACTAATGCATGAATAATGGAAGCAGATACATCTCATCTGCTTCCAAAAAAAGTTTTTAACGCACAGTAAGCTGTTAGAAAAGTCCCAAAAGAATGATCAAAGTCAATCCACAGAAGGCAAGTAAGGAGATAATCATGATATTACCTACGCTGTGGTCTGAAGCTGTTAACTTATTTATATTGTCAGCCATACTAACCGACCCTATTTAAACAACTTTATGCTGAAATTATAGCTAGAGTAGATAAACCTTTGATTTAGATAACTGAAAAAATTGACTTTAATTCATTTAAGTTAAAATACAGAGTTATAGACTCAAGCAAAAAATTAACTTTTGTTTCAATAATTGGGAAGGTAGTAGCGCACTACATAAGAATAGGTTTTTACAAAAAAACTATTAATTAGTAAACTAAATATATGCAGTAATTGATGACTTGAGTGATAGTGATAGTGTCGTTCATCTTTGCTCTTTAACGACCCAGCCAAGTCTTGATAATGTCAAGAAGGCTGGAACCACCCCAAATCAATGCCAACAGAATCGAAGTAGTCAAAATTGCTCCCATCACACACAAGACTAAACCTCCGAGGCTGATAGCTCCATCATCTTCTAGCAAGCCAAAGCTAGTCACGAAAATCCCCATTGCTGGTAGGGTATTGGTTCCCGGAATTGGAATCATCATCGAAATTGCCATTAAGGCGATCGCACAGCCAAGTGTGACTCTACCTGGTAAAGTAGTACAGATATAGCTTAGTCGAGGACGAGCGATCGCTTCAATTTTGCGTAACCAAGGAATCCCCGCTTTCAAGAACCCCTGCACTGTTTCGAGTTTAATTGGATGGTTGGTCATTCGCCGAGGTAGCCAAGGGATTTTAGCACCAGCAATCAGCTGTACCGCTAGTAAAAAAATTAAAATACCAAAAGGAACCGAGTACCCTGGTGCTGGAACAGGCAAAGCAGAAGGTAAAGATAAAACAACTAGCAAAAAGCCAAAAATTCTTTCCTTTGCTAGCAGCAAAATCTCTGCCAAAGTTACTTTTGAGGGTCTTTCTTCTTCAAAAAAATAGCGTTGTAATTCGTTTGATAGTCTTGCCATAAATTACCTAAAATTTAGTATATAGCGGTTCTCACTGGAGTGAGGTACACAGAACAAGTAATTAACCACAGCGAAAAGTTGGCGCGTTCCAGTTTCCCGGCGCAAAACTTTTCAAGACAGATAAACACCGATAATTCTGTACTCAGTAGATCAGAAAACGCTATAATCCCGACAAAAATTACACTTATCAACCACACAATAAACACCATATCTGAAACTACGTAAACAGCGATTAGTAAAAATCTCCTAGCTAGTTATCATCAAAAAACTACCGAATCTTGGGCTTTTCACTTTGTGTCTTTGTGCCTTAGTGGTTAAAAAAGTGATTAAATCAGTTTGCATAAAACATTTTAGCGTTTAGCAATTTTTTAACACTAAAAATAATGTTAATACATTAACTTATTTTGTAATCTAAAAAATGGAATCATAGATAGTAGATTTTGGGTTATGGATGTAATATGCAACGATATTTGAAAGTACTTGGACTATTTTGGAGTGCTGCCATAGCAGCTGAGTTGGAATATCGCGTTAACTTCCTCATCGCTACTCTCAGCAGCTTAGGCAGTCTTGCAGGCAGTCTTTTCGGACTATTCTTGTTTTACCGTACTGGTTATACTTTTAGCGGCTGGTCATGGGAAGCAGCTTTAGTAGTTTTGGGGATTTTTACCTTACTGCAAGGTTTTTCTGCTACATTTCTTGCCCCAAACTTGAATCGCATTGTTCGCCATGTGCAGGAAGGTACTCTTGACTTTGTATTATTAAAACCTATCCGCAGTCAATTTTGGCTTTCCACTCATACCCTTTCACCTTGGGGACTACCAGATTTAGTGTTTGGATGCATCATCATTGGCTATGCAGGTGAACGCCTCGGCATAGGCATAGACGACTACATGCTAAGTTTAGTACCGCTGTTGTTTGGCTTGGTGATTCTTTACAGCTTGTGGTTTATGCTGGGAGCGATGAGTATTTGGTTCGTGAAAATATACAACGTCACTGAAGTGCTGCGGGGTTTATTAGAAGCTGGAAGATATCCGATCGCAGCATATCCCAGTGCTTACCGCTTTTTCTTCACCTTTGTAATGCCAGTGGCTTTTTTAACGACTGTACCCGCAGAAGCAATGCTGGGTAGGGGTCAAACTACCTGGTTGATAGGTGCGGCAATATTGGCATTAGTCCTGTTTTTATTTTCCACCTGGTTTTGGCGCTTTGCGTTGCGATTTTATACCAGTGCTTCGAGTTAGAGGGGAAGCGGCTGCTCTTTTTACCGAATTTTTACCTAAACTTTATGATGTTTTGTAAAAATATTGAAGAAATTTCGGGAAATTTACATAGAAGATATGATGTCAATAGAGAAATCACGTAAATTACACCTGACAGTCAACTGCTTAGAACCAAAAAAGGTACAAAATGAATTCTGAATCTAACGTCAAACTAATGATCGCTCTTGATAATCCAGATTTAGATGCAGAGGAGCAAGAGGAGGAAACACGAAATCTCTTACGAGAAATTAGAAACTTAGATGTAGAAAGCGCTGAACTTGTAGCGGTTACAGAAACACCCAAAGGCTCAAAGGCTTTAGGAGGTTTCTTGCTAGGAGTGTTGCAAGCAGAGGTGAGTATTGCCAATTTTAAGAAAGTATTGGGATTTGTAGGCGATCGCCTCGCTAACCAAACCATAGAATTGGAAATCGAAGCTAACGGTAAAAAACTCAAGGTGAAAGCTAGCAGTCGTGAAGAATTAACCGCCGCCATTCAACAAGCGCAAAACTTTGTAGCAGCAGGCTGAGAAATATCATCACAGGAAAGAGGATAGGGACATGAGGAAGGTAGCACTCCTAATCGGAATTAGTGATTATGAGCCTGGTCTGAATCCATTACCTGCATCGGTAAAGGACATGGAAGCGATCGCCAAAGTTTTGCAGCATCCAGAAATGGGTGGATTTGCCCAAACAGATATCCAAAAACTGGAGAATCCCGACCCTCAGAAAATGCAAGAAGCGATCGAGGCGCTGTTTAGCGATCGGCGTAAAGAAGACCTTGTAGTACTTTACTTCTCTGGTCACGGCATTAAAGATGAGAGCGGCAAACTTCACCTCGCCACTCGCCTGACCCGCAAAAATCCCCAAGGACGACTCATCAAATCAACCACCGTTCCCGCCAGCTTTGTTCATAACATCATGAGCGATAGCCGCTGTAAACGCCAAGTCGTAATTCTCGATTGTTGCTTTAGTGGGGCGTTTGCTGAGGGTTGGTCAGCCAAAGATGACAGTTCTGTCGATATCCGGGCTGAACTTGGTGGCGAGGGGCGAGTTGTCTTGACCTCTTCTACCGCTACTGAATATTCTTTCCACCAACAAGAATCAAATCTTTCGATTTATACCCGTTACCTGATTGAAGGTATTGAAACAGGTGCGGCAGATTTAGATAATGATGGTGCAGTTTCAGTTGATGAGTTGCATGAGTACGCCAAAAAGAAAGTTCAAGAAACGGCTCCCGCCATGCAACCAGAAATTTATGCAGTTAAAGAAGGATTTAAAATCCTATTGTCTAAAGCACCCATTGGTGATCCAAAACTGAAGTATCGCAAAGAAGTAGAGATTTATGCTAGTCGCGGCGAGATTTCAATTATTGGTCGCAGAATATTAGATGCCCTACGTCAGAATTTGGGATTGCTCCCTGAAGAAACTGCTGGAATAGAAATTGAGGTTTTAAAACCTTATCGAGAGTATCAACAAAAATTACAGCAATATGAGCAAGCATTAGTAGACGCGATCAAACGCGAGCAGATTTTGAGTGACCATACTCGCAATGATTTGCGACGTTATCAAGAAATTTTAGGACTTAGAGATGAAGATATAGCATCAATTGAAACAAAAATTAGTCCCAAAAACGAATCAGTTCCATTTCGAGATCAAGTTATAGCGCCCAAAAGCATCTCTCACAACGATGATGTAACACCAGTTAAAACATCAAACGAAGCTGTTATAGCAAGTCAAACTGAAACTATTGCGCCCAATGTAATAAAATCTCCAAGTATTCTTGCTACTTCTGTTGCAGTTGTGAGAAACTTCAGAGTCATGATTGGAGCAGGTATCCTTGCTACTGTGGTTCTAACTTTCTCTTTCTTGGTGAAACCGCGTGATGCTTCGGTAACAACGCCTAACCAAGTAGAATCATCTACTCTTAGTGTCACTCCCACTATCTCGCCAACAACCGAGATGAGTGCTAAAAATTTTTATGATCGGGGACTTGAGAAGTCTACTAAAAAAGATCATAAGGGAGCGATCGAGGATTTTAACGAGGTGCTACGGCTCGATCCCAATTTTACACTTGCTTACTACAAGCGAGGTGATGCCCGTAGTGCTCTTAAAGATTATAAAGGAGGAATTGAGGATTTAAACCAGTATATTCAGATCAATCCCAAGGATGCTAACAGTTACGTTAGTCGAGGCTGGGCCTACTATAACCTTTACAATTACAAGCAAGCTACTATCGATTACAATAAAGCGATTGAAATTAACCCTAAGCACGCTCTTGCTCATAACAACCGAGGGGCAGTCTACGCTGACCAAGGCAACTACGAACAGGCAATTTCCGATTATACCAAAGCCATCGAATTTAAGAATGATCCCCTCAAGTGGCCTTTCTACAACCGGGGTGATGCCCGCCGTAACCTGGGAGATAATAAGGGAGCGATTGAGGATTATAACCAGGCTATCCGTATCGATCCCAACTATACCAATGCTTACAATAACCGAGGTCTTGCCTACGCTAACCTAAAGGATTATAAGAAAGCAATTGAGGATTATAGCCAGGCTATTCGTATCGATTCAAATTATGTTTATGCTTACTACAACCGGGGTAACACTCGCTCTATTCTCAAAGATAAGCAGGGAGCGATCGCAGATTATCAAATAGCCGCAAACCTTTATCAGAAACAAGAAAATACAAAGCAATATCAACAGACATTAGAGAAACTCAAAGAGTTGCAAAAGTAGCTAGATTTTGGCAATAATTATCTGCTAAAGATGGGAAGCGATGCTTTCGGCGAGCTTTGCTAACGCATCTTTAATACCATATCTACAAATTACCATAAATTATTATTTACCTAATAGCGATCGGCTCTTTTTATTCTCTCATTTACAGCAGGTCGATAAACTCATCTACCATTAAGCCCAACCTGTCGGATTATTGCCCTTAAAGTTCCTTTATCTAATTCTTGATGATTGGGGACAACTACTTCAGCAAATGGCTCATCTCGACGTAAGATAATGTGACTTCCACGTTGCCGTAAAACATAGAAACCATCTTTCTTAAATGCTTTGATGCACTCCTGACCAGAAATTATCGGCAACTTACTCATACATCGACCAAAACAGTTTCCAGATTATCTTCTGGAATCGGACGACCTTCTTCTTTTAAGACATCGATGTATAATTTGATCGCTTCCTTGATGTTGGTAACAGCTTCTTCCTTGTTCTTCCATTGGCTGATGCAAGCAGGTAAGCTAGGACATTCGGCTACCCAGTAACCGTCTTCTCCTGGATATATAATTACTTGTCTATTCATGTATTACTCCTACAAAATATGTCTTAAGAGTATCTCAGAGAAAAAATACTCCAATAATCAATTCAGAGTAACCAAGGATTTCAACAAAAACTCGGCGTTGATGAATATGAGTTTGTGCCTATTCAACAAACTACAACTCAAAACAAATCAAAAAAGCTGAAATATTTCATAAAATCTCTGGATTTTCCCCCATCTCTCTTAATCTAGCCGCTAAACGAGCCGCCTGTGCAACTGCGGCTTCCTCCCTTGCAACAGCAGCTTGTGCCTGTGCAACTGCGGCTTCCTCCCTTGCAACAGCAGCTTGTGCCTGTGCAACTGCGGCTTCTTCTGGTAACAAAACCAAATTTCCAGCCACATCATAAAACCGCAACCATACCGCAGTTTCTCTGTCTATTGTTCCCTCATTCGTCCCCAACCATAAACCTAAACGCTTACACCATAGCCAACCGCGTTCATTTGGTGTCAACGGCTGATACTGCTGATTATCATCTAAATGCCACCCCTGCAAAGAATTAGGATCAAAAGGATCATAGACAAAATAATCTGATGTGCGGAAAGTCTGTTCGTAAAGCTTTTTCTTGATACCCTTGTCTATTGTTGCTGTAGACGGTGACATTAATTCCACAATGACATCAGGGTAACGACCATTTTCTTCCCAGACTACCCAACCTTGTCTAGAGTTATTGCCGTCAACATTCAGCACCGCAAAGAAATCTGGGCCACGGAAATCACGGTTACGAACTTGGGTACTGCTGTAGTAAATAAACATATTGCCCCCAGTGAAAAAATCATTGCGATCAGCAAAAAACTGCTGCAATGACCGAATCAGGACATTCATCGCAATACGGTGTCGATTTGATTCCAAGGGTTCACCATCATCAAAAATTAAATCTGTAGGTGGCATTGGGGGTTCCCAGTCCACAACGGCTGCTGGATTGTTCTCAGTAGTCATGAGCGATCGCCTTTTTCAATAAGCCTTAAATCTCTATCATAATCTGCCCATAGCTTACTCAATTGCGTACAATTTATAAATAGTTATAAATTATTTTTAACCCAATTTCTAAAATTACGAATAGCTTGACTTCTACCAATAGTTAAACACTGCTGAACATACTCATTAACTAATTCAACAATTGGAATATTAGGAAAATTAGGACTAGATTGAGATTTTATATATTTTCCTTGCTGTAGCAACGAAATTTCTAAACCTTGTTTTGTATATCGCCAAAATTCAGGAACTCCCAAAATCTCATAGTTATCAAATTTAGTCCGGGAGGTAATATCAACTTCGATTGCTAAATCTGGTGAGACAGCGCTGGGGGAGGGTTTCCCTCCGTAGGCGACTGCGAACCCGGAGGGTGGTGGATCTACAGTTAAATCAATGCGATTTTTCCCAATCACAGCAGCATGATTTTGAATATAAAAACTGGTATCAGGTTCTACTGCTTGCCGCATTCGCTCATTTTTAAGTGTTGTTGAACCAAAAGGTTCAAAATCAATTTGCAGTTTGTCTAATAAAATTCTCACTAACTCACCAAATATTTCTTTATCTTTTTCGTGTTCAGGAAGTGGAACCATAATTTCTAACCAACCATGACTATAAGAAATACGTGCGGCACGCTTTTCTCCCATTTCTTCTAAAATATTTTCTAACTGCTGCTAACTAACATCTTGGAGCAACATTTGTTGTCCTGGTTTGACGATAATTTGTTGCAGTTTTAAAAGCATATCGCCTCACAGAGTGGGTGTAGATATTATTCTAAATCCGTCAAGTAAATAATGCGATCGCCTGGGTCTGGCACTTTGCACCATCACACCTAACTCAACTTACAACCAAGATTTCCAGTAAAATTAACTTCTGAGGACAGTGGATAGGGGTAAATTGGAGTGTCTACACTTGGCGTGAACATTGACCACATCGCCACCATCCGACAAGCGCGGCGGACGGTGGAACCAGATCCCGTGGCGGCGGCGGTGCTGGCAGAATTGGGGGGCGCAGATGGAATTACGGTGCATCTGCGCGAAGATAGACGGCATATCCAAGATAGGGATGTGCGTTTGTTGCGGCAGACTGTGCGATCGCATCTTAATTTAGAAATGGCCGCCACAGATGAAATGCTGGCGATCGCTCTTGATATCAAACCTGATTACGTGACTTTAGTACCCGAAAAGCGCGAAGAAGTCACCACAGAAGGCGGATTAGATATTGTCGGGCAAATTGCTAGAATAGGTGAGATAGTTGATAAATTGCAAAACGCTGGCATTCCAGTCAGCCTATTTATCGACGCCGAACCAGCACAAATTGAAGCATCTGTCAAGGCAAAAGCGAAGTTTATTGAACTCCACACTGGGCAATACGCTGAAGCTAAGGATGAAACAAATCGTCAGCAAGAATTAGCCGTGTTAGCTAAGGGGTGTGAGCAGGCAATTCAAGCTGGATTGCGAGTGAATGCTGGTCATGGACTCACTTACTGGAATGTTTATCCGGTGGCTGCGCTTCCAGGGATGGAAGAATTAAACATCGGTCATACAATCATCAGTCGGGCAGCATTAGTAGGTATAGAAAGAGCAGTCCGCGAGATGAAACAAGCTATAAGAGGGAATGGGGAATGAGGGAAGAAACTATAAGCTGTAATCTGTAACCTTTACCCTGTACCCTGTAACCTGTAACCTAGAGGGGTTGTAACTGCGAAATCTAAGAAATTAGGAGCAAATTTTCAGCAAAAACTTCTATGAGCGCAACACAGTCTAACAACCTGCCGCTTTGGGTACAGGATCGAGATAAGGTGATAGCAGAGAGCACTGATACCCAGTGGCGCTATCAAACACCTCCTGATTATTCTCGCTCAAAAGAGAACCTTGCCAACGAGAGTACACGCAATCATCTTGAGGGTACACTGGAAGCGATCGTAGAAAACTTGGTAAGAACCTTTGAGATGGAGGTATCTTTCAAAACTAACCCACAGCAGTGGTTGTCTATAGTGAATGACAGGTTTCGTGTAAGTACTAATGGTGGAGTAGAGTACACGGCAGCAGATTTAGCAGCACAAGGTACTTACAACTTGTTTATGGCTGATTCAGAACATTACAAAGCTTCAGCAGAAAGCTTTGAATCATCCGCCAAAGTCTTCCATACAACATTTCCCCAAGGATTTCCGTGGGAAGTGCTGGAAGTTTTCTCAGGGCCGCCAAATGTGACATTCAAGTGGCGGCATTGGGGACATTTTAAAGGTGCATACAAAGACTATGCACCAACTGGAGAGACATTAGAAATTATCGGCATGAGCGTTGCACGCGTCACCGATGACCTAAAGATTGTTTCTTTGGAACATTACTTTGACAACACTCTGTTTTTAGAAAAACTAACAGATGGTGGCAAACAGTCAAATAGTGGAAATCAAGGAAGTGCTTGTCCCTTCAGTTCTTGGTTCAAGAAATTCCACAAAAGTTAGTTCGTAGGGGTGCAGTGCTGTACGCTGTACCCTTACATTATTTAATAGTAACCAAAGGATAAAAATGCAAACATACTATTACGTTTTGGCAAGTCAGCGCTTTCTCCTCGAAGAAGAACCCATAGAGGAAGTTTTGAAAGAGCGCACCCGTCATTACCACGAACAAGAAAAACAAATTGATTTTTGGTTGGTTCAGCAACCAGCTTTTTTGGAAGCGCCCCAGTTTGCAGAGATAAAAGCAAAGTGTCCTCAGCCAGCAGTAGCGATTATTTCTACCAATTCTCAATTTATTACCTGGTTAAAACTGCGATTAGAATACGTCATCACCGGAGAATTTCAGGCTCCTTCTGAAACAATCCCTGATGCATTGGCATCGCTTTCTACTGTGTTTTAAGAACAGATATGAGGCATGGGGCATAGGTAAAGAATTATTCTTTTGCTACTCTGCTCCTAGTCCCCAATCCCCAATCCCCAATCTCTACTTTTCTTTAGGGGGAACAAAACATATTTTTATAAAATCTTGTAAAACACCATCATTTACCCATATAACTTTTGTGCAGAGACTTAAGCCTTTACCAAGTGTTTTAGGATTAGCGATGTCTACGACGAGCTTCGCTTACGCAGGTTTAGTTGGTGGCATTAGTTCTGTCTTTGCCCAACCAGCTATTCTTGCTTGTCAACCTCCGAGTGCGGGTGAGTATCTTTTATTAGTAGTCAGCCCCACAGCAGATAATCAAAAGCAGTTGCGTAGCGCTTTACCGCCTCAACTTAAGACCACCACCTGTAAATATCTTAACGAGACAGTGACACGAGTCGGCGGGTTTAACAAAATTGACGATGCCAATCGTTGGGCGAGGTACATCGGCAATATTGTCGGGTTGTCTGCCATCATCACCACTCGACCAACAGTAGCAAATGTACAGCCATCACAGCCATCACAGCCATTGCAGCCATTGCAACCATCTCAGCCATTGCAGCAGCAAACAATCAGTTACAATCCCCAAGCTTTAGGACAGGGTTATGCAGTATTAGTGGATTATTTTAACCGTCCAGAACTGGCAAATAATGTACAGCAAGTGGTGGGGGGTAACGTGGGTTTTGCTTCCTATGGTCAACGTCCTTACTTACTGGCAGTTCATACTACTAATCAAAAAGAAGCATACAGCACATTGGAAAAACTGAACGATCGCGGTTTTTTTGCTGTCCTAGTAGATAGTCGTAAAGTAATGCTACTGCGCCCAGTTGTGCGTTTATAGTAATTACCAATTTGCTAGGGTGCGTTTACGTGCAAACATTGATCATTGATAACTACGATTCTTATACATTTAATCTGTATCAGATAATTGCAGAAGTAAATGGAGAACTGCCGCTGGTTATTCGTAATGATCAAGTTGATTGGAGCGAACTGACAAAACTGGTATTCGACAATGTAGTAATTTCTCCTGGGCCTGGTCGTCCAGAAAAGGCTAAAGACTTCGGTATTTGCCAACAGGTAATCCAAAATGTGGATGTACCCTTGCTTGGTGTTTGCCTTGGACACCAAGGACTTGGCCATTTATATGGTGGAACTGTTATCCATGCTCCAGAAGTCATGCACGGACGATTAAGCAAGATTTATCACAATAGCTCTGAGCTATTCAAGGGAATTCCTAATCCTTTTTGGGTTGTACGCTACCACTCCCTGATTGTTTCAGAACAATTGCCAAACTGCTTAGAAAAAGTTGCCTGGACTGAGGAAGGACTCGTAATGGGTCTACGTCATCGTCATCTACCATTTTGGGGTGTGCAGTTCCATCCAGAATCTATCTGCACAGAATATGGCAGAAATCTGCTAGAAAATTTTAGAGAAATCACTTGGCAATTTGCTCAAAAAAAAATCAGAACTGGAAAATCACAATGGCCAGGATACAAGGGAGTTTCTCCACTTATTACTAGCTGTACACGTCAGCCAAGCCAGGAATTTGAAGTTCATAGCAAAAAATTGGATATTTATCCTGATGCAGAACAGGTATTTGTCCATCTTTTTAGCAAAGAACCAAACAGCTTTTGGCTCGACAGTAGCCTAGTAGAACCTGGTCTTTCTCGCTTCTCTTTTATGGGGGGGAGTGGTGGAACAAACAGTTTATTAGTTGAGTACCACACCCAAACTAGAGAACTGACTATTACTCAGTCAGGCAAAGTAACAAGTTGTACAGACTGTATTTTCGAGTATCTCAAACGTGAACTTGAGCGCCGATACTGCTTGTCTGACGAACTTCCTTTTGATTTTAATTGCGGATTTGTCGGTTACTTTGGTTATGAACTTAAGGCATCTGGTTCTGAGCTGGTGCATCCTGCGTTACTTCCCGACGCCGTTTTTCTTTTAGCTGATCAAATAATAGTCTTTGACCACCAGGAACAGACTACCTATTTGGTATATCTTGCCAACAAGGGTCAAACCACGCAAGCAGAAACCTGGTTTGAGTCAATAGAGCAACAACTTCGTATACTCCCACCCCTACCTCCGATTGTGCCGCAGGGTAGCCAAGACCTCATAACATTCCGTTTAAGCAGGTCTTACCAAACTTATATTGCCGATATTCAAAAGTGTCTACATGAAATCCATGAGGGAGAGAGTTACCAAGTTTGCCTGACGAATAAGCTTTACACAGACACAACTCCTGACCCTTTAATATTTTATCGCACATTACGCCGAGTTAATCCAGCACCTTATGCAGCATTTTTACGCTTTGGTGACATTGCTATTGCTTGCTCATCCCCAGAACGATTTCTTCAGATTGATCGCCAAGGCTGGGTAGAAACTAAACCAATCAAGGGTACTCTTAAGCGTGGGCAGACTGTAGAAGAAGACTTTGTACTGCGTGAAAGTTTGCGTAACAGTGAAAAAGACCGGGCTGAAAACCTGATGATTGTAGATTTGTTACGTAATGATCTTGGATTGGTCTGCGAAGTGGGTAGTATCCATGTTCCAAAATTGATGGCTGTGGAAAGTTATGCAACCATGCATCAACTTGTTACCACCGTTCGCGGTCGTTTACGCTCCGATATGGGAGCCACCGATTGTATCCGCATGGCATTTCCTGGGGGGTCGATGACAGGTGCTCCCAAGATTAGAACTATGCAGATTATAGATCAGCTTGAGCAAGAGGCGCGGGGAGTTTACTCAGGTGCGATCGGCTTTTTGGGTCTTAATGGTGCAGCAGACTTGAATATTGTGATTCGTACCGCAGTTCTGACTCCGCATGAAACTTCTATAGGTATAGGAGGTGGAATTGTCGCGTTATCTGATGCTCAAGCAGAATTTGAAGAGACTATGCTGAAAGCAAAAGCTTTAATTCGGGCAATGCTTTTGACTGTCTATGGAGAATCCAAGTGTGAGTTATTCTCTATCGAAGCCAAAAGTAGAGATTTGAGCGATCGCTTTTGGTACTACGCAAAGTGCGATCGCACTAAATAACAAACATCTGGTAAAAATCAATGTAGAGACCTAGCACTGCTACGTCTCTCTGCAAGGGTTCTGGATAACGTATATTTAATTTCACTAGATGTCTAATACCATTTAACTTTAAAAATGATACAAATACGTTGGTAGGGGCACGGCAATGCCGTGCCCCTACGAGAAATCTATATGTATCAAGATTTTCGTGAATTGGTATAACAGATAATATATCAAATTCAATAAGCGGTAGCTGTATTCAGAAAGTTTTCTTCTTTTGTGTTTCGTAAGTCTGCAATAGATATTCCCCATTGAAATGAATCAGGTGAGTTACATCTTCGGCAACCCAAACATCGGTTTCCCAAGCAATCTCTGCCAGATATGCCACCATTGCCTTGCGGCTGAGAAATGTTGTCACCATCACCAGAGGGATTTGGACACCTTTAAATAATGCTTCAAGTTCCTTTTTCCGCTTAGGATTAATTGGGCCATGTGAGGTTACAGCTTCAATCAGTACCAACCAGTTATTTGTTGTTAAGTGAATGATAACATCTGGCATTTTGCCGTGGGAATCGATAGTAACGCCCAAATCTGCCAGTGCTGTTTCATCGAAGTGAGCGAACTTTTCATCTGTATCACCAATATAAATGAGCTTTCCACTAGGGGTAAAGCGAGGGGCAAAATCATTAATAATTTTTTCAATTAGAATATTCTGACTACCTGGCGATAAAGTTTTGATTTCTCCTGCAATCACTATCGGGATACGAGACATTTCACGCTCTTGAGCATACTGCTTCTTCAGGGTGTCAACCGAAGCAAGGTAGGTGCAGATGCTCTTTTCCCATTCGTCAGTACCGTAAGTTCGCAATAGTTTGAACGCACTCTCTTCAATTTGATATACAGTTTTGGGACTGTTGATAGGGCGGCTCGGATTATCTGGATTAGCAACTATCAAAGCTGCATCCAGAAATTGATGCACTGTCTGGCGGCGAACTGTTTCTCGTGTGTTGGGCTTATAGGTTTTGCCATAGTGCTCAGCCATGAAATCCATCATCGGCGTAATTCCGATAAAAGGTGAAGTTGCTAATTGCCAAGAATCTGTCGGCTTTAAGCCAAGCAGCGCAAGGAGAGTTAAGGCTGATCTTTCATTAAGTTGTGCTCGTGGAAAGCCTAATTGTGTCAAAATTTGTAGCGCTTCATCAATTCGAGACTTAATTACGATGGGATTGTTACCTGACTGATTCGACATATTCAGTAGCTTATCTTCTATAAGTTCGTCGATTTCCCGCAAAGAGGGAAACTGCTCTTTAATGCCCGTCCCTAAAGACAACAGCTGTTCCAAATTAGGGTACTTTAGTTTCCGCAAATCTGTTGCATTGACCTGAGTATGACCATTGAACAACCGAAAAAATAAATCAACCAGGGTTGAATTGAGATAAACAGCAAGCCCACGAGCCAAGGTAAGGCTAAGTCCACGCCCATCTTTGTGAAAGTAATTCAAGTGATTTTCAAAGCCGACATAGGCATAATTAAATTGGTCAGCATCGTAAACCACCGCAATAACTCGCCTTTTCTCTTCTTTCGACGAGAATCTTTTACATAAAACGTAATGCTCATTTGGTACTAGAAGATTTGCTGTTTCTTCTATACACACTATGGCTTGGGGTTTTTTGGTTTTTTTAGGATATTCTACATATCCATTTGATAAATTTACTGGGTAAATTAAAGGAACAGTATGATTTTCTATATTTTTTCTTAAGCAATCTTTTGCCCTAAAATCTACCACTTTCCCAGTTGAAACTGTTAGCTCTAAATCTTTTAATGTCCAGGTAAAAAGCGCCATTCGCTGAATTATTTTCTGGCTAAATTTATCTGGAAGAATATGAATAAACTGCTCTGGATCATCGGGATCAACTAAATCTGTATACGATACAGAGTGTGACATGATCAAGTCATCATTAGCGCCAGAACTAGTATTGATAATTACGTTACTAGACTTATGCTCTTGTTTTGTAGCTTGGATGATGATAGTTTCCTGCAAAACATCATCATCACTAAATGCTTCTTGTCGAGACTCAAAAAGATGTACTTGCTGTAAAGCCATCATCTCCAAAAACATCTTCCGAAAGTTACGGAAATACGGCCCATTACAAAAACTGCGCGGGGTAATCGCTACAAACTCCCCTCTGGATTTTAGAAGTTTCGCTGTAGCAGCCATAAAACCAGTATAAAGATTGCTTGTCTCTAAACCGATGGAACGCAGCAATTCGCGCACTTGGGAATGAGCGTTAATTTTCAAATAAGGTGGATTGAGGATAGCATGGGTAAATTCTGCTGCGATCGCACCATTCAATAAACCAGCCTCAAGCAGCCTGGCTGCATCTTCGATAAAATCAGTCTCACGAATTTCGTAATTAAACGAAATACCCACATGCTGACATTCCTTTTCACATAGTTTTAGCGTCTGCTGCAAATATCTGATTAGAAGAGGGTCAATTTCATAGGCGACAACGCGCAAACTTAACGTGTGTTTTTGCTGGCATACTTTTGCTACAAATGCGGCTATTAATGAACCGATTCCAGCTCCAGCATCAAGCAAGGATATTTCAGGTAAATCTAGACTATCAAACATCCCAGCCATCAATTCTGCTACTGAAGCAGGGGTTAGAAACTGACCCATCAACCCTTTCTTGCCTTGCTTTAGCTTTAAACTTGCTACAGCCCGCAGAAGATCCACCTCTGCAAGCAAGTTACTATTTGATAGTTTTGCCAGACTGTTGAACTTTAAAGTATTGGTATGACTAACTAAAAATGCTTTACTATTTGATGGGATGATCACGGTCTAGCTTCTTAATTGTTCTCACACTATTCTAAAATGTCAACGAAATTATCAAAATTCTTGGCAATATTCGCATCTCGGTTGAGAGGCAAAAACAGGAAAAAACTTAAGACTCAGCACTCACAAAAGCCCTGCTGACTCATACAGTCGTTTAACCATTGCTGTAATCTTCGCACCATAATTTAAATCTGCCGCCCAGCGCCCTGATAGCTGTTCGATTGATGGCGCGACACCGCGTGTAACAAAGCGGAACCGTGGATCGACTACTTCCTGTACTAGAGGTTCTAGACTAGCGTACGCTTTTAAGTGTTGGATGTGTGCTCTTACGCCAATTCTGGCACTTTCAAAAGATGCAGCCTCCGCACCACCACCAATTGCGCCTAAGCCTGCAAAGTTATTTTGCTCAGGTCTAATATCACCACCAAAGCGTAAAAATCCAGTTTCTACACACATTTGGCAAAAAGCAATATCATAGTTTACCCCTTCTATACCTGCTTCTTCCCGATATAGTTTGGGGATGTCAGGAAATTTGACTAAAGCATTTTCATTGTTATTTCTCAGGAATAGTTGCAACTGCACTTCTGAAGTATTACCGTTTGACATGACTCGATCAAATTGACCTGGGCAAACTGCCAAATTTGATCGCAAGCTGACGGTACGAGTTGCAGCATCCCAGCTGACTGCAACATTAAAATCCCGTAGTTCGATCGCTTTGACATATACTATTTTGCGATAGGTGATCCGGCGAACATTAGACGCTGTTGACAGGTCAATCCGCAAGCGATCTACTAAATCAATGGGGATGTATGCGTTACCGTTAATCAGCACCCCTTGCTCTAAATAATTTTGCCCGTTAATGTTGATATTGATTGCCGTATAAGTCGGTTCTTGAGGATTTCCAGTGGGGTCAATCACACGACTCCAAGATGCTAGCCCATCGGAAATTCCCAAGGCAAAATCGCGGCGACGATTTTGCAGCAAAGCCCGATCCTCTGGACTGCTGAGAAAACCCACTTGCATCGATAAAGAAGGCAGTGTTGTCCGGCGACAGAATGCTAAACTACCCAGTCCACTATCTGTATCTGGTTTGACTCCGCGATTGGGTAACTGGGGTACGCGACGTAATAAGCCCATTAGCAATAGTTCAGCATTGCTCTTGCGCTCATTATTATTGGCAATATAAAAGACGCTAGACCCACGCACAGAAGGGCTGTTAGCCGCATCAGATTCAATTTCTAGGGCTACATCACCCCGACGTCCACGGGAATTTATCCAGGTGATAGTTTGAGCGGCACTTAGATCATCTGGAACTGACAAAACTTCAAAAATCCTTGCTCTGAGTTCCGTGACAATTAAATCCCGTAGTAGAATCATTTCTCTAGCTTCGGTTGTATCACCTGCGATCGCACCTGGATCAATTCCTCCAGCTTCCTTGCCTCCGTGAGCCGCCGAAATAAAAATACGTCCCATCTCCAGTATTTCCTCTGATAAAATTAAGCGTCAGTAATTATATAGATCATTCTTGTAGCAACAAGAATATAATAGCCATCAGAAGTCCTTTGTTATTTGCCTTTTGTTATTTCTCTAAACTTGGGGACTAGGGACTGGGTATTGGTACGGCACAATAGACCTCTTGCAAAAGTCCGAAAACTATTAGTGTCATTCTGACCAGAACGTAGTGGAGGGAAGAATCTCCGAGATGTTTCGCTCCGCTCAACATGACAATTTAAGCATTTATGCAAGAGGTCTAATCAGTTTGGCAAATATATTGTCAATATCGCTGAGGGAAGAGATATTCATGTAGGCGATCGCATCTTAATATCTCAAGTTTGCGCGTTCCATCAAAACCTTTTTAAGTGACTGGACGTACTACACGAATTAGTTTTTCTGGCAACGGTTCTTCTGCTGTCACAGCCTCATCTATCCGTGCTGCAAACTGTTCCCAATTACGATTGTTGGTACAAACAATAATGCCGAAGTGGTTAGGATCACGGCGATGCAAACGGATAAAATTATCTCTATTGATAGTTAATATCGAGCGTTTTTGACTTGTAGCAAATGCCAGCACTTCGTTATCTGGTATACCTTGCTCTGCATTTCCAGCTTCTTGGACTGTCAAAACATCATGCCCCAAACCGCGTAATAATTCCACAACCGGGAACGGAAACTGCTCGTCTGCGTAAAACCGTGCCATTGACTAGGCTACCTCATTACGCTCAATTGCCAATTCGATTTCATCGGGGTTAGCTTCTGCATATATCCAAGCATTAGCTAAATCTGTAGCTGTAATGGTAGGATAGCTTGTCAAGAGGTCAGCATCACTATATCCAAGACGGCGAGCTTCCACAAGTACCCAGATGGGAATACGAGTTTTAGCGATGCGAGCCTCTCCACCACAGACTCTAGGAGTTTTCTCAATTCCTTGCCAATTGCTGCCAAGACTTTGAGCAAGTAACTGTATAGCCTGCACTTTTTCACCAGGACTGAGGGCAAGAAGTTGTTGTTCTAACTCTTTGAGTGTCACGGATGTAAATCCTCTGATGTTTTATAAGGCTAGATTTACAATTTTATCAATTGCTAGGTTGATTCGAGTTACGATGCGAGTAACTTGAGGAGAAATAACGCTCGTTTAGGAGCCAGTTTACAATAAGTACTGATGCAGCAATTTTGGCTTGGCAGACTACTAGTTGAAGATTGCGGCAAAATATAATCAATTATGACTAATGGCTAATTATGCAAATCCCCCGCTTGCACCCAGACACAATTGAAGAAGTTAAACTACGAGCTGATATTGTAGATGTTGTCTCGGAATACGTAGTTTTACGCAAACGCGGGAAAGATTTTGTCGGTTTATGCCCCTTCCATGACGAGAAAACTCCGAGCTTCACTGTTAGCCAAACCAAGCAAATGTACTATTGCTTTGGCTGTCAAGCTGGGGGAAATGCCATTAAGTTTGTGATGGATTTGGGCAAGCGCCAATTTGCGGAAGTAGTACTGGATTTGGCGCGGCGTTACCAAGTGCCTGTACAAACCCTGGAACCAGAACAAAGGCAAGAATTGCAGCGTCAGCTATCTCTGCGTGAACAGTTATATGAAGTTCTGGCTTCGACGGCACATTTTTATCAACACGCCCTCAAACAATCTCAGGGACAAAAGGCAATTGAGTATTTGCAATCCAACCGTTATCTGAGAACAGAAACTATTGAGCAGTTTGGCTTGGGTTATGCCCCCGCAGGTTGGGAAACTCTCCATCGCTATTTGGTGGAAGATAAACGCTACCCAGCGCAACTGCTAGAAAAAGCGGGATTGATTAAGCCACGGAAAGAAGGAGGCGGTTATTATGACGTGTTTCGCGATCGCCTGATGATTCCCATCCGCGATGTCCAAGGGCGTGTAATTGCTTTTGGTGGTAGAACCCTCACTGATGAGCAGCCTAAATATTTAAATTCACCCGAAACTGAACTTTTTAGTAAAGGTAAAACATTATTTGCCCTCGATCAAGCTAAAGGTGGGATTTCTCAACGTGATCAAGCGGTAGTTGTAGAGGGATATTTTGATGCGATCGCTCTCCATGCTGCTGGTATTACTAACGCTGTCGCCTCCCTCGGTACTGCTTTAAGTTTGGAACAAGTACGGCAGGTATTACGCTACACCGAATCAAAACAATTAGTACTCAACTTTGACGCCGATAAAGCCGGAACTAATGCCGCCGAACGAGCGATCGGTGAAATTGCCGAACTAGCATATAAAGGGGAAGTTCAATTAAAGATTCTCAACTTACCTGATGGCAAAGATGCTGATGAATACTTGTATAGCCATACCTCAGAAGATTATCATCAACTGTTAGTAAATGCACCACTTTGGCTGGACTGGCAGATTCAGCAAATTATCAAAGATCGTGATTTAAAACAGGCTACTGATTTTCAGCAAGTAACTCAACAGATAGTAAAGTTACTCAAAAATATAGCTAACAGTGATACTCGTAACTATTATGTTTCTTATTGTGCAGAGATACTCAGTTTAGGCGATACCAGACTTATACCTTTACGAGTCGAAAATCTGTTAACTCAAATTGCTCCGGTTGCGGCGACTACATACTCTAAACCTGTGTCAGCAAAGAAAGCATGGGGAAGTAGTGTTTCTCAATCTCCAATCCCCAGCGATCGCAGTCTTTTAGAACACGCAGAGGCGTTATTACTGCGAATTTACATGCATTGCCCCGAACAGCGTCAAGCCATTGTTGAGGAATTAGAGGAGCGAGATTTACAATTTAGCCTTTCCCATCACCGATTTTTGTGGCAACAAATTTTAGAAGCGAAGGTAGATCAAGGGGATTTAGTATCAACTCTGCAAGATAGATATTTAGAATTATCTGAAGAATTGGGATTAGTGTCTCATTTGTTTCATTTAAATGAGAAAAGCAAAAAAGAACTACTTCGCACTCCTCAAGTAGTTCAAGCTGCGATCGCTTGCATGGATTTAGTAATGCGTGAAAAACGCTATCGTCACTTTTTAGAACTATGGCAGCAAACCGATCCTGAAGCAGAACCAGAGCGCTATCAATCCTATTATCAAGCTTTCTACGCCGAAAAATTAAAGCTTCAGAAAATAGACCGACAACGGCTATTTTCCATCACAGAATTGCTGTAGGTTGTTATAATCGTTCTCTTTACAGCTAGTTTATTATGCGCTGGCAACCTATAGAAGATTTACCATCAAACTGGCAAAAATTGGCTAGTGCTGAGTTGCCACCTTTAGTCACTGTTTGGAATGAACAAGCACAGCGTCTTCGTTCTTCTGGTGAGTTCAAAACCTTTATGGAAAGGTTACGTAGAGAAATCGCAATAGAAACTGGGATAATTGAGCGACTGTACACCCTAGATCGAGGAATCACTCGCTTATTAATTGAACAAGGAATTAATGAGGCTCTGATTCCTCATGGAGCTACAAATCGCCCAGTTAAGCAGGTTGTATCTCTAATCCAGGATCAAGAAGCAGCAATTGAAGGACTATTTGATTTCGTAGGTGGACAGAGAACTCTCTCAACTTCCTACACCAAACAGTTACATCAACTTTTAACCCAGAATCAAGATAGCACGGAAGCTGAAACACCAACAGGACAAATAATCAGCGTTCCTCTTATACAAGGTGACTGGAAGCGACTACCTAATAACCCTAAAAGGCCTGATGGCTCTATGCACGAATATTGTCCTCCAGAACAGGTCGCTTCTGAAATGGATCGGTTAGTCGAATGGCATCATCAACATCAAACAAGACAGATTCCTCCTGAAGTCGAAGCAGCATGGTTGCATCATCGCTTCACACAAATTCATCCTTTTCAAGATGGCAATGGTCGAGTTGCTCGATGCCTAGCTAGTTTAGTTTTCATCCAAGCTGAATGGTTTCCTTTAGTTCTTACTCGTGACGACCGAGGAGCTTATATTGCAGCTTCAGAACAAGCAGATAAAGGTGATTTGTCAAACTTGATTAACTTGTTTTATAAAAGTCAGAAGCAAGCATTTATTCGTAGTCTTGGTTTATCTGAACAAATTTTGTCAGAAACGCGACGCGCTCAAGTTGTTATTGCTTCTATAGCTGACAGACTCAAGCAAAATCAATCGGCTAGCATTCAAAATCGCTGTCAAAAAGTTGAGGGTTTTGCTGTAAATTTGTTTGAAATTGCATCTAATCGTTTACAAGATATCGCTAATGATATAAAGTTATCTGTTCAAAATCTAGTGAGTGAAGCTCAAGTGTTTACAGTCTCGGCTCCGGCTGGCGATCCCAGATCATATTATCATCGCTACCAAGTTGTAGAAACAGCTAAACAACTAGGGTACTTTGCAAATCTTCGTCACTATCACAGTTGGATACAATTAGTTATCAATGTAGAATCAACAACAACAATCCTATTGTCTTTTCATGTCCTTGGACATGAGTATCGTGGTTTACTTGTGTGTTCTGCCTGTGCGTACCATAGAGATAATGCCGAAGAGGGTGAACGAAATATTAGTGATATCCAAGCCTTAAATGACTCTTTGTTTCAGTTTTCTTATGCTGATGAAGAGACTAATCTTACGGAGCGTTTTAAGCAGTGGTTGGAAGATGTACTTGTAACTGGTTTAGAGTATTGGAATAATAGCCTTTAATTGTTCGCTACACTCCTGAATTACTTGTTGGTAAACTGATTGTAAACACACTTCCTTCCTCTAATTTTGATTGTACACTTACGCTACCTCCCATACCCTCTATAAGTGTTTTGACAATCGATAAACCCAAACCAGAACCCCCAGTTGCAGGGCTACGGGATTCATCTACGCGGTAAAACCGCTCAAAAATACGTGATTGGTGTTGTAAAGGAATGCCATAACCTTGATCACAAATTTGAATAATTACCTGATCCGAAAGCTGATTTAATTTAAAAAGTATAGGCGTCGCAGCTTCAGAATACTTAATAGCATTATCAATCAAATTCAGCAATACTTGTTTGAAACGACTGTAGTCTACTTTTACCTCAATTGGGTAAGTTGTTGACTCAATTTGAATTGTGCGATCGCTATACTTCTGTGCCATCAATACAACCTCTTCAACCAAGTTATTCAGCACATAAGATTTAATTTGAAAATGCAAATAACCACTATCTGCCCGTGCTAAATCAAGTAAATCTTGTAGCAAGCGAATGATATGTTCAGCTTCCGATGCAGCAGTTTCTAAAGCTTCCTGTTGGGTTGGGGTTAAATTATTCTGCCGTCGCAAAACACTTTGCAAGTAACCAAGTACAATTGTCAATGGTGTGCGTAACTCGTGAGAAACGTTACTTACAAATTCTCGCTCTTGCTCCCAAGATTGGGAAAGGCGCGATAGCAACATATTTAAAGTTTGAGCTAATTCCTTGACCTCGCTAGGTGCATTATTCAGATATAGTTGTGCTTGTCCCAAATCTTCTACAGAAATGACAGCAGTCATTTGGTTTAGCTGGCGCAAAGGTTGCAGAGAACGTTTAATATAAAATGCGATCGCAACTGTTAGCATGATAATTGCCAAAACAGTAGTAATAGCCAAACTCCGCACTATTACCATAAACATTGTCTGTTCGCGGGTAATATCCTGGACTACAAATAGCTGGCCTAGAAGCTTACCCTGAACTTGCAAAGAGCCACCACTCAAAACAAAGTAGCTTTGGTTAACTTTGTAAACTTGAGGTTTAATCGACATCTTGGTAAGGGACATTAATTCAGCCACCGTAGCATCAGATAACAAATCCAAAGTGGCAGATTTCACTAAAATTTGATGATCAGGACTTTTTAGCCATAATAATGTTTTTGTATTTGTCAAGTTGTTAATAGCCTTTTGCAAACCAGTTTCCGGTTGCATCATTTCACTATAAAGTTGCACATCACGCGGCAAACGTTCCGTAATTTGTTCTATATTTTGCTTATGACTATTAATCAAAATTTGTTGCATTTTCCAACTAGTCCATGCAGCAAGGCTACTTAATATAAAAGCTGAAAATGTACCAATACCAATTGTCAAGCGTAGCTGTAATGAAGATGGGTCTATATTTATCCAACTTTTTTTAATTTGCTTCACTACTTTGATTGTATTTTGAGTGTCGGATAAGGCTTTATTAATAAGGTCGCACTGATAATTAAACTGATAATTATAATTAATTTGAACTTGCTACTGTTGCATCTCTGTAGTGACGATAGTCACTATTCAGAATAAAATACTAAATGTTTTTATTTCATCACTTTTTCAAATTGTCAAAGTTAACTATAATAAAAATTTAAACGCGATTTTTAGTAGCTAAATTAATTTCAGGTAAGAATTACCTTAAAACTTTTACTACTGTTTGCTCAGATCTTGCACTTCTTCCCACAACCGCCTCAGAATTCATTCTGAGGCTAATAGCTAAAGTCTTCTAAAGAAGACTGAGTAAGGGATGTAGGTTGGGTTGAGGTACGAAACCCAACGCCTCAAAGTCTTGTAGGGGAAAGGGGTAAGGGGGAAAGGGAAAAACCTTACCTTTTAACCACCTTTAACCTTTTCCCTTCTTAAGAGTCCCCAGTCCCCATACTTCGACTTCGCTCAGTACAAGTTCCCCAGTCCCCTTTACTGAACTTGAGTCGGGAAAGCGCCAGGTTGCACAGCTAGGTTAAGATTTTGTCCGTTGCGACGCAACTGTAGGCGCAAATCTCCCCCGACTTGGGTCTTTTCGACTGCCCTTTGGACACCGCTAGCATCTGTGACTGATTGGCCATTGAGTGTTTGGATCACATCACCAGGGCGTATTCCGGCTCTAGCAGCTGGTGAATTTGGCATAACTCTCACAACCAATACACCTTTATCTTCAGCCACATTTAAACCACTACCGGGGTCTGAGTTGATATTTTGTCTTAACTCAGGTGTTAATCCCACCATCTGAATCCCCAGATAAGGATGTTGCACTTTACCTGTGGCTATCAGTTGATTGGAAATGCGTTGAGTTGTGTTGATAGGAATGGCAAAGCCTATTCCCTGTGCTCCTCGGATAATGGCTGTATTCATGCCAATCACCTCACCACGGGAATTTAGCAGAGGGCCGCCAGAGTTACCAGGATTAATCGCTGCGTCTGTTTGAATAAATTCAACTCGCTTATCGGGAGCGCCTATTTGATTGCTAGTGCGTCCGGTGGCGCTGATAATCCCTGTAGTGACACTATTATCTAAACCGAGGGGGTTGCCGATCGCGATCGCCCATTCTCCCGGTTGTAGTTGATCTGAGTTACCCAAGGCCACTGTCGGCAGATTGTTTCCCTCAATCTTCACAACAGCAACATCTGTTAACGGATCTCTCCCTAACACTTTACCAGGTAAGGTACGCCCATCCTTAAGTGTCACTGTCACTGTGTCAGCACCAGCCACTACGTGAGCGTTAGTCAGAATGCGCCCATCGTTACTGATGATAAAACCTGAGCCAGTACCCCGTTCTACCCTTTCTCGTGATTCTGGCAATTGCGAGCCAAAAAAGCGGCGGAAAAACGGGTCGTTAAATTCCTCTGGTATCTGGCTTCTTACTGTTCGAGAAGAGTTAATCCGTACTACAGCTGGCCCAACTTTTTGCACAACCCCAATCACAAAGTTAGGGTCTGTAGCCGCTGGTAAAGGAGGAGCTGCATTTACTGGACTCACTGCCAAATTAGAGGCACTCTCAGACACCTTCTGGGGATTAGAAGCCAGATAGCCGCCTGTCAATGTCATCCCTGATCCCAGCAGCACCAGCGATAGAGAGGCAGCAGCCTTTTTCCAGGGAGATTGATTACGGTATTTAGCATCAGAAGTGTTATTTGAAATACTATTTAATTTGTGTTCTCTGTCGCGAGATTCGTTTTGCATTGCTGTGTGGAAGAATATTTAGATTTACTATTAATTGTAGATATGATTTTTGACGTTTTTGTTGCGAAGGTATTGCGCTGGTGTGAAAAGTTTGGTATGTAAACCGCGTATTTACTTGATTGACTGAGAAATAACCTATACAATTCCTCAAAGAGACTCTTGGCAATACTTAGGCGCTTCATAATGGCAACGAGATCTAATGTTCAGGTCACGATTTCCCTGTGTGAACTGGGTTTAAAAGACGAGGAGTTGCAAACAGAGGTGGTTCAAAATCTCTGGAGGGTTTATTGTCGGGAATATTGAAGACAGTGGTGCAACCAGCCACGATTAAAGCTTTGTTTGGTCTGGCATATCGCCTTTCTGGAAAATCTATCGAATTAGATGTAGAAGCCATTGGTAAGACACTCAAAGTGTAAACCAGCAGTCTGGCAAAGTTAGTAGCAGCAGTTAAACCAGCGCAAAAAATTGTAGGGGGATAGTCAGGCAAATATGGTGAATAAGGTAGCATTGCTGATTGGAGTCAGTGAGTATGAGCCTGGTTTGATCCCTTTACTGGGAGCTGTTAAAGATGTGGATGCAATACAACGAGTGTTGGTAAACCCAGAAATGGGTGGCTTTGCCGAGACGGATATTACGGTGCTGAAAAATCCCCAGCGGCAAGATATGGAAGATGCCATTTATCGGTTGTATGCCGATCGCCACAGAGATGATCTGGTATTATTTTATTTCTCTGGTCATGGGATTAAAGATGAAAGAGGCAATCTTTACCTATCAACTCGAATTACTCGTAAACAGAATGGCAAACTAGTAAAGCCTTCGGCAGTTGCAGCTAGTTTTCTACACGAAAGTATTAACGATAGCCGTTCCCAGAGACAGGTTGTGATTTTGGACTGTTGCTTTAGTGGAGCGATCGCTCAAGGGATGACTGTTAGAGATGATGATACCGTAAATTTGCAAGAACAGTTAGGTGGCAAAGGACGGGCAATTTTGACATCTTCCACATCTACTCAGTATTCTTTTGAGCAGATAGGATCTGAGCTTTCAATCTATACCCGTTACCTAGTTGAAGGCATTGAAACAGGAGCCGCAGACCACGACGAAGATGGCTGGATTTCGGTGGATGGGTTGCATGAGTATGCCAGAATCAAGGTGCAGGAAGAAGCTCCAGCTATGACACCAAAGTTTTATCCTGTTGAGGAAGGCTACAAGATAAATATAGCTAGAGCACCCGTTGGTGAACCAAAACTGACATATCGCAGAAAAGTTGAAGAAATTGCTCGTAAAAGACAAGGAAAGATTTCTTCAATCAACCAGATGGCTTTAGAAGAATTACGTCACAGCTTGAAATTGCCATCTGAAGAGGCTAATGCCATTGAGACTGATGTTTTGCAGCCTTACATTATCCGCGAGCAAAAATTACAGCGTTATGAACAGACTTTATCGGAAGCAATTCAACGGCAAAATCCTTTGAGTGACGAAGATTGGAGCGACATGAAAGATTTGCAACAAGTTCTGCGGCTTAGAGATGAAGATGTTGCACCGATTGTGGAACGTTTCCGAAATGAAAAAGTGTTACCGATAGTAATAGAGGTTCCTCCAGAAACCGGAACCTCGACTGATCAAACATCTTTCAACAACGATGTTACCGTCGTTAAAACCCAGTCAGGAAGTCCTTATTCCCGTTGGAAGTTGCTAGTATTTGGTTTGGCATCTGTAGCTTTGGGGATGGTGATCAACAAAATATGGTCAGATAAACCCCTGGATCAACACCCTTTACTTGTTTCTCAACCAACTTACTCCAAAAGCCTTTTTACTGATATTAAAGATGATGTCCCTTCTGGCATATTTAACTACGGTCTTAGTACAACTTGGGCCCCAATTCGTGGCAATGTAGATCAGGAAATTCAAAAAGCGTTTCCTAATTTTCAACTCAAATATATAGTATTTCCTCTTGAAGAAACGGGTTCACTCACAAGTATCGAAAAGTTATTAGATAGGTCAGTTGCTTTTGCTCAGTACTCTTATCCACTCACAGAACAACAGAAAAATAAGTTTAAAGAAATTCCTATAGCGATTGATGGGGTAGCGATCGCAGTTCATCCTGAATTAAGCATCTCTAGCTTAACCTTGGATGAGTTAAAGCGTATTTACACAGGTGAAGTTACCAACTGGAATCGAGTAGGAGGCCCTAACTTAAAAATTACGCCTTTGTCTCGCAATGTATCGGGTGGTACTGTCAAGTTTTTCAAAGAAAAGGTTTTGGGCGATCCTGAATATTCATTTGCTCCGCTAGTTGTTAAAAAAGTCCAAAGCACCACCCTAGGATTACAAGAAGTATACAAAGACAAAGGTGGCATTTACTTTGCTTCAGCTTCAGAGGTGCTTGGTCAGTGTATGGTCAAGCCTTTATGGTTAGGTAAGGATAGAAATAATCTAGTTCCTCCTCATCAAAAATTAAGTACAGATCAAATTTCTAAATGTCCAAAAAATCCGAATAAACTTTACAAAGTTAATGTGAATGCTTTTAGTGACCAAAGCTATCCACTTACTCGGAAGCTATATGTAGTTGTCAAGCAGGACGGTTCCATAGACCAAAAAGCAGGCGAAGCTTATGCTAAATTGCTACTAACTCGCCAAGGTCAAGACCTAATTGAAACATCTGGCTTTGGCAGAATTCGCTAATAGGTTTAGCTGATGAATATTTATTTTTGCAAACTAGAATATTTTTACTAGTAGAAGAAGATATTTTAAAAGCTTATTTTTATTTGTCCTGGCGATTATAAATCGCGGCTATGCAGTATCTATGTTTTAGGTAAAGTGCGATCGCCCTTCTACAACACACTATTAACTATCTCTCATAAACAGCATAGGCGTAACCCGTCGTAGCGAAAAGTTCTGTAGGCACAGAGAAGTCTGTAGCTTGCTTTCCTACGGAACGCTACGCGAACCCGCAGGGTGCGTCGGCGTCCAACTCATTATCTCTGCTCTGAGCGGTTAGCAAGATATTCATCTATAGTCACAGACTCGCCATCGCTATACTCAGTACGAACTGCTTGAATTTCTGCCTGTGTTTCTGCATCGTCTTCATACAAAGCTTCTTCGGCTTCAAAAATCTGTTGCTCAATTAGCTCTTGAAGTTGACGTTTTTCTGTTAAATCAAGGGAAGATATTGCTTCTGCTAAAGTTTCTAAGGAGAGTTGTAATTTAACAATGGCTGGCATTTTTCTCCTATTGGGTGTGTTTTTCGCAGTTTGACACCATTATGCTGATTTTAACAGTTATATTTTCGGCGCAGCAATTGGATTTAAGCGCTAAAGTGCTTGTAAAACAAGGACTAAAGTCCTTACTACGAACTTGCTTGCCCATTAATTTTAACTTGACAGACCAATGGTGCTTTGCCTACGCAGCGATATCTAGCAACAAATCGCTTTGCGTCCACGTTCCAGGACTTATGGGAGCGGTTCCAAGACTTATGGGAGCGGTTCCAAGACTTATGGGAGCGGTTCCAGGACTTACGGGAATGGTTCCAGTACTTATGGGAGCGGTTCCAGGACTTATGGGAGCGGTTCCAGGACTTACGGGAGCGGTTCCAAGACTTACGGGAGCGGTTCCAGGACTTACGGGAGTGGTTCCACAACTTATGGGAGTGGTTCCACAACTTATGGGAGCGGTTCCACGACTTACGGGAACAACAGCTAGTGATTAAATATCGAAAAATTACTGGTACTACCTGAAAATTTTACATAATTTATCCCTTGCTTCATTCCTCAATCAACTCAAAATCAACCCGCTCATAAATATCACGCAAGGCAATTTGGAAATCAATGGAATTGAGGACTAAAACTGCATCTTCCCCTTCATACTCCTTGAAAATCCATTGCCCTTCTGCTTGTTTTACAAATTGTTCAACTGTAAAACTGTATTGGTCAATCATAATATATTCTTGAAACTCAGGAATTGAACGGTAATATTTAAACTTATCTGTTTTGTCATAATTTTTAGTAGAGTTTGATAAAACTTCAACAATTAATAAAGGATTAATAATAGTTGTTGTACCACTTCCTTCATAGATAGGCTTATCTTTGACAACCATCACATCAGGATAGGTATAAAGGCGATAGCGAGGTATCCATAACCTTACATCCCCAAAATAAATTTCATAATCTTGCCCTTCTATTGTCAAAGGAAATTTTTTATAACAATTGCCTGCTATTTTATTGTGATTAGTTGTTTCCCCTGTCATGGGTATAATTTCTCCATCTCTGTATTCATTTTTATATTCAGCCTTCTCTTCTAATTCCAGATATTCTTCTGGAGTGTAGTAGCGTTTTTCTATTTGTAAAACCATATTAATTAACTCACAAAATTTACTAATGGGTGCGTTATCAATAGCGTAACGCACCCTATAACTACTCTACAAAGTCAGGTCGTGCCTTGCCAGTTGCGGTCAATTTTTCTTCTAAATCTGTCCATTTTTCTTGCTCAATTAAGTTAGTCAATTCGTCAAGATTGTGACGATACTGTTGCAGCGATCGCAATAATGCTTGACGATTATACTGGGCCATCATTACGCCTAACTCTGGATTACCACCACCTACACGACTGGTATCTCGAAAACCAGAACTAGCTAGCTTTTGGGCTAATTCTAAAACATCGGGGTCAGTTTCGCTGATGCAAGCAGCAATCAACGAGGAACTGACCATTACAGGTAAATGAGAAATCCAACTAACAGCGCGGTCATGCTGCTCTGGCTGACAATGGTAGATATTCGCCCCAAGCGATCGCACTATTTCTTCTACAACTGTAATTGCGGCGGTTGCTGTTGTCGTGTCCGGTGTTAATACATACGGCTTGCCGACAAATAAATGTCGATGTGCAGCTTCAATACCACTGTCTGTGATTCCCGCCATTGGATGACCGCCGACAAAATGATCCCAAAGGGGAGAAATTGCCTTGACTATCGGTGCTTTCACTGAACCAACATCAGTCACAACCGTAGTCGGAGACAAATAAGCGATCATTTGCTCAAATTGGGGAACAATGAGGGCGATAGGTGTACAAATAAATACCACTTCTGCGGTTGCCAATAGGCTCATATCAAGTGACGCCTGATCAACACTGCCAAGAGCAACAGCCTTTTGACAGGTTGATTCACGGCGACTCACTCCCAGGACATGATGTCCTTGCGATCGCAAATCAAAACCCAAAGATCCGCCTATCAGTCCAAGTCCTAAAATCCCAATATTCATTTTTGATTTTGACATTTCATCTCTTACATATTTTCTGCATACTTTACCAACTATTAAAATCGGCATCTGATATCAAATCAATTGTTTCAGTTTTCTGGCGTAGCCTGTTGCTAATGACTTTCAATCCAAAATCCAAAATCCAAAATCCAAAATTGGTATGAGGGGTAGCATCCATGACTGTAGAGGAATTGCTGGAAAAATATGCGGCAGGAGTTTTAGACTTTAGTGGTATTGACCTCTCTGAAGCCAACTTGAGCGGGGCCAAACTCATTGGCGTGAATTTTCGCCAAGCTAATTTGAGTGTAATCAACCTGAGTGGCGCGAATTTGAGCGAAGCCAACTTGAGTGATGCCAAGCTGAATGTCGCCAGACTCAGTGGCGTGAATTTAAGTAGCGCCATCTTAAATAACGCTAGTCTTAACGTCGCTAATTTGATTCGAGCGGATTTGAGTCGCGCTCAACTCAGAGGAGCAACGCTGATCCGCGCTGAGTTGATTCGTGCTGACGTCAGTCGCGCTGACTTGTTTGAGGCTAATCTCTCCAGTGCTGACTTGCGGGAAGCGACACTGCGACAAGTGAATCTCCGTCACGCCAACTTGAGCGAAGCAATTTTGAGAGGTAGTTCCTTGACTGGTGCAAACTTAGAGATGGCTAACTTAAACGCCACCGACCTGAGTCGCGCTGACATCAGCGGCGCGAATCTGCGAGACACCGAACTCAGACAGGCAAATCTTAGCCATGCTAACCTCAGTGGAGCAGATTTGAGTGGGGCGAATCTCCGCTGGGCAGATTTAAGCGGGGCGAATCTTCGCTGGGCAGATTTGAGCGGGGCAAAATTGAGTGGGGCTAACTTAATTGGCGCAGACTTAAGCAATGCAAATCTGACGAACACGAGTTTAGTCCACGCCGATTTAACTCAGGCAAAATTAATTAGAGCGGAATGGGTTGGTGCTGACTTAACGGGAGCAATTTTAACTGGGGCAAAACTTTACGCTACCTCCAGATTTGGTTTAAAAACTGAAGGTATGACTTGTGAATGGGTTGACCTCAGTCCTACAGGCGATCGCTCCATTATCCAAAAGTTCCATTCGGAAGATTCACGAGACTTTTTTAATGAAACATCGCCAACAATTCGTATAGTTATTGATGCAGCCCTAGAACATGAAGCCAATTTTGCTCTTGCTGGCGCTTACTACCAAATTGCTCAAGAATATAGGGAGCTAAGACAACCGCCAAGTATGGAAAGCGGACGCCGCCGGACTGTTTTTACTTTCCGCGTAGATAGCGACGAAGCTTTACTTCCTACGGCTTACATCGCAATTCTGCCTTTTTATGATGCGATATCTAACCAAAAAAATATTTCTAGTATGGTGGAAATGATTAAAAATGAAGTTATTGTTAATCAGCATCTAAAATCCCCCCAGATGGTGAAACAATTAATCATGCTTTTAGAGCAAGCTATGAGTAAAGCTACCACCATTAAACAGATGAAAAAAAATTTGGAAGTAGCAGCAAAACTAAACTTTTGTAAAGCGCCCACCCAGACAATATTAACTAATTCCAGTGCCCATACTTTGATTGTGCATGATAATCCCAACTTTGGTAAAAGATTTATTAATCGCTCTGCTCTTAATGCTTCAGTTTATGATGATATATCTAAGGAATCGGCTAATTCTATACTGCCTTCATTAAATATGGTTATGGATTTTATTAAAGGATTTCACTACATTAGTCATTAGTCAAAGGTCAAGAGTAGAGACGCGATTCATCGCGTCTGTACAAGGGTCAAGAGTAGAGACGCAATTCATCGCGTCTGTACAAAGGTCAAGAGTAGAGACGCGATTCATCGCGTCTGTACAAAGGTCAAGAGTAGAGACGCGATTCATCGCGTCTGTACAAAGGTCAAGAGTAGAGACGCGATTCATCGCGTCTGTACAAAGGTCAAGAGTAGAGATGCAATTCATCGCGTCTGTACAAAGGTTTAGAGTTTAGGGGCTTAATCTATTAGCTTTAGCTAGATAAATTAAGGCACTTACCAAAGGACAAAAACAAATTTTTGGAGGGAAAGGATGCGCGATAGTTTTAATAGAATGATCGGTCGAACCCGCTACGTAGTTTTTCGCCTATTTCTGCATTTAGGGGGAGGTGAAGTAGCGCCAATTTTGGGAGTATTAAATAGTGCTGGACGGGATGCGATCGATTCTGAGGGAGACTTGGAAGTTTTGGGAGAAGCATTAGTAGAAATCTGCCAAACCCTACTGCAATACGATGAATACTGGCTTTCTGCTGCCAATGAAGGTGATGTATTTTGGGATGAAGGCGAAGCAGGAGATTACGTGAATGAATTATTTACTGACTCCGCCCAAAGATATCTCAGTGAACCAGATTACAGTCCTGACTCAGGATTGAACGAACCTTTATCTATTCCTGTGACGCGCAACGTAGTTGTGATGATTACAGTAGCTTATGAAGGGGAAGTACCAGATTTGGAAACTGACTTTTCTAGCGTTCAGGCACTAAAGGAAGGTTTGAAAGCTTTAATCAATTTGCATTACAAACATAAACTCAAAGCAATCCAAGTGCATTTTTCCCCAGCGCAGTTAGGCGATGAACTCACTAGCGATCAGCTATTACAATATTACCCAGAATTGATTCCTTTATGAAGAAGGGTAAAGGAAAGAGAGAAAGGTAAAAACCTTGCCCGAAGTTAAGCGAAATAATCCTTGTGTCATGTCTAAGGTAAAAACCGAGTTTTGGTAGGCGACCAATATCATCCCCTGACCCTTGTACAGACGCGATTAATCGCGTCTTTACCCTTGAACCTTTTCCCCTCTTTTTTATAATTTGTTGGGTAGTCCGTACTGACTGTTCACATCGATCACTTGTTAAGCTCGGAGATAGGACAATAATGCAATGCTCATGACTATAGTGCGTAAATTTACAGCTGTTTTTTTAGCCCTGAGTTTGTGTGTGACAACTGTCGCTTGTGGGGGAGGGAATCAAACTACCTCTTCTCCTTCAGCTAAGACCGTTAGCCAGACTTCAGCTACCACCAAACTCAATGATGGTGAATACCAAATACAACAAGCTACATACGATGATGCAACTGGGGAGTATACGCTGTTTTTACTCAACAACACGCCCCCCAGGTTTACAACCGAAAATTTGCAAATGGCACGGCTGACTGATGACGAAATCAAGCAAGGTAAGAAAAGTTACTTGAAGGTAGAAAACGGACAGCCAAGTTTATATCTGACGGAAGACTTTAAAATTGAATACGTCCATAACGTCACTGAGAACAGAACAAATCCCCAAACAGGACAACAAGAAACAGTTGTAGTCCGCCGTGAAAATGGCTTCTGGGCCCCCTTTGCCGGGTCTGTAGCTGGTGCTGTGGCTGGTCAAGCCCTTGGCAGTCTATTGTTTAGACCTCAGTACTACGTACCCCCTGTCTATCAGCCAGGAGGAATAATGACTGGCTACGGTGGATATGGCAGAAGCTATGACCAAGCAGTTAATAGCTATCGCTCTCGCTACAATGCGCCACCCGCAGCCGTGAGAAATCGCACTGCTTTCCGTAGTACAGGAACAATTAGAAGGTCATATCCTGGTAATTCAAATGTACGGACTTCGCCACGTACCAATACAGGGAATCGTCCTTCTGGTTCCGGTTTTGGTAGCAGTGAACTCAGACCATCTGGTAGGTCTGGTTCAACCAGACGCAATACTGGAACTGGTTTTGGCACTAACCGACGTTCTTCTGGTAGTCGCTCATTTGGTACTGGTAGACGCCGTTAGTAATTTCAAGTTCAAAAAATTTAGTTGCTCTTAGATGCTTTGGTGCTGAGTGATAGTTACTCAGCACTTAGCATTTTTTTGGTGAGGCGATATTACCATTTAGTATTTTGAAAGGTTTTGCGATCGCGATTTTGAAAAATCAAGCGTAGAATGTATCGATAATCAACTAAATGGTGCAATAAAAAGAGCAGAAGCAACTTCGGTTGAATAGATTAATTTACAAGATAGAAAAATTCGCTGAATCTATACCGATTAAGTTAAAAGATGAATCTAGAGTAACTCAAATTTCTCTAGAAGCTGGTTTTAACTAACTCAATCATGAGGCATAAGGGCAAAGTAAACCAGTGTAGCAAATCCCATGTGCATGTAGATAAGTCAGATAGTAGGAAATACTAAAGGCAAACATTGCCAAGAGAACAGGAATTACCGTACTATACTCCAATTGCTGTTTTTTTAACATTCCTAAACAAGATATCGGAACTACTAAAGGCCAAAAGATAGTTGTGATCAAGAACATCACAAATGACAAAAACTTATCTTCTGGAGAAGAACTGGGATGACGCAGCGAAAATATTAACCAATTGCAAAAAAAATAGCATGTCATTAATAGATAACCAATAATTAAAGCCACTTGTATTTGATTCATTGTAAGCGCTCCTTAAGTTTTATGAGATTCTTCAAACTTTATCTGCATGAAGTTATACAGAGTTAGCTCAGGGGAAATTCAGGTGCTTGAACGATGAGAGTTTTCACATTGAATAACGCTGATGCTAATAGGATATTTCGCAATCATATAAATGTTAGTCGAAGTCTGAAAACACAAAAATCAGTACTTGCACCCAATTTAAAATAAAAACGATCAGGCTAGCAATTATACTCATTAATTGCAGTTAGTCTGTCCTTGGTATAGCGCAAATTTTAAAGCGTTTCAAAATCAAATGCATACACTTCTAACTGGATATGGGAATTTGCACCGCTGTATATTTTTAACAACGGCTGTAAATAAATATAAAAGACTTTACACCCATACCAAAAAAATTTCAAGACAAATGCATTCGCTTCGGCTCACCGTTGAAACCAGCATAGTTTGTGATTTTGCTTTAGTAGGATCACAACTTTTCCAAACACAGAGGACACCAGGCAACCGTTCTAAAATAACGGTTGGGCAGTAAGACCCACATAGCGCGCGCTATCTGAACTTCGGTGTAAACGTAGATAAACACATAAGCTCATCCCACCCCTAAAAGGAGATGGGATTTTATGTTAACTGTTGACTGTTAACTGTTAACTGATAAAATTTGATGCACCCAACAGAGTGCCTATTTTTCAAATATGTTAGCGGATGCGATCGCTTCATTCACACTTAAGCATGATTAGAGCTTATCTCATTAGTAGGATTGAATATTTAATAAACTCCATCAAGCTAAAAGAGGGTTTTTTGAAATCAACTTATTCATTGAGAGGTCTAAAAATGACAGCTACAAACGGAAAGGGCAAAATTCGTTACGCCGTTGTTGGTTTGGGTTGGTTTGCTCAAGAAGCTGCTTTACCTGCATTTACTCATGCTGATAACTCTGAATTAGTTGCTCTAGTTTCAGATGATCCCACTAAACGTGAAGAAGTTAGCAAACAGTATGGCATTCAACGTACTTATTCCTATGAAGAGTATGAGGACTGCCTTACAAGTGGTGAGATTGATGCAGTTTATATTGCATTACCTAATCACTTGCATCGCGATTACACTGTGCGGGCGGCTAATCAAGCAATTCATGTACTGTGCGAAAAACCAATGGCAGTCACCGAAGAAGATTGTGAGGCAATGATTAAAGCTGCCAAAGACAACAATGTGAAGTTAATGATTGCATACCGCTTACATCTAGATGAAGCAAACTTGCAAGCAGTTGAAATTTTACGCTCAAAGCAAATCGGTGAAGCACGCATTTTCAATTCAGTTTTCACTCAACAAGTGGAGGATGGCAATACTCGTTTACGAAATGTAACTGGGGGTGGTACGCTCAACGACATTGGCATCTATTGCATTAATGCTGCACGTTATTTATTCCAAGATGAACCAATAGAAGTCTTTGCTGTAGCTGCTAACAACGGAGAACAACGCTTCAGTGAAGTGGAAGAAATGACTAGTGCTATCTTGCGCTTTCCGAATGAACGACTGGCGACATTTACCTGTAGCTTTGGAGCAGCGAAAGTTTCTACCTATCAAATTGTGGGTACAAAAGGCGATTTACGAGTAGAATCCGCCTATGCTTGGCAGGGAGAATTGAAGCACTACCTCACAGTTAATGATGAAACCCAAGAGCGCACCTTTGCTCCTCACGACCAGCTAGCGGCTGAATTCACATATTTCTCAGATTGCATTTTACAAAATAAAGACCCAGAGCCATCTGGGATAGAAGGATTAAATGACGTTCGGATTATTCAGGCGCTATATCACTCAATTGAGACAGGCCAACCTGTACAGTTAAAATCTTTTGAGCAGCATCAACGTCCCACATTAGACCAAGCTATTGAGCATCCTCCTCTTGAGGAGAAGCCAGACCTAATTAATGCTGCTCCACCTGCTGGCAAGTCGTAAGGTAGTTTTAAGTATTAATTAGAAATTAGCCTAATCGTTGCTAACTGTCTAAAACACCGATTTAGTATTCAAGATAAAGGCGAAAAAAACCGATCATTTCGTAGAGACGTTGCATTGCAACGTCTCTACTGAATTGTGGTTATAGAACGGTAAAAAGTTATTTTGATATTTGGCTATCCTGCCTATTCCGTAGGTTTGAACAAAAGAATTTTTCACCATTTATAAATCTGCACTAACTTCTGGCAGTGAGGCTTCATTTAATCAAAGTTACGTACCGCTTGGTTCTTCTATGTAGCCTTGAATATTTTCCGGTTCAAATTGACGAAGTAAGCGAGTTGCTTCGCGAATTAAATCTTCATTTCCGTTCACTACAATCAGGTACTTGCCAGCATTCAAACGGTTACGATAGGGTAAGGCATCGCCACTACCAACAGTTAAACCGACTACTCGACCAATTAAAACAGCACCTAATGCACCGGATGCTGCTCCCATCAGACCAGCAATAATTTCATTACCGAAGGCTGTAACCTGGGGAAAAATCTCAATTTGTGTGAGGAAATTGAAGGCGTAACCTACTATAAATCCGAAAGGAACAAGCCAGTATAACAGCCGATTTGTCTGTTTATGAGCTTGCTTTTCGGGATCAATTAATCCAAATTCATCGGCACTCTTATAACCATTGCCCAAAATATTAACTTGTGACATTTGCATACCCGCTTCTTCTAGAGCAGAGTAAGCGGCTTCTGTTTGTCTTTTATCTGGTAAGACTGCAACAAGGTAATTCATAATGATGTTTGAAATAACACGTTTACATCTAAATTTTGTCAAGCCAAACTCAGTTTTAGAAGTGATGTTGTCTTAGTTATTCTGGTTTTTTGTGCCATTGTTCATCATCGCCTTTTTCGTAATCGCGCTTGACTGCACTCCAAGCGACACGAAAAGCCCGTTCTTCTTCCCCATATTGTTCTTCAGCGCTGTCAAATGCAGCCCGAAAAATTTCTTGAGCGTGCTTGGGTAAGTTTTCTTTGACTGAATCTGGTAAGTCTTCAATATGTTTGTAAGGCATAAATTTAACGTCCCAAAAACTTTTTCCTACACCTTTTGTAAAAAATGCCGCCGTTTTAGCTCTAGAGATAGATGCTTTGGGGCGGCTTCACTATTATTGCTTGGCATTGATTTTTGTGATTAAATTTACTTTTACAGGTTCAACTTAATAATCCCACACCTTAAAGTTGTGATAATCTCAACAAATCAATTGTTTGTGGCTTAAAGCTTGATTGACTATCCCAGTAATTAACCTGATTGATATTTACCTTGAGCAAAGCAATATCAGCTTCCGCTAGTCCTTTAGGAAACCAAGTTTGAAGTTCCGGCTTCCATAGTTCTCGCATTTTGTTGCGGTCTTGCACTAATTGTGCTGTACCTGATATGGAAACGAATCGCTGCTGATCTGGTGATGAGTAACTGACATTGACTTGCTGATGGTGTTCAATATCAGTTACTTTGTGAGATTTAGCATAGGTAAAAAACCAAAGTGTGGCATCAGAATTAATCTCACCACTTGTTGACATAGGATAACTATGCAAGCTTCCATCATCATTAACTGTAGTAAACATCCCATAATCAATGTCTTTGATTAGTTCACGCAGTTTTTGAATTTCTGGCTCGCGGTCTGTAGAAGCTGTCATTGTTTGTACTCTTTTTTCTTTTTTTTCTGGAGTCTAATTTTTGATGACAACCAGTTTTAACGCTTGTAAAGCTCTCTTTTAGTATTAACTTTTTTTGTTTTTAATTCGTGAGTCTAGAGGTGTAATTCTGATATATTTAGCAATTTTGATTATATCTAGAGAGAGATATATTAATTAAGAGTGTTGTCTGAGGGCAAAAATTATCAGCAATAACTGGAGAGCGTCGCAGCAAATCAAGATTGAAATAAGCACATAGTTAACAAAAATTAGGAATGCAGATATGATCAGAGTCAGCCAAGAACATTTGCAAATTATCCGCACTCATGCTGAAAATATTTACCCTGATGAGTGCTGCGGGATCATTTTAGGCTATCTGGGCAGTGATAGTAAAACTGTAGTTGAAGTCATGCCAACAGAAAATGCCTGGAGTACAGAGGCGGCTGATTTCCTAGGTGAGTACACAGCAGAAAGTAAAAGGCGGCAATATGCGATCGCACCTCAAGTTATGTTACAAGCACAAAAAGCAGCACGCGATCGCTCACTAAACATTATTGGAATTTATCACTCGCACCCAGGTCATCCCGCTATACCTTCAGAATGCGATCGCCTATATGCTTGGCAAGGATACTCGTATATAATAGTTTCCGTCCAAAATGCCAGAGCTACGGAAATCCAAAGCTGGAGTCTTGATGATACTCATCAATTCCAAGCAGAGGCAATTGAAATAGTAAACAGTAATCAGTGAAGAACTAATAACTGATAATTGATTGAAAATATAATTTAACGGCTTAAGTTCAAGACAGATATCGTTTTTCGATAGGATTAATATTCCTGCTCTTTCACATTACAACTCTTATGCTCAATCCGAATCTGGATGAAATCCAGTTGACAAAAGATGATTACGAACGCTACTCCCGACACTTAATTTTGCCGGAAGTAGGAATGGAAGGACAAAAGCGCCTGAAGGCAGCCAGTGTATTGTGTATCGGTACAGGTGGATTAGGTGCGCCACTGCTTTTATATCTCACAGCGGCGGGTGTCGGTCGTATTGGTATTGTTGATTTTGATGTTGTTGATACTTCCAACCTGCAACGCCAAGTAATTCACGGTACGTCCTGGGTAGGTAAGCCCAAAATTGAATCAGCAAAGCAGCGAATTCTTGAGATCAATCCCTATTGTCAGGTTGATTTGTACGAAACTCGCCTCACTTCCGAAAACGCTTTGGATATTCTTCGTCCTTACGATATTGTGGTGGATGGTACGGATAACTTCCCCACCAGGTATCTAGTTAACGACGCCTGCGTATTGCTCAACAAGCCCAACGTCTACGGTTCAATTTTCCGCTTTGAAGGGCAAGCTACTGTATTTAACTACGAAGGTGGGCCGAATTATCGTGACCTGTACCCAGAACCACCGCCACCAGGAATGGTTCCATCCTGTGCAGAAGGTGGCGTACTGGGAATCTTGCCAGGAATTATTGGTCTAATTCAAGCAACCGAAACTGTCAAAATCATTATGAGACAGGGTAATACCCTGAGTGGGCGACTGCTGCTGTATAATGCTCTAGAAATGAAATTTCGGGAGTTGAAGCTGCGTCCAAATCCCATCCGTCCGGTGATTGAAAAGCTCATAGACTACGAACAATTCTGCGGTATCCCACAAGCCAAGGCAGAGGAGGCGAAACAGCAGATGGAAATTCAAGAAATGACCGTTAAGGAATTGAAGGAATTGTTGGATAGTGGTGCAAAAGATTTTGTACTGCTGGATGTCCGCAACCCCAATGAATACGATATCGCTAAGATTCCCGGTTCAGTTTTAGTACCTTTACCAGATATTGAAAACGGGAATGGTGTTGCCAAAGTTAAAGAAATACTTAATGGGCATCGTTTAATTGCTCATTGTAAGATGGGCGGGCGATCGGCAAAAGCCCTCGGTATCCTCAAGGAAGCTGGAATTGTCGGTACGAATGTTAAAGGCGGAATTACTGCTTGGAGTCGGGAAGTAGATTCGTCAGTTCCAGAGTATTAAAAACGAACCGCAGAAAAAGTAAATAAGAGTCGGGGAGAGGTAGGAAGAATTATTCTTCCCCTTCTCCCCGATGCTTTAGTAATTGAGCTAGCGATCGCTTTCAAAATTAGCGTTAATAGAAACTATGTTTCGGCTGTCTATGCAAATTTATCCCAAATCACGGTGACATCAACGGCTAACTTTTGCCCTAACTTGAGCAACTGTCGGCACTGATGAGTATCTTCGTCATTGGCAAGGGTGGTAACACACAGAGGCACTATCTGACTGTGCAGACAGCTGAAGTATAGTTCTTGGGATCGCTGTAATGAGATATCAATATTCAGATGATCCCCAACATCAATTAATCGCTCCAACTGTTGGATATCTGCATTGAAACTACCATTAGAATCATGCAACAGTTGCCAGAGTAACCGCGCAATTAACTGTTCTAACATTTGCTTGCCTTCGGGAATATTCAACCGACAACGCAGATGTTTTGCTTCGGTGGCGATCGCCTCCAATTCTACTATGTGATTCCACATCTTTTGCGGTTCGGTGATGTCTTGCTCTAGCGATCGCAATATCATCATACAGCGATGTCCTAAAGCAATCTCCGCTGCTACCTGCAATTCTTGTGGTACTGCTAGCTCATCTCGATGGAATGCCATGAGCACGCCGTAATTATCACGGTACGCCTGAGTATAAAGCTGACCTAAACGTGCCAGTGTTTCCTGACTGAGCAGCCGCATAATTCTATGACGTTCTTCAGCAAATAGATTTTGCAAGCTGAAAGCCTCTTCCCCAAATAGCTGTGTCATCGCCAAGATAGTATGAGCCGCACTTGCTTGTTGTAGTGCCCCAAACAGCTTTTCTTTTAATTGGCTGTAGTCACGCCGCCCGGTAAATTGCTGAATGCAGCAATGGAAATCCCAGCCTCCTAAGTGCAACACAGCAAACACCAAATGCTCACTTTCCCAGGTAATTTCTGACACCAGCTTCAAATGTCCAACTACCAAAGTCAATGATCCCATCCGTTGTAGTTGGTAATCTAGCTCATTGGCAGTGTAGCAATAAACCCGTTTGTGAGAAGTTTGAGAGTGTTTACTAGCGGCATCTTGTCCAGACTGGAAATTGCGCTTCTCCGTAGGTTTGTGATTGGCAAACAGGGAAGTAATAGCGTAATGGGCTGCTACTTCCTTGAAACCAACCTGAGCAGTTAGCACCAGCTGGCGATATATTTCCGCACCGTGTTGGAAGTGATCGACATTACTGGGAGCTAAACCAAGACGTTTGAGGAAACCTTTTTCCAACTGTACACCAGCTACTTCCCCCGCCAGTTCCAAAGCACGAGCGGCATAGCGGAGAATCTGCGTTCCCTCTGGGCGGGAAATTTCTTCAAAAAACCAGCCGCAACTGGTAAACATCAGCAAAGCGTGACGCTGCATTTCCAATAGGCGTAGGGCGTCTACTTGTTCTGCCGCTGTCAATTTACGGGTTTGATGACGAGAGAGAAAACGGCTAACATTGGCAGGAGAGCGATCGCGCATTACTTGGATATATTCATCTCGTGCTTGCCAGGGATCACGAAATAACTGCCTACCATTTTCCTCATATATCTCTATTAGCTGATCCCGCAGCCAATTCAAGGCATCCCGCAAAGGGCGACGCCATTTTTGATGCCAAAGACTACCTTCACCACCGCAACCACAATCATCTTGCCATCTGCCGACACCGTGGGCGCAACTCCATGCTGTGATTGGTTTTAACTCCACTTCCCAAGTAGGAGAATTTAAGCTGAGGTAGTGAGCAAAGTTCGTCACCGTCCAACCATGTTGGGGAAACTCGTTGATGAAGGCAAAGGCTAGAGTTTTTTCGGTTCCTTTCTTGTGGTGTCCAAAGGTTTCCCCATCTGTCGCTACAGAAATTAATTGGGCTGGACGATGATCCCCACGCACGGCTGAACCGATGCGTCCAGCAAAGTGATGAGAATTATAAACAACGTCGCTAAAACCCATATCCCGCGAGATTGGGCCGTCGTAGAAAAAGATATCTATATAAGGCAAGCCCTCTGTATTGACCTCTTCGTGGGGAGACGAAGAATGGTCAGTCTTGCCATTGCTAGTAGCCATCGCACTTAGAGGTGAAGATGTGCTGAGTGTAGGCTTCAAATAGCAACGATAGGGACGTGTGGGATCAATCTGGCTACCACCAACTTCGTGCCATTGGGGATGGGGATCATCCTGATTCGGCAGGGGACGACAACGCTGCGCCTGAGATGGTGCAAGGATAATGAAACGAATACCTTCGGCAACTAAAGCTTCTAGGGTGGCATAATCTACACCAGTTTCCGCTAGCCAGATGCCTTCGGGATCGCGACCAAACCGGGAACGGAAGTCTTCTTTGCCCCAGCGAATTTGGGTATATTTATCGCGTTCATTCGCCAGGGGCATGATGATGTGATTGTATACTTGCGCGATCGCATTCCCATGACCATGCAAACGTTGGGCACTCTTAGCATCTGCCTCCAAAATCCGCTGATAAACCTCCAGATCGTAGCGTTCTAGCCACGACATCAGCGTCGGCCCAATATTGAAGCTCAAATACTCATAATTATTCACGATCCCCACCACTTCGCCTCGGTCATTTAAGACTCTGGCAAAAGCATTCGGACGATAACATTCCCAATGAATCCGCTCATTCCAGTCATGGAAAGGTGCAGCACTCGGTTGACGTTCAATCGCGTCCAGATAAGGGTTTTCCCTTGGCGGCTGGTAAAAATGACCATGTACCGTTACATAAACACCGGTAGCCTTTCTCAGGGGATCGGTTTGTTGGATGTTTGTGGAATCTGGATTTAATGTGAATGTTGAGCCAGAGCTAGCTGGCATTTCAGCAGAAGTCATGTATATATATCCAAAACAAAAAACTTGCAGTTGCGTCGAAAATATTGTGCGTAGGCCTTTCTACAACAGTTTGTACACAAAATCCGGTATAGACGACAACTATGTGATTCAAGCAAATTTCCAAAGAAGCGGTCTTAGTATAATGGGAAATCTGCGTTATCGCACAGCCTTTTCCCTAAAGGCTTAAAATAATTAGCCATTGAACGACGCCTCAATTAGGATTTCTTGGTTGGCAGCACCAATGAAAAATTTAATTGTCTTTTAATACATTAAACCCCATTGTTGGTGTAAAATTTTGGCTTAAATTCATAGTTTTGCAACAAAAGATTGCTAAAACACAATAAAACTCAATTTTATTTTACAAATCTAGCATAAGACTGAAAACAGTAAAATCTCTGAATCGGTCTACAGACTGTTGAGAGTATCCTGTGGGAGTGCTGAAGCGCGGATAGCTATGGTTTAGTCCGTGCTGAGATTTGAGTAAGTGAAACAAATGAAGCAGTCGCTAGCTAAACATGAATAAATTAAAGTTTGTAGTTAGGGCAAAAGCTCCAATTACAAGCGATGAAGTATCTTTAGTGAATTATGTTTACTTAACACCATTTCCTTACTCTTCACTCAGTACTCACAACTCCGATAGGATACCTTCAACTCAAGGTGACAAATGTCAGGTAAAAACATTGTTTTTCTGGTTTTATTGCTGTTTATCCCGATTTCTTTAGCAGCCCACTTTCTGGAGTGGGGTGAATTGATAGTTTTCATTGCAGCAGCATTAGCAATTCTGCCCTTAGCAGCTTGGATGGGTACAGCTACAGAAGAAATTGCTGTAGTGGTTGGGCCATCATTGGGGGGGTTGCTGAATGCCACTTTTGGCAATGCTACGGAACTGATTATCGCCCTAATTGCTTTGAAGGCTGGATTTGTAGAAGTAGTCAAGGCCAGTATCACGGGATCGATTATCGGCAATTTACTGCTAGTGATGGGTCTTTCCATGCTTTTGGGCGGTCTGCGCCACAAAGAACAGACATTCCAGCCAATTGTGGCGCGGGTGAATGCTTCTTCTATGAATTTGGCAGTGATTGCAATTTTGCTGCCAACAGCAATGAAATTTAGCTCTCAAGGAATTGGCGAAGCAACGTTGCAAGATCTTTCCGTTGCTGTTGCTGTAGTGTTAATTCTCGTCTACGCCTTAACGCTGCTATTTTCGATGAAAACCCACTCCTATCTATATGATGTGGGTGTAGCAGAAATAGAAGCCGAGGAAATACCTCACGCTAAACCAAATATTTGGTTGTGGAGTGGAGTGTTGCTAGTATGTACCCTGCTAGTAGCAATTGAGTCAGAACTACTTGTTGACTCTTTAGAAATAGCCACATCTCAGTTGGGTTTAACGGCACTATTTACAGGGGTGATTCTTGTACCCATCATTGGCAATGCTGCCGAACACACCACAGCAGTAACAGTAGCAATGAAAGATAAGATGGATCTTTCTGTTTCCGTGGCTGTAGGATCGAGTATGCAAATTGCTCTGTTTGTCGCTCCCGTTTTAGTCATTGCCGGGTGGATAATGGGTCAGCCTATGGATTTGAATTTCCATCCTTTTGAATTAGTAGCTGTGGTTGTGTCGGTGTTGATTGCCAATAGCATCAGTTCTGATGGTAAATCCAACTGGCTAGAAGGCACATTGCTATTGGCTGCCTATACGGTTTTAGGTTTTGCCTTCTACTTTCATCCAGTTATCGATGGCGTAGGGTAGTCAACTGTAAAAGCGATCGCTTTTAATTAGAGGCGATCGCACATCCTAATCTACAAAAAGTTTCTAACCACCATCTGCGGGGGGACAATTTTTTTTGAACCTAGAGTCTATTATTGTTGTCAAACTCTGCATTGATCATTGCTTAAAAGAGCTGACTCGGTACATCCAGTAGTGTTATTGGTAGCAGTATAAACATGCTAAAAACCGCATTAGCAGACCAACTACGATCTTAAGATAATTCTGCAAATTTGCTTGATGGCATTTCCATGAGATCACATAGTATGTTATTGTCTAAACCGTCGATTTAGGAGCAATATTTTACAAATTGATGGCTTGATCACAAACAAAAAAAGTACAAAGCCTAAATCAAAGTAGTCTAATTAAACCGAAGAATGAGGAAAAAAAATGGGATAATGACAGGCTATCTGAAAAAATTAGTACATATTTTTTAATTAATTCAGTATGCACTATTCCGGAATAGCAGCATTTTTGTTCGTCAAAAGAAATATTGGTCTTAGTAAAATGAACTACCATGACTGAAATCGGCCTGCTGATGACGAGCGTGTTAACAACAAGACAAGCATCTGGGCCCAATTTGCCGGAGCAGCAATTATTTCAGATGGAAAATGGCGTGCATCAGTCAACAGAGAGCGAGTTATCTTTAACTGCTCAAGTCACACCACCTGAATTTATGCAGGCAGATGCAACTCCCCAGGCTGGGATGTCAGCGCTCACAATAGATAAAGAAAATACACTTAAAAAAATCAAAAAAAATAATCAGTTCCCTGGTTCTTCTGGCTTAGCTGAACCCCAAAAGTATGCTCAGTCCGTAGGCAAAAGCCGTAAAAAGGCTTTAGGAAAATTTCAGAAGTTTAGTAGCCAACCTCTGCCAAATCTCTATTTTGGTAGCTCTGGTGTTGCCGTTAGAGCCTTGCAACGATTGTTAATCTCTAACGGCTATGCCGTCCGCATTGATGGTATTTTCGGTGCACTAACAGAAACCGCTGTCAAGGCCTTTCAAAACCAGCAAAATTTAGCGGTGGATGGAGTAGTTGGTCAGCGAACCTGGCGAGCGTTGACAATTTAGTCAGGAGTAGTACAGACGCGATTAATCGCGTCTGTACAAGAGTCAAGGGTCAAGAGTCAACAGTTAAAACTAATGACAAATGACCATTGACTAATGACTAATTACCGATACTTATGCTGCTCTAATAGTTGTTGCGCTTTTGGCTTGTAAATTAAATAGAACAAAGCCTCAATATAGCGCAACAAATCTTCCCGATTCTCCTTCGAGGTAAAGTTCCAGAAGCCATAAATCCGTGCTAATGAGAGCAGCTTGGTAGTGTGAATTTTCCAAGTATAAGTGCTATAAACTCGGTCAATTGCTCGCTGAGAAATTTCACCCCAGTAGTTGGGATTCTGTTCGCATTTAGTGACAAAATTCACAATTTTCGTAGCTGTCTCTTCTAAATTGGTCGGGTTAATATAAAATCCATTAACCTTGTCCTGAATAATTTCTAATGGCCCACCAAACTGGGTGGCAAAAGTCGGTATTCCTGAAACCATTGCCTCTAAAATTGTCAAACCAAAAGCTTCAAATAAAGCTGGTTGCACAAAAATTCCTTGATGGTCGGCGATTACTCGGTAGATTTCACCAGAATCAGTTTTAGATAGGCGGACACCAAGCCAGCGAATCTTGCCATGAAGATTGTACTCGTCAATGATTTGGTAAAGTCTGATAATTTCGTCACGTTCTTCGTTGTCGCCTGATTCTTCCACGCGCAACTTACCTGCAACTAAAATTAAGTTGCAATGCTCTTGTAATTCCTGACTTTTACCATAGCATTCGGCTAAACCTGTGAGGTTTTTGATCCGGTCAAGACGCGCCATTGAAAATAGAGGACGCTTACTGGGATCGTCAAGTTTGCCAAAGATTTGGGTCGGATCTTCTAAGGTAAAGAGTATTTCTGCAAGACGTTGGCGATCGCTCTCAACTCGGTCTTGAGTCCGCGAATAGGGGAAATAGTAATTCTCGTTTACTCCAGGTGGTACGACGTTAAATTTAGGGCTAAATAATTCAATCCCATTCACCACATGGTACAACTCCGGCATGGTGAAGCATTTGTATGACTCATACTGTCCCACACTATCCGGGGTTCCAACAATTTCTTGGTAAGTGCTGCTAATGACGAAGTTGGCAGCATTCATTGCAATCAAATCAGCAGTAAATTGCAAGGAAAAGTGATATTTATCCTCTAAATCTTGCCAGTAGAGGTTACTGAACAAATATTTAGATTTCTCCAAAGCATGGGCGACATTGCACTGAGTGACTTTCATCCGCCGTGCTAACAAAAATGCCACTAAATTCCCATCAGTATAGTTACCAACAATTAAGTCAGGTCTGCCTTGAAATTCTGCTAGCAGTTCTCTTTCTGAGTCAATAGCGTAGGTTTCTAGGTAAGGCCAAAACTCAAATCGGGAAATCCAGTTTTGAGTCATGTTGGGATTGAATTCCCGCAAAGGTACTCGTAAAATCCAGGCGTTCTCAGTACCGTGGACTTTTTCTAGTCGTTGATTACAAAGAGTACCATCACTATTGGGAATCAGACGGGTGAGAATAATTACCTTTGGCTGCACGTTTAGTTTCTCTAAACCAGCTAAAAGGGCATCTTCTTGCAATTGCTTTTCCAGACTCTTGGCCTGATCAAGTACGTAAACCACCTGACCACCAGTATCGGGACGCCCCAAAACGCCTTCTTGTCCAAACCAACCGTGGGCTGAAACAAGGACGATTCTAAAAATCATCGGGACGCGAGAGATGAAGGCTTCTAAAGTCTGGGGATCGGGAGAGTCGATCAATTCGTCGAGAATATTTAAAGTATCTCGCACCCGCTGGGCTGTGTTACCCCAACCCGGTTCAAAACCCATTGTTTGCAATTGGAACCGCAAGTCTTCGTAAGATTCTTCATTGGGGCGATCGCTAACAAATGTAATCGCTTTTTTAACTTGCTGCGAAAGTTGTTGTTGGGATTGAATGCGGTCATTGACTAATAATTGCACACCGTTATATTGGTGCAGACGCAAGAAATTTAATAAGCTTTCCAGCAATTGTTTAGAGTCTTGAAATATTTTGCTGGATAGATAGCGGTTGAGAAATTGCACCCCCTTCCCAATGTTTTTGGGGTCGCGGATCACAGGGGTGTAGTCATAAAAAGGCCCAAAATCTAACTCTAGCAGGTCGCCTTCGTTAGGCTGAAACTTGTTCACTAAGCGATCGCGTAGATCCAGTAGTTCCTGCACCGTCATTGGCTCAACACTCAAGTCTGATGTCAACCAATAAATTTCTTGACTAGCAATCTTAGGACGGATAATGAAACAAAAGTTTGAGTCCTCCTGAATAATTTCCTGAGTGTAGTAAATTAACTTGCCTAAATCAGAAGTAGTACAAAACGTCTCAGATTTCTGGTATTTGGAGCAGTATTCACTGTATACATTCAATATGTCGTTCCGCAACAAATACTTTTTGTCTTTTTGACGTAATTCACTGATGAAAGAACGCAAATCACTCTTTTCTTCACTATCTAGGACTGCTTGGAATAATTCAGACACGGCAACCCCGCTAGAAAATTTTACATTGTTGGCTCTCAAGGCAAGAACGAAGCTCTTACCTTGTTTGCATAATATAGAAACACGAATTAGTACAGATAAATCATCTTTACCTCTGCATTTAAGGTTAGCTACTTTTAGCAGACACCTAGATCGTGTTCTTCTTTACTTAACATATCTATTACTCAGTATTTTTTGGTCTAACCAAAGGAATACAATTCTTGTTTCTTTTGATAGAGGTTAGAAAATATTGATACAACGGCACTGAAAACACATACTCCTGACATTGATAATAATGATTTCCTTCAACCTCTACCTATTCTTAGAAAATCTCCTGTTTTTCGTAGGTGCTACATCATTTTTGGCTTTTGTTGGTTGGGTTTGGAGATATTCTAAACCCTTCAGCATCCCGGAACCATTGCCGGCATGGTTTAAGGTGTGGTTCTTGATTGTATTAGTATTAGGTTTGGCACTTCCCTTGTTAACAATGATTTTGTGGGGCGTCTGGTGGAGTTACCATCAAGTACTGATTGTACTTGCTTCTTACTTTCTCATGTTGGGATTGCAGATTTTATCCGAAAAGTTAACGCTAAAAAGATTTCACTCCTGTGTGTGGGTCATGATACCTTGCTTGTACTTGCCTTACCGGATCTGGCAACTTTATCAAGGACTAACGCTTTTAAATCCTCAACCAGAACTTATTTGGGTACGAAATTTATTGATTTTAGAGATTATCTTGTGGATTTTTAACTATGGTGTCCACTTGTCGCAGTTACCAAACTTACTACGTTGGGAATCAACAAATTCTCAGAACAGTATCAGTTATAGCAGAGAATAGGGAATAGCCTTGAAAGTCTCTTTTTGTCAGAGTTTTATGATAAGTTTATGTCCTAATCTATGTGGCAACTGCTATTAAGTGTTCAGAAACTCCCCAAAAGCTGATAGCGTCAAACAAGGAAAAATATCGTTGTGGACGTTAAAGCTTGAAAACGCGTTCTAATTACTGGCAACTGCTACCCTATCTCCGACCCCAATGGCAAACTATCACCAAGGGATTTGTTGGTATTGTGGGATATGTACTGGCGACATTAACGCTGATTAATCTCGCCGGGAAACTGGCAACTCCCTTTGGACAAGGTAATGTAGTAGCGATCGCCCAAATAGCCGGGACTTGTGCTTTAGTATTTCTAATCAGAGGCTTTTTTCAGTCTGTGCAAGATATGTACATGGCCAAAGCCTCTTTAAGAGTTGCTTTTCATCTGCGCCAACAAGTCTATGCTCATCTCCAAAAGCTAAATCTCAGCTATTTTGAAACCGCAAAAGCAGGTGATTTATCTTACCGCCTCACGGAAGATGTTGACCGAGTTGGTGAAGTTGTCAATAAAGTATTTCACGACTTTATCCCCTGCGTTTTGCAATTGCTGGCCATTCCGATTTACATGATTTACCTAAATTGGCAGTTAACACTTGCAACGGTGATTGTTGCGCCGCTGATGGGTGTTTTAATTGGCTGGTTTGGTGAACGGCTACGCAAGTATTCTTTAAGAAGTCAAAATCGCGTGTCGGGTTTATCGGCAATTCTGACAGAAGTTTTTAGCGGTATCCGTTTGGTACAAGCTTTTGCTGCTGAAAATTACGAAATCGCCCGATTTGGTCATGAGGCTGAACGCAGTTTGCAAGCGAAATACTCGGCGGAACGGCTCAAAGCGATTCAGACTCCTGTAGTTGGGTTTTTGGAAGCTTTGAGTGCATTATCGTTACTGATTGTGGGAGGATGGCAGATTTCCCAACGCAACTTAACGGTGGCGGAGTTTTTTAGCTACTTAACCGCAGCAGTGCTGTTAATTGACCCTATTGGCCACGTAACTAACAACTACAACGAATTTAAGCAGGGTGAAGCATCTGTTGACCGCGTTTTTGAATTGATGGCAATTCAACCGACGGTAGTAGAAAAGCGAAATGCGATCGCTCTACCTCCTGTCACTGGCAAAGTAGAATATCATAATGTTTCTTTTGCTTATAAACCTGGTGAATCTGTATTAAAGGATATCAGTTTATTGGTTTTACCTGGTGAAGCGATCGCCCTTGTGGGTGCTTCTGGTGCTGGTAAAACCACTTTTGTGAATCTCTTACCGCGTTTTTATGACCCCATAACTGGTCAAATCTTAATTGACGGTATTGATATTCGAGATGTCAAGTTTCACAGTCTCCGGCGACAAATTGGAATTGTTCCTCAAGAAACCATCATCTTTTCCGGGACAATTGCCCAAAATATTGCTTTTGGACAAGACGCTTTTGATTTGGAAGCAGTTGCACAAGCAGCAAAAATTGCTAACGCCCATCAGTTTATCAGCCAACTACCAGAGGGCTATCATACTTGGGTAGGCGAACGTGGGGTAAACTTATCAGGTGGACAAAGACAAAGAATTGCGATCGCTCGTGCTGTTCTCCTCAATCCACAAATCTTGATTCTAGATGAAGCCACATCTGCATTAGATTCTGAGTCAGAAGCTTTGGTACAAGAAGCATTAGAAAGACTGATGCAAAACCGGACTGTGTTTATCATTGCCCACCGTTTATCTACAGTTAGGCGATGCGATCGCATTTTAGTCCTCGAACAAGGACAAATTGTCGAATCAGGAACCCACGAAGAATTGTTGTCACTAGAGCGTCGTTATGCCCGGTTTTATGCTCAGCAGTTTAGTTAGAGACTTCCAAGTCATAAAATATCCCAATATTTATTGTAGGATGGGCATCTTGCCCATACGTGTCAACTTAACGTGAAATCCATATCCCGCACGAAACTGAAGTTCCTTGCTCATAGTACAAGTCATCTTTAGATTACTATAATATCGGTCAAAATCCTGAGTCTACTTGAGTAGACTTTCGCTCATCCGCCAGAGAATTCATTTTCTGGCGGGTGAGGAGGCCAATAGTAAAGCTATTTTTTATTTAAGTTGACACCAATGCATCTTGCCCGTTCTGTGAACTGGGCGCTCATGTTGCCCACCCCACAAGATTAGATAATTTATTTGTTGGAGTTCCCTTAGCTTGGCGGCTCATCAGTTGAAGCAGACATAATTTGCTTTTGCTGTTCCTGTAGCCAGGTTTCAAACAGTTCATTTAGTAGGCGGACTTTCATGGGTTCATCTAGTTTTGCTGGGATGAATTTCTCCAACCGCACAATCACAAACCACTCGGCGACGCGAGCCGGGGGCAATATTTGACCCGGTTGACTGCTAGAAAGCATTTGCACCATTATCGGATGTAGTGCGTTCAATTCAATCGGGCCGACTAAACCGCCAGTTTGGGCTTCTGGCCCTTGCGAATATTCCCGCGCTACTTCTGCAAAAGAATTTTCTTGGTCTTGAATCCGAAAGTAGAGTTCTTGAGCAATTCCCACATCCTGGGTTCGCAGTAGGGAGTAAATAACTTTGTCCAGTTTTGCCTTGCACTGAAAAAAGTAGGATTCTAGTTTATTACCCCAAACAGCTTGCTTGAATTTTTCAATCTTCAGCTTGCGAGTAGTAACAGCTTCGAGTTGATTGGGAGTCAGTCCTTGATATGCCATCCAAGCTTGGATGTCAGCTTCACTGTTTAACTGTTTTTCAGCAAAAAATTGCTGTTGAGCTTGGGTTACTTCTTCAGGCGTGCATTCTACTACTGTGTTCGCAGAACGTGAGATTTGCTCAATCGCCTCGTCAATTATTAATTCCCGCCGCAACTGTGGCAGCATTTGATAATTTGCCAGTAAGGGAATCAGTTCACTAGCTGTGATTGTACGATTACCAATTTGGATCGTTTCAGTCATTAGCTTTCGGGCATATACATAAAAATAACTGATCTGCTAAGGAAGCTGTACTGTAGCTTACTCAGTGAGAGTTGTGTTAGTCCGTCGAGTTAAGGCCAGCTAACCCCTCTTTCGCAACTAATAAATATTAGACCTCTTGCATAAATGCTTAAATTGTCATGTTGAGCGGAGCGAAACATCTCGGAGATTCCTCCCTCCACTACGTTCTGGTCAGAATGACACTCATAATTTTCGGACTATTGATTTATCTAACTATTTTAAAATATACACGCTATGTGAGTTTTTATTACAGAATTTACGTAAATACAGGGATGGGGAAATTTGCTATTCCTTTGGGTTAACCTTTTTTCAGTCCATAACTAAAGTAATTATACTTACTCTAACAGCTATTACGTAGCACTTTACAAAAACTTTATCTTTCTCGAAAGTATTTGGGAAAAAGCTTTCTTTTTAAAGAAATGAGTAATTTTACACTAAGTCTGATTACAATACACTCAAATAGCCTGTAAACTACTTAAGTGATTTTGCCAAAAAAATGTATTGAATAACGTAAGTCATACTAGTGTTTTCTGGCAAAATATTGAAAATTTATCTCAATAAATTGAGCAAAATAAAAACATGACTGAAATTATGGTGCGGTTGAAAAGACCACAGATTTTTAATACCTGGATTTTTACAGAACTTGAACTTAATTCTTTCTGTGCAAATTAGATTTAGGGATAGTCAAAAACAGATGAATCAAAGTCTAAATATCCAAGAACTAAACATTGCGATCGCAGCTAAACAGCACAATCCAATAATTTTAACCCCAGATTTTCTCAAATATAGCGGCATCGTTCCTAGTGACTGGGAACTATCACAAGCGCCGATTCTGAATAATTCTGCTGCTCAGGTGAAGTTCCAAAACGGCATCAATATAATTGCTCAAGTCAACAAGATTATTTTCATCGAGCTAATAGCTACTAAGGAATTAAAAGAAGTAGAAATTCCAGCGATCGCTCGAAAATATTCACAGACATTGACGCAACTAGAGTATCAAGAGGTATCGATTAATTTTCGAGGACATGTTTTATTCGAGCAGCAGAATAACACAGCACGTAACTATATTTTTAGAACATTGCTGAATCCTGGGCCGTGGCATGAGTTTGGTAAAGCTCCTGTACAAGCTGCAATGCGGTTTAATTATACTCTCGAAGAGGCGCAGCTGAGCTTAGATATCAATGAAGCTGGGCTACAACTGCCAGATAAAACAGTACGTCCTATAGTTCTATTTACTGCGAGTTTCAGTCATGCGATCGCCCAAGAAGATCAGAGCCAACGTCTGGCTAGCTTATCGAAAATAATTAGTAATTGGCAAGCAAATTTAGAGATTTACAAAGAAGTGGTAAACACCAAGTTTCTCAACTTACCATATCAGTTAAATCTAGTACCAAATGAAACCGTCATTCCCATAGCACCAACTTTCTGAGGACAAATGGTTGGATACCAGTAAAGTCCACACGTCAGCAAGCAATACCTTTCGGTTAAAGGCTGAAATTTACCCCTTACCTTTTCCCAGACCACAAGTGACAGACAGAACATGTAGAGACGTTGCAATGCAATGTCTCTACTAATTGCAAAAACAGATTTTCTAAATAATTCGGAGATAGATTACTTATGGTTAAACCTGATTTGATCGTGTCTTCCGTGACAGCCCCACAATTTGGCTATTTGAGTGACAGGATTGATCTGTCCTGGACTGTCATCAACCAAGGTGAAGCGATCGCCACTGCTAACTGGTATGACTACATTTACCTTTCGGATGACGAGTTTCTAGACGACAACGATCTCTTTGTCACCAGCGTATCTTCAGAAAACAATACTCCTCTTGCAGCGGGGGATAGTTATACAACCACCCAGAGTACTTATATTCCCTACGACGCTACAGCGGGCAGCCGCTACTTGTTGTTTGCCACAGATAGAAACAACGACCAGAGCGAAACAAATGAGGATAACAATGTATTTGCTCAACCAATTACCCTAACTGCATCAGGTTTGGTAATTTCTAATGTCACCGCTCCATCATCTGCGGTGTTGGGTGAGACTATCCGCGTCTATTGGACTGTCACCAACCAAGGTAATGCGATCGCTTCTTCAAACTCAGTTGATACTATTTACATTTCATCTGAACCGTACCTAGATGGGGTAAGACCCCAAGATTACAACTTTTATGAAGTAGGCAGCCGCTTGACAGAAGGGGATATTCCTCTAGCACCCGGAGCCAGCTATACAGCCTACGCAGACATTTATCTTCCTAGTAATAAACTATCGAATGCCACCTTTGCTCAGACATTTTACTTTCCAGGCGATCGCTACATAGGAGTTGGTCTTGGTGGCTATAGCCCTCTTTACAATCCTCTAGGAACCAGTAGCTACCAGCCAATACCAATTCGATTGAATGCCCCAAACTTGGTAGTTTCTGATGCCGAAGTTTTAACACCAGCCGTCCCAGGTGGGACAGTTGATGTGTCCTGGACTGTTACCAACCAAGGAGAATTTTATGCTCCTACTGATTGGTATGACGCTGTTTACTTTTCCGAAGACGATGTTTTAGATCGGTATGACGATATTTTTGAGAAATATCAGTATGATTCAAAACTGATAGAGGTGTCGATAGGGGAGCAAACACCACTGGCAGCTGGGGCTAGCTATACACTCAACCAAACCCTTACCATTCCCAATAATATACAGGACAGTGGCTACCTGTTGTTTATGGTGGATGCAAATATCACCGATCTTGAATGGGAGAGAGCTGGCATCCAAGGCGAAACAGATGAGAATGATAACGTCCGAGCAGTACCTATTAACATGGCTGGTCTGGATCTTGTCGTCGAGAGTGCTACAGCCCCAACATCTGCTGCTTCAGGTGAAACTATCTCAGTATCTTGGACTGTCAAGAATCAGAGTATTTATACCGCACTGGGTGAGTGGTATGACAATGTTTACCTTTCAGATGACGAATTTCTAGACAGGGATATCTACGAGAATTACTACGGTAATGATATTTCTGTCACCAATGAATTTTCAAAAAACAATACACCTCTTGCAGGAGGGGATAGCTATACAATCACCCAGAATATTACTATTCCCGACTTTGCTAGAAAAAATAGCCGTTATCTGCTTTTTAGTACAGATAGAATTAACAACCTGAGCGAAACAAATGAGAACAACAATGTATTTGCTCAACCAATTACCTTACGTACCCCAGATTTAGTCATTTCTAATATCATCGCCCCATCATCTGCGGTGTTGGGTGAGACTATCCGTGTGTCTTGGACTGTTACCAACCAAGGTGATGCGATCGCTTTTGCTGACTTGGATGACAAGATTTACATTTCATACGATCGGTACTTAGAAGCAATACCTAGAGAGAACAATTTTTTCAGTGTAGGCTACCGTTTGTCAGAAGGGGATACTCCTCTAGCACCGGGAGCTAGCTATACAGCCAGCGCTGATATTTTTCTTCCTCGTAACGAAATTAACTCTTACATACCGTTTAACTTTCTAGGCGATCGCTACCTGGTAATTACAACTGATAATTTGTCTATTAGCCAACCTTTAAGCTACAAAGAGAGCAATATCCTCCAGGCAATACCAATTAACCTGAGTGCCCCAAATTTGGTGCTTTCTGATGCCAAAGTTTTAACACCAGCCGTGACAGGTGGGACGGTTGATGTATCCTGGACAGTTACAAACCAGGGAACAGTATATGCTCCAGCTGATTGGAACGATGCTGTTTTCTTTTCAACTGACGATGATTTAGATGTCTTTGATCTGCAACTGGTAGAGGTATCGACAGAGGCGCAAACACCACTAGCAGCAGGGGCTAGCTATACACTTAACCAGACTCTCACCATTCCCAATTATGCAGGAGGTAATGGCTACCTGATCTTTGTAACGGATTACGACTTGTATGGCAGATATGAAAACGAATATTTTGGGGACGGCATCCAGGGCGAAACAGATGCAACAGACAACATCCGAGTGGTGCAGATTGAGTTAACTACCCTGGGCGCAGGTGTAACAATTACCGAATCGGATGGCAGCACCAACGTTACAGAAGGCGGAGCAACGGATACTTACACCGTAGCGCTGACTAGCAAACCCACCGCAGATGTGGCGATCGCCATTAATTCCAATGCACAACTTACCACGAGTGTCAATACCCTAACTTTCACCGCTGCCAATTGGAATCAGGCTCAGACTATTACTGTGGCAGCCGTGGATGATGACGTTGTAGAAGGCAATCACACTAGCACGCTGACCCTAACGGCAACAAGCGCTGATGCCAGTTACAACGACATTGCGATCGCTTCTATAAATGTCAATATTACAGACAATGACCAGCTAATTAACGGCACGTCAGGGCGTGATACCCTAGTTGGCTCTAATGGCACTGACATCATTACTGGCTTCAAAGGCAAAGATACCCTCACGGGTGGTGCTGGTAGTGACCAGTTTGTCTACACCAGTATTCGGGATGCGGGGGATGAAATTACTGATTTTGTGGCTGGTACAGACAAGATTGTCTTGCTCCCACTATTCCAAAGCTTGAATCTCGACAACCTCAACTACGCAAGTGCCACTGCACAAGGCTACTTGAGTTTTGGGACTAAGGGCAACAACACCACTGTGCTCATCGACTCAGATGGCTTAGGGGGTCGGGGTCGTTCCACAACTCTGGTGACGGTGCAAGGTTTAGACCAAGCGACTTTAGCTAATGCCAATAACTTCTTATTTTGAGTTGTATGGGACTTACGCAAAAACTCTCTGAAACTCTTATTTCTCCGTGCCCTCTGTCTTAAAGTTTCCTACGGAGGGAAACCCTCCTTCTCCTGACGGAGACCGGAGGCGAACAGAACTTTTCGCTGTGTCCTCTGTGGTTCGATTTTCCGTTACCTGTGCGTAAGTCCTAACACTCTCGCGAAGACTTCGCTAATGCCAAATGTACACTTCAGAGAAAACAGGAATCTCATGAAATTTTCCGCCTTCATCAAACATTCAACTTTCAAGCTAGGTCTTTTGAGCCTTGCTAGCTTTGGGATAACGATAAGTACAACCTCCGCTAATGCTATCCAGTTAGACTTTAGTAATTGGCAGCAATTTGGTGATGTCACTACCCCGGCTTTGGGTCAGGCTAATCTATCTAATAATGCTTTACTAGATGATGACTTCCCTCAACCCGATGCAACTTTCAACTACTCTGGTAATCCCGCAGGTCTTGCCAATCCTTTGCCAGACTTGCAAGACTTCCTCGGCTTAGTCCCGGAAGCACTGGATATTGAAGGCGATGCATTGGAAGGGTCTGCTATCAAAAATACAGTGAGTGTTGCGGCTGGTGATGTCTTGCGCTTCGATTGGAACTTTCGCACGAATGAAACCAGCTACCAAGATTATGCCTTTTTCTTGGTGGATAACACGCTGATTAAGTTGGCTGACTTTACTGATGCAACTCAAGCTTCCAGTCCCTTTAGTCGGGAAACGGGAATTAATTCTTATGCCTTCAGTCAGCCGGCAACTTACACTCTAGCCTTTGGGGTAGTAGATATAGATGATTATGTAGCTACATCAGCCTTAGAGGTGAGAAATGCCACGATAGAAAGAGTTCCAGAACCAGGGACTCTCCTAGGTTCACTTGCGGTATTTGGGTTAAGTATGGGTATGCGGCGGCGTTTTGGGAAAAAACTAGGAGCTTCCAAATAAATAAATTATCCCATCGCTATTAAAGCTGGGGTAAAAGAATCAGCTCTTTCAAGATGTAATGTATTTTTCTTTGCGTCTTTGTGCCTTTGCGGTTCAAAAGTAATTTTTTTAAACCACTAAGACACTAAGGCACAAAGCTGTATACTTCTACTTCGTGCTCAGAACTCGGAAGTTTGTGTTCAGAACTCGGAAGTTGGTGTTCAGAACTCGGAAGTTTGTGTTCAGAACTCGGAAGTTTGTGTTCAGAACTCGGAAGTTTGTGTTCAGAACTCGGAAGTTCGTGTTCAGAACTCGGAAGTTCGTGCTCAGAACTCGGAAGTTCGTGTTCAGAACTCGGAAGTTCGTGTTCAGAACTCGGAAGTTCAAGATTTATGCTCAAACTCCGAGGTTCTGAGCTAAAAGTTTTACTTTTTATAGTTGAATCACTGAGTTAAGTTTGTCGCTGACGGGTTTGTTGGCGGTTGAGTTTTCCGAGTTTTACGGCTAAATCTGCGCCCCATATCATCAATTACTGCATCTAAGCCTGATATGTTACCGTTAGCTTTGGCATAGTTGTAAATTGCTAAAGCTGCTGTATAAGCTTCACTACCAGCTGCAATAAAAGTATCATCTACCAGTTCTTGCAGTTGGGTTAAAGATAAAAGTACTGGATATAATGCATCAAATAATTCTATATCCCGGCGCATTTCATCTAAATCAAACGATCGCGGTAAAAAATCTGGGTTTTGGGTTGCTACCTCTAATGCTTTACTGACAAAGGCTCGACTTTTGTCACCTAGTTTAGGCAAAGATTTACGCTCCTCTGCGGTCAAATCAATCAAAAACGGTAATTTTTCGCGAATAGTAGTGATTGCTTGCATTACTTGTAGCCGGTCTGTGTGGGAAAGATTCGCACTGATGCGATTTTCTGACATTTTCAATACTCCTTTGGATGATCTAAGTTCAGTATTCCCAAAGTGAACGAAGCGATTGCAAAAACTCAGGCTGTTAATGCCAAGCTAAAAATTTAAAACCTAGAAATGAACTCAAAACGTTGCATGAGCGTCTATAACTGATGTGTACATGTCAGCCGCTCACAAGATAATATCAGTCGGATATATTAGACCTCTTGCATAAATGCTTAAATTGTCATGTTGAGCGGAGCGAAACATAGGAGTGAGATTCTTTCCTACGGAACGCTGTGCGTAGCTTGCTTCGACCTAGGAGTACCCTCCACTACGTTCTGGTCAGAATGACACTAATAGTTTTCTGACTTGTGCAAGAGGTCTATTTTCTATACACAAAGATACTACTTGGAAAAAGTTTGTTATAAGTAGTGTCATTTATAAATGTCACAATTTAAACATTTGACTCCAATTATTAATGGTGAACTCTACCCTCGTTGCAACAATCTATGTCAACCTCGTTACGGGGAATGATGATAATGCTGGTTCACGGTTGAGTCCGTTTAAAAGTCTCACCCGTGCCTTAAAAGCAACTAAAGCGCCCGCAATCATTCAGCTGGCATCGGGAATTTACAAAGCCTCTACTGGCGAGGTTTTTCCACTGGTCATCCCGGCGGGGGTGACGGTGGTAGGTAATGAAGCTAATAAAGGTACAGGAATTGTAGTTTCTGGGAGTGGTGAGTATCAGAGTCCCAGCTTCGGTACGCAAAATATCACGCTGCTTTTACTAGACAATGCCAGTCTCTTAGGTGTGACGGTTACAAATGCCATAGCAAAGGGTACTGGTGTTTGGATTGAATCGGCTGCGCCGACTCTGGCTAACAATACTTTAATTAACTGTGGGCGAGAAGGTGTTTTTACAACTGGCAATGCTAAACCCGCAATTATTGATAACGTGTTTGTGCAAAATCTGGCCAGTGGGTTGTTTATGGCGCGGAATAGCAAAGGGGAGGTACTACGAAACGTATTTCAAAAAAATCCTTTGGGTATCGCAGTTAGTGACTTTGCTGCTCCTTTGATTGCAAATAATAAATTATCAGAAAATCGCACGGCGATCGCGCTTTCACGAGATGCACGTCCTGTACTGCGTCAGAATCTCATTGCCAAAAGTACCCAAGGTGGTCTGTTAGTTAATGGCAATGCAGTCCCCGATTTAGGTAGCGCTCAAGATCCCGCAAATAATATCTTTCGTGAGAGTGGCGAATTTGATTTACAAAATGCGACATCACAAAAATTGGTTTCCGTTGGCAATCAGTTGAATCCTACCCAAGTTAAAGGGCTGGTAGAATTTATCGCCACCACAGCAGATACCCCAAGTCAAGTAGGAGTTAGTACTAGTTTCTCTGATTTAGATGGGCATTGGGCGGCGGCTTTTGTCGAAGCATTGGTTAGCAAAGGTTTGATTAAAGGCTTTCCTAACGGTACTTTTTTGCCAAATGCTCCAATTACCCGCGCTCAGTATGCGGCGCTGGTTTCCAAGGTTTTTCAACTGCCTGCAAGTAATAATAAACGTAATTTTACAGATATTAAACCAGACTATTGGGCAGCTTCAGTCATCTTAAGTGCTGCGAATATGGGCTTTATTAGCGGCTTTCCCGATGGGTCGTTTCGACCAGAGCAAAATTTGACCAAAATACAAGCAATAGTATCTGTTGTGAATGGGTTAAAGCTGAGCGGAGGGAATCCGAATGTGTTAACTGTATATCGCGATCGCGCTCAAATTCCTAGTTACGCTACTAATTCTCTAGCCGTTGCCACTCAAAAACTTTTAGTGGTGAATTATCCTCAAACAGAACAGCTTGAACCACTGCGGGATATCACTCGCGCGGAAGTAGCGGCATTAATTTACCAAGCATTAGTCGCCAGTGGCAAAGAAAACGCTATCACATCTCCATATATTGTCAATCCCCAGGTAGATATACCTTCTTTTACAGACATTGTGGGACACTGGGCAGAAGTATTCATTCGCGCATTAATGAGTATGGACTTAACTCATGGTTTTGCCGATGGTAGCTATCAGCCAGATAAACCCATGACCCGCGCCCAGTATGCGGCTTTAGTGGCGGTGTCCTTTAATCCTACTCCCAAACGCCCAGCACCCGATTTTACGGACGTACCTCAGAACTTTTGGGCGTATAAAGCCCTGCAAATCGCTGCTAGTGGTGGCTTTGTCAGCGGATTTAGCGATCGCACCTTTCGCCCCGACCAAAATGTGCAACGATTACAGGTGATTGTCTCCCTAGTTAACGGATTAGGATTATCAACAACTGATAACAATGCCTTAAAAGTCTACAGCGATCGTCAGGCTGTTCCCGAATACGCCCAGACAGCCGTTGCGACTGCGACAAAACAAAGAATCGTCGTCAATTACCCAGATCCCAAGCTGCTTGAACCATCCCGTCCCGCAACACGCGCTGAAGTTGCAGCAATGATTTATCAAGCATTAGTTGCCATCAAGCGAACACCCGCGATCAATTCGCCCCATATAGTGTTGCATTCCAGCAGTTGACAAGTAGAATGGGAAACACTGCCTATCAACCTGGCGACTCTTGGAAAATTTCCATGTAGTTAAAAGCACGTTAGGCTATATGCGATGGGTCGAAAACTTATACCTATTGCCTGAAGCTAATAGCCCATGTTAAAAACAGTTCCAGATACTTTCGCCGACTTAGCTACCGCCTTATTAATTCACTATAGTTTTGATCTTGGCGGGTACAACGCCGTTGATTTAGTTAACCGCTGGCAAACGCAATACCCAATTTATTGGCTACATCTTGCAGTAATTGAGGCGTTGTATCAAGGTCGTTATAAAGCGGTTTCCGTACAGCAAATTTTAGTCTTTTGGCAACGGCGAGGACAAGCTACTCATCATTTCAATATGGAATTTGAACGCCTGATTTGTAGCAAATTTCCCGAAAGCCTAACTGCATCAACTGCACCAGCCCTACCACCTGTCCCGAAAAAGACTAGCGTTGAGACGAAGAATCTTCAATTACCACCTGCTAGGGTCGGTAATGCCTATCAACAAAGCAATACTGCACCCATGCAACTGATCAGTAGAGAACAAAAGGCAGCGTTAGGCGCAGCCGAAACAAAGCAAGCAAGTAGAGAAAATCAAAGCATCCCGAAGTCCCCTCATTCTAGGGAAGTTACTTCTTTGGCAACGCGACAGTTAGCGTCTGCTGTCAGCCACAGGCAAACTTCGCAAGAGAGTCCACCGCCCACGACATCACCAATCCCTCCTAAAACAAAACTGCTGCCACCTGCGGCTATTCATCCCCCCATAGGGCGATTTACCCCAGAAAAAAGCGATCGCTCTGAGTCTTTCACATCAAAACTTAAAGCGATGTATGGCGAACAGCGTCAACCACTTGTTTAAACGTTCGTAAGTGAGATTAATCGCTCAGAACAAGGATTATCAGGACTAAAGTCCTCATTACATTTAATTTATTTACGCTTAGCTACTTACCTGGCAAAAGCTATAGATATACCATTGCTTGAATTGTGAATATACCAACTGGTAATTAAGATTTAAAAATCGAACTTTTTATAGATACTGCATATCTGTTTCTTGTCTATTGTTGTTGTAATATGCGACTGATAATATTTGTTTTATAGGCATCTTATGTTCAGATATAGTTAGCCAGGACTTGCCCCCTGGCTTCTTCCTAACATTTTTTGCCAATCATTGTTCCTACTGTGCTTAATTGATAACTGCAAAAATCCACTTGTTCAAACCTCCATCAATTTAAATTGGTGGAGGTTTTTTTCATAGAAAGCGGTGGGAGAATCTTGCTTGGGGCATTGGGCATTGATTATTCATTAGACCTCTTGCACAAATCCTAGTTTTTTATTTAGAACCACAGATAAACACCGATGAACACCGATAAATTATCTGTCTTGAAAAGTTTCCTGCGGTTCGCGTTAGCGTCTCGTAAGAGAGGGAAACCCTAAGCGAAGTTTGCTTGGAGGGAAACCCTCCGACGCTCGATGACTCGCTCTAAGCGTAGCCATGCCGTAGGCTTTACGCTGCGCTATGGCAACTTCTCTCCGCAGAACTTTTCGCTGTCTTGAAAAGTTATGTTCGCCGGAAGCCGACGCACCCTGCGGGTTCGCGTAGCGTTCCGTAGGAAAGCAAGCTACATACTTTTCGCTGTGTTTATCTGTGTTCATCTGTGGTTTAATACCGATTCAATTTAGAGACGTTGCATTGCAACGTCTCTACATGGTCTATCTTTCATAAAATCGACTTTTGTAAGAAGTCCCCCATTCCCTATTTCATTCAATTCAAAGGTTCAAGAATAGCTATTAAACCTTTGGTGTTGAGTGTTTTAATCATTTCCTTGGCGTTATATTCGCTGCTAAAGACACCCGCTTGCATGACTCTTCGACCTTGCCAGACTGTGGAAAACGCACCAGGGGCGAGCGATCGCACTAAATCGCGCTCATTATCAGTTACTAGCTGCACCATCACCCGGTAACGTACACCAAACTGTCTAGCACCAGGTGAAAAATCCCCACCATAAGCGACAGTTGCAGTTTCGGGTACTGGCATGTTTTGCAGATTGCGAGTGTTGCCAAGAGGAGCAGCTTCTAGCGTTGATAACGGTGCATCAGATGGGGGCTGAGGTGCAGTAAACTCAATCGTCTTGGGATCAATCCGCACATAATTCAACTGCGGCACATCAGGCAAATTTGCGGGTTTGGGAGTAGCTTTCGGTATTTGTCTATTTACCAAGCTAGTGGGAATAGGAAACCCAGCAACTCTTGAGGTAGGTGGCTGTTGATTCGTGGGCACAGAAATCGGTGCATTGGCTGGCAAAAGTGGCAACAGCTGAGTGTTTAATTGTGCAGCACTGTCACTTTGGGGGCTGTTGCTGGGTAATGGTATTGTTTGCCTTTCAGAGACTACAGGAGCCGAGAAGGAAACTTCTCCATTTGCTGGTATTTCTCGCACCACATTATTAGAGATGGGGGTAGGTTGATTCTGGGCGATGGGTGCTGTGATGCCTTTAATATCTACATTGCCAGCAATTTTATCGCCAGTAAAGTTGTTGCCAAAGGCAGAAATCACCTGCTTGGCAGCGCTGGCGTTGATGTCATAACGAGCATTGTCGCGAAACTCATTGCCCCCTGGTTCGGAGGCGTTGCCTAAATCTGGCATTGCTTGAGCGATCGCAACTACACCATCTTCTTTACTATTTTGAATAAAATTATTCCGCAAAATCGGGCGAGCATTTGCCTGGACTAAAATTCCTGATCTATTGTCCTGAATTTGATTGCCTACCACTACAGGAGCGGCATTTTGAGCAATGTTGATCCCAAAACCTGTTTTTTGCAAGACGTTTTCCCGTACCTCGGCACGAGAACTACCACTAATTGTGATCCCATTTGCTCCATTCAAATAAAAGTAATTCTTGCTAATGGTCGGCGCAGCGTTACCATTGACAGAAATTCCATCTTGAGTACTGCCAGTAAAGGTATTTTCCGTAATTACTGGATTGCTGGATTCAATCCACAAACCATAACCACGGGGATTGGAATTCGTCACCGTTACCCCAGTGAGCACGGCCTGGTTTGCTCCAACAATTGTGACGTTTTGACCGCCAAAGCTGCGACTGAGGTATCCACCGCCTCCCTGGATGATAATATCCTTGCCTTTATTACCAGGATCACCTTGAATGGAAACACCCGATTTTAGTATTAAGGGAAATACCTCTCCAGTCTCAGCACTGTAAGTGCCACTGGAGAGCATAATTACAGTATTGGCATTAGCTAATCGCAGCGCTTGGGCGATCGTTTTCAAAGGAGCACGCTCGCCGCCATTGCCTGCATTGTCATCTCCGACACTTGGGTTGACAAACAGCACGTTAACCTGAGAAATTGTTTTCTCACCTGGTGGGATCGAATCTGGTGCAGATGGGATCTGAGCAATGGCGCTATTAGGGTTTACGCCTAGGAACACCATACTTACTACTCCCATGCTTACGGTCAAAGATAATACTGAAAGACGAAAAATTGCAAGCATTGCTAATTCCAGAAACGTCAGCAATACTTTCGAGACATCTTCTTTACGGTACTGAGAAAATTCAACAGGGGGAATCATCTTTAACACAACTCCTTATAACTAACAATAAATTCTTATACTCTCAAACACTAATATGTCGATAATATTACTCAGATATTGACCAATTGGGGATTTTTAATACAGAGTAATAAACGAAGGAACTGGAGACTGGAGACTGGGGACTGGTGACAAGATAAATAAAATAATCAATACCTCATGCCTAATACCCAATCCCCAATCCCCGATACCCAATCCCCAATCCCTTGTAAACAATCACCAATGTGAAAAACAGTACAAATATGAAAGAGGCTGGCTGTTTCGATGAAAGCACTAATGGGGTTGTTGTAATGGTCGAGCCATACAGCCAAAAAGAGCAAATACAACAAGTTGTTCACCGCATTTTAGACGCCAATTTAGACCGCGCTCGTGAGGGTTTGCGAATTATTGAAGAATGGTGTCGTTTTGGATTGAACAATTCACAGTTGACTCTTGAATGCAAGCACCTGCGGCAAGAGATAGCGAAATGGCATACAGCCGAATTGCGGGCGGCGCGGGATACACCAGGTGATCCTGGGACTGAGTTAACCCATCCTCAAGAAGAAAAACGGGCTAGCATCAAATCTTTGTTGCAGGCTAATTTTTGCCGCACAGAAGAAGCACTGCGGGTTTTGGAAGAATATGGCAAGCTTTACCACTCAAATATGTCTAAAGCTTGTAAGCAGATGCGCTATCAGGTTTATGCTCTAGAAAGTAGTTTGATGGGTTATCAACGGCATCAACTTTTGTGGCGATCGCGTCTATATCTTGTCACTTCTCCTGGTGAAACTTTGTTAAGCACTGTCGAGGCTGCACTCAAAGGTGGATTAACGCTCCTACAGTACCGCGACAAAACCGCCGATGATGCTTTTCGTCTAGAACAAGCTAAGAAACTACGGCAGTTATGTTACACCTACGGCGCTCTATTCATCATCAATGACCGCGTGGATCTGGCTCTGGCGGTAGATGCAGATGGGGTGCATCTGGGACAACAAGATATATCTATTGCCATTGCTCGGCAATTGCTCGGCTCACAGCGCTTGATAGGTCGATCCACCACAAATCCAGAAGAAATGCAAGGGGCAATTGCGGAAGGTGCAGATTATATTGGCGTGGGGCCAGTTTATGAAACTCCTACGAAAGTAGGTAAAGCAGCAGCAGGCTTAGAATACGTCAGCTATGCCGCCAAAAATTGCTCAATTCCTTGGTTTGCCATTGGCGGAATAGATGCGAATAATATCAATGATGTGATTGATGCAGGAGCAGAACGTGTGGCGGTAGTGCGATCGCTCATGCAAGCTGAACAACCTACCCTAGTGACACAATATTTTCTCTCCCAGCTCAATCGCATTAAACCAGAACCTTTAGAAATTCAAAATTCAAGATGATTTTTGGTAACTGGGTAATAAATCCCCATAACCTATTACTGACCACAAACAATAAAAACCTCCTTTAATGCCCAATGCCCCATATAGCTTATGTCTAATGAGATTACTCTTCAGGTAAATGGGGAAAACCAAACCTGTTTGTTTCAAACTCCTTTACCTGAATTACTGCAACAGTTGGGTTTCAATCCTCGCTTGGTAGCGGTAGAGTATAACGGCGAAATTTTACACCGCCAGTTTTGGCCGGAAACAAAAGTGCAGCCAGGCGATCGCTTAGAAGTAGTAACTATTGTCGGCGGAGGATAAGGTCAACCTAACAGAAGAATTTGAAAAATCATGGCAATAAACGCGGGTATATTGCGCTTAGAAAAGGTTACGGAACAGCACGCTGATATCCTGTACTCTTACATGAGCAATCCGCATCTGTACGAATATCTTGAGGAGCCAATCCCAACCCTCATGGAGGTTAAGCAAAAATTCAAGTTTGCTGCGCTAGAAAAATCACCCGATAACCATACCATGATCTGGCTCAAATGGGTTGCTATATCCCAACACCAACCTGTAGGTGTTGTTGAAATAGGTATTTTTGACGACCAATACGCGGAAATTGGTTTTACGACATTTGTTGGCTTTCAGAATCAGGGTTATGCCTCCGTTTATTGCTCCCTAGCGATCGCCGAAACCCAACGGCGCTTTAGCTTGTTTGCACTACACGCATCGGTGAACGAGCATAATCTTGCCTCCCGTAAGGTGGTTGAGAAGCTTGGGTTCGAGTTGCACAAAGTCAATCAGAACGCAGAGTTCATCAAAGGCAGATCATCTGATGAATTGATTTACCGTATAACCTTCTGAGCCACACGGACACGCCTATTCACAAATTTACTCAATTGTGGTCAGCTTTATATAGACATTTATAAGCAGCTTTGCGTTTGGCTAATTCTTTACCTCTGCGCCCAAGTTGCTCACGCAATAGCTGATCTTGACACAACCGATTAAAAGCTTGAAAAACTTCATAGCCAGAATTGGGATTAACCAGTATGCCATTCTCTTCGTGCTGAACTGCATCTAGAACACTGCCTAAACGAGAGGCAATTACAGGTTTACCGAAGTAATTTGCTTCTAAGTAAACGATGCCAAAACCCTCTATATTGTTAGCTTTGGTATCCAATATCAGCATTGCAAAGATGTCACAGGCTGCATAGTAGCCAGCTAATTCTCTATCTGGTATATGTCCAGCAAAATGCACCCGTTTGTCTACCCGCAAGCGATTCGCCTGAGATTGGAGTTCAGACTCACAAGGCCCTTGTCCGCAGAGTATGTAGTGGACATCGACGCCAATAGTCAGTAGCAGTGGTATGTTATCAATTATTCGGTCGAAGTTTTTATACTTGACCAGGCTGCCAACTGAAAGAATCACTATTGCTGTTTCTGGAATATTATGAGCTTGACGCACACTGGTACGTAAATCGTCAAGACTGCTTGAATTAGCTCCAGTGCCAAACTTTTCTGGTCTAACTACTGGGTTAATTACGTGGGTAGGGGTATTTAATCGAAAAGTGGTTCTGAGGTAATCTTGTGTGTAGGAACTGTTACAAACAATCCCTTCAGCTCTATGAAGTGTCAATTTAAATAGCGATCGCAATACAGGGTTACGTAAAGCACAAAGAATATCGTTACCGTGCAGGTAGATAAAAAAGCGAATAGGTAAAAGGTAGCTTAATAGCAACAGCGAAGGAAACTCATAGCCGTGGCCCCACTCAATATAGCGGTAGTGATAGCGAAAATAGAGTTTAATTGCTAGCACAAATGACCAGACCATATTGAGGCAAGATTTCAGGATACTGCCGATAAAACCACTACGCCAGTATTCCGGGTAACTCCAGCGGTAAACGGGAAACTGTTGAGTTTGATCAAATACTTTATCTCCTGAGCAACCAGCTGCCAATACAATCACTCGTTCCGGATCTTGGAGACATCGATTGTAAATATATTCCCCAATTACAGCTTCTTTCGGTAGAAAGATACGGGATATGACTAGGATGTCCGGGTATGCAGTTTTCTCTCTGATTTTTGCTGTAAGTTGAGAAATATGTTCCATGATCAACTTGATAACTAAACTTCAAATAATTTCTAATTTGTTCATACTGTCAACTAGATTAAGGAAATTAATACTAGTTGATTACCATTGGTAGGAGTTGACAAATCGTTTTCACCCTACTTATCCCATTTTTTAATTAAAATTTTTTATCAGTGTTGACATTGCTTGAGCTAAAGCATTTGAATCAAATCAAGGATGAAGCCTGTAGTACCTGGACAGCGTTTACCTAGAGTAGTATGAGGTTAGGAACATACGCTACAAATTAAGCTGGGACTATAACAAGAAGACTTTACTTGCTAGTCTCTGCTCGTGTTATTTGCTCATGATTACAGACTTAAGAATCTATCATATCATGCAATAAGCAAAAATACTTATTTGTGATTTTACTTATGAATTCGCTGACTCTATATTCGATTTTCTGCTCTCTTATCATTTTTTATCCTTTATTTTGGCTAACGAAGCTATTTGCAAAAGAAACGTGTATATGGAATATTTTTTAGTAATTTATTTTCACATGTTATAACTATTTTTAATGTCAAAAATATTTAAAGTAATGATAAATAATCTATTTATATATTTTTTAAAACGCAAAAGTTGATTATATTTTTTACAATGCAAAAGTAGAGTAAATTAGCAATTTAATATTTTTTAAATGTTTTTTTAATTGAGTAAATTTTATTTATTATTGGCAATTTTTTACCATTTAATAATTTTTACATAGCGTTTACTAGTTACCTGATGTACAAAATTATCGGTGTTTATCAGTGGTTAATTGCTTCTTCTGTGTACCTCTCTCAAGCGAGATCTGCTATAAATAACTAGTATTTGTCCTCAATTAATTAGTGGTAAACCTACTGCGGAAATATTGATATATAAGCAGTACTAATAATTCGTAAAATCTTCTTCTTATTTTTTTTGTGCTATGTGCTATCCCGTTGTTGTGCTCAATGTCTCCCATTGCTTACTTTCCCGCAGGAACACGGGAACGCTATCAGCCAAAAGAAAGCAGTTTCTTATCTCAAAGACGTAATGCGTAGCTTGCTTTTTTGCAGGAGTATACGTTTATGTCAAAATAACGTTCACGACTTGGATCGGACTACTACGCCTACTCTCAATAGATTATCGTTAATACCGTGTACTATTGTGCCAAAATGCCAAAACGTCTCTAAGTATTGAGTAGCGTATTCAATGAATTTGCTTCTTACCGAAAACGCTTACTTACAGCAACTAGTAATGATTTTGAATTGCTGATGTAAAGAACTAATACTTATAGCACTAATTTTAATGCCATCTCTTTTCTAGCTTATATGTGCTGGCTATAGTTGGTCTGGCTTTATTAGATAAATCAGAGAGTTATCATGTCTCTACATTCGTGAGGCGTAAGAATATTTTTGCAAGTGATTTTGTATCACAAGTATATGTCCGCATCTAAATTTACGCGAAATTACTGTAATTTAAATGACTAACTTCCCAGATGAGCTTTAATTTTCAAGCACAGCCATATTACTTCGCCACTCCATACTAAAGTTAATTGAGGATCATGGGTGGTAAGTGCACAATTTAGCCTCTGATAGGCAATGATAACTAAAATTATTTCCCTATAACGACTAAAGTTTATCTGACTAGCATCAAAAAAATCAGTCACAATAATCACAAAAAATTAAAATCATCTGTATAATTCCAGACTGTGGACGGAAAGCACTATCCTAGGACATGAAAGTGATGAATTATTATCACAGGTGGTGAAACTCTGCGAACCAGAAATAATTAATTGGATCTAAAGACTTATGGGACATGTTTTGAGGTACGGTTATCTGCTCAAGAAATCCCCCCTGCGATCGCTGTCTACCCAAGATAAGACGCGGTAGATTAAGTATGTAGCCTAACAAAGATCCACTGCTAATTAGACGCTTCTTGTTACGGGCTGGCTTCACCTACACACAGCACACTCCTACCAGCGTGAGGAGATATAACCAATAGCGTTTTTCAAACGACTGTATTATGCGTAAGAAACTACAACAAACCATCAAACCTCTGTTAAAAACTTTCTTTGTACTGAGCCTAGTGTTAGGTTTGGCGCTGAGTCATGCCGATGGAGCATTAGCTGCCCGTAGTGGTGGTCGGATCGGCGGTGGTTCCTTTAGAGCGCCTTCTAGCCGCACTTATACACCGCGCACCTACGCGCCTCCTGGCGGGGGCTACGCTCCCTATCCTGGTGGTGGTTTTGGTGGTGGTTTTGGTTTTCCTTTCTTAATTCCTTTCTGGGGTATTGGGGGAGGGTTTGGCGGTCTGTTTAGCATTTTAATTTTCTTGGCGATCGCTAACTTCTTAGTCCAATCTTTCCGCCGCGTCTCTAGCGGTGAAGCAGAAGAAGTTGGCTACAGCAGCAACCCGCCTGTGACTGTAACTACTTTACAAGTAGGTTTGTTAGCTCAAGCTCGTGGTTTGCAAGCAGAACTCAATCATATTGCCGAAACCGCTGATACTAACTCCCCAGAGGGGAGAGCAGAAATTCTCCAAGAAACTAGTCTGGCTTTACTGCGCCATCCTGAATACTGTGTATATGCAGGTGGTGGAACCCAACAAGCAAGTTTAAATTCTGCCGAAGCTCAGTTCAACCGCCTATCACTAGCAGAACGTAGCAAATTTAGTGAAGAAACTCTTACCAATGTCAATAATCAGCTAAAAGCAGCTCGTGCCAAAGAGGCTTTACCCCCTGCTGGTGAACTGGATAACCCAACTCGTCTAATTACTGAAGGCCCTGGGGAATACATTATCGTCACCTTGTTAGCGGCGACATTAGGTAAGTTTGAAATCCCAACAGTTAATAGCGCTGATGATCTACGTCAAGCTTTGCGCCAAATTGGTAGCATCCCTAGCGAGAAACTTCTAGCAATTGAAGTTCTTTGGACTCCCCAAGCTGAAGGTGATACCCTCACATCTGATGATGTGTTGGCGGAGTATCCCGATTTGAGGCTAGTTTAACCTCGATCTGTTATCTAAGTCTGTTGATGACTACAAACTAGAAATCACTGAATGACAAAAAAAGGCTGCTGCGTGCAGCCTTTTTTTGTAGCTCTAGCAAAGGGTTGAGAAACGATATACTAGACCTCTTGCAAAAGTGAAAAAATTATTAGTGTCATTCTGACCAGAACGTAGTGGAGGTTACTCCTAGGTCGAAGCAAGCTACGCCTTGGTTCCGCAGGAAGGAATCTCCGAGATGTTTCGCTTTGCTCAACATGACAATTATTCTGGATGAGAATTTATCAAGCGATCGCTAATATTTTGGCTAAATAATCTCCTCTGTGGAAAATACTACCCTAAAGCCACAAATCCTCAACCCACCGTCTGACTCGTTCCAACTACGGCTGGCGCTGCGACAAAGTTCTGAGTTGAAACTCCAAGAACCACCGCGTAATACGCGGCGATGAGCATCGCCACCAAGTTCCCAAGCGGTTCCATCTAAAGGTGCGTCGTTATAATTGTTGTGCCACGAATCAGCGCACCATTCCCAAACTAGCCCGTGCATATCATACAATCCAAAAGTGTTGGCTACCTCAAAACTGCCTACATTTGTTGTTTCTTTACGGAATTTACTTTTTGGTTCAGCAGCGTAGCTGACTAACTCAGGGGTAATTGTCTCGCCAAAGTGGAAAGATGTTGTACTTCCCGCACGACAAGCGTATTCCCATTCAGCTTCACTGGGTAAACGATAGTTACGTCCGGTTTTTTCCGACAGCCTGAGACAAAATTCTACAGCTTCATGCCAAGATACATTTTCTACTGGTCTATCTAAACCTTTGAATTTGGATGGGTTGGGATTTAAGGTTTGTTTGACTTTAGGTAGAGCTGCGATCGCTCTCCACTGTGCTTGAGTTACAGGAAATTTACCCATAAAAAAGGGTTCTACTGTAACTTGATGTTGAGGACGTTCGTCAGCATCTCCTTCATATTCTGGTGAACCCATCATGTATGTACCACCTGGTATCGATACCATTTCTAATGTGATGGTCTGGCTCAATTGTTCAGCAAATAATTTGGCATTGCGCCGATCGCGGCTAACTTCTCTACCAGCTGTGTCTACTGTCACGATGTCAAATTCAAAAGTTTCGAGGGGGGGTAAGGGTACGATTATTTTTTGGGGCGATCGCAATAATGTAGATTGAGAAATTGCTACAATTTTTAAGGCAACTGGCGTCAAAATAGATGTTGTAGACTTTAAATCATCCAGAACTGCTGCTGCTGTTTGATACCTTTCACTTGGTAAGTGTTTTAACAATTTATCTAAAATTTTTCCTAAGTCGTCACTAATAGTAATACCTTTTTCCTGTAACCGTTCACGCCACAACCATTTAACGTTCATGGCATCATAAATAGGATCATTAATCTGTCCATAAACATCCTGAAAGGGCAAACATTTAGTTAAAAGACGCACGCAAGTTACACCCAAGGCATACAAATCACTGGCGTGACAAGCAAATCCAGCCATTTGTTCGGTTGGGGCATAACCAATTGTGTAAATTACCGTAGCTGGTCTTGCTAAACTGGTTTGTGTTACCTGTTTAGCACCACCAAAGTCAATTAATACAGGTTTGCCATCACTGTCTCGACGGATAATATTTTCTGGTTTAATATCCCGATGAATAACATTATGAGAATGAATAAACTCCAGAATTGGCAATAAATCGGCTAAGAGTTCTCGAATTCGTGTTTCGTCATAAGTTTGTTGCTGAACTTCTTTTAAAAGGGTTTGCCCTTGAATAAATTCTTGCACGAGATATAAGCTAGAACCTTGTTCAAAGTAAGCAAGCAATCTCGGTATTTGGGTATGATTTTCTCCTAGTTCATACAATCGAAAAGCCTCTTCTTTAAAGAATTCTGCGGCTTTGGTACGTTGTCCTGTTCCCTGAACTTGGGGAAAAAATTGCTTGATGACGCAAGGAGCATTTAGTCTATCTGCATCTTCGGCTGCATAAGTTCTACTAAACCCACCTTCACCTAACAGTCTCAATACACGGTAGCGGTTTCTGAGAAGTTTGCCAAAGTTGCTTTGGCCGCAACTCACGCAAAATCTATTGCTGTCAGGGTTGAATGGATTTGAGCAATTGGGATTTTGGCAAATTTGCATAACGAGGGGGAAATAGCATCTTGTCCAAAGTTAGCCCCAATTTTATCTAATTGAAAATAGTTATGTAGAGAAACGAACACGGATATTATTCGATGTGCTTAAAATTTCTCTCAATTCAAGAATATAAAGATGAATTAACTTTATTTATCTGTTTTAGGGCATTTCTAAGTATTAGTAGATAGAAATAATAAATTATTTTGACATATATAATATTACGCGATACTTTGAACTGTGTCAATATGAAAAATAGTTATTTTAAAGTAAAAACTTGTTGATAATAATTAACTATTTTGCTAATTTGAAAGGTATTTTTTTAACTAGAAAATTGCATATAAATAGCTACATTATTAGAGAAAAACTATACATTTTAGATATACAAATAACACAGTAAACATGTATTTATACACTTAGTTGATTGCATAAACTAGGAAGATTAATTTTGTTAGGCATTGAATATATAGCGGTTCCCATTCAAATGCGGTACAACATTACATCGCCAGGTGCAGGGGTACGGCAGTGCTCATTGGTGTCAACTTCAGCTAAAAATAGCTTTACTGTTGGCCTCCTCACCCGCCAGAGAATAAATAGACTTCTTGCAAAAGCCGGAATCAGACCAAAATAAACCACAGCGAAAAGTTTGCGCGTCCGGGTTTCCCGGCGCAAAACTTTTCAAGACAGCGAAAAGTAAGCGAAGCTCCGGGTAACAGGAGCGCAAAACTTTTCAAGACAGATAAATATCGGTGTTCATCCGTGTACCCTGCGGGAAGCCCTTCGGGTTCAGCAGTCGCCTGCGGAGGGAAACCCTCCCGCAGCGCTACCTCACCGCTGCGCGTCTACATCTGTGGTTCGATTTAATAAATTTTGACTTATGCAAGAAATTTAATTCTCTGGCTAATAGCGAAAGTCTACTTTAGTAGACTGAGAATTTTGGGAATATTTTAGTCATCTTCAGATGACTTTTGCTATGAGCAAGGAACTTCAGTTCCTTGCGGAATGTGGATTTCACGTTAAGTTGATACGTATGTATAGCTGGTGTTCGCTAATCATAGTTGCAAATAGAGCGATCGCTCTCCTCTAACGCTGTGTTAGTTCTCAAATAGTCTTGCACCAGAGCGCAACCGTAAGCTAGTGCATCTAGATGGAGAATTCGCTGCAAGTTCCACACAATAAGCTGGTTGTCATCACCCCCTGAGACTAGCAAAGTGCCATCGCGGCTGATCACAATATCTCTAATCGCTGCGCTATGTCCTTTGAGGGTCGTTAGTTCTGTACCATCAAGTTTCCAAAGCTTGATAGTGGTATCGACGCTGCCAGAAGCAACTATTTGTCCGTCGGGACTAAATGCAACTCCCCAAATTGCGGCTGTGTGACCTTTGAAAGTTTTTAGTAACTTGCCATCAAGCGTCCACAGCTTAACAGTATTGTCGCCACTTCCAGAAACAATCATTTTACTGTCTTGGCTAAAGACAGCTCTCCATACAACTGCCGAGTGTCCTATCAAGGTTGTGAGCAACTTGCCATCAAGCGTCCACAGCTTAACGGTATTGTCGCCACTGGCTGAGGCAACGAGCCGACTATCTGGACTAAATGCGACATGCCAAACTTCCGCCTGATGTCCTTTGAGAAGCTTGGGCGCAAACTGAACACGCGGCCATATTTGAACAATCTTATCAATATTTGCCATTGCGATCGCTTGACCGTCTGGACTCAATACTCCTGCTAAGAGTCTACCGAGAGGATCTTTGTAAGTAGCGACCAAAGTACCGTCTGGCTTCTTGAGTTTTACAATATCATTACTAGCGCTCAGAGCAATTAACTTGCCATCGCCACTAAATGAAACCTCGAAGATTGAGCTCCCAGATTCAGTAAAAGTTTTGAGCAATTTACCTTGACGACTCCAAAGTTTAGCGGCATTTTCGTGGCTGGCGGTGGCGATGGTTGAACTATCGGAGGAGATAGCGATTGACCAAATCCCGGCTTGATGGGCAATGATACTCTTCTGAAATGGATTCTCTTTCTGCCACAATCTCACAATATTTTCTGCACCTGCCGAAACGATAAAGTTGTTATCTTGACTAAAAGTCACTCCCCAAACTGACGCACCATGTCCTCTGAGTGTTCTTAGTTCTGTACCATCAATGTTCCAAAGTTTAATTGTTTTGTCGAGACTGGCGGAGGCGATAGTCTGACCATCGCGACTCCATGCGACTCCCCAAATCCCGGCACTGTGAGCTTTAAGAGTTTTATTCAGGCGGTAGCTGCCATTGCTGTCTCGCTGCCAAAGTTTGATAGTTTTGTCTTCACTCGCTGAAGCAATGGTCTGACCATCAGGGCTGAAAGCTACTCCTACAACCCAACTGGTATGACCTACAAGAGGTTGTAGAGGCTTGGCGTTTTGCCAGCCGCTATTGTTTCTTTTCCAGAGTTTTACTGTCCCATCTAGACTACCGGCAGCAATGAACTGACCATCGGGACTAAATGCTACTCCCCAAAATCCTGCTTTGTAACCTGGAAACGTTTTCAGCAAAGTCCCGTCTCGCTTCCAGAGTTTCACCGTTTTATCGAAACTAGCAGAGGCAATAAACTGACCATCGGGACTAAACGCTACTCCCCAAATCGAAGCTGTATGACCTTGAAACGTGTTGAGCAAAGTCCCATCTAGCTTCCAGATTTTAACAGTACCATCTTCACTTGCCGAGACGAGTCTTTGATTGTCAGAGCTAAAATCTACTGCTCTAACTGTTGCCTGATGACCTTTGAGAGTTGCAACTTCTGTACCATCACGCCGCCAAAGTTTGATTGTTTTATCTATACTTGCAGAGGCAATCAGCGAACTATCAGGACTGACATCTACTGCTAGAACTGCTGCCGTATGACCAGAAAAACGGTTATATTCATCTACTCCATAAACTGCTTGCCGTAATACATTGTTTACCTGACGCTCAATATTTTTATTTGGTTTATCTAGTTTTTGTAGTTTATATTTGGCTTTAATTGCTTCTATGAGCGCATCTAAATTGCGATTTGAGGCAAATAGCCCCTTAGAAGAAGATACAAGCGCTCGAATTTCGCTGTTCCTAGCTTGACTTTCGCTTTTCTTGGCTTGGCGATACAAAATGAAACTTCCTGCCCCTAAACTGCTAGAAACGAGTAACCCAATACCCACTGCAACTAGCAAAAATCTTTGTAATAAAGCCGTTCTTTTCTCTTGGGCTAGTCGTGCTTCTACCTCTTTGGCCCGTGCTGCTTCTAATGCCGTTTGCACTGCTAGCTGTTCACATTCTTGACTTGCAGCTAAAAATTGATAGTCCAAATTGCTCAGACTTTTCAAAAGCGCCCAATTTTGAGTATCTTTTAGAGCCTGGCCTCGCAACAGACGCGATTCATCTTTAAAGCCTGATGCTACCCAAGCATTGAAAGTTTGCGAGTAAGGGCGGAGATTATCTAACTGCCTGATCACCCATTCGCTATTGAAAATATTCCGATAGATGGGATTTTTAATTTTGAGATAGCCGTTGTGTTTCTCGACTAAACCAGATAATAACAGTTCTGTCTGTTCTCGACTGTCATCGGTTGGTACAAGATTCTCTGTCTGTTTTTCATTCGCTGTTATCTCAGCTTGCAATACTCGTTGGTAAAGTTCTAGTAATCTTCCTGCTCGTTGTTCATTGAAAAGTAAGCGATCTCTGATGGTGCGGAGGTGTTCTGGTTCATCTTTGGCTTCCCAATATTGGATAATATGCGATCGCACAAATTGTTCTACCCACGATGCTTCAGTTCCGAGAGGTAGGAAAATTGTTCTATTTGATGTTTCTAAGGCAGTCTGAACAATTAGCTGACAAAGCTTTTGGGTAAGAAACGGTTGTCCTTTTGTCCAGTAGATAATCTCTTGAAGCACGGTTTTGGGTTGGCTAATTGCTCCCTCTAACCCTTTTAGCAATGGTGTAGCTTCATGTAATTGAAAGCCGTATAACTCAATCGCTGTCCCAATGTTAAAGGGCGTCCGGCGTTTGTCGGTAATGAGGTCAGATGGACTGGCTACCCCAAACAAGGCAAATCCCAAACGTTGAAAATTTGGGTCGTATGCCTGCTGATTGTAGCAATGACGAATCCAGGCAAAAAAGTCATTGACCGGAAAATTCAAACTCTGCAAGCTATCAATCTCATCAATAAAGATGAAAATGCGTTCGCCCTGACCTAACTGAGAATCGCTTTGAACATTTGGCAACAATATTTCTTCTACAAACTGGTGTAGTTGTTGCACTGGAGAAATGCCTGCTTGCATATCCCACCAATGCTGAAAGTTAATGTGTTTTGCCAGATTTAAGCTGTGGTACAAGCTGATAATGATGCCTTTATACCATTGTTCAGGTGTAGTATCTTCACTTCCCAATCTGGTTACATCCAAGTAAGCACATTCATAGCCTTCTTGCTTCAGACGATGACTTGTGCGCTGTAGTAAGGATGATTTGCCCATCTGGCGAGAGTTTAAGACATAACAAAAATCACCAACTTTCAGGCTGGTATAAAGTTTTTCGTCTGCCTGACGGACAACGTATGTGGGATCATCACCGTGGAGACTGCCGCCAACTTGGTATCTCATTTTTGATTTTGGGTTGGGAAAATCCTAAAAGAGCAATTTAGCTGGCAGCGTCAAGTCAAACTTGCCATTAACTGCTATTCACTTAGCGAAGAATTCCTTAAGTCTCAATATGGATTAACCAGTCAGATTAGACGCTTGCTAGGTAATTCTTTAACGGCAAAGATGATAAGTAGCTAGGCGTAAATAAATTAAAATTTGTAGTGAGTTAGCGCGGTCTTCTCTACGAGACGCTACGCGATGGGGGTTTCCCCCATGAGTGACTAACGAACCCGTTCGCGCAGCGGCGACCTTAGGAGAAGGGTAAGGACTTTAGTCCTGATAATCCTTGTAGTGAGCGATGAATCTCACTTACGAACTAAGATTTTTTATGTTTAATTATACCTACCTACTTATCAGCTAATTATTTGGGTAATTAGACAGCTTGATAATCCTTATCATTAAAAACTGTAGACAACTGTTTTTCAAAGTAAGCGCGATAAAGTTCGCAACGCGGTTTAATGCGATCGCCTTCAAAGCTGATCAATCCTATGCCGTCGAGTTTGTAAGCATCAATGGGATCAAGATAAATACTTTGCTTTGCCTCCACAAGTCCGGCGTATATCTTCGCCAGATTAGGTTTTTCTTGCAGGAGTACCCAGTGTCGCCATAAATGATAGCGGAAGATGCCACCGTTGGCGATCGCCTCATTTATCAGGTGTTCTAAAGTCATGCCTTGATAACACAGATGATACAGAGCAATCTGAATCAATGCTGGATGTCCTCCCACGAGTGACATCAGTTGCGTCGCCTCGTTCCCAGAAACCCAGTCTAACCCGTGCCGACTTGCTAAATCTTCTACCTGTTGCTGAGTTAATTCTGGGATGCGGATTGGTAGTCCTACATTAAATGGGGAGCGGTTAATATCTAACGATACATATACTTCTGTAGAGTAAACCACCACTAGTCTCAGCTTTTGCCAGTTAGAATCATGCCGTGCTTCTTCATACCACGAACGCAACAAAGCAAAGAATTCGTGAGCAATGTGAGGGTATTCAAAAAAGCGGTCAACTTCGTTTAAAACTAGAACTACTGGGCTTTGAATATACTTGAGCAAATAGCTCTGGAAGTAAAGGCTGCAACTCAACTTACAGCCAATTTCTTCATCCCATCTATCATTTAAATTGGGAGCAATACCTAGTTCTTTCGCAACTCGCCAGCAAATACAACGTAACAACCTATTTAAGTCAGTCAGACAGTTTGAATCGATCTGGCTACAATTTAAATTCACTGTGCGATATCCTTGCGTTTCTGCAAAGGCTAACAGCCGCAACACAAGAGAACTTTTACCCATTCCTCTTGGAGCTCGAATCCGAATCACACAGCCTGGTTGAGTCACTTCTCGATAGACTGGTTCCTCAATTGCGGGACGTTCAACATAGAAGGGAGAATCTAAAGATACAGGGCCATCCGGGTATGACCAAGGGTGTTCATGTTGGTCATGGTGTTCGTTAACAAATGATTTTACGGGGAAATACTGAACCGGATCGCTGTTTATTGTGTCTAAACTCGGTGAGAATGCTTTAGATGTTTGAGTCTTGTTCAATTCATTCATGATTGCGTAGTCTTCTCTACGCAATTCCAAGTTAAAGGTTTCATAGCACAGTCTCAGGGTTTTTTGATCCACACTCCTATTCAATGACCACAATCGACTGAGTGTTTTGGTAGAAACATTCATGCGATCGCCCAGTTGCTCTAGAGTAAAATGCTCGCCGTTGTTCTCTGCTATCTCCATAGCTAAAATCGCCGCTTGTAAGCGCTTCAGCCCAACAGGAGTCAGCACAAATCCCCGCCTTCGCGTGCTTTTAGGTGGTTTCATTTCGCTAATTGTTACTTTGCTATTATTTATTAACTTTTTTAACTGCCTTCTAATTCTTCCATATTTTGAGTCAGTTATTCAACTGTTATTTAACTGCTTGTAAGCTGTTGCTTAGTTTTAAAGTAAGTGGGCATAATTAAACAAAAGATACTTGGTGGTATTTAGTTAGCAATTTAGCACTTAAAGACCAAATACTGAGTTTTATTTATTTATACCTACTAAATAAATCATCTAATAAGTTTAATTAGTCTATTAATAGACTATTGTTTAATATTATTTAACTAAGTACTTATACCAAGTTGCGAAAGGCTCAAAGCTTAGCCCTCTGGCCAGAAGCGCGAATCAATTCGGCTACAAAAGCAGCGATCGCAGATACGGAAATCAGCATGACGCTAAGAGCGTTAATATCAGGCTTGACTCCTGTTCTGATCCGACTAAAAATTTCTATTGGCAAGGTGCTAGAACCGCTACCAGCAGTAAAACTGGCGATCAAAAAGTCATCTAAGCTGAGGACAAAGGCTAACAGACAACCAGCTATAATACCGGGCATTAATTGCGGTAGCAATACTTTGATGAAGGCTTGCGTTGGTGTTGCTCCTAAATCAAGTGCTGCTTCTTCTAAGTGAGGATCTAAATTGGTAAGTCGTGAAGAAACCACAAGTCCGACGTAAGCCAAACAAAATACTACATGAGCCGCCACTACTGTCCATATACTTAAAGGAATGGCAAATGCGGCTAAAACAACGAGAGTCGCCACTGCGATCGCAATATCGGGAATAATCAACGGTAGGTAAGCAGTACCACGATACAATTTTTTAAAAGGAAATTGGTAGCGTGCCAACCCTACAGCCATTGAAGTTCCTAGTATGGCTGAAATTCCCACTGCACAACCAGCAACTATCAAACTATTTTTCAAAGCTGATAAAATGCGATCGTCACTGAACAACTTGCCATACCACTCTAGGGTGAATCCTTGCCAATTTGCACTGTAGGGTGACTGGTTAAAGCTATAAAAGGCCAGTACTAATATAGGCAAATACATGAACACAAACATCAGCAGAGAGAAAACCGCTTGCCATGCAACACGCGGTTTTTTTAGTGATGAAGATATATTCATGTTCATATGTGTTTATTACGGTAGCTAAAAATATCATACTTAATCTCAAAAGTCAATATCCTGACTTTTTCTTATCCTCTTAGTTAACTACTGGGGAATATACAGCAGTTCTCGCATGAGTTAGGTACACCAAGAAGTAATTAACCACAGAGAGAAGTCGGTAGCAAGATCCCGCAGGGTGCGGCGGCTTCCGCCGATTTGAACTTCGGTGTAAACATTGATAAACACCGATAAATTTGTACTTCAGCTGACTAGGAAACGCTATAACCTGTGGCGAGAGGTAGAAAGAAGTTGACTCTGATAATTTTCTGATTGCGTTTGAATTTCCGCATAACAGTTTGATAATTGCCGTCAAAAACTTGGGGAGAAAGCAAAAGATAAAATATCAAGAGAATTTCAGCTTTTTCCCGGATAATTTGCTATTTATCATTCATAAAAACCGACAATAATACAACCTTCTGATATCTAGAGATTTCCCTTAAATGTACGGAAAAACGCCCTTCATGTGTCTACATACTTTGACATTTCATTGATATTTGAAAAATTGGATAATTAATGTATGTCTGATAGCATAGCTGTTTTGTTAAATCTTAGTTACCAGCCTATATTTTAGCTATTGGATGAAATAATTTTTACATAAAATATCTGCGACAAAAGTACCTTCAAAGTGGCAAATTTGAATAAAGCAAAAATATAGTTTTACCTCTTCAGAGAGGGTAATTTCCCTACTTAGATAGACGAAATATCCAAAACCAAAGGTATAAGATATGCAGAAGATTCTTATAGTATTGGTGTTTTAAGTTAAGTATTTAGTCCAGAGTCAATAGATTCTAAGCACCAATTAAACAAGAAAAAAACACTTCTAATTCAATTCTTGTTCTTTAGGAGATTTGTGATGAGAATTGCTCAAATTGCCCCATTATGGGAAAGAGTACCACCTCCCGCCTATGGTGGCATAGAGTTAGTGGTGGGGTTACTGACTGATGAATTAGTCAGACGAGGGCATGAAGTCACCCTATTTGCATCGGGAGATTCTATTAGTCTGGCGAAAATATTGTCAGTTCATCCCCGTGCCTTAAGACTTGATTCTACTATCAAAGATTGCAGTATCTATGAGATGCTGCAACTAGCTTCAGTGTATGAACGGGCACAAGAATTTGATATTATTCATTCTCATACGGGACACGGGCCACTAGCCTGTGCAAAGCTCGTTACAACTCCTACAGTTCATACATTGCATGGCATTTTTACCTCTGATAATGAAAAAATATTTAGTTATGGGAAAAATCAACCCTTCGTTAGTATTTCTAATGCACAGCGGGAACCAAGGTTAGGGCTGAACTATTTAACGACAGTCTACAACGGGATTGATATCAGCAGTTATAAGTTTTACGCTCAATCAGAAGATCCTCCATATCTGGCGTTTTTGGGTCGGATATCACCAGAGAAGGGAACGCACTTAGCTATAGAAATTGCCAAAAAAGCTGGTTGGAATTTGAAAATGGCAGGTAAAGTTGATGCTGTTGATGTGGAATACTTTGAAAAGGAAATCAAACCGCTGATTGACGGTGAGCAAATTGAGTATCTGGGTGAAGCTAACCATGAGCAAAAAAATACCCTCATGGGAGGTGCAGTAGCAACACTGTTTCCCATTACTTGGCGAGAACCGTTTGGGTTGGTGATGGTTGAGTCAATGGCTTCGGGTACTCCAGTAATTGCTATGAAACTGGGTTCTACTGAAGAGGTGATTTCTCACGGGAAGACAGGCTTTCTGTGCAATAACGTTCAAGAGTGCATCAGTGCTATTGATCAAGTAACAAAATTAGACCGCTATGCTTGTCGCAAGGATGTTGAAAACCGCTTTAGTATTCAGAATATGACTGATGGCTATGAAGCGGTTTATCAACAAATCCTAGCAGATAAATTTGCTCAAAATGGGCATTTTCGCAGTTCGCTTGGTTTAGCTAATAGTCCTACTTAGTCAGTCTAAACTTTTTTCAAGTTCGCTCTAATTGTCTCTATGCGTTGACGATTGACACCCAAATCACTTTGACCTAACCGTGAGGCTGAGCGAACGTGAATCACATTAGTTTTTCGGTCTAGATAGAACTCTACATCATCTACAAATCCCATCAAAGCACTCTTGAATTCTGCATACAGATAATCCTGACTTTCAGTAATTATTTTAGTTCTAGGTAAGGATTGAATGATACCTTTAAGGGTAGCGATCGCTCCCTCTGAGTTAGATATGCTCAACGGTGCAATTTGATGGGTTGCGTCTGAACTCTGACTAGAAACACAGTTAGGGGAGTTGGGACAGGGTGCTAATTTACCATTGCTAACACCTAAATTACTCGGTCGTTTGCCTGCAAAAACCATAATTATGTCTGTTTATATTTGAATAAATACACTGTCACATATTTAAGTTACTTGATGGGCGGTAGTTTAAAGTTTGTTTGTGCTGAGGGGCTATGAGTCTACTATTCCTATTTGCTTTGACAAATATCAGTGCGAGATAACAAAGCAATACATTAAATAATAATTGAGTACTCCATGTCCTAATTGAAGGAGTTCCCAAGATTGCTGTCTGCGATCGCACTTGCTTGATTACTGGTAAAATTTGCAGAATGCGACAACTTTATCCAGCGATCAAACCTTATTTAGAAGGTAGTTTACAGGTTTCCAACCTTCATACTATCCATTTTGAAGAGTCTGGCAACCCGTTAGGCCAGCCTATTATTCTACTACATGGTGGCCCCGGTGGTGGATGTCCACCTTTTTATCGACAATATTTTCACCCAGAAAAATGGCGGTTGGTGATGTTTGACCAACGCGGTTGTGGTCAAAGTACACCCCATGCTGAATTACGAGAAAATACCACTTGGGATTTAGTAAATGATATTGAAAAACTGCGCGAACATTTAGGTATAGAAAAGTGGGTTGTCTTCGGTGGCAGTTGGGGTAGCACTTTATCATTAGCCTATAGTCAAACCCATCCCTCTCGATGCGCGGGATTAATTCTTCGTGGCATCTTTATGTTGAGACAAAAAGAGTTGCGATGGTTCTACCAAGAAGGTGCTAGCTATATTTTTCCTGAAGCTTGGGAAGAATATTTAAAACCAATTCCTATTGCTGAACGGGATGATTTGATTACTGCATATTACAAACGCTTAAACAGTCCCGATTTAGAAATTCAATTGGCAGCAGCGCGTGCTTGGTCGATTTGGGAAGCCAGTACAAGTAGGCTTTTCTTAGATCCAGATCTGATGCAAAAGTTTGGTGAGAGTGAATTTGCCTCAGCTTTTGCGCGAATTGAATGTCATTATTTTATTAATAAAGGATTTTTTGAAACAGAAGACCAATTACTTTTAAATATTGACCGCATCCGCCATATTCCTGCTGTAATTGTTCAGGGACGTTATGATATAGTTTGTCCGATGATATCAGCTTGGGAGTTACATCGCGCTTGGCCAGAGGCAGAATTTATTGTAGTTACTGATGCCGGACATTCGATGAGTGAACCAGGAATTACCAGTGTTTTAATTGAAGCAACAGATAACTTTTAACTTCTAGTTTGGAAAGTGCTGAGTCAAGAGTTAAGAGTACAGACGCGATTAATTGCGTCTGTACAAGAGTCAAGAAGTAGAGACGCGATTAATTGCGTCTGTACAAGAGTTAAAAGGTCAGTATTTATTCCCTTGTGCTCCCCTGCTTCCCTGTCTCCTAACTCATAACTCCTGATTTCTGCTGACTGCTAACTTCCAAAGGTAGGAAAATAGTCAACACTTCGCCATAATGTGGACGCTGACGTACAATTAGTTTTCCACCGATCGCCTGAAATAGATGCTTAGTGGCAGCAATATTTAAACTAATCGTACCTGTTTCCGGTTGGAACATCAGCAGTTGACCAAGAGCTTTACGAATTGGCGGCGGTGCGGGTGTAGCAGGTTTACTTGTGTCTTTGCACTGGAGAGGCGATAGTTGTAACTTTAGTTGATCTCCTGCTGGGATAACCTGAACTTGAATATGGCTACCAGATGGTAAGCTGCGGGTAAAATTCTCCATCAAACCAGTGAGTACCTGATCTAGCATGGTGGGATTGCTCACCACTGTTGGTAATTGCTGAGGTAAAACAACATCCAAAGTCAAGTTTCGCCGATGTGCTGCTTGTTGCCAACGGGGAATGCTCTGCTGCAACACTTGATCCAAAGACATTGGTGTGAGTTGAGTTCTTGAAGATTTTGTTGAGGCAGAAGTTTCTAGTTCTGCGGCTTTAAACAGCAACTCCATTCGGTCAATTTGCTCGGTACACTCGTGATCAATTATCTCTAAGCGACTCAGCACGTTTGCAGGTAAGTCCCGCCGCTTTAGCAGTAAGCGCGTCATGGTGCGAATCGTTGTCAAAGGGGTGCGGACTTCGTGAGCAAAGGCCTGGAGTAATTCGACATCGGGACGGGAAGACGGGGAAGAGGGGAGAGGAGGAGGAGAGAGAGGGAGATTTTCGGTGTCGGCTTCTGGTTCTGGTAATTGTTGAAGTAGTAACTGGCTAAACTGGATTACGGTACGGTAATCTGGTGCAACTGGTAAATACTTTTGTACTAATGCATCTAAATCGACGAAAAATTCTGGATTAGTCAGCATTACCCGTGCTCCTAGCGATCGCCACGCCTGCTGTACTACTTCTGGCTCAAAAGAAAATGAAAACGTTTTTTTGCCATTTTTGTGTTCTGCTAAAACCAGCACTAATCTAAATTTTTCTGTAAAAACTAGGCAAAACTGCTCAGACGCCAGTGGATCGGCAGGTAATAAACCGAGGACTGATTCTTGAGGAGTAATTTCATCTACAGTTGCGTTGGCGTAGCCCGCCGCAGGCATCGCAACTGGCATTTGAAATGGCATTAATGCCAAAGGGTTAAATGGTTTTGCTGTAAAAGTTACCGTCTGCAAGCTTTGAGTCAATCTTGGCTGACTAAACAGGGGTGCTGGTGCAGTTAAAACTAATCCTTGGGTGGCGTCAGATGAAACAGTTGCTAAAGTATTTAATAGCAGATGTTCTGTCGCTGCTAAGCTGACACGCCATTGCCGCTCTGCTTTAGCAGGTGAACATTCAACCACACTTGATTGACTTTCGGCTAAAACTTCACTTAGACTCGGCAAGATCCATTTGTACACAGATTTTCACCCCTTGACTCAACAGCAACTAACAGCATATAGGGTAGGCATTTCACTACTAATTACGAGGTTATATTCATTTGTGTACTCGTAACAGTCGTAGAACCGAACAATTCGGGCGCAATTTCCCCTGTTATTAATCATTAGTCCAAAGTTCATCGGGTGGCGTGCCCAGAATTCCCCAACTTACTGTAATGGGCGCTCCGGGACTGGGGATTGGGTACTGGGGACTGGGTACTGGGGACTGAGGACACTTAGACAAGCCGCTCTACTGCCGCGTAGTCGAAACTCAGTGTATCGCTGGGTACTGGGGACTAGGAAAGAAAATATAGTTAAGATTTGGTTGGGGTATGAATCCACATACTTATCTTCTCAGTCCCCAGTCCCATTTTCATTGAAAGCGGTGGCAAAGCTCCTTTCTTGGTGGGTGTTGTTGGAACTCAGCCGTTTGGGGTCTGGTTTTTGATGAAAAATGCTAAAATCGCTCCAGCACTAATGCTTTCAGGCATCTTTGATGACTTTCGACGTTCCCGAATCTCTAATTCTCGATACAGCGCTTTCAGTAGCCGGGTTAACTGACTATATCCGCTTGCTGTTAGAGCAAGATGAGCAGTTACGGCAAGTTTGGGTTACTGGCGAAGTTTCCAGTGCTAACCATCATCGCAGTGGATTATTTTTTACGCTGCAAGATACCGATGGTACAGCAGGAATTAAGTGTGTTGTGTGGAATAGCCAAGTAGCAAAACTCGCGCAAATGCCGATTCCTGGTGAGCAGTTAATTATCTTGGGTAGTATTCGAGTATATCCGCAAAGGGGAGAGTATCAGTTATCAGTTTGGCAGGCTTTACCTGCTGGTGTTGGTTTGCAGGCATTGCGTTATCAACAACTGAAAAATCGCTTGCTAGCTGAGGGGTTGTTTGACGCTCAAAGAAAGCGATCGCTCCCCCCTCATCCCCAAACGATCGCCGTCGTTACTTCACCGACTGCTGCGGCTTGGGGCGATATTCAAAAAACCCTCAAGCAAAGGTATCCCGGTTTACACGTTTTATTTTCTCCCGCCATAGTCCAAGGCGAGCAAGCACCAGAATCTATAGTTAAAGCAATTGAGCGGGTGGAACGAGATGGACGTGCCGAGGTGCTAATTTTATCGCGGGGAGGTGGCGCGGTTGAAGAATTGGCTTGCTTTAATGATGAGCGGGTGGTGCGATCGGTTGCTAATTGTGCAATTCCCGTAATTACTGGTATTGGTCATCAAAGAGATGAGTCTTTGGTAGATTTAGTTGCAGATGCGTGTGTGCATACACCAACTGCGGCGGCAGAAAAGGTTGTACCGGCAATATCAGAGTTGTATGCTGAGCATCGGCAGAGAGTTGCGGCTTTGCATCAGGTGATGCTTTTCTCTGAGGAAACTGCTCTTAATCAACTGCAAGTGTTACGAAACCGTTTGCGACGTTTGCGCTTAGATCGACAAGTGCAGCAAGAGGCGCAGCAGCTAGCTTGGAAGCGTCAGCAATTGGTGCAAGTGACAATGGGGCGATCGCAGCAAGCAACGCAACATTTAGAAATGTTACGGCAAAAGTTGGCAAGTCTTGACCCGAAAGCAGTGTTACAGCGTGGTTATGCGGTGGTGAGACAGGAAGATGGGGCGATCGCTCGTTCTACTGCTGAGTTGGCTGTAGGACAAGATTTGTTGATTCAATTGGCACAAGGTGAGGTTAAAGTGAAAGTTACAGAAGTTAAGAATTAATGCACCGTCAAGGATGCCAAAGGTTGAATGGTTAAACGTAAGAGTGCTGCAAGTTCTGATTCAATGGAGGGTTGGAATTATGAGGCTAAGGTTATGGAAATCGAAGGAATCATTGCTCGCATTGAAGCGGGTGAATTAGAACTAGCAGAGGTGTTTGACCAATTTGCTAGCGCCGTTGAGTATTTACGTCAGTGTGAAACTTTTTTGCAGCAACGACAGCAACAGGTAAATTTGTTGATGGAAACGTTGAACGATGAGTAGAGATATTCTAGTTACTTTTTAACTGTTGAACAAACGCTTCATGCTCAACTGAACTTAACCCTTTCTGTAACACCGCCAACACCTGTTGCATATTTCCTGTAACTAATGCTGAGACATCAAGCCACAATCCTGGTAAAACTTGACTTTGAATGATGCCTGATGCATTTGGTACTAGTGCTACATATTCACCATTCTGCAAGCTGAACCAACTCACGGTGCTTTCAAAAACTTGCCAAACAATATACTCCTGGATGCCATTGCGACGGTAGGCACGTTTTTTATCATATAAGTCTTTGGTTGCGCTACTGGCAGCAACTTCTGCTACTAGTTCTGGCGCACCTTCCACATAACCATCAGTACTTAAATTAGATGATCCACCACAGGCTGCATCAATTAACAAAATGGCATCTGGTTGGGGTTCATTATCTAAATCTAGCCGTACAGTTGGATTATCACCTAGCCTAACACCGGGCGTAGCTACTTTATAATTTCCCAGCCAAATCATCAAATCACCATGCGGTTCGGCGTGGGGTTCAAAACGCAAGGGGGATGCCACGTAAACGACTCCTTCAATTAATTCGGCTTTCTTGAGATTAGGCATAGCGGTGTAGCGGCGCTCAAATTCAAAGCGTGTGAGGCGATCGCCACTCTCAAGAGGCGGAATGTAAACAGGGGAATTGATTGGAGTCGGATGTTGTGGAGACGTGTTAACCACGATCGCAGCTGGTAGAGATGAGTAAGTTAATTTTACCGCAGTGCATTGATGTTCAATGAGGATGTTCGGCAACAGACAAGATCCAGCGATTTTTGGCGTTGCATCATCAGTCTATCGAGGCGATCGCTAAAACTAAATTAAGCTTCTAAAATTTGGATTTCATCAAGTTGATTAATTACCACATCCGCACCTTGGACATTCTCTGACTTACCTACCCAAGTGATACCAATACAACCTGCGGCTTTGGCGTTACGCGCCATTTGCATATCCCCAACAGAATCTCCTACCATCAGCGTAGCGCCCGGCTCAACTCCTAAAGCTTGACAAGCTTGCAAAAATAGTATGGGGTCTGGTTTACTTGGCCCCTCATCTACTCCCATTTCTAGCTGGATGTAATCGCTTAATTGGTGATCTGCAACAAATTTACGCACTTCTTGCGTTGTCGCTGCTGAGAGGATGCCAAGTTTGAGTCCTGTTTCCCGAAGATATTTCAATACTTCCAAACTACCTACAAACAGAGGTGAAGGAGTTCTTCCAATGTATTTTTCAGCTTCATCCAAAGCTTGACGAGCTATTGTTAAGGACTCAAACCATCCCCTACCAATTTCAGCAATATATGCAGCAGCCGCAACTTCTGTTTCACGACGACTTGCCACCGAGATTAAACCCGCTGGATCTAGATTATTACCATTGATACCGAATGCCATTAATAGGGGTTCGCCAATTCCAGGAATTTGAGCGTCTATTAACCGTGCTGCTTTTTGTGCTAGCGATCGCAAATAAGTTTCTGAATCTTCTAAAGTACCGTTTTTATCAAATAAAATTGCTTGGATATTTGAAAACGTAATCTTTCCACATTTAATAGTTACCAAAAGATTCTACCCCGCTGATTAATTTATAAAGTTTTATCCCTAACTTTTAGCAAGTTTATATCATAAAAAAAGAGGGATATCCCCTCTTTTTACTATGCTTTGATACTTTTAATTACAGACAAGTAAAACTATAAATGTATTACTCTTCAATAGCTACTGGAATTTCTTCTTCAGTTTCGGTTGCGGCTGGAACTTCTTGAGCTACTGCTGAAATATTTTCTTCAGTTTCGGTTGCGGCTGGAACTTCTTGAGCTACTGCTGAAATATTTTCTTCAGTTGCAGTTGGAATCTCTTCTTCAGCTTCTTCCATTGCAGATGGAATATCTTCTTCAGCTATAGCATCAGCTTCCGCAGGCGCAGCAGGTGTAGCTGTAATACCTTGCTGTTTAGCTAGTAGCTGTTCTCGATACTTAGCAGCCATTTCTTCGGCTTTATCATAAACCAAATCGCGGTTTTTAATCATGTCACCGGGTTCTGGTTCTAACTGCTTGGTAGAAAGGGAAATTCGACCTCTTTCTGCATCCAAATCAATGATCATCACTTTGACTTCATCATTGACATTGAATACGCTGTGAGGTGTATCAATATGTTCGTGAGAAATCTCAGAGATGTGCAGTAGGCCACTAACACCGCCAATATCGATAAACGCACCGTATGGTTTGATGCCACGAACCGTACCAATTACTACTTCGCCGACTTCCAAGCGGTTCATCTTGCGCTCAACTAACGCGCGACGATGAGATAGAACTAGGCGGTTACGTTCTTCATCTACTTCTAAGAATTTTAAGGGTAGTTCTTCACCTACCAATTCTTCTTTAGGTTTGCGAGTGCTGATGTGGGAACCGGGGATAAAGCCACGTAAACCCTCAATTCTTACCAATGCTCCCCCGCGATTGGTAGCAAATACACCAGAACGGACAGTTGCATCTTCTGCTTGCAACTGCCGCACACGCTCCCAAGCCCGCATGTATTCAATACGGCGAATGGAAAGAGTTAATTGACCATCTTCGTTTTCATCGGTGAGAATGAAAAATTCTCGTGTTTCATTCGACTGTAAGACTTCTTCCGGGCTGTCTACCCGGTTAATAGACATTTCCTGTATAGGTATATATGCTGCTGTTTTAGCACCAATGTCAATCAGAGCGCCGCGCGGCTCTATACTGAAAACTGTTCCTGGCACTATATCACCAGGGCTAAAATGATAGTCGTATTTGTCAAGTAGAGCAGCGAAATCTTCGTGAGTAAATCCAATTTCTGTAGCGGTTAAATTCTGATTGACCATGCTGATTTGTTCCCGGTTCTAGTCTCCGTAAAGGTTGTGTAACAAGCGCTATGTACTATGCAAGCGTCTTTATGGTAGTCTACAGTGACATATCCTGGTTTCTCGCCTACCCGACGCTGATTGCAAGCAATACAGCGATAGCTCTCCGAGTCCTTGGTTACTCGTTTCATCGGTTCGGCAACCCGACACCTCCACGAGCTAGTTTTACTTCCGCGTGATGCCCCACCGCAGAAGGATGTGTACTCACATCTTTTTCCATCCTAGCGCACAAAGGCTAGTATTAACACATAATAACTTCCAGATAGAAAATTATATCACATATTAAATAATTGCTCGTTGGTTAGCGGTTAGTAGTTAGAACTAAACAAATGAGATAAATAAAAGTATCCGCTGCTACAACATTTAGTAGCAGCGGATACTTAATAGATTCGCTTAAAGATTTGGCAATAGAGACTTATTTATCTTTCTTTTCAAAGCGGGGGGGTTCGCGAAATGCGATCGCAAAAAAGAGAACTCCGATTGCCAAGGTCAAAATCAAAATGTATGCAACGCTTTCCATATTACAAGTTCCTACCTATCCAGCCAGTAATGATATTGTACCAAGCTAGGGGATTAGGTATTGGGTATTGGGTACTGGGTACTGGGTATTAGGGATTGGATATTGGGTATTAAGGATTGGGTATTGGATATTTCTTCATCTGTCCCCCATTGCCCCTTATCCCCAGAGAGCGCCACGTGTTCCCCATTCACCAGTTCCCAGTCCCCAGCCTCTAATCACCAGTCACCAGTCCCCAGTCCCCAATAATTAGAGAGCTTCCTTCCGGCGGGTTGACTTATCACCCACTTTCTGGAACAGACCCCACTCAACTTGTTCTTCTAGATCCGCATCAACACCAGCAAACACGTCTCGGTAGATTGTCCGAGCGCCGTGCCAGAGATGACCAAAGAAGAATAACAGAGCAAATACAGCATGTCCAAAGGTAAACCAACCTCTAGGACTGGTACGGAAGACACCGTCAGAGTTCAAAGTTTCCCGGTCAAATTCAAAGATTTCACCGCCTTGAGCCTTACGAGCATATTTCTTCACATCAGCTGGCTCAGTAAAGGTTTGACCATCGAGATCACCGCCATAAAAACTAACGGTGACACCAGATTGCTCAAAGCTGTACTTGGATTCTGCCCGACGGAAAGGAATATCAGCGCGGACAACTCCATCGGCATCAGTCAAGATTACTGGGAAAGTTTCAAAGAAGTTGGGGAGACGACGCACGGTCAATTCTCGTCCTTCCGAATCTTTGAACACTGCGTGTCCTTGCCAAGACTGGGCAATACCATCACCCTTGTCCATCGCACCTGTACGGAATAGACCACCTTTAGCAGGGCTATTGCCGACATAATCAAAGAAAGCTAGTTTCTCAGGAATTTGCGACCAAGCTTGAGAAAGAGTTGCACCTTGGGCAACGCTAGTTTGGACGCGGCGCTCTATTTCCTGACGGAAGTAGCTCTGATCCCATTGGTAGCGGGTAGGGCCAAACAGTTCAATAGGGGTGGTAGCGTTGCCGTACCACATAGTTCCTGCTACGACGAAAGCGGCAAAGAATACTGCGGCAATACTGCTAGAAAGTACAGTTTCAATGTTACCCATCCGTAGGGCTTTGTAGAGCCGTTCGGGAGGACGTACTGTGAGGTGGAATAAGCCTGCAATAATACCAACAACGCCAGCAGCAATGTGGTGAGCCACAACGCCACCGGGGTTGTATGGGTTAAACCCATCTGGCCCCCATTCTGGCGCTACTGCCTGGATGCTGCCTGTGACTCCGTAGGGGTCAGAAACCCACATTCCCGGGCCAAATAGTCCGGTAAGGTGAAAAGCACCAAAACCAAAACAAAGTAGACCAGATAAAAATAGGTGAATGCCAAACATTTTTGGCAAATCTAGGGCGGGTTCACCAGTACGAGGATCTCTAAAGAGTTCCAAATCCCAGTAAACCCAGTGCCAAACGGCAGCTAGGAATAATAGACCTGAAAGGACAATGTGAGCAGCAGCGACGCCTTCAAATGACCAGAAACCTGGGTCGGTTGCTGGGCCACCAGTAACGTTCCAACCACCCCATGATTGGGTAACGCCTAAACGTGCCATGAAGGGCAGCACGAACATTCCTTGTCGCCACATTGGATTGAGAACAGCATCGCTGGGGTCAAAAATGGCCAGTTCGTACAGTGCCATTGAACCAGCCCAGCCTGCCACCAACGCTGTGTGCATCAAGTGTACAGAAATCAGTCGTCCTGGATCGTTCAGAACTACTGTATGTACTCGGTACCAGGGTAGTCCCATCGACTACGCTCCTCCTCGATGAGTTAGTTTACAAAGCAATTTTCTTACTGAGTCTATAAGTAACGAAAGCCGCCACTCATAAAACTCTCTCTTGTTTTTTGTTATTGCTACCAGAGTCTTACCACAACTTAGTCTTAATAAGTTAGACAGTGTGGGTAGTTTGGCAACGCTTTACTCGCTTCGGGAGTTATACCCCGTGGGGTAGCCATCGCCAAGCAAAAATGAGAATGTTTTAAAAAGTGTAACTATTGATGGAACTGTTTGCAAGCGTGTAAATTGATGCGATCGCGTAGCATGTTCCTGATATTTCGCTACCCGTCCCAGTTCGAGATCTAATTTGCGTATGTTTACGAGGGTGATTGAAAGGAGTCAACAGTCAACAGTCAAGACAAAGCCAGTTAGTGGCAGACGCTATCTGGCGGGTTTAAATCCCCCAACTGTTTACTGCTTACTGCTTACTGTTCACTGATTTGAGTGCTGAAGCGCGGATAGCTCTGGCTTAGCCCGTGCTGAGTATTATTTTGCCCCTGCCCCGGTCACTGAGCGTAGCCGTAAAGCCTGTGGCATAGCTACGCTTAGGGCGCAGCCTCAAAGTAGAGAAGTGCTGCCACCCTGCTTCCCCTACCCCTGATTTCACTGAACCACCGATTGAATATTTTGCAAATGACACTTCGTCTCAGCTGTACCTAAGCGTTCAATTACCTGTTCGGCAGTCATCAGACGCTTAAGTACTACTTGACCGATGGTTTGACTGGCGATTACTGGTGTTGTTGGCTTCACTTCAACGGTTAAAATAGCCTCTTCAACTCGATAAAGCCATAACAATTCGTTTTGTTCTACTAAGCAAATATTCATGCGCTGAATATCTGGTTGGCGTCGCCATGCAGTAATTTGCCAGAGTCCATCAGACGCCCATACTCTGGCAACTGTCCATCCCTCAGATAGAAAGAAATATTTCACGGTCTTAGTCCCACTATTTAGACTTTCAATCTGTTGTTCACAATATATATCGCGATCGCTTCAATTCCTAATGTATAAACACGATATTTGTAAGTAAAGCAATGCAGCCGACGATCTCTACGGAAAGCTGTCTTGTAACTGATAACTGTTTACTGTTTACTGTTTACTGTTCACTGATTTAATGTACATTACTTGGGTTACGGTCAAAGCTTAACAAAGCTATCCCCCAGTAATTATGAATTTACGATAAATTTAATCAATATTTGAGATTTTAATAAATAAAAACGTTTATGTCCTTAGCAAATAGAAAACTCTGTATTTTTGTCAATGTTTTTTTGTAACAAAATAGTCCTGTCTGCTAGTGGTAATAAACTTGACTATGAAGTTTAATATCCACGACAAATGTTTGATTTCGACATCTAAACTCTCTAGGCAATATTTCTAATTTAAAAGGAAAAGGTCTAAATTCACTCCTTTGCCTTTTCTCCTTAAATTTGCCCAGACTGCACTTTTAGGTGAAGAATGCTTATCCTATTAAGTATTGACTCCATAGGCTCATAAAGAAAATAGTGTAGAAAAATTTCTCTCTAACCAAGGGGCAAGTTATATTTGTTTCTACGTATTTGCTTAACCCCAGGCATTGCTGAAATTAATTGTAAAAATTTAGCATAATAGACAAAAACATAATATAATTGCTGACCGCTAATTGAAAAAATCTTGATAATTATGACCTGGTTTTCCTTGTCCGTAAGACAGTGGAGTCGGATTACACAATTCCTATCTTTGTTCTGTCTATGTTTATTGTTAGTTGTAAGTTGCGCTCCTCGTCCCCAAACAACTACCTCACCATCTGGTTCTGTGAGTAGTCCTACAGCTACAGGTGACGGTCGGATTACTGTAGGTACAACAGCAAAGCCGAGAACCCTCGATCCGGCGGATGCCTATGAGTTGGCATCCTTGGGTTTAGTATTTAATATGAGCGATCGCCTCTATACTTACGAACCAGGAAGCACCGAAATTAAGCCTCAACTAGCCACAGCATTACCAAAAGTAAGTCAAGATAGTTTAACTTATACTATACCCCTACGTAAGGACGTAGTTTTTCATGATGGGACTCCCTTCAACGCCAAAGCAATGGAGTTTAGTATCCAGCGCTTTATTGAAAATAAGGGCAAACCTTCCTTCTTACTCGCTGATACAGTGGACTCAGTAAAAGCCACAGGTGAGTCTGAGTTAACAATTAAGTTAAAAAAGCCTTTTGCAGCCTTTCCCTCACTGTTGGCGTTTTCTGGGGTGTGTGCAGTTTCGCCCAAAGCTTATGAAATTGGTGCGGGGAAATTTAAGCCAAATATTTTTGTGGGGACTGGGCCTTACAAGTTAGCGCAGTATGGCACTGATTCACTACGATTTGATGTATTTGACAAGTATTGGGGAGAAAAACCAGCTAATAAAGGCATTAACGTCCAAATCCAGACTAGTCCGGTTAATTTATTTAATGCCTTCCGTACAGGCGCAGTTGATGTAGCTTATTTATCCCTACAACCAGATCAAGTTCGCAGCTTAGAGGAAGGTAGTAAAAAAGGGGATTGGCAAGCGATCACGGCTCAGGGTAGTGTAGTAAGTTATCTAGTGCTGAACCGAAATCAAAAACCATTAGATCAACCAGAAGTTCGAGCTGCGATCGCCTCAATGATTGACCGTCCACTAATTATGCAGCGAGTTTTATATGGTCAAGCTGATCCACTTTACAGCATGATTCCCACTACGTTTAACGTTTCCCAGCCATTATTTAAAGATAAATATGGTGATGCTAATTTGGATAGAGCAAAACAATTGTTAACAACTGCTGGTTTCTCTAAAGAAAATCCCGCAAGAGTACAAGTTTGGTATCCTTCTAGTTCACCTACTCGTAGTTTGGCAGCACAGATACTTAAATCCCTTGCTGATACAAAGCTGGATGGAATGCTACAATTTGAAGTTAACCCTGCGGAAGGCCCTACTTTCTTCAAAGATATTTCTAGGGGTTTATATCCAGCAGCTTTACTTGATTGGTATCCAGATTTTTTAGACCCCGATAATTATGTACAGCCATTTTTATCTTGCCAAAAAGGGTCAGATGCTAAAGGATGCGAAGATGGAGGCAGTCAAACTCAAGGTTCATTTTACTATAGCGAAGTTGTAAATAAGCTAATTGACCAGCAACGCCAAGAGCAAAAGCCTGAAGAACGCAAGAGAATTTTTACAGAAATTCAAACGCAGGTAGCTAGTGACATTCCTTACGTTCCTCTATGGCAAAATAAAGACTATGTATTTGCTCAAAAAGGCATTAGCAATACACAACTTGACCCCACCCAAAATTTGATTTACAAGACAATTAAAAAGTAATCAACAGTCAACAGTTAACTGTTGACTGTTGACTGTTAACTGTTGACTCCAACTAAAATATGTCCCGCTCTAAAGCTTTACAATATTACATTGTTTCTCGTTTACTCTTAGCGCCACTTCAGCTGTTAACAATCATTACTATTGTCTTTCTTTTATTAAGAGCAACACCAGGAGACCCAGCAGATGCAATTCTTGGTGGACGTGCGCCAGAAGCGGCAAAAGAGGAATTGCGAAAACAATTGGGTTTAGACCTTCCACTGTGGCTACAGTACTTGAATTACTTAGGAAACATCCTGCGCTTTGATTTAGGAACCTCTTTAATGAGTCGAGGACAATATGTCTGGGACATAATTGGACAATATTTCCCGGCGACGGTGGAATTAGCTGTGTTTAGTATGGCGGTTGCACTGATTGTCGGAATTTTGGTTGGTACTCTTTCAGCTTCTCGTCCTGGAACATATTTCGATGTAGGCGGACGATTGTTTGGTATCATCACCTACGCACTTCCGATGTTTTGGGCGGGAATGCTTTTGCAGTTGATTTTCTCAGTACAATTGGGTTGGTTTCCCAATTCCAACCGCTTTCCGCCAAATCTTCCGGCTCCTTCTCCTATCACTGGGTTGTACACAATTGATAGTCTTTTAAGTGGTAACTTCAATCAGTTTTTCACATCTTTGCACCACCTTGCCCTTCCGAGTCTTACCCTAGGAATTTTGCTCAGTGGGATTTTTGAGCGGATTGTGCGAGTTAATTTAAAACAAACCCTGCGAGCAGATTATGTAGAAGCAGCTAGAGCTAGAGGCATAGCTGAAAACAAGATTTTAGTATCACATGCCTTAAAAAATGCCTTAATTCCAGTAATTACAGTTTTGGGATTAACTTTTGCTTCGCTCTTGGGAGGGGCGATTTTGACTGAGGTGACATTTTCCTGGCCTGGGTTAGCCAATCGACTGTATCAAGCCATTAGCGATCGCGATTATCCCACAGTCCAGGGAGTACTAGTATTTTTTGGTGCGATCGTTGTAACGGCAAGTATTTTGATAGATATTTTAAATGCTTATGTAGACCCACGAATTCGCTATTAACAAAAAATACAGTTTGTTAAAAATTATGGTTAACGAATTAACAAACCTCAAACAAGAACTCATTTCTATTTCCGAAGCTAGTGACATTGGGTTTAACTACACTCCAAACGCTAAGCAGCAAATCGAGACATTAGCAGAATCTCTTGAAGCTCTAAATCCCACAACTGAACCGACAAATCATCTTGAACTAATTCAAGGACGCTGGCGGCTGTTGTATAGTACTTTTGGATTAGAACGAGAAACTACTTTGCAACGTCTTTCTTTTGGCAAACTGCCGAATGTAAAGGTCAACGTTACTGGTATCTTTCAAGAAGTTTATACCGTTGGTCAGCAGTACAATAACCTGATTGAATTTACCGTAGACTCTGGTGTCAATGGCATTACTTTAGTTACAGGTCGCTATACGGTAGAAGATTCTAAGCGTCTCAATATTGATTTTCTGGAGACATCTGTTAAAAGTGCAACTAACGATTTGAGTGACTCCACCTTTCATGAGGCTTTAAGTGTCGATAATAAGTCACCTCTAGAATCAAAGCTCTCATTTAATGGCTGGATAGATATTACCTATTTGGATGGAAATTTCCGCCTTGTACGTGGTAATCAGAAAAATTTGTATGTGCTGCTGCGAGATGAGTCAAGATGATAGTGAATTGCAATCAAAGAAACTAGAAGTCAGGAGTATTCCACCTATAGGAAAATGGAGTTTGAATTGAACTGGAGCAAGTTTTCCACTTCCACTGTTAAAGGGCGCTGCTTGCACCAATTCCTCTGATGAGCCAGTCCCATACTCACCATTCTGTGTCCTAACTCCTGATTCTATCTTTGTAAATCAATAAAGTTGAAACTAATGCCTAGACTGAATTTGCTTGACTAACTCGTAAAAAGGTTGCCAGTTATCTTCTTGAGCGATTGCTTCCCAAGTAGATTCAATTACAGGTCTGAGTAACACTGTTTTAGGATTTTGTTCAGCCAGAGTTTGAGCAATGACATCAATGCGATCGCAATCCAAACCATTCAAAATTTTATGGTATAGTATGCACCAATTATCAAAAATTGCTGATGCCCCCGGTACTGGCACAATGTCTGAATTATTCAGCACAAAACCGGGTTCATCGCGCCATTTAGATGAAAAAGTGCGAGCCATCTCATAGAAAAATTGGTGATAACCAACTTGGCTATCTTGCAAAAACTCAACTGTTAGATTTACAAGCTCATTAGCTTCTAGATGTGGCAACTGCTCAAAACCTATCTTTCTCAACATCAAGGAACTGTATTCAGCATAATAATGCTCATCAAAACTTGCTAATCCAGCTTCCAAATCACCTTTATCAATAAAGGCTTTTAAAGGTTCTTGGAGCATTTCTAAATTTAACTTGCAAATACTTGGTTGATGGCTGTAACAGTAGCGTCTATAGTAGTCAAAATATGCAGCTGTAAAGTACGGGTCATAAGTAGGAATAAACGCATAAGGGCCATAGTCAAAGCTCTCTCCTGTAATTGACATATTGTCAGTATTTAGGACTGCATGACAAAAACCCGCCGCCATCCACTGTGCTGCTAGTTTCGCAAACCGTTCAACTAATTCAGCATAAAACAAGACATATTTATCTTGTTGAGCGCTTAAGTGTGAGTAATATTGCTCAATTACATGGTCTAGCAACTTTTTAGTTAAATCTGGACGCTGTAAATAGTGCAGTCGCTCAAAAGTGCCAAATCGAATATGAGAATTACTCATCCTCACCATCACAGATGAGCGAGTAGGTGAAGGTTCATCTCCTCGCCAAAGGGATAAACCTGTTTCAATCATGGTCAAACAGCGAGAGGTACGTACTCCCAAATAGTGAAGCGCTTCCGCTGCTAAAACTTCTCGCACCCCACCTTTGAGTGTGAGCATACCGTCGCCACCACGGGAGTAGGGCGTCCTACCCGAACCTTTCGTACCAAAGTCGTACAATTCGCCATCACTGGCGCGTACTTGCCCGTAGAGAAAGCCTCTGCCATCACCCAACTGCCGATTATATTCACCAAATTGATAGCCGTGGTAACGTAGTGCCAACAAGGGTTTGCGCCCCTGAAATTTACCAAAGGCTATGATGAAATCTTCGTCTGTGACTGCTTGGGGGTCTAGCCCTAAACGAGGTAGTAATGCATCGTTACGCCAACGCAAGATGTGTTGGGGAAATTCTGCCGCTGCAACTTCGTCATAGTAGTCATCGCCTAGAGATTCTAAGGCGCTTTCGTAGTTGAGGGTAAGAAAAGGATTGCTAGAATTCTTGTAGTTTGGAGTTTCAGCCAGAGTCATTACGAGCAAAGCTTAATTCATTCTTCCTTTAATACTACCTCTGGCATCGGCATCAGCATAGACGAAGAAAGCGACCCATATCTCAAATATGGCAGCGCCACCATTATAATCGGAGCGCATAATGAATAAAGTTTTGCAATTCAAGAAAAACTTGAATCAATTAGCAATTTTAGATGCTACATTTCAAGTCTTTGGCTCAGAATCACACCAGTATCAACTCAACCCTTGCTTGAGTGACATAGATATTCAAAAGTTTGAATCCAAATACGATATCACGCTACCCAATGACTATCGTAATTTTCTATTAGAAGTTGGTAATGGTGGTGCTGGGCCTGGATATGGTTTATACAGACTGCCAGGAATTGAATATGAAAATGTCATTCCAGAAACACCATACCCAAAAAAATCTGAATTTTTTTCTAAACCATTTCCTTTAACACAGGCATGGAACAATTTGGATTTGATTACTGAGAATAAAGGTGGTTCTTTTGTACCCAAAGATGCTTATTTTGATGATCGATTTACTCAGGGTACTCTTACTATTGCAAATTATGGTTGTGGAATTTATGCGATGTTAGTCATTAACGGAGAACAACGGGGAAAAATCTGGATAGATGACCGCACCAATGATAATGGGATATATCCCGGTTGTTTGAGTTTTTGTCGTTCTTTTCATGATGCTGATACTGATGATTTTCAGGCAGATAGTAATGAGGAGGCTTTAAATTTTTATGATTGGTATGAAGACTGGCTTAATCGAAGTTTGCATCAAGTTCGCCAGTTTTAATACTGAATTTTTTGCTTTTTGTTAAGTCAGGAGTAGGGACGCGATTAATCGCGTCTGTACAAGGGTCAGGAGTAGAGACGCGATTAATCGCGTCTGTACAAGGGTCAGGAGTAGAGACGCGATTAATCGCGTCTGTACAAGGGTCAGGAGTCATTCAATTTTGGATTTGCAATGATTTGCAATTTGGGATTTTAGATTATTCAATCCAAAATCTAAAATCTAAAATTCCCCTACTCCCCTGTTCCTCTAACTATGGCAATACTGCAAACTAAGTAGGTAGATTTAATTAAATGTAAGATAAAACTTTTGTTCGTATTGAGCGATTTATCGCTCTATATAAGGTTTTTAAGGGCTAGAGCCGCTTACTACTAGCTCTGATTTAATTAAGCCCTTCTACTTAAATGCATCAAATTAGTTAATATTGGTCTGGTTGCCAGTTAGGATTTATGAGACTTGTAAGGATATGATCTTCCCATTGTCCATTAATCAACAAATAGTCTCTAGCATATCCTTCAATTACAAAACCTAGTCTTTTAAGCACATTACCACTGCGGCGATTATGAGGCATGTAATTTGCCATAATACGGTGAAAATTTAATTCTTGAAATACATACTGAGTTGCTGCTTTTAACGCTTCTGTCATATACCCTTTACCTTGTCTAGCTTCGGCAAGGCTATATCCCACATAGCAAAAATGAGCGGCTCCTCGAACAAAATTACTAAAATTAACAGTTCCAATAATGACAGTTGGATTTCTTTTTGTATAAATAAATAGCTTTAATGATTGGTCATTAATAAATTCTAAAAAACTATTTTCTATCTGATAATGCCAATACTTTTCGGTGAAAAAACTGTCAGCCCAACGAGGGTAAAATGGAGTGAGATAGGTTTTATTATCAGTGAAGTATTTAATGATTTGGGGTATATCTTCTAAGATCGGCACTCGTAATAATAGGCGATCGCTTGTAATTATTGGCAGTTCTGATCTCATAAACCCCATCTCATCAAGCATTGGTCAAAGTTTGAGGGGAAGACTAATTTGAAAGGTTGAGCCTTGACCAAGTATACTCTTTACAGTGATTTGTCCCCCGTATGCTTGCACAATTTGTTGCGCGATCGCAAGTCCGAGTCCAAAGCCGCCTGTTTGGCGAGATCGCACAGTATCTACACGGTAAAAACGATCAAAGATATGCGGCAAATCAGTGGCAGGAATGCCAATACCATTGTCAATGACCTGAATCACAGCCCGATGGGACTGAGTAAACAGACGCAATTGCACCTTACCACCCGTTGGCGTGTATTTTAAGGCATTACTCAGTAGATTGATTACGGCTTGTTTTAGCAAGTTGGCGTCAGCTTGTAGCATGACGGGTTGCTCTGAAAGTTGAGTGCTGAAATTGAGGTTTTGAGTAGAAGATTGAGTGATAAACTCTTGAGCAAGCGATCGCAGCAGTTCGTTCAAATCAACGGGTTTTAATATAGTTTCCCCAAGCGATGCATCATAACGCGAAAGAAAGAGCAAATTGTTAATCAGCGTACTCATGGATTTGGCAGTTTCCGCAATCTTTTGCAATCGAAATCGTTGCTCACAGGGGTCTTCGGGTGGCATTAGAGCAACTTGGGCATTGCTCAATACTGTTGCGACAGGTGTGCGTAATTCATGAGAAGCATCGGCTGTAAACCGCTGCAATTGCTGATAAGCACGGAGGGTTGGCCGCATTGCTAATCCGCCCAAAAACCAACCTGTAATCCCAATTACGCCAAATGTCACGGGAACACCCAAAGCAAAAAACAAGCGAGCTTGATTCAAGCTACTGCGTAGAGAGTCCATCGGGGCTGCCGTTTGGAAGTAGCCAACCAACACTTTATCTTGTAAAACGGGAAGAGTGAGTTGGCGAACCCAGGTAGTTGCAGTGGAAAAACGAGCTGAGCCAAACGGCGCTTGCACCGTTTTAAATCCGGGCGCTGTGGTCAACTGTTTGTCACCCGATGAACCAACAAACTGTACAAGTTGCCTGTTAGCGTTATACCACCGAGCATATATCAATCCACCATTCAACGTTACACCGTTCTCTAAACGAGTTTGACTGCGTTGGTTTTGCCATTGACTTTGATAAAGCGAGTACTGAGTTTTGGCAGCAAAGGCTTTACTTTGTAAAAAGAGTTCGTCATCAAAAAACCGCAACTGATCTTCCACGTTCAGACAGTAGCCCACTCCTGCAAAAGCAAATAAAATTCCACCCATTGACAGGGCAAACCAATGAGCAAGATTACGGCGACTGTGATTAAACACTTTGGGGATTGGGGATTGGGGACTGGGGACTAGGGGGCAGAGGGGAATAAATACTGGTTTTTGACCCTTGACCCTTGTACAGACGCGATTAATCGCGTCTCTACTCTTGACTTCTGTACAGACGCGATTAATCGCGTCTCTACTCTTGACAAATAACAAATAACTAATTTGGCGGATTCAATCGATAACCCATTCGATGCACCGTTTCTATCCAATCTTTAGCATCAACGGTTTGTAGACGTTGGCGTAGACGGCGAACCAAGGTTGTAACTGCGTTACTTTCGGGTTCGTCTCCCCAACTCCAAATGGCTTGCTCAATCTGGTCATGAGATAAGACTTGGCGGGGATGACGCATCAAATATTCCATTAATTGAAACTCACGACTGGAAAGTTGAGTCGTTAAGCAACCACGTTCAATTGTCAAATTGGATAAATGAAGTTGCAAATCACCCAAGCTGAGTATATCGCCTTGCCACATTGGCGATCGCCGTCCCAATGCCCGCACTCGTGCCAACAACTCCAGCACATCCACAGGCTTCACTAAGTAATCATCAGCTCCCGCATCCAAACCCGTTACTTTATCCAAAACTGTATCTTTCGCTGTCAGCATTAGTACAGGAGCCAATTTACCCGCTCGTCGATATACCTGGCAGATTTCTACCCCGCTCACTTTGGGCAACATCCAATCTAGAATCAGTAAGTCATAGTCTTTGCGAAAAGCAAACCATTGCGCTGTTTCTCCATCTTCAATCGCATCCACTGTATGCCCCACTTTCAACAATGCTGTCCGCAGTGGCTCTAGCTGCGATGGGTCATCTTCCACTAATAAGATCAACATCCCATTTGCTCAGCTTGCTATGATTTCTGCTTCTCAGTTCTAAGATTAAGCTAAAAGAGTGACATAGAAGTGACAGTAAACAGTAAACAGTAAACAGTAAACAGTAAACAGTAAACAGTAAACAGTGATGAGTGCTGAGTTGGTAAATTAAGTGAGTAATTAACTCTGTAATTTTCTATGCACCAACTTCAACTATTTCAGGTGTTGCGATCAATCGGCTTTGTGTTTTGGTTGTCCTTGCCATTGGTTGGGTTGGTGTTTTGGCTAGGAAGTGGCTTTGTGGGAGATCGGATTTTGAGCCGCACCTACGACAATAAAAAATATCTGCCAGCGGATAAACAATCGGTAAGGCAGACGATGAAAAGAATAGTGGCGATTAAGGTAGAAATTCGGCAACAAGATGGCGTTTCTTTGGTGAATGTCAAAACGGATAACTCAGTTCTTAGAAGTATCATGTTTGAGTTTCCAGTAACGGAGCCGAGCCAACTTGAAACCACCCTCAGTCAAGAGTTAGGTTTACCACGCGATCGCATTAAAGAACTAATTAGCTATTCAGCTGTTAATTAAGCCTTCTACTTATTTGTTTAATTTATACAAAAGTACCACAATGTAACTAAAGCTACCGTTACAAAAACTGTAACAGTCCAGTCTTTCTGCCACTGCAAATGCAATAGTTAACAATTGATGCATGATTAGCGTCAATTTTGAGTGGTAAATCAAAAATCTTTGGCAAGCGAGGTGGTAGAATGAGTCGGCAAAAATTTAGTGGTGTGAAAGAAAATTTCCTGCAAAGACGTTACGGTGTTAGTCTGGGAAGACGTTACGTTTTAGCGGCCGCGAGTGTTGTCTTATTGGGTGTATTAGGGTGTTCTCAGGTCAATAATAGTACAAATGCCCTTGCTCAATCTAGTTCGCCTCAGCCAGAATCTCCATTGCCAAAAAAAACAGTCAACTCTGATCCAAGGATTGTTGATGCTAACAACAAGTTTGGCTTCAAACTGTTTGCAGAAGTTCAGAAAAACGATAGTACTGAAAAGAATGTTTTTATCTCACCTACGAGTGTAGCGATCGCTCTAGCTATGACCTACAACGGTGCTAGCGGATCGACTCAACAAGCAATGGCAAAGACCCTAGAATTACAGGGTATGAGTTTGCAAGAGATTAATTCTTCTTACGCAGCATCAAAAAAGCTTCTAGAAAACCCGGATGCGAAAGTTCAACTGACTATTGCCAACTCACTTTGGGCAAATCAAGATGCTAATTTTCAACCAGATTTTCTCCAGAGAACTCAGGATTTTTATCAAGCAAAAGTCAGCAATTTAAACTTTAAAGATGCCGCAGCAGTCAATACTATCAATAACTGGGTCAATGAGAATACACGCGGAAAAATCAACAAGATTGTGGAAACAATTGAACCAGACCAGGTACTATTTTTGATTAATGCTATATATTTCAAAGGTAACTGGAGCCAAGAATTTGATAAAAGCCAAACTACTCAACACCCTTTTAACTCTATATCTGGCAGGCAAAAACAACACCCAATGATGTCTCAAAAGGGTGACTACAGATACTATGAAAACCAACAATTTCAGGCAGTTAGTTTACCTTACGGCAAAGATGGTAAGGTCAGCTTTTATATCTTTCTGCCTAAACAGAACTCAAATCTCAAAACCTTCTATCAAAACTTGAATGTTGAGAACTGGGAAAAATGGATGACTCAGTTCAACAAACAAGCAGGTTTTATTCGCTTACCTCGTTTTAAAACGGACTATGATGTGACGCTTAACGATGCGCTGAAAGCTTTGGGTATGGAAGAAGCTTTCAGTAGTAAAGCTAACTTTTCTGGCATGGGTAAAAATTTTGCCATTAGCCAGGTTCAGCATAAAACTTTTGTTGAAGTGAATGAAGAAGGCACCGAAGCTGCTGCGGCTACTTCAGTAGCAGTAGAGGCGGTATCTTTGAGACAGCAACCACAACCATTTAAAATGATCGTTGACCGCCCCTTCTTCTGTGTCATTAGGGATAATCAAACAGGGAACATTTTATTTATGGGTTCAATTGTTGAGCCGCAGTCATAAAGTCAAAATTCCTTCATTGTTAAATTGCATCTTTAAGGTAATGTCGCTTCAGAAACGCTCAAAGAATTTTTGGCGTCAGCTTTTGAGGACTCTCCTGCTGCGACGGGTGCAGCTATTTCCTCAGTGGCGCTATCGTCCATCTGGCTGCTTAACGGCTCAGGACGTAGAGCGCTTAAAGCAGTCTTAATCACAACAGCCGTAGGTACTGCCACAATTACACCCAAGAGTCCACCAATTCTCGCCCCTGTTAAGACTGAAATTAGAATCCAAACAGGGTTTAAACCAGTAAAACTACCTAAAATACGGGGGGCAATTAAGTTTTCGAGAATTTGCTGTACGATTACTGCTGCCACCAACACCCGCACCCCCATTGAAAAATCTTGCAGTGCTACTAACAAAGTAGTCATAGCGATACCCACAGAACCGCCAAAGGGGACGAGAGCCATGATGCCAATAGTTAAGCCAAACAGCAGACCAAATGGCACTTTCAGCCACAAAAATGTCGGAATCAGGGCTGAGGCCATACAGGTAGATAAAATCAACTGGGTGATGAAGAAATTTTGAAAGCTCAGGCGCACCGTTCGAGAAAAAGGATCTCGAAATTTAGTGGGTAGCCATTCGACTAAACTTTCCCACAGTTCATCTCCATGCTGCAAAAGATAAAAAGTCAAAACCATCGTCAAGAGAAAATCCAGCAGGCTAGTGACTGTGACTACAGCCAGATTTAAAACTTGTCCGGCGATCGCTTGCAATTGTCCCTTGACGCGATCGTTGATTTGCACTACCAAAGCATCAAGGTTAATCGGTAAACCAAAAATCTCAGCTTTCTCGTTTAATAACATTAACTGAGAGCGTCCAGAGTCAATTAACTCCGGTAAACGAGCCACCAGTTGCTCAGCTTGAGTTAGGGCTAATGGAAAAAGGGTAACACCCAAAGCCAATAAAATCGATAAAGCCAACAGAAATACTAAAATAGCAACTTGTTCTCGCCTAGCACCGTGATGCTCCATCCAGCTTACGGGGTAGTTGAGCAGAAATGCTAGTACTGAGGCTCCGACTAAAATGACTATCAGGGAATGGAAGTAATTAAAAATTGCCGAAATTGCCCAACTATTGAGAACTAGCAACGGAGCGAATAAAGCGATCGCCCCGATTCGCGCTATTGGTGTGAGTGTTTGCCACCAGTCTAGAAGCTTGCGTGTCTGCATTTTGAGCTGATTGCGGGATAGAACTAAATTGAATCCTTATTTACAGCTTATTATCTCTAACTACATGAATCTCTTTCATCCTTCTAGTTTAGGAGTTAGACTAAGCCAAATGGAAAATCTTGAACCAAAAGAGACTGGGAAAATCGGGACTGGAGACTGGGGACTGGGGACTGGGGAAGAATTTTCCCAATCACGCCAGTTCGCCCAAGTTGGGAAACCCGACCATGTAAGTAGCTCCTCAGTACTCAATCATGTCACTTGCTTTCCGACGCAGGATGACACGCCACTCCCTTCAACGGGGGGAACCCCCGCACAGGGGTGGCTCAGGAACGCAGTGGCTCCCCAGTACCAAATTGCCAATGAAGACACAAATACCCCAAAAATACAATTAATTTTGTATTTGATTCCGGTGATTGGTTTTTTCCCATCTCTGTGGACTCTCTATCGCCGTCAGGGAAGTCGGGAACAACTTGCCACTAGTCGTCTGTCTATTACTTTGGCATCAGCTTGGCTCTTGGGATACCTATTGTTAGCAACCGGAGCAGCAACTTCAGATTTATTCACACTGCGTCTATTCATCCTTAATAGCTTTCTCACCTCTGGTTACTTTTTAATAAATGTCTGGTTAATTATTCGCCTGCTCCAAGGTAGATCTAGGCGCATACCAGGGTTTAGCAACTTTGCTGAGCGGATGCTAGGCAAGTACTTATCTTAATTAATTTGCAGAATTCACGGTATTTTTACTCATCTTTTCCCAAATCACAGATGATTTACCATGTAGCTGGTCAAATCCAGTTTATTATTGCCATACTTCAATAAAAACATTTCTAGATTTGCCCAAAAAAGAATAAATGCTGCTATAAGTGTTTTGGTTGAAACAACAAAGAAAAAGTTAGCACTAATAATTAAGAGTTAGCTATTATGGGTTGATTTATCTACATATTTTGAGTCTGTAAATTTACCGAATTTGATCAGTAAGTGTGAGGAAGTTTGTGACCATTCAAAGAAGTTCGGCAGAAGAAAACCAATCGGGAAAAGCCTCAAAGTCCAGCAAAAAAAATTCCCAGAAATCAAAATCAGGACGTTGGCTGTGGTTTTGGGTAGGTATGAGCGGGATTGCAATGGTGTCAGCAACAGCAGGGGCACTATTGGCAGTATCTTTGACTAGTACCCCTTTGCAACAAGCTCAGCTAAGCCCACAGGATGAGGCGGTATTTGATAGCGATCGCATCTCTGGAGGTGGGCTGCGATTTTCGGAATTAACTCGCCCAGTCAATCTCTTAGTTATGGGGATGAGCGTACTCCCACCAGATGTTCAAAATCCTCCCACCGAAACCCAAAATCTCGGATACCTGCCCCAGGTAAACTCCTTTGATGGTCTGGCCGATGTTATGCTTTTGCTGAAATTTGATCCAGAGACTAAAAAGGTAGCCATGCTCTCTATTCCTAGAGATACCCGTACAGAAATAGAAGGGTATGGTGTCAAAAAAATTAACGCCACTAATCTTGAAGGCGGGCCAGCTTTGAGTGCTAAAACTGTCAGTAATCTCTTGGGTGGGGTGGGAATTGATCGCTATGTCAGGATTAACGTTCTGGGAGTTGCCAAATTAATCGATGCTTTAGGTGGGGTAACAGTGTTCGTCCCCAAAGATATGAAGTATCAGGATGATTCTCAGCATCTATATATCAATTTGAAAGCAGGTAAGCAACATCTCAACGGCGATCAAGTACTGCAATTATTGCGGTTTCGCCATGATGAACTAGGAGATATTGGGCGGATTCAGCGGCAACAAATGGTGATGCGTGCTTTGATGGATCAGACGCTCAACCCGGCTACTGTGGCGCAATTGCCGAAAGTTCTCGACGTAGTTAAAGAACATATCGACACCAATTTGACGGTTGAAGAGTTAGTAGCGCTATTAGGTTTTGGAGTGCGAACAAATCGCTCCAATATGCAGATGCTAATGCTACCAGGTCGTTTTAGCGAAAAGACTGAGTATGAGGCTAGCTATTGGTTGCCAAACAAAGATAATATTGCCAAACTCATGGCTCAGCACTTTGGTTTGGAATCAGAGCAAGGACAGCAGATAGTTGATCCAGCTTCTTTGCGAGTAGCAATTCAAGATAGCACAGGTGGCGATCGCTCTAACCTCCGACCATTAATTAGAGCTTTAGAAAAAGCTGGATATCGTAACGTCTACGTGTCTAAACCTTGGGGTGAACCTTTAGAAGAAACTCACATTGTTGCCCAACAAGGAGATGGCGACAGCGCCGAATCAATTCGTAACACTTTAGGATTCGGCGAGGTACGAGTGGAAAGTACTGGCAATATTGGCTCGGATATTAGCATTCAAGTGGGTCAAGATTGGTTACAACAAAAAGCTATCTTTGACAAATCTGATAACCCTTAAGCTTTGTCTCTACTGGATATTAAAGGGAAAAGGGAAATGGGAAAGGGGGAAAGGGATTGAATTTCTTCCTTTTCTCTCTTAACCATCTCTTGCAAAAAGTATTTTTGTAAGAAATCTATTATCAAAATTTGTAAACAAAAAGGCGTGAGGTTTTCCTTACGCCTTTATATTACTCACTTTCAAAACAGTAAACAGTAAACAGTTATTAGTTATCAAGGCGTATGGTGGGGGATGCCAGATCGCGCCTGCCACTAATCGGGTTTGGGTTATTAGTTTTCAGTTGGAAGTGATCGCCGATATAGTGGGGGACTTAAACTTAAGTATTTTGGCTGATAACTGTTTACCGTTTACTGATAACTGGTAAAATGTCATTTATTGTTGTCATTACATTAGCATTTACCAAGCATCAGCTTTACCTTCTTTGTAAGGTTCACCTGTAAAAGGTTGTACTCCAATTACAGGATAAGCATCATCAGTAGGGCCAAAAATCCGCATAAAGGCTTCAGAAATATACTGGATTATACTAGCAAGCATTTTGGAAAAAGCCATAATATTAGACTCCTTTTTTCAAGTCGCTTTAAATCCTGATGTCTATACTTTAGTTCTAATATTCTTCGCTAACTCTCACTCTCAACAAATTGAGAATCTCTGCAATGTTTATTCAGATAAGTTTGTAATACTTCAACTTGTCCCTAGGCCTGATTTATTTGTCGTTCACTCTCATTATTTCAATGATTTTTTGAATTGATTGTTCACCAGATGCTTTAACTACTATTCTAGATGGAATAAAACTCTGGTCATCATATTCGGGACAAGCCTCATAGCTGTTTATCTTGCCTTGTTTTGCCAGCCTACCTACTTCTGCATCAAAAGCCTTTTTCTCTGCTGCTGCTGGCGATGAGACGTAAATAACGTTAATTTCAGCATCATTTCCACCAAACTCTATCGGGAAGAGATATACCTTCTCTAATTCTCCAGCTTGGTAGGCTGCAACTGCTGCCTCACGAGAATTGACTCTTTCAGCAATTGATTGAGTGAGATTTGGCTTGGTTGACAACTGACTTAATGTCACCTGACCGAACGTTATGAAAACGAGAGTTGAACCTGTTGGACATCGATACGCACCCTGTGCCTCACAAAGCTTGCAGGCAAGTGCCGTAAACTCCCAAGCTTGATTTTCTGTACAACTGAGCTTCTGGGTAGTGAGATATTCAATACCATGCTTCTCTCCATAGGTTTGGACTTGACGTGCGTGTGACTGTAATGCAGGGATAACGGATGGATGGTTCCAACCCCACAACCAACTGCTGTCTTGAGTGTTGTAAGTGCCGATAATCTGCACCGAACATCTGGCAGTAATACCATCTGGACGAGTGAAGACAACCGTACCAGCGTCTTGATCGATGTCCCAGCTCGACTCACCGAGCCGCCAAGCACCATTATGAGCTTCTGTTTTTAACCGCAATTCTTCCATACTCTGCTCAACTAAAGTATGAAACTCTGAAAAATTATCCGATTTACCTGCGCCGAATAGCTTGTTGAAAAAATTCATAACATTTTAATTAAGGACATCCTGCCATCATTTTGCACGGTTATCTCATGTAAGACAAATAATTTGGCAATCAACATCTATAGTCTGACAAGCTAAATCACGCAGCTTATTGCCGGAAATAACTATTAAGCAATATTAAATAATTGATGATTTTAGTATTAGTTTATCTGTAAATATACTGTTTGGTAGCAATATCTCAGATCAATTTTCTAGTAGTTGACATTATTTATGGTAAATTCTACCATAATAAAAGAAGCATTCTTGTAAGGAAGCTCTTGCATGACAACTCTCCCAGATTTGGACTATGTACATACCAAGAATCAGCAGCAGCAAAGTTACCCGAATCAAGAACTGAACCTCTGTGCTGATGACTACAGCCTGCTGACTGATCTTTACCAGCTGACAATGGCAGCTTGTTATACAGGCGAAGGTATAGAAGAACGGCAGGCAAGCTTTGAGTTGACCGTTAGGCGCTTGCCAGAGGGTTTTGGCTATTTAATTGCAATGGGGCTAACACAAGCTTTAGAATATTTAACAAAATTCCGCTTTATTCCCTCTCAAATCGCGGCTTTGCAGGCTACGGGAATTTTTGCTCACGCAGGCGATCGCTTTTGGTCACTGCTAGCAGAGGCACAGTTTACCGGAAATGTTTGGGCAGTACCGGAAGGGACAGCCGTGTTTGCAAATCAGCCAATATTGCGTGTAGAAGCACCACTTTGGCAAGCGCAATTAGTAGAAACTTATTTACTAAATACCATCAACTACCAAACCTTGATTGCTACAAGAGCAGCAAGATTACGTGATGTAGCGGGAGAGCAAGCAACACTCTTAGAATTTGGCACAAGACGGGCGTTTAGTCCGCAAGCTTCGTTATGGGCGGCGCGGGCGGCTTTGGCTGGTGGATTGGATTCCACTTCCAATGTGTTAGCAGCGCTACAACTCGGACAGAAACCAAGTGGTACGATGGCACACGCTTTAGTGATGGCGCTGTCAGCAATAGAAGGATCTGAAGACCAGGCTTTTAGTGCCTTTCATCGATATTTTCCGGGTGCGCCATTGTTAATAGATACTTACGATACAATTGCTGCTGCTCAGCGCTTAGCTCTTAAAGTAAATTCTGGAGAAATGATATTAACGGGAGTGAGGTTGGACTCAGGAGATTTAGTTACCTTATCAAAACAGGTGCGATCGCTCCTTCCTGATGTGCCAATTTTCGCTAGTGGTGACTTAGATGAGTGGGAAATTGCCAGACTCAAAGCAGACGGGGCGGAGATTGATGGTTATGGATTAGGGACGCGACTAGTTACAGGTTCACCCGTGAATGGAGTCTATAAACTCGTAGAAATAGATGGCATTCCAGTTATGAAACAGTCTAGTGGCAAAGTGACTTATCCAGGGCGCAAGCAGATTTTTCGCTCATTCATCGGAAATCAGGTCAAAGCAGACAGGTTGGGATTAATAGGTGAAAGTCCCTTTGAAGAACAACCTTTGTTGCAGTTGGTAATGCAGGAAGGTCAACGGGTGCAACCGCTAGAGACTTTGACCGCAATTCGTCAACGTACTGCCGCCTCAGTTGCTAGTTTGCCACAGAAGACACGACATTTGACGAATCCTGTGGGGGTGCAGGTGGAGATTTCTACCGCGTTGCGGGTTTTGGCTGAGGAAACTAAGAAACGAACCGCAAAGGCGCTGAGAACACAAAGGTGAATTCTGATACTAGATCAGTAAAAGGTGAAAGTACTAGAAGCAGCCTGGTAGAAGCTTTTCAGTGTGTCTTAATTACGCGCTTCGCAGCGGGGCGTAGCCCATTACAAATTACGAATTACGAATTAGTATGAGAATTGCTTTGTTTGGTACTAGTGCTGACCCCCCAACTGCTGGGCATCAAGCGGTTCTGAGTTGGTTGTCTGAGCGTTATGATTGGGTAGCAGTTTGGGCAGCAGATAACCCATTTAAGTCGCATCAAACGCCTTTAGAACATCGCGCAGCAATGTTGCAATTGTTAATTGCGGATATCGATGCGCCACGGCACAATATTGCTTTGGAGCAGGAATTGAGTAGCTTTAGAACACTGGAAACGGTGGAGAAAGCGAAAGTCAATTGGGGAGAGGAGGCTGGGTTGACGTTGATAATTGGTTCAGATTTACTGAGTCAGTTACCACGTTGGTATCGCATTGAAGATTTGTTACAGCAAGTGCAACTACTGATTGTGCCGCGACCGGGATATGCAATAGATGAGTCTAGTTTGGAGGCAGTAGAAAAGCTGGGAGGAAAAATTGCGATCGCCTCTCTTACTGGACTAGATATTTCCTCAACAGCATATCGCGAATATGGAGATTCTGAAGCCCTCACACCCCCTGTAATTGCCTATATTCATCGAGAGCATTTGTACAAGTGCCAGGACGCAACCAAAAAAAGATTTCAACTACGCTAAACCAACAACTTTTGGCCGATTTCAAGGTTGGAGTTGATAATGTAATTTTTTCTGTAGATACTGCACAAAATCGGCTGTTAGTTCTATTAGTAATGCGACAGCAAGAACCATTTTTAAATCATTGGAGTCTTCCTGGTACTTTAGTGCGTCCAGGAGAGTCTTTAGAGGATGCTGCCTATCGGATTATGGCGGAGAAAATTCGAGTAAAAAATCTCTATTTAGAACAACTGTATACCTTTGGAGGCCCCAATCGCGATCCACGAGAAGCAGTTGATAGTTATGGTGTGCGTTATCTATCAGTTAGTTACTTTGCTCTTGTGCGATTTGAAGAAGCAGAATTAATTGCCGATCGCGTCGCTGGTATAGCTTGGTATCCAGTGAAAGAAGTGCCGCAATTAGCTTTTGATCATAATGAAATTCTGTCCTATGGACACAGGCGTTTGCGAAATAAATTGGAGTATAGTCCGGTAGCTTTTGAAGTTTTACCAGAAATGTTCACCTTAAATGATTTATATCAGTTATACGCCACAGTTTTAGGGGACAATTTTTCCGATTATTCTAATTTTCGGGCGCGTCTACTCAAGTTAGGTTTTCTGTGTGATACCGGAATCAAAGTATCACGAGGTGCTGGTCGTCCGGCTAGTTTATATAAGTTTGATGCTGAGGCTTTTGCTCCTTTGAAGGATAAACCGTTGGTGTTTATTTAATGAACTGCTAAGATGCCAAAAAGACCAAGTTATGAAAGAACCAAACGATTGTTCTAATATTCAAGAAATTCGTATTTGTATTGATACAATTGATCGGCAAATTATCTCATATTTTAGAAAAAGATTTGAATACGTGAAAGCCGCAGCAAAATTTAAAAATGATGAAACAAGTGTCAAAGCCCCAGAAAGATTTAACACTATGTTGCAGCAAAGACGACAATGGGCTGAAGAAGCAGGATTAAGCCCAGATGTAATTGAAAAAATCTATCAAGATTTAGTCAGCTACTTTATTGACGAAGAATTAAAACATTGGCTATCTAAATAAAAGCTAAATTAACCGCTTTCGTCCAATCCAAAATATTAAATATAACAGCCAATATGAAAATTGCGATCGCTCAAATTAATCCGATAATTGGTGACTTACCAGGAAATGCCCAAATAATTTTGGAAATGGCACAACGGGCAGCTGCAAAAGGTGTACGTTTATTGTTGACGCCAGAACTTTCTTTGTGTGGCTATCCACCAAGGGATTTATTACTAAATCCCAGTTTTGTGGAAGCAATGGGTATCACTTTACAACAATTAGCCAGAGATTTACCCCCTAAGTTAGCTGTGTTAGTAGGAACTGTTGAACAACATGTAAAAGCTCACGTAACTGGTGGTAAAACTTTATTTAATAGCATAGCTTTATTAGAAAATGGTCAAGTCAAACAATTCTTTTATAAACGGCTTTTACCTACTTACGATGTGTTTGACGAAAACCGCTATTTTGAACCAGGATTGCAAGCTAATTATTTCACCCTAGATAATATCCACATTGGCGTAACTATTTGCGAAGATTTATGGAATGATGAAGAATTTTGGGGCAAACGTAGTTACGCTGTGAATCCAATTGCTGACTTAGCAATTTTGGGTGTGGATTTGATTGTAAATTTGTCTGCTTCGCCCTACAGTGTCAGCAAACAGCAGTTTAGAGAAACATTGCTTAAGCATAGTGCAACACGTTTTCAACAACCAATTATCTACGCTAACCAAGTTGGCGGAAATGATGACTTAATTTTTGATGGTCGTAGTTTTGCCTTGAATCGTCAAGGAGAAATTATCTGTCGCGCCCGTGGATTTGAAACGGATTTAGTAGTGGTTGAATTTGATGAAGCGCAGCGGGATTTACAGTTAGGTTCTGTGACACCTGCATACGAATCAGAAGATGAAGAAATCTGGCAAGCTTTGGTTTTAGGAGTGCGAGATTACGCCCGTAAGTGTCGCTTTTCTAAAGTAGTGCTGGGTTTAAGTGGGGGGATTGACTCTGCACTAGTAGCAGCGATCGCAACTACTGCACTCGGTAAACAAAATGTCTTGGGTGTACTTATGCCTTCACCCTATAGTTCTGAACATTCGCTCAGCGATGCTTTAGCTTTAAGCAAAAATTTGGGGATAAAGACCAATATTTTACCAATTGGCGATTTAATGCAAGGCTTTGATCAAACCTTAGCTGACTTGTTTGCAGATACCGAATTTGGACTAGCAGAAGAAAATATCCAATCCCGAATTCGCGGTAATTTATTAATGGCGATCGCTAACAAATTCGGCTATCTTCTGCTATCTACTGGTAATAAATCAGAAATGGCAGTCGGTTACTGTACTCTCTACGGCGATATGAATGGCGGTTTGGCGGTAATTGCTGATGTTCCCAAAACCCGCGTTTATTCACTTTGCCATTGGTTAAATCGCAATGGTGAAATTATCCCGCAAAACATTCTGACTAAAGCACCCAGCGCTGAACTCAAACCGGGTCAAGTAGATCAAGACTCTCTACCGCCCTACGAAATTTTAGATGATATCTTGCAACACCTAATTCACAACCACCAATCAGCAGCACAAATTGTAGCGGCTGGACACGACCCAGTGATTGTAGATAGAGTTATTCAGATGGTTGCGCGTGCTGAATTTAAACGGCGACAAGCACCCCCCGGATTGAAAATCACTGATCGCGCCTTTGGTACAGGTTGGCGAATGCCTATTGCTAGTAACTGGGTTGCTGTCAAAAATGCCTACCAGACGAAAACAGTTCCTCAGCCTACCTTAGTCTTCTGGAATGGACAAGATGCTCATCCGCGAATCAAATAGTTGTATGTAGTCTGTATAAAATAAGTAATGGGGCATATTCGATCAATTTCTTATTACCCATTACTTATTTTTTAAATATTAGACTTCTTGCTTTATTTTATACAAAATATTAATTTTTTTAGAGTCTATAGTAAAACTTTTGACATCTTCTCGTGTATGAGGGTATAGTTTCAAACAACATCGGTATCAAAGTTGATGTTTGTACTTACATACATAGTAATATAAGTTACACATTTTTCGAATAGATAGTGGTATGCATGAGCGCTTCTTTTAAGGTTAAGAAGTTTTCCCTAACTGCTATTTCCAAAGTTGGAAATGTAGTTTCCACTTATGACGATGCCTCCCTGATGACTTGGATTTATTCTTTGATGGGACTTACGCACGTTATACGAATTCTCGGCGTTATTGGCGTCTGGGTGAAGCAGTCCAATCTTAGGGGGCCACTGCGGTCTTGGAAGTTTCCCCCAAGGCGAACGATAAATTCAGCTTTTTGGGAATTTTTGCGTAATTCATACATCTATAGTTGTTAGGTAAATATGAAATTTTGCAGTCACAGGAGCATGTGAAAGAAGAGGTTACAGCTTTTTCACATAATTATCTTTTTGTTAATGCATAAGTCGTAGGTAAATGAATACAGGTGCAATATGAAACTACAAGATTTTTTGGGAAAAGAGGAAAAATGGGGATTTGAGGCGATCGCTCAAGATACAGATTTGTCTCGTCAGATTCAAATCCTGTTAATTGGCTTGGGTCTTTTAGAACCTCCATCTGATGGTAAATTTGGCCCTGTTTCTGTAGCAGCTCTCAAAAAATTTCAAGACTTAACAAAGACTGAAGAAAGCGAATTTGTAGGAGCAGTTACAGCTAAAAAACTTATTGAAACTAAATCAGAGGAACTACCTAAACCACCTTTAAAACTAGGTAGTGACATTGCCAGCAGGATTATTAAATATATGCAGGTAAAAGATTATCAGGTCTTTACCAACCTTAGAGAATACAATATTGTTTATATAGAAGGAATCAACGAAGACTGGAGCCTCAATAGCGATCCACCTAATCAATTTAATGATCGGCGGATTGTTATTGAAGTAGTAGATGGTATTCCCAAACTTGTGAATCACTGGCAAGCTACCACTGAACCAGGTAGATACTATACCTTAAACCCCATGAATCCTGGAGGAGCTGCCAGAATCAAATTTGGGCAATACAAAGCTTGGGCTGTGGGGTCGCACGGTAATGCAGACCGTCATCAAGCATTAGTACAAGTTGCGCCCATTACTGTTCACCGAGATTTTAATAAAGACTTTCAGCGGACTGGTGACAAACTTGATACAGGTCTTTTCCTTGTAAATCAACACTGGGGTTATGATGCGCCTGCAAATGATATCAAGAATGCCAGCGCAGGTTGTTTAGTGGGACGTAGGCGTGAAGGACACCGAGAGTTTATGGCTATCATTAAACAAGACCGCCGTTATGTAGCCAATAATGATTATGTTTTCTATACTACAGTGATTCCTGGAGATGATTTATTGAAAACATTCCCACGATAAGGTAACAGGTAATGGGTAATTAGTAGTTAATCTATTACCTATTACTACTAGCCAGCAGCTTAGGAGAACGAAACTATACCCTTTGTGACGCTTTTTGGCGCTTTATCCACCAACCCACAATCCCAGCAACTACTGTACTTGCTATAGTCAGCGGTTCAGGAACTAGTTCGCTTCTACCAGATGCAATGTTAATTTCTTCACGTTTTGGAAAAGAATATAATATCTTGCCTGGCTCTAAAATTATTTCAGCTTCATTGTAAGAAAAACTCGGAAAGCTAAGGTTAGGTATAGTCTTTCCTACAAAATTTGGTGTATCAAAGTTTATGTTAAAAACTGCTAAATCAATGTCATAAGCGTTAGTGTTTTCTAAGTTTTGATAGAGAAAGTTAAAGGCAAAAACATTACTAAAAGTATCGCTACTTGCTGCCCAAAGATTTGTATATAAAGATTCATTATTTGAAGTTAATGTGTATACAATATTTCCCAAATAGTCCCGTAAATTAAAATTCCAATTTGTCACACTCCCTTGATCATCAAGTTCACCCATTTCAAAAGTTCCATCAAAAAAACCATTTTGTAACTGCGAAGCTATTCCTCCCTGAGTCACAATAGCTTGTGGAGCAAATTTTCCCGAAACTCTTAATTGTGCAGCACTCACGGGAGCAATCCCCATATCACTCAACACGGCAACTCCTAGAGTTATACTTGCAGTTACCATTGATAATTTCACGAATAGATTAATAGTCATTGATTCGATTTCTCCAAAACAAAAGTACACAAATTACAGCAATGCGTTAGCTTATCAGCAGCAATGCCAGAAAATGCATTCTGATTAGTTAAAAAATGACTTTTTAACAGTATTTAAGTAAGTAGAAATAATTAAAATAAATTGTTTTTTAGCTTGTGGTTAGTGTTGTTTTTGCTAAAACACCAACTACAAACTTAAACTTATTAATACTTACCTGTTTAGATACACTGGACTTCTTGCAGAAGTCTGGAAAGGGTGAACGGGACAAAATTTTCCTTTTTCCTTTGCCTACCTCTTGCAAAAGGCAATGAATGCAAGAAATCTATTATCTAAACTGAGCGCTTCCATCGAAAGTGTTTGTATATCAGTCAAATACTGTGTAATTCTATGGTAAACAGCAGTAAATATTCTAAAATTGCAATTTTCTTAAACTCTTATTGATTATCAAAATGCCAGTAACGTTTAAAAAAAGCAATAGATATTAGAGTTCTTTATAAAAAATATACATATTATTTATAATTGTTTTATCTATAAAATTAATTTACTAGTAACCAATAACAGGAGTATAGTTAAGCTTTATACTTTTATATTTATTGCAGATATTTGGTATAAAAATTAGAATAACACTATTTCTAAATAATAACTGTTTTTGTATTTTTAAGTATTAATGTACACAATAGGCTAGCGAGGAGCGATCGCATCTGACACAATAATCTTACTGTGACTGATCGACTCTTTGAGCTCAGAGATAAATGACTGCTGCTGTCTTGCTAGAAAACATTTACAAGTTCTACAACAACGTCCCTGTAGTGAATGACCTCTCATTCACAATTGAAGCTGGAGAGATATTTGCTCTACTTGGCCCTAACGGTGCAGGTAAATCAACTACAATTCGGATGCTAACTACACTGACAAAACCGTCCCAAGGACGGGTAGAAGTCGGTGGTTATGATGTAGTAAGTCAAGCCATACTGGCAAAACAGAGTATTGGCGTAGTTTTGCAACAAACTAGTGTAGATGCTGATTTAACCGTATGGGAAAATATGGAGTTGCATGGAAGACTACATCACATAGCCAACCCGCAGCGACAGCAACTAATTCGTCAATGGCTAGAGTATGTTGAGTTAAAAGACAGACGCGATGATTTAGTAAAAACCCTGTCTGGAGGTATGAAACGACGCTTACAGATAGCGAGAGCTTTATTGCATCAACCGCAAATTTTATTTTTGGATGAACCAACAGTAGGATTAGACCCTCAAACCAGACGACGCCTTTGGGAAATTATTCGAGATTTGAATAAGCAGGGAATGACAATGCTACTCACAACCCATTACATGGATGAAGTGGAATTTTTGTGTGATGCTTTTGGTTCTACTCAGCCAGGACGCATCGGTATTATGGATAGCGGTAAACTGATTTCCTTGGGAACGCTAAAACAGTTGCGCTCTGCTCACGGTGAAGGTTTGGTGATGAAGCAGTTGGGTATTAGCGAAGCAGGAAGTGATAGCGCACGTAACTGGGAATATCTGTTTTTCCCTTCTCTGGAAGAAGCGAACAACTACTTGAATGAACAGCCCGATAAAACCGGAATGATGGTGCGTCCCTCTAACCTGGAAGATATTTTTGTGGAATTAACGGGACGCCAGTTAGATTAAACTTCATCTTCCTAACTGTCTGAGCATGGCTTCTACCCTGTCTACGCCATCTAAATCGTTGCGGCGCTTGTACAAGTCACGGGCTTTTTGGAGCATACTGCTCGCTTGTTTGGTTTGTCGTCGCTGTTTATACATCGACCCCATCAACTCATAAGTCTGGGCATTGTTTTTATCTAGGTTGACTGCTTGCTCGTATGCCCAAGCGGCTGCACCATAGTCTCCCAAACGTGATTGCGTCACACCTAATCCTAAATAAGCATTAACATTGTTGCGATTTAGTTGTATAGCACGACGATAGCCTTCTTTGGCTCCAGCTGTGTCTCCCAAATTGGCTTTGATGTAACCCACTGCGTAATAAAAATCACTATTGCTGGGGTTGATGGCAATAGCACGACGATAAGCAGTTAAAGCAGCTCGGTAATTTCCTTGTTGAGCATATAAGTAACCAATACCAGAATGAATTTTGGCATTCTTGGGAGCTATGGTAGCTGCTTGTTGATAAACTGCGATCGCACCACTGTAATCGCCAGTATCTACTAATCTCCGTCCGTCTTCTAGTAGTTGTTTTAATTCTGGGTTTATGGCTTGTACCACCAATACCTGAGCCTGTGCGATCACTGGTATGGTGACAGCAAAACATCCTGATAAGAGAACACTAAATACTAATGATTTCGGCTTGTACACAGTAAATTTCCCGATATTGTAGTGAATTTTTTTCTTGTACATTAAAACAAAATTATTGAGCTTTGAAAACTGTATTTATTCGCATTTATGAAATGTTAATAATTCATCCTATCTTTATCCTTCTTTACATACAGTATTATCTTCAGAGTTTTTACTTAAAGATTGAATGTAAGGTATAAATAATTAGTCATATCCTCCAAGATTGTTCAGAGTTATGCCAAAAATATACTTTACTTGCTCAGTAGTTATACTTGCCACCTGGAGCAACTCCATAGGTATCTCACTCACTTTTAGATAGACGAGACGCTGATCTATAAAAGTATTCAGCATTCATTCTTGTTGATGATTCATGTTTATTATTTAACTTGATAACTTACTCGTGTATCCAATTTTTCCACATTTCTAATCATTTATGCTTTATCCTTTTTTTAGTTATCAAACAATTAGATAAATCCAAAAAGCAAAATGTTCCTTCAAATTCTCAATCTTTACTCAAGATGACTGTAAAAATGCGATTATAGTGACAAGACTAATCTAAAATTGTATGGAATAGTGTTGATAAAATCTGTTTGCTTCTATACTCATTGAAGACATCATCTCCATAAGTCAAGTCTCCTAAGCTAGACTTAATTGAGGTTTTGAAACTCGCACAGGTAAATTTTGTATGTGCAGTGAGTTACAGTTGCTCAAGAATTTTTATAAACACTTGACAAAAATATCAACCTATATAATTTTTGTGAGGTTAAGTCGTGATTATAACTACTACTGATGTGATTCAAGGAGCCGTTATTGACTCATATTTAGGCATTGTGACGGCGGAAGTAGTCTACGGCAGTAATTTTCTAAGAGATTTTTTGGCTGGCATTCGAGACATTATTGGCGGGAGAACTGCTAGCTATGAGCGTCTATTTGAACAAGGTCAAAGAAAGGCGTTAGAAGAATTAGAACAACGAGCACAACGTTTAGGAGCAAATGCTGTAATCGGTATTGAAATTGATACTGGCACAATCAATATTGATCAGTCAGGAGTTCTGTTGCTGATTACTGCTACGGGCACTGCTGTGAAGATGCGTTAATCTTTATCTTTGTTTTCTAATTAGTTTGTTTCTCTTTTTGATGAGCTATTCAGAATTACAAATGATTTGCTACAGCAGTTAATAAGTGTATTTAAATTTGCAAATTTATATGAAGAAAATATAAAAAGCTAAGATGAGCTTAAAGTTAAACTAAAAGTTTTTAAATCATAGATATAATACTTATTCCTAGAGATATAGTTATTAATTATTTCTATTGATAGATGTTAAAACTTCTGATAACAATTTATTTTTAAACAATAAGCATCAATGTACCGGATGAAAAAAGTTTGCTGAAGCAGCAACGGAGAAAATAGACTATGTCATATGTAAATCGGGTAGGAAATTCCGATGTTGTTCCTCCTGACCCTGTGGTAGTGGGTCGAGTGGCTGAATATCATGATCTTGTTCGCTGGGGGCCGATTATTTCTGGCCTATTAGTCGCATTAGCTACTCAATTAATTTTGAGCGCTATTATTGGTGCGGTTGCAGCCGGCACGGTTGAAGGTTCAGGTGCACCCAGAACAATTGCACCTAACGCTGCGGGTAATGCAGGACTTTGGTCAACCATTGCTTTGTTGATTTCTCTGTTTACTGGCGGTTGGGTTACAGCTCGTGCTTGTGGGCCAATGAACCGCAACACAGCGCTTCTCAACGGCGCAATTCTTTGGGCCACCACTTTGGCTGTTAGCTCATGGCTACTTGCAAGCGGAGTATCAGGTGCTTTCGGTGTTGCTGCTTCCAACGCTGGGGAAGTGATAAACCAGGTACAACAGCAAGGTGGTGTTAATGTACCACAAGCAAACGTAACTGCCCAACAAGCTCGTGAAGCGGCAGCTAATTTACGTTCAGGATTGTGGTGGTTTGTGTTCGGTTCCTTACTGGGTTTAATAGCGTCAATGATTGGAGCTGTAGCTGGAGCTCGCAGTCCGCGTACTACCACTTATAATACTTAAAACAATTGCTTGGGAAGGCAATCTTATGAATTTTAAAAGCACCTTTGACGAGGTGTTTTTCTATTTAAAATTAATATTACCACTTGAGATATGAAGCTTCAATTCCTTGCTCTCTTCTAATCTTGCCATCTTTTTCAAACCAGGCAATTACTTGCTGTGCTGTCAAATCCTCAATGGCAATATTGTACTCTTGAGCAATATGCTTCAAAAGCTTCAGTGATGAAATTGTCAATCTTGTTAAAAACTTTTCTGGAGAAGACAACAAAGCGATGTCTACTTTTGCTGATTCATCCAGGGTTAAAAACTGTGTTGACGGTTGCTGTGATGGTAAATCCATAAAATAAATTTTATTTAGAACTTAGAGGTTTATAAGTAATAGGTAATAGCTAATTAGTAATCGGTTTTACCACTTAGTTATTTATTATATGTATCCTAAACTGGATATGAAGCCGAATTTATTTATTAGACTTTTGCTTTCGAGCTTGCACCAAATAGCCACAACGATGTTCGCCGTTGATAATCCAGTGGGTACGCTCGATTGTACAATCTGGTAGGACGGCGGCAAACATTTCTAGTTCATGACCGCAAATACTGGGAAAAGACTCGGCAACGTTGGAAATCGCGCAGTGATGCTCAGTTAAGATAAAGCGATCGCCTAGCTTGTCTCCAGAATCATGTGAGGAATCAGTATCTACAGAGTGACACTCTGCCATAAAACCTTCAGCTTTTCTGAGTTCGACTAACTTGGCAACACGTTCTTGCAGTGAACCGTTACCCAAGAGATCGCGATACTCTTGGGCTTTGCGTTCCCACTGTTTGCGTAAAATCGAGCTAACTTGGTCGCGCCCAACGGTTTCTGCTAATGTATCCAGCAGAGAAACGGCAAATTCACCGTAGCGATCGCCATAGTTACCGTTCATTGTTCGTTGTAGGCGATCGCGTCCCTGACGACTCAGGTGATAAACATGCTGCGGACGCCCCATCCCTCGTTCAGGTCTTTGTAACTCGGCACTTTGAGTTTTTTGGGTCTGCACCGACGAGTACAAAACTAGCTCCTCCGCCTCCAAATCCTTGAGATGGCGACGAATTGCTTGGGGGCTAACATCTAAAACTTCGGCAAGCTCAAAAGCAGTTGCTTGTGAGTGTTTCAGGAGATATTCCAGGATATCTTGCTTCGTTGAGGACTGGTGAGTAGTCGCCATCTTCTGGTGCAGACGTTCCGCGAACGTCCCAAAAATTTCTGGGAAAATTTGACTTTAACAACATTGTTGTTGTTAATTTAGCGTAAAATGAATGAAGATGCATTAAACAACATAGTTGTTGTTTTACTCTCCACCTCCATTCTAACAGCCGTGTAACCATTCCGTAACGCGAGATGGGAATCGGCTAAATCCAAACCCGTCTTCCATCCTTAAAGAGGCAGCACGTTCCTTTAGTTCCCAAAGTTAGTAGCGACTGCCATAGAGATTCAACCGAACACAGAACGTAAGAGACTATTACCGATGAGTGCCACTGTCAAAACCTTAGTCAACCAACCTTACAAGTACGGCTTTGTCACTGACATAGATGCCGACACAATTGAGCGTGGACTAAACGAAGACGTTATCCGCTTGATCTCCGCTAAGAAGAACGAGCCAGAGTTCATGCTGGAGTTTCGCCTCAAAGCTTATCGCCAGTGGCAAAAAATGACAGAACCAACTTGGCCAAGTGTCAAGTATCCACCAATAAATTATCAAGATATCATTTATTATTCAGCTCCCAAACGCCAAAAAGCAAAACTCAACAGTTTAGATGAAGTTGATCCAACTCTCTTGGAAACCTTCGAGAAATTAGGTATTTCCCTGTCTGAACAGAAGCGATTAGCAAACGTCGCTGTTGATGCGATTTTCGATAGTGTTTCTGTTGCCACAACTTTTAAGGAAAAGCTGGCAGAAGATGGAGTTATTTTCTGTTCCATTTCCGAAGCACTACAAGAACACCCAGAATTAGTCAAAAAATACTTGGGTAGTGTGGTTCCCGTTGCAGACAACTACTTTGCTGCCTTGAACGCCGCTGTATTCAGCGATGGTTCCTTCGTCTACATTCCTAAAGGCGTCAAATGCCCGATGGAACTTTCTACTTACTTCCGCATCAACTCAGGTGACACAGGACAATTCGAGCGGACTTTGATTGTTGCCGAAGAAGGTAGCTATGTTTCCTACTTGGAAGGTTGCACCGCGCCAATGTACGACAGCAACCAACTGCACGCCGCTGTTGTGGAACTTGTTGCCCTCGACAATGCCGAGATTAAATACTCCACCGTGCAAAACTGGTACGCTGGAGATGCTAACGGTAAAGGCGGTATTTACAACTTTGTCACCAAACGCGGTTTGTGTCAGGGTATAAATTCCAAAATTTCCTGGACTCAAGTTGAAACAGGTTCGGCAATTACTTGGAAATATCCTAGCTGCGTGTTGGTAGGTGATAACTCTGTCGGTGAATTCTATTCGGTGGCGCTGACAAATAACATGCAGCAAGCCGATACTGGCACCAAAATGATTCACGTTGGTAAAAACACTCGCAGTACAATTATCTCTAAAGGAATCTCCGCGGGTAAATCTAGCAACAGCTATCGGGGCTTGGTGAAAGTCAACCCGAAAGCGCAAGGGGCAAGAAACTATTCTCAGTGCGACTCTATGTTAATCGGGGATAATGCCCACGCCAACACTTTCCCTTATATCCAAGTGCAAAATAACACTGGAAAAGTCGAGCATGAAGCTTCTACTTCCAAAATTGGCGAAGATCAGCTGTTCTACTTTGCTCAACGCGGCATTTCCTCAGAAGATGCAATTTCGATGATGGTTAGCGGCTTCTGCAAAGATGTTTTCAGTCAACTCCCGATGGAGTTTGCTGTGGAAGCTGATAAATTGTTGAGCCTAAAGTTAGAAAACAGTGTCGGGTAATCTGGATAATTTACCTTCGTGTCTCTGTGTCTTGGTGGTTAAAAAATATTCATTGCAACACAAAGGCACAAAGACACCAAGAAAGAGAAGAGAGAGAGAACAATGATTATTGAAAATAGCGAAGTTGTGCTGTCGGTAAGGGATCTGACGGCTACAGTTGATGGGACACCGATTCTCAAGGGTTTGAATCTTGAGGTACGTTCTGGTGAAATCCATGCAATTATGGGGCCGAATGGTTCTGGTAAGAGTACCTTCTCTAAGGTGTTGGCTGGACATCCGGCGTATGAAGTGACTGGCGGTGAGATAATTTTCCAAGGGCAAAATCTGCTGGAATTGGAACCAGAGGAACGGGCAAGATCTGGTATATTTTTGGCGTTTCAATATCCGCTAGAAATTCCCGGTGTCAGCAATTTAGATTTCTTGCGAGTGGCTTACAATTCCCGGCGCAAGGCACAGGGTTTAGAGGAATTGGATGCTTTTGATTTTGACGATTTAATTGAGGAAAAGCTGGATGTGGTGAAGATGAATTCTGCTTTCCTCAGCCGTAGTTTAAATGAAGGGTTTTCTGGTGGCGAGAAGAAGCGGAATGAAATTCTGCAAATGGCGCTGCTGGAACCGAAGTTGGCAATTCTGGATGAAACTGATTCGGGTTTGGATATTGACGCGCTCAAGATTGTCGCAAGTGGGGTAAATCAGCTGGCAAGTCCAGAAAATGCCACAATTTTGATTACTCACTACCAACGGTTGCTTAATTATATTGTTCCTGATTACGTGCATGTGATGGCAAACGGGCAGATTCTTTTGTGCGGTGATAAGGATTTGGCACTGGAGTTAGAAGCTCGTGGTTATGACTGGATTTTGAAAGATGCTGCGACTGAGGTGGGTGTGTGATGACTATTCAAGTATCTCCTAGTCCCATTCCTAACTCTGATGCTGGCATGACATCTATGCTGGATAGAGATGTCTATCTAACTGGATTGTTAGAGCAGGTAATAGCAACAAAAACAGAGGGTTGGTTGCAGGAATTACGCGATGGCGCTGCTAATTGGGTACGTCACTCGACTATTCCTACCACTCGTGAGGAAGAATGGCGATTTACTGATTTGTCATCTCTGCGACAAGTTCAGTTTCAGGTAAAGACGCAATCAATACCAACCGATACGGCGCTGATACCCGAAGCTGCTAACAGCCGTTTGGTGTTTGTCAATGGTGTTTATGCGCCTGAGTTATCAGCGATTGCAGATTTGCCAGATGGTGTTGTAGTAAGTAATTTGGCTGGGTTGTCTGAATCTGAGCAGGAGGGTGTTAGGCAGTATTTAGCTCAAGCTGAAGGAGCGCAGGAAGTATTTACTGCTCTTAACACTGCTGGGATAACTGATGTAGCTGTGGTGTGGGTGGCGAAGAATGTAGTAGTTGAAACGCCTATTCATCTGCTGTTTATTTCGGTTGCTGGTGAGACGCCTACGATTTCGCAGCCACGTTGTTTGGTGGTGGCAAAGATGGGTAGTAGTGTGACGTTGGTTGAAGAGTATACGAACCACAGCGGAAAGTCTGAGCGCCGGCTTCCGGCGAACAGAACTTTCCAAGACAGAGGCACGGAGAGCACAGAGGAAGGGAGGGTTTACCTGACAAATGCGGTTACGGAAATTTGGGTTGGTGAGAATGCCCAGGTGAGTCATACTAGGGTTGAGCAGGAAGATGTAGAGGCTTTTCATATCGGGAAGACTGCGATCGCTCAGGCTCGTGATAGTCGATATACTTGTCATGCAATAACTTTAGGTGCAAAGTTATCGCGGCACAATTTAGAAATTTTGCAAACTGGTGAGCAAACAGAAACTATTCTCAATGGTTTGACGATGATTTCTGGTAAGCAGCTGGCGGATACTCACAGTGCGATCGCACTCAACTATCCTCATGGTACAAGTAAGCAATTGCATAAGTGTATTGTCGGCGATCGCGCTCATGCAGTGTTCAATGGCAAAGTTTTTGTTCCTAAGCCAGCGCAGTTGACTGATGCAGCCCAATTGAATCGGAATTTGCTGCTATCATCTAAAGCCAGAGTTGATACTAAACCCCAATTGGAAATTACAGCAGATAACGTTAAATGCGCTCACGGTGCTACTGTTAGCCAGTTGGAGGATGATGAAATATTCTATCTGCAAAGCCGAGGAATTGATGAAAACGATGCTCGCAATTTGTTAATTAACGCCTTCGCCGCCGAAGTCATCAACCAAATACCAGTCCCGTCTCTGCAAAAAATCCTGTTAAGTACTGTCAATAGTCTGAAGTCTTTACTCAATGACTAATGATTAATTATTAATTACTATTTCATTACCAATGATTTTCACTTCCACAAAAACCCTTGCTGATAAAGTTCGCGCTGACTTCCCGATATTGCGTCAGGAAGTTAATGAGAAACCTTTGGTTTATCTCGATAATGCTGCGACATCACAAAAACCTCTGCTTGTATTGGATACCCTGCGGGATTACTACGAGCAATATAATGCTAACGTGCATAGGGGTGCTCATACCCTCAGCGCTAAAGCTACTGATGCTTATGAAGGTGCGCGAGACAAAGTTGCCAAATTTATTAATGCTGCATCGCGTCAAGAAATTATTTACACCCGCAACGCAACTGAGGCGATTAACTTGGTAGCCTACAGCTGGGGAATGAACAATTTGCAGCAGGGTGATGAGATTATTCTGTCGGTGATGGAACACCACAGTAATATTGTCCCGTGGCAGTTTGTGGCACAAAAGACGGGTGCAGTATTGAAATTTGTGGAACTGACACCTGAAGAAACTTTTGATGTAGAACAGTTTAAAAAGCTGATTTCTGACAAAACAAAATTGGTTTCAACTGTGCATGTTTCCAACACTTTGGGTTGTATTAATCCAGTGCAAGAAATTGTTGCGATCGCTCACCAATACGGTGCTAAAGTTTTAATTGATGCTTGCCAAAGTGTCCCTCATATGCCTGTAGATGTGCAACAGATAGATTGTGATTGGTTGGTTGGTTCTGGTCACAAAATGTGCGCTCCAACTGGGATAGGGTTTTTGTATGGCAAGTTGGAATTGTTGGAATCTATGCCACCGTTTTTTGGTGGTGGTGAGATGATTGCAGAGGTGTTTTTAGACCATTCTACCTATGCAGAATTACCGCATAAATTTGAAGCTGGGACACCTGCAATTGGGGAAGCGATCGCTCTAGGTGCAGCAATCGATTATCTTAGCAGTATTGGCATGGATAAAATCCACGCCTACGAAGCAGAATTAACAGCTTATTTATTCCAACAATTAGAGCAAGTACCCCAAATTCGGATTTACGGCCCCAAACCGAATGCTCAAGGAGAAGGTAGAGCAGCTTTAGCTGCATTCACAGCGGGAGAAATCCATGCCAACGACATATCTACATTATTAGATCAAGAAGGCGTTGCTATTCGTTCTGGACACCATTGCACTCAACCATTACACCGCTACTTAAGTCTTGCTGCAACTGCACGAGCAAGTTTATCCTTCTACAACACCCGTGAGGAAATTGATGTTTTTATCAAAGCGCTGAAAGAAACCCTGGACTTTTTTGCTGGTTTCTTGGGTTGAATTTGATAATATTCAGACATTGATTGTGCCAATTTGCTGATGGTTGGCACTACTTCAATATCTGGATTATTTATAGGAGCCTCTAAAGTGTCATACAGTGACTTTACTTTAGATAGAGTTAGGAAAACCTTTGCTTTAACCATTTCTGACAAAGTTGACATATTTGCATCTATACCACAGATAGAATGTCCAAGACTGCTAACAGAAATATTACGCGAAAATATACCTTTAGCTCTTGCTAGTAATACAGAAAAATCTCGTTCGGAAATGATTATTGCGCCTATTCTAATCGCTGTCAGAAAATATTTAAATAATCAAATAAGTTTATTTTCAGGTATAGATTTTACTGTTGATCCAGCGCAAGGGTTAAATGGAAATTGCGATTTTATTCTTAGCCGCTCACCAGAGCTACTAATTCTTAATGCACCAGTTGTGACAATTGTAGAAGCTAAAAAAGAAAACATCAATGCAGGATTAGGTCAGTGTGTGGCAGAGATGCTAGCAGCTAAGTTGTTTAATGAACGTGAGGGAAATAATATTCCAACAATTTATGGTACTGTTACCACTGGAACTAACTGGAAGTTTCTAAAGCTTATTGGACAAGTAGTTGAGATTGATTTGATTGAATATTATATTAATAACATAGGTAAAATTTTAGGAATTTTATCTAATATCCTGACAGAAGAAATACTTTAACTAATTATGTAGGTTTATCAAGTTTTCTTGCAGTGTCTAAATTGCTGTGACAAAACAAAACTTAATTACGAACTACGAATTACGAATTATTTTAATATGCTTGTCAAGTCAACGCCTGCTGAACAAAGAACAGTGCTACATAACGTTAGCTGGGAAACCTTTGAAGCCTTACTGAGAGATACAGGTGAAGATAGAGGTTCTCGGTTTGCTTATGACTGTGGCACTTTAGAAATTATGACCCCACTTTTTGAACATGAAAACCCAAAAAGCAATTTTGGGAATTTTATTATAGCTCTAGCTGAAGAACTAGGAATTGAAGTTAGAAGTGCTGGTTCTACAACATTGAAAAGGAAAATATCAAAGCGGGGAATAGAACCAGATACTTGCTACTATATCCAGAATGAACTAGCTATAAGAGGTAAAGAAACTCTAGATTTAGAAACAGATCCGCCGCCTGATTTAGCAATTGAAATTGATATTACCAGCAGTTCAGTTAACAAATTAGGGATTTACTCAGCGCTGGGTGTAACTGAACTGTGGAGATATAACGGGCAAGATTTGAAATTCTATCAGTTGATAGAAGGGCAATATGTTGAGTGTGAGTTTAGTATTGCCTTCCCTCTCGTATCAAGGAATGATATAAGCAGATTTATTGAGCAAAGTAAAAATATAGGGGAAATTGCTTTGCTAAAATCATTTCGCGCTTGGGTGCGGGAGAAGATAGCATAATTAGAGTAGTGATTATTAAAAACAACTATGCACCCCATACTAAAAGTCGATATTTCCGAACTAAGTGTATCTGAACGTATACAGCTTGCCGAGGACTTATGGGACAGCATTCTTACCACACCCGATGAAGTTCCTCTCAATGATGAGCAAAAACAAGAATTAGATAGACGCTTGGAGATGCATCGCCAAAACCCAAACCAAGGTTCAACCTGGCAATCTGTCAAGCAAAGACTAGGTTTATCTGAATGAGCTATCAGTTAATAATTAGTTCAGAAGCAGAACTGGATATTCAAGATGCTTTTGAATGGTATGAGCAATGTGATTCTGGAGTAGGTTCAGAATTTGTACGTGCTGTTGATAGCTGTTTAGCATTAATCGGATGTAACCCTTCAGCTTATCCCGTAGTATATCGACAAGCACGACGATTATTAATACGTAGGTTTCCCTATGGTGTTATTTATATTGTAGAAGAAAATATTATCACTGTAATTGCTTGTTACCACGTCAAACGTAATCCTAAACAATGGCAGAGCAGGAATATTTGAACGCTTTTATGATCTTGTTTACAATCACCTGAACCATCTATGATTCCTGTTCTCAAATAAGTTATTAGTAATAATTATGATCAAAGCGATCGCACAACAACATTCAACTTAAAGTATTAGGGTCTACCCCCAACCTTCGTAATTCTTCCGCCAGCCTTTGAGTGCGTTGTTCAGCAGTGGTGGCGCGTTGTTCAGCAATATTAGCCCTTTCTTCTGGCGTTAGATATCTGACTCCTTGTGCGTCATACCAATACAACCAGTCGCGCGTGATTCCTTGATAAGTTCCCTGTTCATAACCAATTGCCAAACCTACCTCGTTTAACCAAACAGGATTTCCTGGCTGTAATACATATTCACCATTTATAAAGCGATAAACTTCTAAAGGTGGCTTTCTACGACGTTGGGGATTGTAGACAACGTAATATAAAATCTCCATCTCAGCATAAAGTTTCTTTTTGTGAGTATATTCCCCACGTCGTCGATGAGAAACAACTTCTAGCGCCATAATTGGTATCACCTTTTCTTCCCACAACACATAACTTAAGCGCAAGTTCTCATCAAGAATTCGCTCGACTCCCAAACTCAAAAATCCATCTGGCACAATTGGTGGTTTTTCAGGATCGTAGTAAATACCCATATCAACCCCAAAAAACCAATCCATACGGCTGGCCCATATCCAAGCTAAGATGGCTTCTAACAAGCCAGGAATCAAATGTTGTAGTTGATTATCCACAGGTTCATCGTCGGAATCGGGCAGATCCTCGGCTGAGGGCAAGCAGTGCAATGGGTTGTAATTTAACATGGTAGGGATGCGCGGAGCGATCGCTAAAAGTTAACGCAGATTCATAATATTGATAACATTTATCCACCTCTGACTTTTTCTTGCGATAATTCCCAAGGGGGACGCGCTCTCCACTGGTTAGTCAAAGGGGGATAGATGACAATCAAGCGGTTGCTTTTAATTGTAATGACGCTGATAGCGATCGGTTCTTCTGGTGTTTCTTTATTTAGCAGTTGGCAAGAACCTCAGTTCCAAAGCCGCCTGGAACTTTACCAAACAAATATCGGACTGCAAGCACAAGCATGGCGAGCAGAGGATAGCAACAACGATAATTTACAAGGAATTCAAGAAGCAATACTAGGCGATAAACCTCTAGAAAACGCTACGAAGCAGTATCAAGAGGCGCGTAAATCGGTTCAAACTAATTTGGACAAAGCCAAAAACCAACTGGCAAAATTGAGTTCTCAATCTCAGGCTACTCCCACACCTCCTAAACCTCTACCGGAAGTCCCTCCTGCAACTAATACCTCTCGCCCAATCCAACAGCAACAGATAAAGCAGTCACTCCAGCAACTACAAAAATTGCTGGGCGAATTGGACTTGCGCCTGGGAATTTTACAAGCACAGCAAGGACAAACAAATACAGCCCTGAAGACTTGGACAGATTTGCAACAACGCTCAGATATCAATCCAGAATTTAGTGAAACAGCAGCCGTGTTGCTCGGATTGTGGAGTAATCCCCCCCGTCTTCTACCCAATGCCCAACAACTGATTCAAAAGAATTTAGAAGGTTGGTTTCGCGCTACTGCTTTGGTTCAACTATACCAACTCCAGCAACGTCAAGAAGCGCTATCAGCATTAAAAGCCACAGAACAAGAAGCAGCAACCCAAGCTTTGTTTAAATTAGCAATTATTGGCACTATCCCCACATTGGCAGCTTTGATTGGGATGATGCTGCTAATCTTTTTAGTTGGTCAGCGCTTAGTGAAGGGAAAAGCCGCTGTATTAGCTCAAAATGCTGATGTGCCTTGGTCTACACCTTGGGATGCAGAAACGATTTTACAGGTTTTTGTTCTGGGATTTTTCTTGATGGGGCAACTTTTTGTGCCCTTGGTTTTATCTTTGCTTCCCATCCCGCGTCCCGTTAGTAATGTGCGAGTTCAGGCTGTTTATGTGTTAGTTAGTTATTTGCTAGTGGCGTCAGGGGCACTGTTAGTGCTGTATTTCTCCATCAAGCGGTTTTTTCCACTACCAGAATTCTGGTTTCGTTTTCAATTCCAAGGCAAGTGGTTTTTGTGGGGACTGGGGGGCTATTGCGCGGCTTTACCCATAGTTGTCGTAGTCTCGTTGATTAATCAACAATTATGGCAAGGACAGGGTGGTAGTAATCCCTTATTGCAGTTGGCATTAGAAAGCCGAGATAGTATAGCACTTGGTATATTTTTCTTTACAGCTGCGATCGCAGCTCCATTTTTTGAAGAACTTCTATTTCGCGGCTTTTTGTTACCTTCCCTGACTCGTTACTTACCTGTGTGGGGAGCAATTCTTGTAAGTAGTTTGCTGTTTGCCATTGCTCATCTGAGCTTGTCGGAAATTCTGCCACTTACCGCATTGGGGATCGTGTTGGGAATAGTTTACACGCGATCGCGCAACCTCTTCGCTCCCATGCTCCTCCATAGCCTCTGGAATAGTGGTACACTACTGAGTCTATTTCTCCTAGGAAGTAGTGCTAATTAATACTTTGTATCACTGTTGCCAAAAATTAAAATATCTGATTTTATCTGCATATGGTAGTAACAATTTACTGATTATAATTAGTAATAAGTATCATGAATGCTAAGTTAGCGCAAAATACGCTAACGGCAAAAGCAACTTAAACAATGCTGTTAAATAGATAGATAACTATCTAACCAAGCGCTTAGTCTTATCTAAGTAGATTTAACCATTGCTTAGAATACTATTGCCTTGTCAAGCGATTTGTGACTAGTTGTAATTTATATAGATTGCAAATTCTGTTTGCACTCATGTAAATCGGAATAGGCAACCTAAGAGGAAGTGACAAATTAAAGATACATCTTGCGTATCTATGCTCGTACTTCTTACAACGGCTATTCTTCTAATTGCTACAACCTCAAAAAAAAGTCCGGAAATAATACTGATGGACTTGTAGACAGTGGCAGAGAATTTTTTGCCATCTTCTCAAGATACTCTTGCCTGAAAATCGGCAAAACTGTTATACCAAGGTTTGCCATTAAACCTACAAACAATCACATAGAAGTGCAATTTCAAGCGATATCAGACGTTTTTTCTGTCCCATTTACTCAAAGTTAAATTTTGAATAGTGGCACGCTGGGTTTGATAGTTTATTTTAGGCTTTTAGGACATTCTTACTACTGCAAAAAAGTGAAATTATATTCAATTGGCAAATATATTTACTTGCTTGCATCAAAATGAAAACTTTAATTTTATACCTCACTGATCAAGGAGCAACAATCAGATGGCAAATCTTAACCCTAGTCACCCTACCAAACAACTTCTAGCTGGATACTGTGGGATTATTTTTGGTGGTTTTGGTGTTCATAAATTTATTTTAGGATACGCCCCAGAAGGCTTCATCATGTTAGCGATTTCTGTAATCGGGGGTTCTTTTACCTATGGTTTTGCCCTGATAATTATGCAACTTGTTGGTTTGATTGAAGGCATGATTTACTTAAACAAGTCTCATGAAGAATTCGTTGATACTTACTTTGTGAATAAGCAGGGCTGGTTTTAACAAATTCAAAAGTCAAAATCATTAAAACAAATAGTAGCAAGTCTTATTAATATTTATAATCTTTAATATTGATCAGCTATGTAATTTATCTAATATGCGACACGTATTAAGAGACTTCTTACAACAGTAACCGATGCCTGAAGTTACGGTTATACTTTTAGGTATAAAATTATGCTTATCCTTAAACCTAAACAGCTTACCTGGGCCATGTTTATGTTATTGGGCTTAGGATATTTCAGTGCAATGTCTCATTTAGAAATTAACTATTTCTTAAAAAGCCTGATTGTCTTTATGCCAATACAGGTTGGAGCTATTGTTTATGTGACTTATCTGCGCTGGAGCGAGCGTTGACACTCAGCTAAAATTCCATAACTTAATAAAGTTAATATAGTTTACATTCAGTCGTAGTTCGAGATTTCGCCTACGCTCGAATTAGAGACGCTTTTCGCAGGCGTTGAATTTTCGTAGCGAACCTAAACACTTGCCATGCAACTTGTCCCGAAAACTAAGCTTGCCCCAGAAAATGCCCCAATCCCAAAGAAAATCATTCTCGATGTTGGAGGAATGAAGTGTGCTGGGTGCGTGAACGCAGTAGAGCGACAGCTAACCCAACATCCAGGAGTTAAAAGCGTCTGTGTAAACCTGGCGACAGAGGTAGCAGTTGTAGAGTCGGAAGTTGGTACGGTAGACCCCAATGCATTAGCCAAGCGATTGACAGCTGTTGGGTTTCCGACTCAACCCCGAATAGCTAGCGACAATCTAGCAGGCGAGACATCTGCCTTACAAGACCCAGCAGAACGACAACGCCAAGAAATGCGTTCTTTACTGAGGCAGTTGGTGATTGCTGGGATACTGCTGGTATTGTCTGGCATCGGACATTTTGGTAGCTCAGTCCTACCAATGTTGAATAATATCTGGTTTCACTGTGGACTGGCAACGGTAGCACTGCTAATACCTGGTCGCCCTATTTTAGTAGATGGCTGGCTGGGTTGGCGGCGAAATGCACCCAACATGAACACTCTAATAGGGTTGGGAACGCTAACAGCTTACACTGCCAGTGTGGTGGCACTGCTCTTTCCCCAGATGGGTTGGGAGTGCTTCTTTGATGAACCAGTAATGATGCTGGGTTTTATTCTTTTAGGAAGGACATTAGAGCGACAAGCTAGAGGTCGCGCCGCTGCTGCATTTAGGCAATTACTGGCACTCCAGCCACAGGTAGCCCGATTGATTGCCAACCCAGAAAAAGTAGAAGCGGGGTCTTCTAGTGTAGAGATTCCAGCTGAACAAGTGCGTGTTGGTGAATGGTTGCAGGTACTACCAGGAGATAAAATTCCCGTTGATGGAGAAGTGGTATCTGGTCAAACAACGGTCGATGAGTCAATGCTGACTGGGGAAGCAATGCCCGCGATTAAGCAACCAGGAGATATGGTGACAGCTGGGACACTAAACCAGTCAGGAGCGATCGCTATCCAGACAACGCGTACCGGAAGTGATACAACTTTAGCTCAAATTGTCGCCCTAGTAGAAGCCGCCCAAACCCGGAAAGCTCCAGTACAGAAATTAGCAGATACCGTAGCTGGTTACTTTACTTATGGAGTGTTGGCAGCTGCAATGCTGACATTTACCTTTTGGTACTTTTTCGGGACTCATCTCTGGCCTGATGTCACTATGTCTGGTGGCATGGAAATGGCTCACCACTCCCCACTCCCCACTCCGCACTCACTACTCCGCACTCACTACTCCCCACTTTTAGTCAGTTTAAAGCTAGCGATCGCAGTTATGGTAGTCGCTTGTCCCTGTGCTTTGGGACTTGCCACACCAACAGCTATTCTCGTAGGTACTGGTATGGGTGCAGAACGGGGTCTGTTAATCAAAGGCGGCGACGTTTTGGAAAAAGTACATCAGCTAGACACCGTAGTATTTGATAAAACTGGTACTCTAACCACAGGTAATCCTACAGTTACGGATTGTCTGCTAATTGGAGAAGTTGAGGAGTCTGAGAGTTTAACACAAGATGATATCTTAAGTATTTCTCCCCCTCACTCCCTAACTTCTTCTGCCCTCCTCCAACTAGCAGCATCAGTAGAAAGTGGCACTTACCATCCCCTGGCAAGAGCTATTCAGCAGGAAGCGCAGCAGCAACAGTTACCTATCTTGGATGCTACGAACTTTCACACGGAACCAGGGCTGGGGGTTTCTGCTGTGGTCAAGGATACATGCGTGCTTTTAGGAAACTGGGACTGGTTAAGTTGGCACGGAATTGGGATTAGCGAAACTGCACAACAAGTGGCACAGGAGCTAGCAGCAGATGGTAAAACAGTCGTCTGTGTGGCAGTTGGAGGAACTTTAGCGGGACTAATTGCTGTTCGTGATACTCTCAGACCAGATGCCCAAACCACAGTAGACAAGTTACGCCAGATGGGTTTACGGGTAATGCTGCTTAGTGGGGATAGATTGGAAGCAGCTAGTGCTATTGCTAAACAACTAGGGATAGATAGCGCTGATATAATAGCGGGTGTTCCCCCAGCTAAAAAAGCAGCTGCAATTGAATCTCTACAAAGAGCAGGGAAATGGGGAACTCCTCACTCAGTAATCAGCAACGCCAGTCCGCTCAAGTCGGGGAACCCGCCCACGCGGCTGGCTCCTCAGCACGGGCTAAACCAGAGCTATCCGCTAACAGCACGGGCTAAACCAGAGCTATCCGTTAACAGTACTCAGCACTCAGTAGTTGCAATGGTAGGCGATGGTAGCAATGATGCTCCAGCTTTGTCTCAAGCAGATGTAGGAATTGCTTTGCACTCAGGAACGGATGTGGCAATAGAAACTGCTGAAATTGTCTTGATGCGGGATTGTTTAACTGATGTGGTCGAAGCAATTCAGTTAAGTCGTGCCACTTTCAACAAAATTCGCCAAAATTTATTCTGGGCTTTTGCATATAATACAATTGGTATTCCTCTAGCAGCGGGTGTTTTGTTGCCTAGTCTGGGTTTTGTCCTTACCCCATCTGGCGCCGCTGCGTTAATGGCTTTTAGCTCTGTTAGCGTCGTCACTAACTCAGTGTTGTTACGGCTGTTAGCGCGTCATTCGTAAAATACTCTCCTGGAGGTAAGATTCGCAAAAATTTTTAGTTATTTTGATTTACAGGTTAAACTGAGTCCCTCGTTAGGTGTTAAGCATCTCACAAAACCTGTTGAGACTCCTCCCAGAGATATCGTAGCCACTAGAGTAGAACATAGTTGCTCTACTCTTTGAAGGTAATATGCAATTTCAAGGCTTATTTAGATTAGTACCACAGACTATAGTGCGCGAGAATGGCAGGAAACTATACTAAACAAATCTTGATTACTCACAGTTCAACCGATTTTAGCAACGATTTGTCAATGGCAGCAGAAACCAATGAAAGCCATCTACTGATTATTGAAGATGATCAAGGTCGCAAGGAATTTCCTTTAGAGCAGTCCGTCTATTCTATCGGTAGAGATCGTGAGTGCAACATCCGTTTGATGTCGCAGTTTGTCTCCCGCCGTCATGCTACATTAGTAAGATTGCCAAGAGAGCATAATAGTCCTAACTATTATTACCGGATTGTAGATGGCGATGCTAAAGGAAAACCTAGTTCTAACGGTTTGATGATTAACGGGCGCAAGATGCCTAATCATGATCTCAAAAATGAAGACGAAATCGTTTTTGGCCCCCAAGTACGTGCTATTTATTACTTGCTTAAAAATACTCAGCGTTCGGGGCAAACTGATTCTAGTGAATATGACATTACATTAATAAACCCAGGTATGACCGAGGATATAGAGGACTGACGACAACATACCTGAATTGTTTTATGGTGAGTTCAGGCGATCGCAGCGGCTAGTTTTAGACATTAGCTGCCGCGATCGCCTTTACTGTAAGCATTGATAATTATTGTAATTAGCCTGCCAGACTTTCAATTAAATGCCAATGGCGGCTATTTTCAATCGCTTGTTTGACGAATTCAAACATTTGTCGGCAGTGATTATCCAGTTGGAGTGGTAGTTCCTCGTTTTTAATCACAATACTCATCCGGGTTTCGGTTTCAGTAGCGGTTGATTTATCAACTAGTACTTCCACTTTGACTAACTTGGAAAAGGAAACGCTACCAGGAATCTCACGAGCCATAATATAATCGCCCGTGTAGTATTGAATATCAAACTCACAGTCCTGTAAAAGTTCTACAAGTAACGGCTGGAGATGGTTAACCGGAACAGAAACAATAAATGAACAAGTATAGCGAGCCATAAAAGCCCCACACCATGCAACACTCCGTCCATCGTATAATAGTTCGTGAAAAAGAAGATAGATATAATTAACTACTTCATTTTGTCAGCTTTTACTTTGACTAGCTAAACTACTTTAATGTCAGATAGTTGAGCCTTGTAACTCAGTTAAGTCTTCCAGTCTATGATAGTAGATGGTAGCGAATTTCTGGTTTTAACAGCACCTAGATTAATACTGTCTGAAACTGAAAATTGCAGCTAATTATCAGTCTGCCAATCTTATTGTTAACTAGCTCGGTAATAATCGCTTGGCTAGTTGCATCGAAGTAATAATTAACTTTAAAGTTACGCTTTTACCAAAGTCTGTCTATCCGCTGAGACTTTTTCCGTTATTGTAGTAAACTACAGCGCAGTCTAGAATTCCGCCGATTACAAAATTTAGCATCGGAGATTTAATCACTAACAAATAACGCGAAATAGCTAGTACAATAATGGTTTGGGCAAAGGTGCATTATGAAAGTAGCAATTACTGGAGCGACAGGATTTGTTGGTAGTCATTTAGTACAACGACTCCACGGGGAAGGTCATCAAATACTCGTGTTAACTCGGAACACTGCCTTTGCCCACAAAGTTTTTCCATCTGATGCATTTCCTAATTTAGAAATTGTTGCCTATACATCAACTGCATCTGGTACTTGGCAAAGTGCAATCGCTGGTTGTGATGGTGTAGTGAATCTAGCAGGAGAACCCATCGGAGAAGGACGCTGGACACCAGAACGTAAACAGGCAATCCTCAATAGCCGCAAACTAGGTACACAAAAAATAGTAGAAGCAATAGTCAATGCCAATCCCAAGCCTAGAGTGTTAGTCAACGCTTCGGCTATTGGCTACTATGGCACTAGTGAAAGCGCAACCTTTGAGGAAACTAGTATTTCTGGTAACGATTTTCTTGCTCAAGTCTGCCAAGCTTGGGAAGCAGAAGCGCAAAAAGTTAAAGAATCTGGTGTGCGACTAGTAGTTCTACGTTTTGGTATTGTCCTAGGCAATGGTGGTGCTTTGGGTAAGATGATTACGCCTTTCAAACTGTTTGCCGGTGGCCCTATTGGCAGTGGCCAGCAATGGTTTTCATGGATTCATATAGACGATATAGTTAGCTTAATTCTGCAAGCTTTAACTAAACCAGAAATGGAAGGCGTATATAATGCTACCGCTCCTAACCCTGTTCGGATGAAAGATTTAAGCCAAACTTTGGGGCAAGTGATTAATCGTCCTTCTTGGTTGCCCGTCCCAAGCTTTGCTATTGAGGCACTTTTAGGAGATGGAGCAATAGTAGTTTTAGAAGGCCAGAAAGTCCTACCAAAACGCACTTTAAACAGTGGATTTAAATACCAGTATCCAAATTTGCAACCTGCACTGGTAGAAATTTTTAAATAGAGTCAAGAGTAGAGACGCGATTAATCGCGTCTGTACAAGAGTCAACAGTCTAAGAGTTTTTCACTGTGGACTATTGACTAGAGAGAAATTTTCTTGAAACCCAACTGATAATACCGCTGAGAATAGCACCACCCATCAGGATACCAATAGCTGGGTTAAATACAGGTTGCCAGAGTTTATGCCATAAATCCAGACCTAGATTGATTCCGGCTGCATTACCAATTGCTGCGATCGCTAACCAGCCAAAACCAAACAAAACTAGAAAAACATCTGCAACTAAAACCAAGTTTAGCCAGTTTAACAATTTATCTTTCATTTTTAACTTGCATAAAAAATTACAGTGGGCAATAAAAAATAGGGAAATAGAGCATAATTCTAGTTCCCTATTCCTAATTCTTAATTATTCTTCAAATAGCCACTTTTTGACTTTTGCCAAACTCTGCCAATCTGGTTTTCTACTTAAACCATCTTCAATACTGTTTTTGATTTCATCCTGCCATTCTGGGTTGACAAAAATTAACTGTTGTGCAAAATCAATATGTTCCCGCAACCCTTTTTGTCCTGTTTCCAGCATTGCCAAAGCGAGATTAACTCTGGCTTGTGGGTCTTGTGGATTTAACTTTACTGCTTTTTGTGCAGCTTTGTGAGCCAAGCTCGGTTTGTTATCGAGTAGATATAACCACGCCAAACAAATCCAAGCCGAACTAGTTTTAGGAGCGCGATCGCACACTTCTTTAAACACAGGAATTAAAGAATCTGCTGCTTCTCCAGCTTTATAACGTTCCAAACCTGTATCAAACAAGGATTCAACTGTTTGAGTCATAGTAAATTAGTCATTAGTTATTAGTCCTTGGTCATCAGTCAAATACAAACAACAAGTGACAAATGACAAAGTGCAAAGTCTGAGCTAAGGCTTCCTTAGCTCAGAACTTTGTGAGACCAGCCACACGTGCGGTGAAGCAGCCCGATCTTGGGGTCTCCCCAAGTAGAGGGACTGCTGAACCCGTAAGGGCTCTGCCGCCCTTGTGGACTGGCGAACCCCGAAGGAGTAAGAGAGGACAAATGACAATATTACACACCAAACGACTTCCCGCAACCGCAAGTTTGGTTGGCATTGGGGTTAGTAAATTGAAAGCCGCCTCCAATCATGGCATCGCTATAATCAAGCATTAAGCCATAGAGATATAATAAACTTTTGCGATCGCAAATAATTTTGAAACCCTCATAGTCAAAAACTTCATCCTGAGGGGTGATCCTGCTGGCGTCTTCAAAGTCCATCATGTAAGACATCCCAGAGCAGCCACCTTGACGCACTCCTACGCGTAAGCAGAGGTCTTTACCTTGCCTATCTTGGAGTGATTTTACCTGGCGCAATGCTGCTTCGCTCAACTGAATTCCGCGTTGTTGAGGCTGAGTTGTTTGTATCATCCGCTTTTTCAACTCCTTAAGTGGTCTAATGAATAACCTTTGTAGGCTTTTTATTGCCTCTGGGTTGCTTTTGGTGTTTTTGTATTCATTCTAGCGGTATTGACAACGCTAGATACCAAATTGTAAACACTCCGTCAAAAGCAGCCAAAGATTTTTATTCTAGAATTGAGAGATTCGGTATTTTCGGAGTTCACAGCCTCGCAGCAACCTGAGCAGCAACCACCCTTCAGGAGCAGCCAGGAAAATTTCATCCGAGGTTAGCCATTCCCCCAAATACGAACATATTGCTTCTTTTGATTAACTTACTCTATGACAAGTTTTAATCGCTCTACCAGTCGTCGGTTGAAGAAACTAACTCAAATTCCTTCTGTGTGGGAGGGCGATCGCCGTCCGTTATCATCATCACCAACCCAACCGAGAGACTCGGAGGCAAATGGCGAATGCATTCTTTGGGTGGATGGCTCGCAAGGTATTGTCCGAGGAATGGACGTGATAGCGCCAGACATTGGCCCAGAAGCAATTGTTCGCACTTTAATGCGAGCAATGGAGCATCCCCACAGTCCAGCCAAACCCGCTAGACCCCAAAGAATTGTGGTGCGAGACCGCGAGATCCAATTCTACCTGCGCGGGGTATTGCAAGATTTGGATATCGCCATTGACTACGCACCGGAATTACCTTTGATTGATGAACTGTTTCGTGGATTTTCGGATATCCTCGATAGCCAAATCCCCGATTTGCCTCCACAGTATGCACAGATTTTGCGAGATAAAGCTTTTGCAATTTGGCAAGCAGCTCCTTGGGAATTCTTAGAGGAACAGCAAATCTTGTCAATTGAGATCAATAAGTGGGATGTTGGTACACTCTACGCCTCAGTGATGGGAATGCTGGGGATGGAATATGGCATTTTGTTTTATCGCTCCGAAGATTCGCTGAAGCGTTTTCGCGCAGCAGTTTTAAGAGATGACGAATCAACCCAGCGTTTAGAAGAAGCTTTTCTCAAGCAAGATTGCTTGTTTCTGACTTTTGAGCAGGCCGACGATACTAACGAAGATGAAGATGAAATTGATGATTTAGCAGATTTGCCATTATCAGAAATTGACCCTACCTTCGGCAATATCCATCCCTTAGAAGGACTGCGGTCTGTTTTGTATGACGAAGAAGCACTTGTAGTTTTAGTTGCTTTAGAAAGCCTAAGCCGCTTTATTCGCGATCATCGTCGTCAGCTTCATGGAGCTACCTTTCCCACGCTTAGCCGTCGCTATCGCATTTCTATCCCGCAGTCAGAAGAATCAACTAAATCAGTCCCTATCACTGTCTCTACCATGCCGCAAATGGCAGCAGAACTAGAGGAAATGGCTGGCTTTGGTGTCGAAGCTCAGGAAATTGATGATTCTGACTCGCCAACGTTCCGCTCATTACGAGATGACTTGATACCAGAAGATTCATTCCTTAGTTTGGGTGTGGTGTCATGGGAGATGTTGGAGTATTTATATAAGGGAGTTAATTGCCATAAAGTTGGTGAAATTAAACAAGTCGGTGACGGCTTACCCGTGATTTTAATTCAAACTTCCCGACCTAAGGCTAAGACTGTAATTGAAAATCTGGAGGCAGCTGGGGGACTGAAAGCAATTTGCTTTAATCCTGGTGCTGATCCCTTTGATAACAATCGTTACGATCTAGGTTTATTACAAACTCAAAATGATGAATTGTTTTTGTTCGGTGAATTTTTAGATGACGATCCAACTCATGTAGAAGCTCGGAAAAAGTGGAATCAGCGGTGTAAAAATACTAGGGGCTATTGTGGCTTAATCATTGCTAAGGGACTGACGGGAGCTTCTCGCGGTAATCCCCAGTTGAAAGATATGATGGCCTTGTTTGAAGCGCGATCGCTTTCACCCAAAGATTTAGGTGTCGGCACTCTCCAACTTATGCCCCAACTTCAATTTGAATAATTGTCCACATCATAACCACGAGATGAACTGATAATTTAGACAAATCGCAGTTTGTAATTTTTAATGGTGCCTGAAGAAATATTCCTAGATAATCTTCAGGCATTTTAGTAAGTATTCATCTAAAAATTAAAATAAATTTATACCGCAAATTCGCGGAGCCAGAGTCATCATATCAGATTGCAACTAGCTGGGTATTTTGAGCAATATCCGATTTTATACTGCTTATTCCATACCTTAGTTGACTTTATCTTAATTTCATAAAGTACCTATGTTCCCATATTTTTCCACCAATTTCTACACCGTCTTTAAAGTATAAATAGATACTTTCTTGTTGAAAACATTTTTCCAAAGCTCAGTTTGTTTAACTTTAGCTGATGCAGTTATATATCTGAATCTTTTATTTGATAAATTTTTGATATCAGCATCTTGTTATATATCAATATTGTTAAGCAGAAGTTGAGGCAAATATCTCTTTCTTTGTAATGACTTTATAAAGGAAGATAATCAACAAATTCTAGCCTTTTAATGAAGATTATTTAAAGCACTTAAATAATAGCTATAATGAACACACTCCCGACAACATTGAGGCGTGTAGTACTTTTTATAGGTAGCTTTTCCAATAAATATAAATCGCATACCAAAAGTTGATCGGCAGTAATTTCAAGCCAATTTTAGGTATAAGAAATTAGAGCAATGTCGAATTTGTAGCACAGTAATGAGCTAGAAAGTATCTACAAAGTTCTAAATCAACGAATACGATGATAAGTCTGAGTAGAGTAAGTTTCCAACCAGAAACTTGCAAAATAAACAAACGATTCGTTGGGCTTAAAAGAAATTGTATCGTTAGAGGGAGGAGAAAGAATAGTCTAAAAATTAAAAGTATCTTTACAGGGAATTAAAGCACAAGTCTTGAATAAAATATTATTTGTGCAAATGCAGAGGTAATGAGAAAATAGTACACCAACCCTAACGTTTAGTTAATGTCGTTAGCTAGACACCTACGTTAATCACTTTCCCTCTAGAGCGATCGCTTTGGCTACTTTCAAATGATTGATGACTATCTACGTATACTATTGCAATCTGGGAGTCAACAGTTAAACATGAGAATGATTCTAAAGCTATATTTTCAGATTTTTTAGCAGATGTTCTCTTTAGGGTTTTTTTGGCAAACTTGAGTGAAAGAGAAAGTCAAATGCTTTTGATGAAGAATAATTTTAGAAATATTGGTTGAGTTAATAGTATGTATCTCAAATTAATTTATAAAATTTAATTGTTAGGCTTTACTCATCTTATTACTAGGGTTATTATCTTCAAGAGCAAGTATGTGCTCTTTCTCTTGTGACAAAAATAACAAATAAACTGTAGTTTTTAGATTACGAAATGATCAATACTCTGACAAACGGAACAACTCTAATATTAATACTATTACTTGTTTCCTGAGACAAACTCTGATAATCTAATCGTTTTCCTCTTTAGTTAGACCTCTTCTGATGACCTTAACATACATCAAATAGCATGATAATGACAAATAAAAAATGGGCCGTAAAACGTATAACTGTCAATCTGGCAACACAGGAAGCGGAAAAACTAGAAAAATATTGCCAGCAAACAGGTAGACCTGCAACCGATGTTATTCGTGAATTGATTAGAAGTTTGCCTGTCTCCGACGACAGCAAAGATGGAAGTAAGTAGAAAGGTGTTTTCAGGGTGTACCAAATCACTGCTTTCCTACAAAAAAAATAGCCATAACATCTGTTTTGAGTCCGTTTTTATAGACAAGAGTTTGTCTGAGTGATACAGACGCGATGTTTCTCGCGTCTGGTCAATTGTTAGAACGACAAGGAGTCGTTAAAGGGTTTAGTATCGAAATTACTATGCCTTGATCCGCTAGTAGAGTTAATACGAATAGCAAATTCCGACACCAACCCAGTTACAATCTGTAAAGAAGCTGAAAAGGAACAACGGAATGCGCGTTGCAATCATAGGTGCAGGGCTAGCGGGACTAGCGACCGCAGTAGATTTAGCTGATGCTGGCTGTGAAGTACAGATTTTCGAGTCTCGTCCGTTTGTTGGTGGTAAAGCCGGCAGTTGGATTGATGGAGATGGCAACCATGTTGAAATGGGGTTGCACGTATTTTTTGGCAACTACAAGCAGCTTTTAGAATTGATGAAGAAAGTGGGGGCCCTAGAAAACCTGCGTCCGAAGCAGCATACCCATACTTTCATAAATAAAGAGGGAAGAATTGGTACTTTAGATTTTCGCTTCGTCATGGGTGCGCCTTTTAATGGTTTAAAAGCATTTTTCACCACTTCCCAACTTTCTTTACTAGATAAATTGCAAAATGCACTGGCATTAGGAACTAGCCCCATAGTACGCGGCTTAGTAAACTTTGACGGTGCAATGAAAAACATCCGTGATTTAGATAAAGTAAGCTTTGCCGACTGGTTCCGCAGTCATGGGGGTAATAATCGTAGCATCAAGCGGATGTGGAACCCGATCGCCTACGCGCTTGGCTTTATTGACTGCGAAAATATTTCTGCCCGTTGCATGCTAACCATCTTTCAGCTATTTGCAGTAAAAACCGAAGCGTCGAAGTTGCGAATGCTGGAAGGCTCTCCCTATGAGTACTTACATAAGCCCATCCTGGAATATCTGGAAGCTAGAGCGACCAAAGTTTACACACGCCGACAAGTGCGGGAAATCCAGTTTACTACAACAGCGCAACAAACCCATGTGACAGGCATAGTAGTTGCCGAAGGTGACACAGTAGAAACTATAACCGCAGATGCCTATGTCTGTGCTTGTGATCTGCCAGGGATTCAGCGCGTTTTACCCCAAGAGTGGCGTCAGTGGTCAGAATTTGACAATATTTACAAACTAGATGCTGTGCCTGTAGCAACCGTACAGTTAAGATTCGATGGTTGGGTGACAGAACTGTACGATGGAGAGCAGCGTAAACAGCTAAATCAGGCGGCGGGGATAGATAATTTGTTGTATACAGCCGATGCTGACTTTTCTTGTTTTGCCGACTTAGCTTTGACTAGTCCTGCTGATTATTATCGCCAAGGACAGGGGTCATTATTGCAACTAGTGCTGACACCGGGAGATCCTTTTATTAAACAAAATAATGAGGCGATCGCCCAGCATGTTCTCAAGCAAGTGCATGAACTTTTCCCTTCGTCACGAGAGCTAAATATGACTTGGTACAGTGTGGTAAAACTCGCTCAGTCTCTCTATAGAGAAGCGCCAGGTATGGATGTATACCGTCCTAATCAAAAGACACCAGTGAACAACTTCTTCTTAGCAGGGAGTTATACGCAACAAGATTACATAGACAGCATGGAAGGAGCGACGATTTCTGGAAGGCGTGCAGCAAAAGCAATTTTAGAAAGTGTGAAGAGTTGAGGTAAACACGCAGTGGCTTGCCGCAGCGAAAAGTTCTGTAGGCGGGTTTCCCGCCGTAGGAAACTTTTCAAGACAGGCTACCGCAAAGGACGCTTCTTGAAGAGTAGGCGCGAAGGAACAACAAAGAATGTCAGATTGGTTAGAGCATAGTGTACAGGTGGAAGTAGAAGCTCCTATAGACCTAGTATGGAGCTTGTGGTCTGATTTGGAGCAAATGCCCCGTTGGATGAAGTGGATTGATTCAGTGAAAATACCGCCAGATAATCCAGATATATCTCTTTGGAAACTGAAGACCGGTAGTCTAGAATTTAACTGGAAATCTCGTATTCTTAAAGTTATCCCCAATCAAATTATTCAATGGGAATCTGTTGATGGCTTGCCGAATCAGGGAGCAATTCGCTTCTATGATCGCCACAATAGTAGTATTGTCAAAATGACCGTTTCCTATGCCATCCCCGGTGTTATTGGCAAAATTATGGATAACTTATTTTTAGGACGGGTGGTTGAATCCACAATTCAAGCTGATTTGGAAAGGTTTAAAGAATACGCCTTAAAGGCTAAATCAAACTAACTACGGTAGAGGTGTCTAAGTCCTTACAAAACCGCTCAAAAACTGTAGTGGGGTTTCATCATATACAGCACTAAAAAATACTTATTACTTTAACCAGACTTACGCAAAATTATGAAAAAACGTAGAAGCGGAGCGGCTTCCCGCAGCAAAAATTCGAGCCAGTGCGAACAATCGCGCTGGCGTCGGAAGCCGCCGCACCCTGCGGGATTTTGCTACCGATTTCTGTGTGTTTAATTACTTCTTCTGTGTACTTCACTCAAGTGAGAACCGCTATATAAATTTATAAATTACCAAGTTGGATCGCTAAACAAATTAATCGTCAATTCTTTGCGTGGTGGAACTGCTGTGATACAGGCACGAATGATATCCCCATCCTCTAATTCCACGGTGCAAGCGTGACACGACCCCATGAGACAGCCAGTAGGAATAGACACCCCAGCCCGATCTGCTACATCCAAAAGGGCTTCTCCCACTTCGGCATCTACTGTGACATCATCTGGTAAAAAACGGACGCGAACAATCATCAAATACTAGCCTAGCTTAGCTGTTATGCATTTAACTTGTGTATTGACTCTTAAGGTTGTCCCTTGTCATTAGTCATTTGGATTTAGGAGGGTTTCCCTCTCTTACGAGACGCTAATGCGAACCGCAGTAAACTTTTAAAGAGAGGACTAATGACTAATGACGGTCTTAACGAAAAAATGTACAATTTTGACGGACTCTAGCTTAAGACAAAAACGGAGTTAAGTCTAAATGACTTTCAACTTCAGTAGCTAAAGAATCCAAAATATGCTCTCGCTGTTCTCGGTAGTTAGAAACACCCGTAGGCAAAGATTTCAAACCCCGCTGTTGACGGAGACGATTTAACCAAGCACGTCGCCAAGGGCCATTGTCAAAAAGCCCGTGGAGATAAGTACCCCAAACTGATTGACAACTATCCACTAACCCTAAATTAACATCGTCAAATAAAGGTTGGAAGGCTTGGCTATCTGCTTGTTGTTCTATGCGCGATCGCCCTTGGTGGATTTCAAACCCGGTTACTGGCAAGCCCTGTTGAGGATAATTCGAGCTAACCTGGCGCTGGCGGGCTATTTTTTGTCCGGTAATTACGGTTCTGATTGGTAATAAATTTAACGCTTGAAATCTCCCAGCTTGTCCTTCTATCCCCTCTGGATCAGCGATGATTTGACCCAGCATTTGGAAGCCTCCACAAATACCTAAAACTGTGCCACCAGAAGCAGCATAGTGTTGGATCGCTTCTGCCATACCACTTCTTTGCAGCAATAGCAAATCAGCAATTGTGGTCTTTGTTCCAGGAATGATCACAGCATCAGGGTGTCCCAAATCTTGCTTGGGACTAAGGTATTTCACTGAAACTGTAGGCTCTGATTCTAGTGGGTCAAAGTCGGTAAAGTTGGCAATTCTCGGTAAGCGGATGACAGCGATGTTGAGGTCAGTTTGGACTTGATTCGATTGACGTTCTAGTAAGTCGAGAGAATCCTCCGCTGGAAATACTTGTTCTAGGTATGGTATGACACCAACAACGGGGACACCTGTGCGTTCTTCTAACCATTTTATCCCCGGTTCTAAGAGCGATCGCTGTCCTCGAAACTTGTTAATTACCACACCCTGAATTAGAGCGCGTTCTTCTGGTTCCAGTAATTCTAAGGTTCCTACTACGTGAGCAAAAGCACCACCTCGATCAATATCAACCACTAGTATGGTTGGCGCATTTAAATGTTTTGCCACCCGCATGTTAGTTAAGTCACGGTGCTTGAGGTTAATCTCTGCTGGACTACCTGCACCTTCACAAACTAGTAAATCAAATTCTGTTCCTAAATGCTGTAGCGATTCTTCAATTGTGCGCCAACCTATTTCAAAATATTGCTCGTAGTAATCGGCTGCACTGACTTTGCCTACAGGCCTGCCTTTGATTATGACTTGGGAGGTCATATCTCCTTGAGGTTTGAGTAAAATTGGATTCATTTCTACCCAAGGGATGACTCCAGCCGCCCAAGCTTGCACCGCTTGGGCGTAGCCAATTTCTCCACCACTGGCAGTAACATAAGCATTTAAAGCCATATTTTGACCTTTAAAGGGAGCCACTCGCCAGCCACGCCGCGACAGAATGCGACAAATAGCTGTAGTTAAGAGTGATTTCCCTGCATGGGATGTTGTCCCCACCACCATAATTGATTTCATAGGTCAGTCAGTATCAGTTTTTCAAACTAAGCGTTGAAATAAAAGGGGTGAACGGTAATATGCAATCCGCTCGCCAAATTTAAAAAGTTAGGGAAGGTTCCAGAGGTAAAATTTGAAGCATTCAGCCTTTTGTTACCTCATTTCTCTTCTGTAACCCGCCACACCTCATGAATCATGGTTAACAGTAAAGATTTCATGAAGGGGGTTGACGTTTCCGTATATATTGTTCCCTTTTACTCCCTTATCCTAACCTTCACTTGATCAATTCTAAAAGGGTAGTCTAAACCAACGAATTACAGCATTGTATAAGCGATCGCTCCAAGAAGGAGTACGCCAATTTTTTCCTTGATATTGTTCTACTAACTGGCGACCTAGGGGAGTGAGGCGAAAACTATCTGTAATTCCCTGTCCATCGACTTCTCGACGCAGTACCCCCACTTGGATCAACCACCCCAAAGCGTGATCACAGGCTAATTCTGATAAGGGGCGTTTAGTGTAACTCTGCTTGATACCATTTTCTAGGGCGATCGCACTCAAGGACACACTCTGATGTCCCATCACTTCAAATAAATGTAAATTGAATGGTGAACATACTAGCGATCGCTCGGCTCTTTCTACTGTGCTACGAGGATAGACGAAAATTTTGGAGTTTTGGGAATCAACAGCAGGCATTGGGGACTGGGGATTGGGGACTGGGGACTAGGGATTGGGGATTGGGAAAGAGTTTACCTAATTTTTAATTTCCAATCGTTAATTGAGTATTGATTTAAGAATATGTTTATTGTTGTTTTAGCTACCTTGTTTCAGAAAACTTGTTTTTCTGAAAATAGTTACGCTATTTTATAGCAATTATATTTAATCATGTAAATTATTATAAAATTTCAAGTGCATCAACAATCTTAAACAGGAAAGGTTTATTATGCCTCTAGCAGTTGGTACGGATGCACCTGCATTTACCGCTAAAGACACTAACGGCAACACTGTCTCATTATCTGATTTTGCGGGCAAGACGGTCGTTTTGTATTTTTATCCCAAAGATGACACGCCAGGTTGCACCAAACAAGCCTGTAGTTTTCGGGACGCCCAGTCTGAATATCAAGGTAAAGATGTTTTAGTCCTGGGAGTTAGTGCAGATGATGAAGCCGCTCATCAGGCATTTACAACAAAATATAATCTGAACTTTCCCCTACTGGCAGACACCGATAAAGCTCTCATCAAAGCTTTTGATGTAGATGGTGGCGGTTATGCCAAGCGCGTCACCTACGTAATCGATCCCAACGGCAAAATTATCCATGTTGATGCCAGTGTCAACACAAGCACCCATGCTAAAGATGTTTTAACTACACTTGGGCTGTAGTTTTTACCTGATAATTAGCTTTTTTGTCAGCCTAATTTAAACCCCAACTCCTCTTAGAGGGGTTAGGGTTTTTAGTTTAAATTTAATTGCCTGAAGGTTGTGTAATCGCTGGTGGTGTCGATGACGGTAATGTAATTGTTGGTAAATTTGGGGTAGGCTGCTGCTGTTGTTGACCTTGAATTCGTTGTTGTTGCCTTTTTTTAAACTCTAGTGCTGCTGAGTCTAGTTCTTGGTTCTGTTGTTCAGAATTCCAGTTAATGGTTCCAAAATTTGCCCGATGAATCAGGTCAAACATATTGAAATCACTTGAGTTGCGGGAAAAAGGGTCAGTATTTTGATCGGAATTACCGCCGCCGGGAAAGGAATCCACCTGATTGACTTGAGCCAAGCCAGGTTGAGTTGTGAGCAAGGAGACAAAACCAATTCCTGCCACAGTTGCTACAAACATCCTGGTTACTAGTAAAAATGGTTTTTTCATGGAGTTTTGACCTTAAAAACGCTTTAACGCAATCATGCTTCCATCTTAAGCAAGAGTTCGCCGCAGCTGGGGTTGAATGCTCAGCAAGGCGACAAGTGCAAAGCCAAGCAAAACCAGCAACGCTCCACCAAAGGTAACATTACCCCAAGGAGCCTGCATTACAACACTACCTAATCCCCAATTGCTGTGAAGATAGAGATAGCGAATTGGTTCAATAGCGTAGCTAAGCGGATTAAGAGTAGCTACAATTTGTAACCACTTAGGCATAAAGGATAAAGGAGCCAAAGCAGTACTAGCAAATAGCAGTGGTAAAGTAGAGACAAAAATTACTGCGATTAGTTCAATGTGACCAGGTAAGGCAAAAGCTAAGCCTAGAGAAATGGCTGTTACGCCTAAAGCGAGGAGAAAAACAATTAGGGCGATCGCACCTAAACCGATTGCATCTGGTAGCCCAGCCCCTAAAAACGCAGCTGCTGCTACAATCACGGCTGCTTGCAACAAACTTTGGCTAATAATAAAGATTGCCGAAGCAAACACAATTGAAAACCGTGATGCGAGAGGAGCCACCAGCAAACGATTTAAAAAGCCAAACTCTCGGTCAAACATTACGGGCAATCCAGCATTCAACGCTCCAGCAAATGCCGTAAAAACAATTATGCCAGCAGCTAAAAACTGACCGTAATTTGTTGTGTTTCCAAAAATACCCTTGGGAGCATTTTGGAACAAAGCACCAAATAGCACTAACCACATTACTGGCTGAATAATTCCAGCAACCAAAGATGAGGGACGGCGTTGCAACTGAATAAACAAGCGACGAGTTAAAGCCAATGTCTCTTGGACTAATTCACCAAAAAAATTGTGAGGGGCATTAGCATCCGCTTGAGATGATGCTATTGGCTGCCAATTGATATCAGATTTAGGAGTAACACTCATAACAGGGTACTGGGGATTGGGGATTGGGGGGCGGGGATTGGGGAATGGGAATTGGACATTGTATTAGGGATCGGATTGAGTATTGGGTTGGGGATTAAAAGAATTCTTTTCCAGTCCCTAGTCCCTAGTCGTTAGTCCCCAGTCCCCAGCCTCTATCTCATATTCTGCTTTTTCTCAGCTTTAGGATCGCGAGTAGCAACTGCTGCTAGTTCTGCATCCATGAGCGTGCGTCCCGTAGCGGCGAGGTAAACATCATCGAGACTGGGGCGAGATTGAGCAATGCCGAAAATGGGCAAGCTAGCAGTATTTAATGCTTGCTGTATGCTAATGAGAACATCATTTTGGGGTGTGACTACCAAGTTAAGGGAATTACCTTGGGCGCTGTTGATGATCACTTCTTGCACAAACGGCAAAGGTTGCAGGAGGTTTTTGGCTTTTTCTGCTTCCTCAATGGGGGAAAACTCGCGGATTCGCAAAGTGATGCGATCGCCCCCGACTTTATCTTTCAATTGTGAGGGTGTACCAGCTGCAATTACAACGCCACGGTCAATAATTGCCACGCGATCGGCTAGAGCATCAATCTCTTCTAAATAATGGCTGGTAATCAGTACCGTCGTTCCAGAGGCGCGTAGCTTCCGCAAGAAGTCCCACACCACAAAACGGCTTTCTATGTCAAGCCCCACCGTTGGCTCATCCAACACCAAAACATCTGGTGCATGGAGCAATCCAGCAGCCAAGTCAAGACGTTTGCGTAAACCGCCAGAGTATGTTCCGGTTTTTTTATTAGCGTATTCTTGCAAACCAAGTAAATTCAATACCGTGTCAATACGCTGCTTGGCTACTGCGCTTGGGAGGTGATAAAGTGCTGCTTGCAATTGCAGTAGTTCTTTTCCAGTCAGCACTTTATCTAAAGCGACTTCCTGAGCCACGTAACCTAGTCGTTGTCTTGCCAGTTTGGGATTATCTAAAACAGAGATACCAGATACTTCGATTTTGCCAGCATCCGGTGTGGTGAGAGTACACAAAGCACGCAGAGTTGTGGTTTTGCCAGCACCGTTGGGGCCGAGTAAACCAAAGATTTCTCCTGGTTCTACCTGAAAGGAGACATCTTTGACGGCGACTACAGTACCGTAATGCTTTTGCAGATTTTGAATTAAAACGGCGGGAGCCATGACAGCTAATCCCTAACGATACAAATCTCAACAAAGTCTATCTATATTGTAGTTGAGTAGTGTTAGGTGAAGCGATCGCTTGGATACTGCTTCTTAAGCTTATGGCTTGGTGAACCAAAATCTGTCAATTGATTGCGGGGAGTGTCAAATAGCTCTAATTTGTCCAACTACTTCTATTTGGTTTTTTTTGTTAGCTCGTAATACAACTGATTCTCCAGATTCGGGGTAAATATCGCTGGCGATCGCTCTAATATTAACCTCATGAGTAATCATCACAATTACACCAGCAGTATTACGGTGATTCAAAATCAACTGACGCACTTGTGCCGTTTGCTTAAATTCTGTTGTGTGATTGAGGAAAAAAGAATTTAGCGGTGGGAAAGGCTCAACTGCACCTAAATTTATTAGCTTTGCTGTATCCAAGCAGCGACACCATTGGCTTGATAATACTCTCGAAACTTGAATATTCCGACTTTTAAATGCTTTTCCAGTTCGTATTGCCTGTTTTCTACCTTCATCTGAGAGATTTCGTTGCGTAGAGCAATCACTTAATCGAAAATCAGGCGGATCGCCAATTCCTGGTGCTAAAGCATGGCGCATGAGCACCACATAACCTCTTCCCTGCTGAAGAATAGACCAAATCGCTGCTTTAGTAGTAGAAATCTCAGTTGCAGACAGAGAAGCTGAACTTTCTTGGTTCGGGGACAGAGATTGTTTAGGTTGCTTTACAGGTTCTACTGCTTGCTTTTCTTCATCAGGATTGTATAAACGTTTGAATATTAAGGATAGTGCAACAGCGCTAAAACCAAGGATAATAGGGCGACGCGTCATGACATGGTGTGGTAATGATGACGATAAATATAGTGATTTATAGTGATTTTGTGAAAATATTTCTTTACTCCAACATTGCTTGTCCCAATCGCTTCAGGATTTGCAAAACTTCACCCAGTTCGTGTCGCCGAGGAAACAGTGAAAATGTTCGTGATACATCGTACTGTGGAGTTTCTGTCAGAGTTAATTTTAGAAACATAAACTCATCACCATTTGTTGCCATGCCGAATACTGGTTTATTGCTCTGGGGAGTAGTCAGCATATAATCTAATAACTGTGGTAATGCTGCGGGAACTGAAATACTTGTTCGCTTTGATTCAACAACCAAAATCCAGAGTCTTTCTTGTACAACTAGCGTATCGATAAAGCCACGAATCGTTTCATCTGGATCTTCAAGTTCCAAAGCTACACCATAAGGTGAGCGAATTCGGAAAGGCGGATCAAGAAAACCTGCAAGCTCCAATAACGGCGAAACCACTAACAGGTTTATCGTACCTTCTAACAGCAAACCGTCAACACGATGATAGTCATAACGCTGCTTGATTCGAGCAACACCCGCCTGTTCTTGCTGGCTGAGTTCGGGTAAATCATCAACCCATTCGCAAAAGAAGCGATCGCTATCTGCTTGGCGCAAATTACAGCGAGTCTGTAAATCACTCAAGCTTTTAATTGTATCAGTAACTCCAACGCTGGAAACCATTTGTTGTTACCTTATAATTTTTGTTTAGAAAGAGAACAAATTTTCTAACTGATGCTCACGTTACTCAGATGGCTTAATTCTATTGATGATTTCTTGAATTCTTTCTACGTTTTCTGCTAACTGTAACTTTTCCGCTACATCTAAAGCTTCGTGCAAATAATTTAAACCTTCCTTAGACCTCCCTTGTATCGCTAACAGTTGACCTAGTGATCCTAACGTTGCTGATTGCAATTCTAAATAATTAATATTTCTCTGAAAATCTAAAGTTTTGATGAAAAGATTAATTGCTTCTTCAATATGTCCCTTCTCAGCTTCAGAATTTGCTAGATTGTACTGTATAATCGCTTCATTGTGCTGCACCCTATATATAAATTTTTGAATTTTTTCTACTTTTTCTAACTCTTGTTGTTGATTAATAGATAGAGCAGTTTGCAAATGGTTAATTCCTATTTTATAGTTGCCTTGGGCGGCTATGACTTGACCTAAAAATACTAAAATTATTGATTGCCACTCTACATAACTATTGTCTCTAGCAATTGACAAACATCTTTCAGCAAGGGAGACAGCTTCTTCAATTTCTTGTTCTTTTAACTTATCTTGAGATAATTGATACAGCCTTGCAATTTCTTCATTCAGTACTTCATCAAGAAATGGCTGCATTAATTCCTTGCCTGGAAAATTTAATTCTTGAGACATTTTCAGAGCTTTTCTAAGCTTTTCTAATCCCGTCTCAAAATCTCTTTCTATCAAAAGCTGTCCCATCAAGAACAATATCGCTGCTTGTCCTTGAATATGACATATTTCTTCTGCAAGGTCTAAAGCTTGCACGCAAATGTCAAGCGCTTCTGCAATATAATCCTGGCTGGCTCTTTCTTGTGCTACTTCACCCAATATATTTACCTTCTTCCATTTGGCATTAATAATTAACTCTTGGACTCTCTCTGTATCCTGAGTACCAAAGGTCTGATATATACTTAGTGATTCTTTTAAATAAACTATAGCTTTGTCAATTTCTCCTTGATAAATCAGTAATTCACCAAGCAATTCCAATATTCCTGCCCTATTTTGCAAATTAAGAGTAAGCTTGCTTATTTCAAGAGCTTGCGGAAGAAAAGCTCTCGCCTTCTCAAAATTATTCTGCTTGCTGTAAACAAATCCAAGTTTTCTTAGTACTGATGATTGACCCTCAAGATTACTAGTATTTTTATTCAGTTCAAGAGCTTTCTCTAGCTTTGGTAATGCATCACTTAAATTATTATGGTCAATTAAAATTGATGCTATCCACTTTAAAGCATCTGCTTGACCTTCAATATTACCTATTGACTCATCAATTCTATATGATTCCTCAATTAATTCAATTGCTTTGCTAAAGTCTTGTTGCTTACTGTATAAAACTCCTAGCTCACGCGTTGTTGTAGCCTGACGTTTAATATTTTTATTAATTTTATGTATCTCAAGAGCTTTTTTGTAGAGTATTAGAGCTTGTTCTAGTTGTCCCATTTCAGAATAAAAAGTAGCAAAGTTGTGCAATATATCTGCCTTAACCCAAGTGTCATCATTTATATCTAATAGTCGATTAATCTCTTGATAAATTGCTTGTACTTCTTTAATTCTTCCCTCCTTAAATTTGGACATTGCTATATTATTAAGGAGAACTATCTTATCCCGAATATTAGTACTACTATTGGTAACATCAAAAACTTCAGAATAAATTTCATTCCAAGCATCTAGTTTTCCAAGCTCAACTTGAAGAAGTGCTATATTATTTTGTATAACAGCTATATGGTGACTATTACTGCCTTGTTTAGCTAGCTCATAAGCGTCTTGATAAATCCGCAGTGCCTCTTCCCTTTTTCCTTGATTGTGCGTAATACCAGCTAATAATCCTAATGACTTGGCTTTTCCTCCCTTGTTATCAAGTTTTTCATCAACTTCAATAGCTTGACGACATAATTCAAGGGCTTTTTCATTATTGCCTTGACTTGCGTACAAATCTGCAAAATCATGAAGTACAGCAGCCCTCTCTGCTTCACAGTATTCTGGTAATAAATCTAATGCAAGTTGGTAGTGCTGAAGGCACTCATCAACTTTACCAAGTTTCTCCTCTGCTTTGGCTAGACAATAAAAAAGTCTTGGTGAAGCTATACCATGCATAAGGGTTAATTGACATAGTTGAGCAACTGCTCTGTATTGCCCCTTTTTATTCCATCTCATTCCGAGCATAAAATTAGCTCTCAAAAGTATTTCTAACTCTTTACCTTCCGAAGCTAGTCGATATATTTCTAAAAGCCTTATCTCAGAAACTCTTACACTTACTGAATCGGTAAGCTCTCCCCTCATATCATCAGTAGTACCTTGAAGAATTTCCAATAACCAGAATTTTTCGAGATGTTGAGCAGATGTGCTGTAAAGAGCTTCTGCATCTTTTGGAAAATCTAGTAATGGTTCTAAGATGCGTGGAACTCGATAGAGAGTTTCACCTTGGAAATTGCTAACTTCTAACAAGCCAAGGGAAATAGTGCGAGGGATATAATCATCTAAATTGAAAACTTTTGGACAAACGGCAGTAATAGCAGATTTAGGCACTGGCAATTCATAAACTAAAGAGAATGCCAGCATTCGTCTAAGATTAACTGGTTGTTGCTTGAGCAATTCCTCTGCAAGAATGCTTTCGCGAAATTCATTAGCGGCTTTTTCTATTGCTTTTTCTGTTCGTTCTAGTATCTGAGCATGATTTACCTGCTCTGCTTGCAAAATTTTGTTCAGCCATTCTAACAAGTGAGGATTTCCATCTGCAATTTGCCTAGCTTTTATTTGTAACTCTGGATTAATTTCTGACTTAGAAGAAAAAGAAGATAGCCGATTACACTTCTTCTGTAAATCTGCTCCATGTAGGGCTGTCAATATTTCTCTATGTAAACGATGATTTAGTTCTGATAGTTGAAAATCATAACGACATGTAATGATCAGGCGGTGGGGAAACCGAGACTGAGAAATAGCCTTTAGTAAGGACAAGAGTACTTCTACTGCCTCTGGTTTTAATACCTGTACACCATCAGGTCTAATCTCTATATTTGCTTCAAAATCATCAAGCACAAAAATAAATCTCTGCTCTGCTTGGTTTAGCCCTTCGCGTAAAAATTTAGTTAGACATTGTGTTAATGCTAATTTTCCTTGTAGTATCTCTTTTCCAGTCTCTGAAGTGCATTGTTCAAAAAGCTGTTTTAGAAGCTTGTCTTGATCCAGTTCTCTGTAAATAAATATCTTGTCATAACTTGGTAGGCGTTCTAATAATCTAGCTGCTACTGTACTTTTCCCTACGCCACCCAAGCCATGTAAGATAACTCCTAACTTTGTCGATGATCTGAGGCCCTTTAAGCTATACTGCAATACCCTTCGTCTGCCAACAAATTCTTGTGGTGTTGCTACTCGAACTTGGCCATCTGGATCTAAAAACTGTTCATGAATAGGTTCATTAGGTATCCAAATTTGATCGCCTAAAGGCTCTACAAAAGCTTCTGGACATTTTCCTCGAACGTACAGCCTAAGTAAATGCCAGTCTGTAAAATTCTCATTCAGTAAATGCTGATATGTACTGGCAAGAGCTTCTGAGAGTTTATAGCCTGCGGCTAGTTTACTGTAAAGGTAAGTTGCAGTTGCTGTAGCTGAAACATCTAAAACAGGTCTGCCCCAACCTAATACTGCTCTACATCCCTGTTGAACCAGAGAAGCAGCTAGCGACGGTATTACTCCATCGCTTAGTGTTTCTCCTGTGCGACAACCGGACAAAAATACTAACTGTGGTAGACGAAATCGTAGAGCTGCTGCTATCTCTTCAACTTTAGCTGCATGACGCTCTCCAGTTTCCGTCTCCGTTACAAAGTATGGCTGGTTGTTTTGAATAGAAGCATGACCAGTAAGATGGAACACATCAAACGGTTCACGATAGCGACTCCAAAGCTTTCCCAACTCAGCAATACAGCCACTTTCTTCGACTCGCAGAACCAACGGTAGATCCTGAGTTGCTGACAAAATTTGCGCTTCTTCCCTTTCAAAGTCTAGTTGTGGCTCAACATTTTCAGGAGCAGTAGCCATGAACAAAATTCGTAAAGGTCGCTCTTGAGCCAAGCTTTCCTGCACGGGGGCATCTACCAATCGCACTGGCACTACTACTGGATTGGTATGTTCCACAAGAAACTGAGTACCATCATGCAGAATTTCCCAAGGTAAGTAACTAAGGCTTTGACTGCTATCAATCGCCAGAATCAGACCTTCCTCTGTACAGTTGGCGATCGCTCGGCTCAACCATCTTCCATGTCCGTCCAACCAAAAGAACAACTGCTGCCCCATTCCCTTTAAGTCAGGTAGCAGCATGTAGTAACTTCCCTTTGCTTGCTTAATTAAGTCTTTGATCGCAGATAAATTAAGTCTCTGTGTTTCATATTTAGCAGGCTGTTGCAGTGCATATTGTAGCTCAGCAAAGCCACTTTCAAGCAACTTCAGCTTTATATAAAGAGTTTGCACTTTATTTACTTTTCTAAAGCTTTGAGGACTTCATAAATTTCCTCTATTGTGGCATCTTCCATCACAACTCGACCACTAGACCCAATAATCACTACGTCAAATTGCTTGTCTAGGTGAGATTGCTTGTATTCCTGATACCACTTGCGAATTTGTTCAGCTATGGCGATACTACCTCCTACAATTCCAACAATCGTACCTATCACTGTTAAAGTCCCTTCTTTATTGGGAGAATGTTCTGATGTCAGTACCTAGCTTCCCTCTAGTCCTTTAATTGTGAAGAGTTCTTCGGCAGCAGTATTCGCATATTGACTTTCAATTGAAATTTTAATTTCTGTCATAGGTCTACTTAGTCTGTACAAATAGTGCTGACAACCTCATCCAACTTGTTTGACAACATAATCATCTGCTACTCATCATCACTAACTGAACTTTCCGCTTCCCAAGGATCATTAACTTTGGTAAATTCATCGGATGCGGGAGATTCAGAAACTATGATAATTTCAGTATTTTTTCGATGATTATTTCCCCATTCATCCAAAACATCTTTAATCAAAACTTCTTGCATCCAAATTTTAGCTACAACAGTCAGTGGTAACGCTAGAAATAATCCTAAAAAGCCAAAGAAAGTAACGAAAAATAGCTGGGAAATTAAGGTTACTGCTGGTAATAACGAAACTTGATGCGCCATGACAATGGGTGTGATGAAATTGCTCTCAACCTGTTGAATAATTAAGTAGAGAATCAAGACAGCAACGGCTTTCCAGGGATTATCTAACAGAGCGATCGCCATTGCTGGTACTACACTTAACGTCGGCCCCAAATTGGGAATTAAGTTTAAAAATCCTGCTAAAATCCCTAAAGCGAGTGCTGCTTTTACACCCAAAACTGATAAGCCAACTACGCTCATCAATGCCACTACACTCATGGCAATAAAAGCGCCTGTTATCCATCCCTCCAAAGAGACTTCGCATTTATCTAAAATTCCTTCCACCCGCCGCCGATAAAATGAGGGAAACAACCGTACAAATACTTTTCGGTAAGCTATGGGGTCAGCTAAAATCATCCCGGTTAAAACCAGCACTAGCAAAACCTTAAGCAGGACTTCCAAAGAGCCAGAGACAAAGGCAAAAGAGTTTCCTAGCGCCCGATTTATAATGGGCTGTGCTTGTTGAATGAGGCTGTTAATATCTGGGATGTAGGGAACCAACTGGTTAGGAATGCGAGTTCTGAGTGCATCCAGCCAATTATTGAAGCGCTCAAACCCTTGTGGAACTCGATACGTTAGTTCTTGGAACTGCTGTGCAAAAGGTGGCACAATTAGCCAGAAAAAACCCACAACGCCAGCAAAAAATATAGCTACCGATAGCAGGACAGCGAATCCACGCGTCATCCCTGAGCGTTGGAACCGTTTTGCTAGACGATTTAAGGTTGTGGCTAATACAACTGCGGCAAACATCAGTAAGAGCACTTCCCGAATTTGCCACAAGATGTATAAAGAAAGAACTATGGCGATTAAACCGATCCATTGACCAAGGTTCACAAACTAACTCCCAATAATTGGCGAGATGCAATTTCCAGACAATTCAGCTAGGTTAGCCGATTTTAACAACTTCAGTCTATATGGTTTGAGTCAATTTTGTTTATGTGCTTGGAATCGCCATACTAAAGCGATCGCCACAATCACAGGCGGCAATAAAACTATAATCAGTGCGTTACTCGCCGTTGCCGGAATTGCCAAACTCGGAGCTGCATACTTAATCAATAGTGATAATAAAGCTGAGAGTAGAAGCAGTTTCAGAATAAAATCCATTTTATTTTCTATAAAAGTACGGCAATACACATTTTTCTGTAGTGTATACACTAATTTGGGCTGCACTGTCTAGTTTCTACAATAGGTTTAACCAATACAAACCTTTCCAACCTACAACTGCCACAATCAATATTTAAGCAACTATTAAGTTTGTTACTTCACAATACTTAGAAAAATAAATATTACATTCCCTAGTTTCTAATAGTTTCCCACAAAACTTAGTTAGTAGTCCTTGGTCATTTGTAAGAACAAAGGACTAATTACACGGAACAAAGGACGACTTCAAATTTGGAGGGTACAACAAAATGCCTGTTGAAACTAATAATAAAACCCAGATCAAACCGCCCAAGATGCGGCAGTTTGGCGGTAGCTTTCTAATTTTACTGACTCTGCTATTACTACTTAACTTTATCGTTCCGAGTTTTTTTGCTCCTCCATCGCCACAAGTTCCCTATAGTACCTTTATTGCTCAGGTAGAAGCAGGTAAAGTAGATCGGGCAATTGTGGGTGGCGATCGCATTCAATACTCCATTAAAAGCCAAACCCCAGATGGTAAATCCAGCGAGCAAGTATTTGTTACTACACCTGTAGCCATTGATCTAGATTTACCCAAGATTCTCCGCAACCATAATGTTGAATTTGCTGCACCACCACCAAACCAAAATGGCTGGATTGCTACTTTAATTAGCTGGGTTGCTCCGCCGTTAATTTTCTTTGGGATTTGGGGTTTTTTAATGAATCGTCAAGGTGGCGGCCCCGCTGCACTAACAGTAGGTAAAAGCAAAGCCCGCATTTATTCAGAAGGCAGCACTGGTGTAAAATTTACTGATGTAGCTGGCGTAGATGAAGCCAAAGCCGAGCTAGAAGAGATTGTCGATTTTCTCAAAAATGCTAGTAAATACACCAATTTGGGCGCGAAAATACCTAAAGGTGCGTTGTTGGTAGGGCCTCCAGGGACAGGTAAGACACTGCTAGCAAAAGCGATCGCAGGTGAAGCTGGTGTTCCCTTTTTTAGCATCTCTGGCTCAGAATTTATCGAGCTATTTGTAGGTGTAGGTGCTGCAAGAGTCCGCGACTTATTTGAACAAGCCAAACAACAAGCTCCCTGTATCGTTTTTATCGACGAGCTAGACGCACTCGGTAAATCTCGCGGTGGTGCTGGTGGTTTTGTAGGTGGTAACGATGAGCGAGAACAAACCCTCAACCAGTTACTTACCGAAATGGATGGCTTTGATGCCAATACAGGTGTAATTATCATCGCCGCCACCAACCGTCCCGAAGTTCTCGACCCCGCCTTACGCCGTCCCGGTCGATTTGATCGCCAAGTTGTCGTTGATCGCCCTGATAAAATCGGTCGTGAAGCAATTTTGAAAGTTCATGCCAGAAATGTCAAATTGGCTGAGGATGTCAATTTAGGCACTATTGCGATTCGGACTCCTGGCTTTGCTGGGGCAGATTTAGCCAACCTGGTCAATGAAGCCGCACTGTTAGCAGCTCGGCAAAATCGCCAAGCCGTGACAATGGCAGATTTCAATGAAGCCATTGAGCGCTTGGTCGCTGGCTTAGAAAAACGCTCTCGTGTTCTGAATGAAACTGAGAAGAAGACCGTAGCTTATCACGAAGTTGGTCACGCGATTATCGGTGCATTGATGCCCGGTGCTGGTAAAGTCGAAAAAATCTCAGTTGTGCCCCGTGGAGTAGGAGCCTTGGGTTATACAATTCAAATGCCAGAAGAAGACCGCTTTTTAATGATAGAAGACGAAATTCGCGGACGCATTGCTATCCTTTTGGGTGGACGTTCTGCCGAAGAAATCGTTTTTGGCAAAGTGTCTACTGGTGCAAGTGATGATATCCAGAAAGCCACTGACTTGGCAGAACGCGCTATTACTCTCTATGGAATGAGCGATAAGCTTGGGCCTGTAGCGTTTGAGAAGAGTCAACAGCAGTTTATCGAAGGTTACACTAATCCGCGTCGTGCTATCAGTCCCAAGGTGGCTGAAGAAATTGACCGGGAAGTCAAGCAGACAGTGGATAATGCTCACCACATTGCTTTGAGTATTCTGCAATATAACCGCGATTTGTTAGAGCAGACCGCAGAAGAACTGTTGCAAAAAGAGATACTTGAAGGTTCTCAACTTAGAGAACATCTCAATCAAGCTAAAGCACCAGATGAAATGGCAGAATGGTTGCGGACTGGTAAGTTATCAGAAGACAAGCCACTATTGCAAACACTGCTGGTCTAATGATTTTAGATGGAATTGGAAAGCGTTGGTGGGCTTCTCTACGTTGGCGTAGTGTGTCGTAGACAGAGGCTACAACGCCTCCGCTTTTTCATATTCTTTCATCTGAATCTCAACTCAAGCTCAGCCAGCCAAAAAGCTGTTCAACCGTCAATTCCAACTCGATACCCTCAAGTATGGGTAATTTATCAGCACTTTCGTATAATTCCATTCGCTGTCCAGGCAACACCCCCAGCACAATTTCTTCTTCAGGGTTGATTAACCAGCCTAGTTCGGTTCCATTGCGCGAACAATGAAATAATTTACTCAACACTTTTTTTAACTTTTGGTCTGGGGAAAGAATTTCTATTACCCAGTCAGGATGAATTTCAAAGCGGTTAGCAATTCTAGCGGATGAAGTTTTAGGGATTCTATCCCAGCGAAACACGACTATATCAGGGACGATAGAAGCACCGCCAAAAGTGCAGCGCAGTTCTGGAAAAGCGTAAGCAATTTTTTGGCTTCTAGCTATGCCGTTAATTGTTTCGCAAAGATTAGCTTGGAGTAAGCTATGTTCACCTTGAGGCATGGGTTTTTGAATGATTTCCCCGTTGATAAAGTCTGATGCTGGCTTAGTTTCCGGCAGTTTGAGGAACTCGTCTAAAGTTAGTTGGGGTTGAATTGCGATCGCCATAAGCAAATAGCATAGAAAGGATGATTTAATTATCTGCGTTAGCGAACCCCCACGCAAAAGCCAAGCTACGCAGGAGTGTCACTTTCCAAGACAGTGTGACATTACGACAAACTCAGCCAGCCAAAAACCTGTTCAACTGTCAACTCCAACTCAATACCCTCAAGTACGGGTAATTTATCAGCACCTTCATATAGTTCCACTCGCTGGCCAGGAAATATTGTCAGGATACTTTCATCCTCTAAGTCTAACAACCAGCTGAGTTCAGTACCATTTCGTGAGCAATGCAACAATTTACCAAGTACTTTCGTTTGTCTTTGGTTTGGGGAAAGAATCTCAATTGCCCAGTCGGGATGAATGTCAAAGCGGTTAGTAATTCTGCCGGATGAAGTTTTAAGAATTCTATCCCAGCGAAACACTGCTAAATCAGGGACGATAGAAGCACCGCCAAAGGTACAACGCAGTTCTGTGAAAGCGTAAGCAATTTTTTGGCTTTCAGTTACATCATTAATGACATTACAAAGTTTAGTTTGTAGTCGGCTATGCTCACCTTGAGGCATGGGTTTTTGAATGATTTCCCCGTTGATAAAGTCTGATGCTGGCTTAGTTTCCGGCAGTTTGAGGAAGTCGTCTAAAGTTAGTTGGGGTTGAGTTGCGATCGCCATAAGCAAATAGCATAGAAAGGATGATTTAATTATCTGCGTTAGCAAACTCCCATGCAAAAGCCAAGCTACACCTAGCAGACAGATGCTAGAAATTATATTTTTGGGAAACCTACGAGGCGATTAACTTGGACGAATACATCATCAAAGGCTTGAGGGACTATAGTACCTGTGGTTAATGTCAGTTGAGTTGTGTATTGCCCATTTTTTAAGTCTCGAAATACTTGCAACTGTGGAGTTTTGAGATTGACAATCCAATATTCACCAATGCTTGCTTCAGCATAGATTTCTTTTTTCTCACCTAAATCTTTGCTCAAGGTGGATTTAGAAAATTCGATAATTCAGAAGATGTCTTCAAGGTAAGGGTGTAGCGCCATAAGTGAATGAGTTGAATAGAGGGGAATCTTTTAATTATGTGCGAACTTGTAAAGCGCCCGCTGGAGGGAGAATCTAGTTTAAATACTAATTGGCAATAAAATTATAATTCCACTTAAAATTAGCAGAATTAAAGTAATGATTAAACCTAGGCGTAGAGACATAGTATTTAAAACTACTAATAACCATACGAAAGCAGCTTCAACTATAGCTGCTCCCAAAACTTTCAAAATATGTCTAACTACTTGAAATAAATAAAAATCATAATTTGCCCCACTTATATTTATTAAATATAAATGTAAATCTAAACTTGACCTAAGCAAGATAATATTTAGCCCAACAATTACTATTATTATCAGTATAAAAGTAATGAGTTTAAATAATCGAATTTGAAGTCTCATATTTTTTGATAAACTCAATTCTCTATGTGCATCTGTGGTTTAATTGGCAAAAAATTGACTTTTGCAAGAGATGCCATGAGCATACTTCACAACTAAATATGAAAATCCTTGCCCAGTCAACACTATTTTCAAGATGGGTCTTTTGTTGTTCACGAGTATCAAAGACTCGTTAATCCAGTTCCAAGGTGGATGAACGAGTTTCAAAGACTCGTTAATGAAGTTCTGAACTTCAAAATTTTAACTCTTTTGCCAAATTTTAATGGTCTTATCCAAACTCCCGCTAACTAACATCTCGCCGGAAGCAGTGAAGGCTAATGCTGTGACTGTGTTGGCGTGTCCAGTAAAAGTACCCAACAGTTCACCTGTTTGAAGATGCCAGAGTTTGATAGTTTTATCAGCACTGCCGCTAGCTATAATTTTCTCATCAGGACTTAAAGCGATCGCATACACTCGATCTCTATGTCCCTTAAGGGTGGTAATTAATTCCCCTGTATTCAACTGCCAAATTTTGATAGTCTTATCCCAGCTACCGCTGACGAGCAATTTAGCATCTGCACTCATAGCTAGAGAGCTAACGATATGAGAATGACCCATAAGAGTGCATAGTGGTGGTGTATCCTTGAGAATTTTCTCTGTCCCTTGGAGTGAGGTGTGCCAGACTTTGATTTTACGATAGCTACCTGTAACCAGCGTTTCCCCATCTTGGCTTAAAACTAGGGAGTGAGCAGCGGTATCATCTAAAGAGAGAGCGATCGCTACTCGACGTTGCATCAAATCCCAAAACAGAATTTTCCTGTCATCTCCACCAGTTGCTAACATCCTGCCATCTGGAGTAAAGGCAACACATCGCACCACCCCGTTATGCTTGTGCAGAATATCTATTAAATCTAGTGCGCCTACATGCCAAATCTTAATTGTGGAGTCTGCACCGCAACTTACCAAAGTCTGTCCATCGGAACTAAAGGCCAAAGAATTCACTTCATCCACCAGCCCAGACATCACCCAAGGATATTCTGACAATGTATCTATTAATTCACCCTTGCTTAAATCCCATAGTTTCGTCTCTCCAAGACTGCCACTTGCCAATATGGGCATGTGACCATTCTTACACCCAGAGCTGAAAGCAAGACAATTAATTCCTCTGTTGTGACCTTTCAAAGTTTGCCAGCATTCCCAGTCACCTACTATACATTTAAGTGAATGCTCTGGTGGCAAAGTCTGAATTGTTTCAGCTATTATCCTCTCATTAATAACTGGTATTAGTTGTGTAGCTTTTTTAGTAGTAAGTGATTCTAAATACCAATTCAATCCACCTGTATACAACAAGTTACTCGGAGAGATGTAAAGTTTTGGTTCAGTAAATTCAACTTGATTCGCAGGTAAAAAACCAGCGATTACAGTTTGTTTTTCGTAGCCTAATTTACCTGCAAATGGATAAAACAAGCATAGGAAAATTAATACTTGGTGATTTTTTAAATCTTCTTCAGTAACCGACCATCTAATTTTGTTTTTCTTAATACCGTTAAAACTTTCTCCATCAGCAACGCAAACTTGAATACTCAGCTGAGGATTATCTTTAAGCGCGTAAGAAAATTTACTTTCGCCGCGCAAATTTCCCTCATCGTCTAAAATTATGTTTTGCAAGCTGTCTTGTGGCACTTTTTTTACCAACTTACCCAAGCGTTCAGTCATCACCTGTTCGACGACTTGCTCTCGCAAAAGATAATCTTCTGCTTGTTGCTGGAAGTATTGGGAAAAGGGTATCGTCCAGTCAGGAGGTTCAGGATACTCAGGCGGCGTAGGCGGCGGATTTTTCGCAAGAATTTCTGCTTGTTGGCGAGAAAATTCCAGGAGTTTTGCTAATGGCTCGCCCCAAAAGGACATAATTTCAGTGTGGCAACCTTTGACTTGACTTTCTAGCAAAGATAAGTCGTAAGTCTTGGGTTTTTTCACACGTTGAAGGAAGTCAGCTTGTTGAGATCTTAGTAAGCTAATCCAATCCATCTGCATTCCTACAGCACAATATTGCATACCTACGGTAAGCTACACCATCGCAATTACTCAAGTCCATAACCTTTAGTTAATTAAAAATCTAGTAATTTTAACAGTCTAATAAAACACAGCTATTAGCATACATTTACGGTAAAGATACACCTGAATAAGATTAAGACATTTCATTAACTAATGCAGCTGAGATATGGATAATTAGATGATGTTAGTCAATTTTATCGAACCTGGACAACGAGATACTGTTTTGCTTCTACAATTTCAGGACAAATATCTCGCTTACTCACCGTTTCCTGTCTCAGTGACTTATAAATAACAGTAGCGTTAACTACTATGGCTACTGTGTTCTGAGTAATGAGTAATGCCCCCTGCCCCCCGCGTCTTTTGGGCAAGAATTAGAGGTATGGTAGATTGATAGCGATCGCAAGTTCGTCGTATTTGCTTTCCGTGTCTACAGCAGTGTTAATGATGATCTGTATAACTTCGGCTTACAGGTAGCGTGATAAAACTTCGACAGTAGCTTTTCCTGTTTTTTCCCAACTGAATTGCTGGGAGCGAGTGATACCTTGGTGAGAAAGATGCGATCGCAATGCTGAATCGGTGGCGATTGCTTGCATTGCCTTGCTTATTTCCTCTATATTGTGGGGATTGATCAAAATCGCTGCGTCACCAGCAACTTCTAAAAGAGAAGAAATGTTGGAGGTGATCACAGGAGTACCGCAAGCCATTGCTTCTAGGACAGGAAAACCAAAGCCTTCCCAGAGACTAGGGAAGACAAGAGCGATCGCTTGATTGATGATTTTCGGCAATTCGTTGTAAGGAACATAATCGAGGAACTTTACCTGATTAGTTATACCTAGTTCCTTAACTCGCGCTTTTAAAACTGGTGTATAACGCTGATCAATTGAACCAGCTAACCACAATTCGTAGTCATCGCTGTTTGGTAGTGTAGCGAAGGCTGAAATCAACCGATGTAGGTTTTTATAGGGATCTTGGCGTCCAATGTAGAGAAAGTAGTTACGGGTGGGTAGATTGAGGAAACGATAGTGATTGCGATCGTGAGCAAGGGGAATAGAGGTAATTTTACTAACTGGAGTTTGGTAAAAGTCAATAATATCTTTAGCTGTGGCGTTGGAGTTACAAATAATATGTTGCGCTTGGTGTAGGACTTGGGGAATGTAATATCGATGGTAAGGTATCAACGGTGAAAAGCGTTTAGGAAAGCGCAACGGTATTAAGTCGTGAAACATTACTACAAACCGACAATTGGTATAAAGAGGTGCTTCTGGAAGTGGAGAAAATAACAGTTGTGATTTTAGCTGTTTATAGATTTGCGGTAATTGAAATTGCGTCCAAACAAGGCGGTCAAAATGCCCTTTTATCCCTTGGTCTGGTGTTAAGTTTGGTAAAATTGGGTAGCAGTCATACTTAGGAATACTCTGCGAAGTTAATAATCTTAGTTTGAGAGATTGTAGATTTGGAAGGATATTTAAAGCGTAGGTTGTTATACCTGTAGGTTTTGTTGACAAAAAAGAGAGATTAACTAACAACTTTTTCAGCTTTTATTGAAACTTAAATTAACTATATAAATGAGAGATTAATTGTTCAGCGGATTCTTTCCAAGAGAATGGTCTATATTCATTCTTGATCCGATCAACTAAATGGTTGTAGTAAATATCTGAATCAAGTAGCTTTTTTAAAGCTTGGTGGAGTTCAGTTGGTTGAGTAGGATCAAAATATATACAAAAGTCACCCCCTACTTCAGGTAAAGAGCCACCAGTGCTAGCAACTACAGGTTTACAGTATTGTAGTGCTTCTACAACTGGTAGTCCAAATCCCTCATAAAAGGAAGCTTGAACTAAACAGTAACAGTTTTTATAAAGAGCTTTTAGCTGAGCATCGCTGACTGAACCTAATATATGTATAAGCTTGCCATACATTTTATTAGATTCTATTAATGCGTCAGTCTTTGAGTGCCAACCTCTATTGCCAGCAAAGAGTAAATGTATGTTTTCATGATTTGATACCAATAAATCAAATGCTGTTATGATAGCTTGAATATTCTTATGAGGAACTAAACTTCCTACTACTAAAATATATTTTTTACTTAGCAGTTCACTTAAATTATCATCAAAATTATTAAGTTCTATATTGAGTGAGTAATCATGGTTAGAATAATCAGATCCTAAACGAAAGCTTTTGACTATTAAATCGGGATTGCTGGCTACTATCCCCTGCTGTTGAGCGTGTTTATAATCTTCAACACTATTGTTAGATATACACAAAACTTGATCAAATAAGTTTGAATACTCCCTGTAGAAATTTGTAAAAGCCTCAGTAAATCTTTTTGAAGAGAATTCAGGAAACTTGATAGGTATGAGATCATAACATATCATCACAATAGTAACTTGATTTTGTTTTAGAATTTGTAAAAATCTATAGTATGTTTTAGGTAAATCCCAATTTGCATCGGCTATTATATATATATCTCCTGGTTGAATTTTATAACCATCTAATTTAAGATAAATATTTTTGTGTTCGTTATTTATATTTAACCAATCAGCTAAATCCAATATATTGGAAAATGAATTTATAAACTTATTTTTGACCTTAGAAAATAACACTTGGATTTTTCTATTTATTTTGATTACTGGGTAAAAATACTGGTTAATCTTGGTAGTTTGACTGTAATTTTGTTGGTTAAGATTGGTCACTCTGACTATAAATTTACCATCAAACATAACCGCAGCTATTTCTATATCTGGAATAGTCGAACTTAATTTCAACATTTCGGATGTCAGTTCACGAACTACTCGATGGATGCCAGTATTTTTATATGTATGTTTTGCCGTATGAGTGCAGTCTATAAATATTCTCATCTGAGACTCTAGTTATAATTGCTTATTTATATTTGAATTTGTGCCTAAATCTAGACATCACAAACTTCAGAATAAAATACATAATTGGAAAACTTTAGAATTTTATTCTTGAGTATGTTTTTTTACCATACATTGAGCCAAATAGTTAATTAACTACTTAGATTAGGAAGTTAGTCTATTCTAGCTACTCAATTTCTTCAGGTCATAATCAACCATTAACTCAACTAATTCATTAAAAGAATACTGAGGTTGCCAACCTATCTCGGTTTTAATTTTATCAATGCAGCCAACCAACTGTACGGGTTCGTCAGGGCGGTAGAAAGCAGGGTCAACTAAAACATAATCTTGCCAGTTTAGACCAACACTGTTGAAAGCGCACTCAACAAGTTCTTTTACAGAATGGGTTTCACCGCTGGCAATGATATAGTCATTTGGCATTTCCTGCTGCAACATCAGCCACATGGCATAAACAGCATCTTTTGCATAGCACCAATCACGGCGAGCATCTAGGTTGCCTAATTTTAGTTCATTTGCCAGACCAAGTTTAATTTGTGCAACTGCATGTGTGATTTTGCGAAATACAAATTCTGTGCCGCGTCGGGGTGATTCGTGAGTGTAAGTAATACCGCAGCAGGTATAAAGATTATATTTTTGCCGATAATTGATAGTCATCCAATGAGCATAAGCTTTGGCAACACCATAAGGGTTACGAGGACGGAAAGCAGTACGTTCAGTTTGGGGCGAGTCATCGGGTTGACCAAAAACTTCACTACTAGAGGCTTGGTAGAATTTAGCATCCGGTTTGCAGCGACGGATAGATTCTAGTAAACGGGAGACACCAAGTGCTGTGTATTCAGCAGTGAGAGCGGGTTGTGTCCAAGAAAGGGGAACGTAGCTTTGAGAGGCGAGGTTATAAATTTCATCAGGTTGTGATTCTGCAACTACATCCATCAAGGAAGATTGATCTAAAAGATCACCTGATAAGATTTGAATATCGCCTGAAAGGTGAGTAATACGTTCTAAGTTGCTGCTACTGGAACGGCGAACTAAGCCGAACACTTGGTAGTCTTTGGTTAAGAGCAGTTCGGCAAGATAAGATCCGTCTTGTCCGGTTAAGCCGGTGATTAGGGCTTTTTTAGGTGTCATCTGTTATTTATTCAATGATTAATATTCTGGAGCCATTAATTTTAATGCGAGAAGATAAGTGCGATCGCGATTAAGGTTTCTGATTAAAAGCATCATATCCGCGATCGCAGCATGATCGCCAATATAGAAGTCTAGTAAAGGCGATCGTTTAGTTCCGCCTTTCTGGCGATCTGGCACAAAGCATTTTACCGCCAAAAATGCTGCTTTCCAAGGTAAGGTGCTGGAACAGTGGGCTAGGCTGAATTTAAAGGTATTATATTTGCGATCGCAATATAAACTTTAATCTAGTTAGTTTTATTCTTTTTCTTGTATGCAGCCAATGTATAACCACCTAAATTTATTGGAGAACTTACTTTTTCTAAATCACGATTAAATTGTTTTATTTGATTGGGAAAGTTTTCCAGCCATTGCTCTTTGACGAGATAAATCATTTCTGATTCAATTACTCTATCTACACATTTAAGACATCGAACAGTAGCTTTGTCATGTGGAGTAACAGCAAGTAACTCTGGATTAATTGCTCCAATCAAGTATGAAGTCCAATAATCGCCTATGATCCCAACTTGTCCTAATGTTTTAATTTCTTGCATTTGCTGAATCTTCGGTTCAGCTTTTTCTAGGCTAAAGACATAGCTAGGCAAAGTTAAACAGGAAATGATTGCAATAGCTAAGGTAATTCCATACATCTTTTTCTGGATTACACCTTCTGTTGATTCTATTAGCACCAAAATTGATAACCATATTAATATATATATGGGAATAAAATAACGTGGCTCTCCCTGGTTTATAAATACCCATTTGGATAGAATAATTATAAATAAACCCAAAATTGCGTTCATCATAATAATATAAAAAACCTTTGGTATCTTTTGGGAATTTATCTTTTTAAAAACATATATGTAAATTATAAATGTAGTAAAAACAAAAACTAAGATAGTCCACAAGCTTAAGAAAAGGTTATTATTTTGAAATAATATATTATGCTTCGTATTGTCTATTATTTTTTTGACGATAAACCAAGTTTCTTGTGTATTGTTTAAGCCTGTATATTCAGAATAGTAAAAACTAGAATTTGATTTTGCATAGATGATAAAAAAAACTCCAACTAAATTTGCAACTAACAAAGTCAAAGAATAACATATTTTCACATTTATTTTTGTAATTTCTTTTAAAAAGTATAATAAGAAAGTAACATTTAAAATCATTAAAATAATAATGGAAAAGTCAGAAATCCATAAAGATGCATAAATAAATATTATAGATATAAAAATTAAAAAGTAATTTTTATAAATATTTTGATTTCGTGAAAAAGCTTCAAAATTCAATAACAGCTGTATGCCGATTCCTATGAAACAAAATTGTGGAGCATAAGGATGTGCTAATCTAACTAAATCAGAAAATATAGACGTTGGAAAAAACCAAATCAATGCAAATATTACTTTGGATAAAAAATTCCTAAATAAATTAGCTAAAACCCAATAACCCAAACATATAAATAAAAATTGAACTATAGAAACAGATTTTATAGAACTAAACGAAGTAATTTTAGTCAAGTAATGTCCTAATATTGGTACTATACTGCCTAATCTATTCTGTCCCCAATAGTATAAATCTTCAGGTAGCTTTAAATCATGAGCCATTAGTGCATGGACTGCACCATCTGAATTTAAATCAGGAGATAAATATCCAGCATAAGAACGAAAAGATAATAGAAATACGATAAAAATAAATGTTCTATATCCTAGTTTTTTAATATGCATAGTAGCTATCAATTATCTATACGATAATAAATTAAGCATTAAATTAATTGCATTTTTATTTACTAATAATTTACCTGGAGTATTTATGATATTTATATGAAAATAAATTATATTTCAAAATGCATATAATTGCTCTAACGCCATCTTTCCAACCTATTTTTTTACCTTCTTTATAAGTCCGACCATAATAAGATATACCTACCTCATAAATGCGACACTCCATTTTCGCAACCTTAGCTGTAATTTCAGGCTCAAATCCAAACCGATTTTCTTCTATTGTGATGGATTGAATAACTTCCCGCCTAAAAGCTTTATAACAAGTTTCCATATCTGTCAAATTAATATTAGTAAACATATTAGATAACATAGTTAAAAAAGTATTACCTACCATATGCCAATAGTAAACTACTCTGTGGGGTTTACCACCCTGGAAACGCGAACCAAAAACTACATCAGCTTTATCATCTAAAATCGGTTGAATCATTAAAGGATATTCTTGTGGATCGTACTCCAAATCTGCGTCTTGAACGATAACAATATCTCCAGTAGCCACAGCAAAACCTGTTTTTAAAGCTGCACCCTTGCCTCTGTTTTTATGATGATAAATTACTTGATCTACCTGTGACTCTATTTTTGATTTAAGCAATTTTGTTGTCCCGTCTATTGAACAATCATCTACTATAATAATTTCACAGTTTTTGACAGGAGATGCTTTGACAGCTTCAACAACTTTACTTATAGTTCCTAATTCGTTGTAACAAGGAATAACAACAGATAGCCTCATGTAGTAATTAACCCCTCTTGCTGACTGTACAAAAATTGTTCATCCAAAATTGAAAATATTGGTGATGAAATTCTTGAAACCCAGTCAAATTTACTAAAACCTTTCTAAGCTTTTCGCGATTATAGTATCTTTTGTGATCTTGAATCTCTGCCTTACTGACTATCTTTAATCTGTAAGCCAAAAATTCTAGTATCGGTTGTGACCAAACTGATGGAACTGTCAGTATAAGCTTACCTTTAGGAACAAGAACTCTATAAATCTCTTTTAAAATCTCTTTTTCATGTTCTATATGTTCTAAAACTGCCAGCATCGTTACAACATCAAAGCTTTCATCTTTAAATGGCAGATGATTTTCAAGCATGAGTTGCTTAGTTTGTATATTATCTAAATGGAACTCTTTGACTTTAAAATCAACACCAAATCCCTGCTTAATCCGAGTGGAAATACTTTTAAGGAAAGTTGCCGAACTGCCACAACCCACATCTAAAACAACAGAGTTTTTAGGAATGTGTGATATTACTCTTTGAAGCCGGAGGTATCGTAATATTGGTTCTAAAAATGGTTCACTCATATTTATTTGCTTTAATGGGTAAATTGTTTTTATCAATTCCTTTATTTAGATAATTTCAAAATTGTAGTTGTTAAAATTTTAATTTGTCATAAGAATACTCAAACTTGTAATCATCAGGATATAATTAATAAATAAAAATTTATATTTTGTTATAACTACACCTTAAGTAAAAATTCAAAATACTTTACTTAGTACACTCATAAAATTCTCAGCAAACACTTCCGGTTTAAAATTTTCTAATCTTGACCTTTGACTTTGAATTACTTTCGATCTCAACGATTGATTATTAACCAACAAATGAGCTAATTCTGCAATCACAGGTATATCCTTTTGGTTAACTAAAATCCCAGCTTCTCCAAGAGTTTCTGGTACTGCTGAACTTGCATAGGCGATAATCGGAATATCATGTTGCATTGCTTCTAATAAAGGCACACAGAACCCTTCGTGCTCACTCATACACATGAAGATATGAGCAACTTGATAATAAGCCTTCAACTGACTGAACGGAACTTTTTCGGTAAAAATTACATGCTGCTGAACCCCTTCAAGTTCAGCGACCTGCTTCAGGAAATTTGTATAACTTGAAAACATAGTTGAACCAACTAAAATCAATCTAGACTGACGATTAATGTAGTTGCAGTAATAAGCAAAAGCTTTAATTACATCTTCTTGACATTTGTTAGGAGCTAATCGACCTACAAATAAAAAGTTTATCCAGCCATCTTTATAACCATCCAATATCTCTGCATCAGGAATGCATTGATGTTCTTCAAAAAATAGGGGAACAGTGTAAACGTTCGTAAATCCTAACTCTTTTAATTCCATAGCATTGAAATCTGAATCTGCGATCGCTAGATCTACAGACTTAAAGTTTTTTACTCCCTGAGAAGCCTCATTTATTATTTTGGATAAACCCAGATCATAAGGCGCAAGAAAGTGAGAAGGTGTGATGTTGTGATAAATAATCACTTTTTTGCCTGAACTGCTTAGAAATACATTGTCACATATCGGAGCATAAGTACAAAGATGATAAATCAAGATGTCTGTTGGTTCATTAAGTAGATTTTGTACCTCTAATTCTTTACTTAGAGTTAAACCTTGTTCAACATTCTGAAAATATAGGTTGCAAATATGTCCTTGAGATAATAAAATTTGCTTGATATAAAAGCCTACATTTACAACAGCATCACCTTGAACCAAGCTTGGAAGAATCTGATTAATTACGTATGACATTTCTAATTTTTTATGTTTATTCTTGAATTTCTAGCTTTTTTAGCTCTTGTTCAAGTTCTGCTATTCTCTTTTCCAAAATTGAATTATAACTCTGTTGTAAAGCTAAGTATGAAAGTAAAGGGTCTAAACTTTCGTTTATATGAATTTCTTTTGTAGTATCATGTATATCTTTTTTTTCATCGTTAGTGAGACTATATTCTGGGATTACTGTCTCTTGAGAAATTAAAGGTTTATTTCTGAATATTTTTAGCAATACAGATTGAACAGGAGTTAAGTTGAGCAAATCAATTATTTTGATCAGATAATTCTTGGTAGTAATTACAGACTGCTTAGCAGTTAGCCATAGCAGACCTTTTAGACCTAACCCCTGATGTGCTTCGGCAAGTTGATGTACTTCGGCAAGCAAACTATCTTGTTTAGTATATAGCTTGGTTAACTCTTGCTCCATTTCTGCTACTCTATTTTCTAAACCTGCTTTTTCTCTACGCCATGCGTCAAGCTCTTTAAGCTTACTTGCTATTGCAACGCGATGTTGCATAGAATCAAACCTAAGAGATACTTTAACCTCATCCAACTTTATATTTCTCGACTCTATGCCAGCTTGAATAAGCTTATATAGTTCTTCTGCATCAATCAAGGGATTATGAATGCTAATAATTGCTTTTAACATTGATAATTCTCGAACAGTTTGCATAATAGTATTTACAAATACAACTTGAGATAAAGGATTGGCAAATATCTATAGAGTTAAAAAAACTAATAGATATTAGTAAGCTTCTTACTCAATTCCTTTTAATCCCAACGTATGTTTCAGTTTAAACCATGCTTTTCGCAATTTCCAAAACTTACTGCTTTCCATTGCTGTAATTCTAGATTTAGCTTGAATTAATTCAAATTCTAGTGAGTCAAATTTCTGTAATCCTGAATTAGATACATAAGCATTTTGCGCTAGACCTTTTGGTTCATCAACGTAAATAAACTGATTTTGATTTACTTCTGCTATTTTTATAAAAGGCTCAAACCCACCAGATAAGTTTTTTACGTTATTTTGCTGCAAAACTATCGCTTTTGAGTAAGGATTAAGACGTAAAAAATAACCGTGCCTAAATAACCTGTGTGTTAGTTCAACATCTTCAGCTTGATTCCAAAATAGCATTTCATTCCAAGGATGTTGTAATGCAATTGTTTTCTTGATGATAGTTAAGCCACCATTACAGTAAACCAGTGGAGAGTAATCTTCATATTCCATACAAGCTGGAGTAGCCCAAGCATGAGAATTATTAACTGAAACCCAGTCTGGTGTTCGCCATCCATCATACATTTCCTGTTTGCAAGTCAGGATTGAAAAGCTGTTCCCGTAACAACACATACCAGAATAAAAGTTTTTGTCGAGAATAAATCTGTCATGCACCACTAATATATTTTCATATCTAGCATTTTGAACTATTATATTTTTCTTCTTTGTTATCCACCCTTTTGCATCTTGTTGGGAAAACGGAATAATTTTTACTTTATCAATGTATTTTTCATTAATAGGATGTGTATAATTACCAACAAGAATAATTTCAAATTCTGGAATTTCTTGCTCAATAATAGAATCTAAAAGCTTTTCTACAAACTCTCTGCGCTTACCTTGTGTAATTACGCCAAAAGTCCAAGCATCTATCTTACCAGCATGACGTGGTTCGTCTTGTTCAGATTTCCTAAATACTAGCTCGTATGTGTTTCCACTTCTATTTTCATAACAAAGTTCAGCAGTCCCAGCAGAAAAATCATATATTAAGCTCTTTAAGCCATAAATACTCAAATTACGACTTTCTACAAATTCATCTAAAACCAAGTATCCTTTAGAACTTAATTTGTTCCATAACTCATCCAAGATAATTAATGAAAATTTACTTTTATTAATGTCATTACCTTTAACAAATACAAGATTTGCATAGCGATTCTTGAGTGACTCATTAAGAACAAATAAATTTGTTTGTAATATAGGACTATGAATTACTACAGCATTTTGGTAAGCTAAATACTTTTCTTGAGAACAATCAAGGTAAAGGCTATCTATATTCAATTCTAATGAATACTTTTCAATAAGCTGTTTGATAGTTTTCATAAATTTAAATATTTATGCCAATTTTTGAAAAGAGTTTCATGTATGAAGAATAGATTTGCTCCTGAGAAAAGTTGTAACTGGCATAAGCAAATGCCCTATTAACTAATCCTTCTCTTGTTTCCTGAGTCATTTGTAATGCTTCTAAAATACTTGAAGCTATACTTTCTACAGAGGTAGGGTCGCAGAATAAACAGTTGCCGTTTGTAACTTCTGGAATAGAACTAGAATCAGATGTAACAACTAAAGTTTTGCAGATTATTGCCTCCAGCACAGGAATGCCAAACCCTTCATAGAGTGTCGGAAAAGCAAATACAGTAGCTATATTTAGCAGTTTGCACATAGCTTGATCACTCAAGTTTTGCACCCATGTAATGTTTACATCTTTGGCAATGTCCAAAAAATTAATGAGATATTCGTGACTACATCGGACGTGAGAACAAACCACTAATTGTACATCTGAATTTATCGCTTGACGCTCAAGTAATAAAGCAAATGCTTTGACTAGCAGCAGACCATTCTTCCTAGAATCAAGAACATTAATAGCACATACAATTGGCTTAGAAAAATCGAGCCGCATCGCTTTTAGTTCATCACAAATTTCTATTTCCTCACGTTCATACTGCGATAGTGGCATAAATGACTGATTCCAAGTTGGATATACTGTCATGCAAGCCTTTTCACAGTATTCTGGAAATAACTCAATCAAATCTCTCTTCGTACAATCACTAATACAGACGACACCATCAGCTTTCGTTAAGCCATGATAAAACCCCAAAAAGTGTTGATCTGCAAAAATTCTAGTACCATCGTCTACATGGTAGTTTTTTTTGTAAAATGTAAAATATTTATCCTGATCATTGCGATCGCACACCAGTAGATTTGGAACTAAATCATAGATAATCATCACAATTTTGTGAGTAAAATTCTCTATAGGATAAACCCATGTTCCATCCCAAGGCTCCGCCATGATTAGAACATCTAGTTTAAAGTTTAGAAATTCCCATTTGGCTGGTCGCTTTAATTGCAATTTTTCGGCAGGAGCAACTTTGTTTCTTAACTTTTTAGCTACTTTTTGGATTAAATTTGATATTTTATGGAAACGTAATTTATTAGAAATTCTCCGAACTACATTATGAGAGAGGGAGTCAATCAACGGCGTAGTATTTTTATAAACTTTTACTGATGTCTGAGATGTGGTAGTAACCTCGTCATATTCTCTAAAAAACTGTTCAGCCGGAAGTGTTACAAATAAAGATGTTCTGGAAACACCAGATATTCTACTTAAAATATAAAACTCGCATCTATTACCTAGGTTATTTTGCAAAACATCAAGATGACTGCGTATCATTCTACTGACACCTATGTGATTCTTACTCAATAGAGAGGAAGAGTATAGGCCTATTTTAAGTACTTTATTTTCAGATAATGAGATTGGCTTAACGGTAGACATTACTCTTGAACCTCCTTAACCAATCCTAAATTTTTTTTTAATTTAAGCCATAGTCTTCGCAACTTCCAAAACTTACTAGACTGCATTGCACTAATCATTGCCTCAGTTTGATCAGCTTTGTACCTTACTATCTCCAGTTCACCTTGAGTGTGTTGAAGTTGCGTTTGTGAAAGTTTTAGTTCACCTTGAGTGTGCTGAAGTTGCGTTTGTGAAAGTTTTAGTTCACCTTGAGTGTGCTGAAGTTGCGTTTGTGAAAGTTTTAGTTCACCTTGAGTGTGCTGAAGTTGCGTTTGTGAAAGTTCTAGTTCACCCTGAGTGTGCTGAAGTTGCGTTTGTGAAAGTTTTAGTTCACCTTGAGTGTGCTGAAGTTGAGTTTTTGAAAGTTCTAGTTCACTTTGAGTATATTGAAGCTGTGTTTGCGAACGTTTTAGTTCATCTTGAGCCTGCTGAAGTTGCGTTTGGGATAACTCTAAATAACTAGGATGCTTTCTAATTAATAAGTAGTCTAGAGTTGCTAGAGATAGTTTATTTAGACCACGACTTACTAAGGTAAGATTCCAACGGGTCAAAAGCTTTTGTGCTGATGCACCTAGCTTGTTTTCTGCTTCGGATACTGCTTGAGCAACAGTAGTACCAGAGTGGTTATCATGAAAGAAAACAGCACATTTTTCTGAAAGATAGGGATAAACTGCGAGAAAATCCAAAAGCGGTTGCTCGCCAAAATGTCCGCCATCGATAAATACAAAGTCAAGCTTGCGATCGCCTACAATAGTTGGAACATCTTTTGGGCTAATACCTATTTCAAAACGTATCACATCAGATAATCCCAGCTTATTTGCCGATTCTTTAGCAAAACGTAGACCTGTTGGAAGAATGTTTTCTAGAGCATTTTTTCTGTTGCACTCTACACTAGATTCCATTTCTTCAGGATTATATACAAAAGACTCTTTCCACTCTTCAACATAACAGTCCATAGTTACAAGTTGACCGCCATTTTGTTTAAGAGCTAGTCCAATGTACATGCTGCTAAAGCCAAAAGCAGTAGAAATTTCAAAACCACTTTTTAGCTGATTTGCGGCAATAACATAGTTAAGAATTAAACCTTCTTCATCTGTGCATGAATAGGGAAATGCTTTTTCTCTGAGTTTCCACGAACAATCCAACTCGTCAATTGCCTCTGGAGATTCAACTTTTTCCAGAGATGTATGCACACATTTAAGTTGAGTAAGTAATAATTCAGATTTTACTCTCCTTAAATCATTCAAGTTTGATGGCAAAAAGACTTCTAAAAATTCAAATTCCATAATAATTGCTCATCAACAATAAATGCTGTAACAGGCAAACACGACAGATCTAAGTTGAACTCTTGAGCTTTAAAAACACTTCCAAATCTTCTGGAGTTCCTAAACCATGCATTGTATCTCTATCTATTTCATAGATATACACTGCTTTTCCAGATTCAATATATTCATTGAATATAGGACAAATATAAAATTCATTATTTGTTCGTATGTTCTTGTTAATCATTGAATTTGCATACTTGACAAATTCCCAAGTACGCCTATAGTAGTAAATCCCTACGGTGGCATGGGTACTAATTGCTTGTTTTTCAGCTACCCTTTTGACTAACCCGTTTTCGTCAGCATCAGCATAACTCCACTTACTTTCGGATGCTTCAAATGTGATCATCCCTGCGTCTGCATCTAACTCTCTCATTCTTTGGACAAAATCAGCAACAGAAGCATCTATATACTGATCAGAATTAGCGACAATCAACTCTTCATTATCCGTCAGGTAGTCCTCAGCTAAAAGAACAGTACAAGCAGCTCCCTCAGTTAGTTGATCCACACAAACAATTGAAGAGTCAGGCCTTAAAGATTTTAAATAGGAACTAAGCTTATAATTGTCGAGGTGTTGCTTACGGCAGAGAAATATGAAGTAGCTGTTGGCCAGGTTCATATTTTCTACAACCCACTGAATCATTGGTTTACCGAAAACACGAATCATTGGTTTGGGGTCAATGTACCCGGCTCTGGCAAATCTACTTCCCTCACCAGCCATTGGAATCACGACTTTGATTTTGCCCACATTTTTTAAACTAGTCATGACTCTCTCAAGATTTACTTCTGATGGTTCGCTGACTTTGCAAATATGTGCCCCACAACTTTGAGCAGCTCTTAGACCAGCTTCAGAATCCTCTACAATTAAGCACTCTTCAGCATCTAAACCCATCTTGTCCATTGCCGAAAAATACATTTCAGGCGATGGTTTACCGTTTTTAACATGTTCATTACTTAAGAAGAATTCAAAATAGTCAATTAAATCTGACTTCTCAAGCATAAGTTTCACGGTTTCCAGCCTTGAATTTGAGCAAACCGCAACTCGGTACCTTTTGTGAAGATACTCCATCATTGCTAGTTTATCAGGCTGGGGTTGACATTTTTCATTAATTATTTCAAAAGTATATTTTTGCTTTTTATCATTAATTTCTTGATGCGCCTCTCTAGGCAGATCGTATCTTATAGAAAGAATTTCTAATTTAGTTCTTGTTGGTAATGCTTTAAAGAAATATATGTGCTGCTCTCTTGTAATTGTTAATCCATAGGGTTGCAAAGCATGATTTAGAGCATCAAAATGCCACTCATCAGCATCAACAAGCACTCCATCAAGATCAAATAAAATTGCAGCAACTTTTTTCATTTAATTAGTCTCCTTTAATAAATTCCTCAACATTATAGGATAGTCTGTGCAAATTCCGGCTACATTCCATGCTGCAAATTCTTGACATCTAGCCAGAGATATATTCGCTGAATGTTTATGTAAATCTGGTGCTACAGCATAAACTTTTTTCCCAGCCAAATTCAGTTTATGAATCACTTGTTGAGAAAGCCAAAAATTATCAAACTCATCTAGCCAAACCACGCTAGATGTTGATTCAATAGCTCGTTCTAAAGTTTCACCTTTATCACTAACTCTGATAGCTATTTCAATTTGTGAGTTGAGACTTTTATAAACCGATGTTAAAGAATCATAATTTTCTATTCCAACCACTAGTTCTAAATCAAATAAAAATACTTTCAATAAATTTAACTGAACAATACTTTTAACTAAAGCATTTTCATTGCCAGTATCTTTAATATTAATAGCAATAGTTAATTGGGGATAGTTTTTTATAACTTCAACTATTTCAATCCAAGACTGTGTTTGCTCTGATGTGACTGGATCATGCTGAGCATACAAGTTATTTTTATAAGTTCGCACGTCTAATTCTAGACCAAACCCTAAATCGAGACATTCTTTGCAAGCACTAACATAATTTTCTCTGTGATAGTCTGAACCGATAATATTTCCACGATGTGCAAGTATTTCAACCATAATTTTTCATAAATTTTTATAATTTAATTATGGGCTTTCAACCCCTGTATCTAGATAAGTTTTTATAGCATCACAAGTCTCACCTGCAAACATTACTTGACCTTTATTCAACCAAATTGCTTGCTCACAAGATTGTTCTATAAAACTTAAATCATGCGATACTACTAAAACTGTTACATTTGTGTCCCAAAATTTTTCAATCCGCTGCTTACTCTTATTCTTAAAATTTTCATCTCCCACCGATAACACTTCATCTAATATCAAAATATCCGGCTGCACATCAGTAGCAATAGCAAACCCCAGTCGTGCCACCATACCTGAAGATAAAGCTTTGACAGGCACTAATGCACAATCTTGCAATTCTGCAAACTCTAAAATTGATTGTGTTCTTTCTCGCATTTCTGCCCTAGAAAAACCTAGCAGCACTCCATACAAGAGAATATTATCCATCACTGAAACTTCTGGATCAAACCCTGCTCCGAGTTCAATCAAGGGGGCAATTTGACCGCGTACCCTGATTGCACCACTTGTCGGCTGCAAAATTCCACAAATAACTTTTAGAAGCGTTGATTTTCCTGAGCCATTTGCACCAATAATTCCTAATTTATCGCCTGCATTTACAACCAAATTAATTTCATCTAGTACCAACTTTTTCGCAGGCTGACGATATTTGCCCTCGAAAAATGACAAAACTGTCTTCTTGAGATCATAAGAAAACTCTTCTTGTGTCCTTCGCCACAGCGAAACTTGATCTAGACGAATTACTTCCATCTACAGCAAATCCATAAATTGATGTCGCCACAACTGAAAACAAGTCCATCCTAGCGATAAAATAATCACGCTACTGAGCAAAGCACCCCAAACTAAATTTAAATCTGGTGGTGCTCCAGATAATGTAATCTGACGAAGACTTTCGATAATTGGAGATAAAGGGTTTAAACCTAAAAAGGGTTGTACCACTTTTGGAACAATAGCTGCTGGATAAAATACAGGACTGCTAATCCACAACACAAATACAACTAACTCATAAAAATAAGGTAAATCTCTAAAAAATACATATAAAGCACTTACAAAAAAACCAATTCCTATACAAACCAAAATTAGCGCTAAAATTGGAAATAGCAGTGCCAAGACATTGACTAGACTTTTGGAATTGACGAAAGTCATGACTACCAGTAACGGTAATACCCCGATCGCAAACTGAAATATATTTGCTGCAATCATTGATAGAGGAAAAATACTGACTGGCAGGCATATTTTATTCAAAAGTGAGCCATTGCTCACTACACTACTCAATGCCTGAGAGGTGGAAGCAGAGAAAAAGTTGATTACCACCAACCCTGTAAACGCTGCCAACATATAGTTTAAAATTGAGTTACCGTAATATGACGCAAACGTTGTACCAAAAATCGCAGTGTATAATCCCGTCATAATCAACGGGTTCAACAGTGACCAATAAACTCCTAAGAACGAACCCCGGTAACGCACTTTCAGATTCCGCTCTACTAATACGTGCAGTAATTCCCAGTACCGCCGCACTTGTAACCAAGTTGTTGAGTTACCTTTGACTGAAAGCTTCATCCTTACACACCGTCACACATCACAGGCAAGTTATTCGCGCATTTTACATGATTAGGGAATACTTTGCTGCATTAGCCTACCACCAAAATTTTATTGTGAAAAGTATTGTATAATAAAATACAAATTTTATGAGTTTATAACTTTTACACTCCCTAGTCAACAAATTAAAAGCATTAAACTACAAAAATTGATTTTCTATTTCTATTTGTTTAATAATTTTTGATATTTGGCTCCTGTGGAGTAGATCGCATACGCATCAGCATCAAATAGCACATCACCGTAGGCACTCAATCCATCTAATAATTTTTGCTGGAATTCATGCCACGATCGCGTCAGATGGAACGTCCTTTGTGGCTAAGCTAACTATTCATTCCTTAATTTGCTCGATTGCCACAAGTTGCTGAGAAAAACTCAACTTGATGAGTCCCGGATTCAGCTACACTGAGACTTGGTTTATCTGAAATTATAAGTAGGCATGGAAATCGGACAAAAGGTTAAAGTTTTTCGTTTGCGCGATCGCGTCTCTCCTCCCGTTGTCAAAAGGCTAGGACAAGTAGGCAGCATTTTAGGTTACAAAGTCACCGATGGTGCCGGTATCGGTGTAGTCGTGCAGTTTGATGACGGTTTTTCTACTTGGTTTTTTGAAGATGAAATCAAACCTGTGTAGTAGATAGAACTTAAAGCGGAAGCTGAGAGTATTTGTTGAGTGCTAAGGTTGAAAAGACCGGCGGTGAAAATAGGAATCAAGTAATGGCCCTGATATTGACATTTTTGGGCAAAAGCGGCGTCGCTCGTACCAAAATTGCGATCGCCGCCGCCAAATTATTGGCAAGCCAAGGTAAACGCGTACTTCTAGCAGGACATCCAGAACCAACATTTCAAATCCTGTTAGGTACTACAATTGCTCCCGACCCCCAGGAAATCGCTCCCAACTTACAAGTTGTGCAATTTCAAGCATCTGTATTGCTAGAACGCAGCTGGGACGAAGTGAAAAAACTTGAGGCGCAGTACCTCCGCACACCTATCATTAAAGAGGTTTTTGGTCAAGAACTGGTAGTATTACCAGGAATGGACAGCGCCCTTGCCCTGAATGCCATCCGCGAATATGATGCCAGTGGCAAATATGATGCGATCGTCTACGATAGCGCAGGTGACGCTTCTACCCTCAGAACTTTGGGGCTACCAGAATCTCTCAGTTGGTATGTCCGGCGATTTCGGCAATTGTTTGTCAATTCTGACCTAGGGAAAACAATTTCAGAATCGCCCTTGATTCAACCACTGATTAGTACTTTTTTCAATATCAACTGGACGGCAGATAACTTTGCCCAACCCACCAATCAAGCCAACAATTTCTTAGAAAAGGGGAAAGCTGCTCTCGCCGACCCTAAGCGCATTGCTGCCTTTTTGGTGACAACAGCAGACCCGATTGAGGTAGCAAGTATCCGTTATTTGTGGGGTAGCGCTCAACAAGTCGGTCTAACTGTTGGCGGAGTTCTTCTGGTATCTTCTGAGGCAAACCTCAACCTGTCAGAGGAATTTACACCTCTACCTATTAGTATTATTACTGATTCATCAACAAGTGACTGGCAACCACTAATTGACTCCCTGCCCAACTTTGAAGCGCAAGCAGTACAAGCTCCCAAACCAATTGAAATTGACACTCACAATCGCCAAGTACGGTTGTTTTTACCAGGATTTGACAAAAAACAGGTCAAACTCACTCAGTATGGCCCAGAAGTCACAGTGGAAGCAGGAGATCAGCGGCGAAATATCTCCCTACCCCCTGCTTTGATTGGTAGATCCGTTACTGGAGCAAAGTTTCAGAATAATTATTTGATAATTTCGTTTTAAGTAAGTTAGGGGTTAGGAATTAATACTCATAACTCCTAATTCAGAACTCCTTAATAAGTACGCCTTATGTCTGAATCATCTCCTATTACCCCAGATCCCAACCCTGTTGAGGCACTAGACTCAGTAGTAACAAATCCCAGTGAGCAAGCAACAACCATTGGCGATGGGCTGCGCCCCGCTGGAAGCGATCGCAATGCTAAAACCAGGCAATTACTGGGTATGAAAGGTGCAGCACCAGGAGAAACTTCCATTTGGAAAATCCGCTTGCAACTGATGAAGCCCATCACCTGGATTCCCCTCATTTGGGGTGTAGTTTGCGGTGCGGCTTCTTCTGGTGAGTATACCTGGACACTAGAAAATGTCTTGAAGTCAGCAACCTGTATGTTGCTAGCTGGGCCGTTGATGACAGGTTACACCCAAATTCTCAATGATTACTACGATCGCGAAATTGATGCGATCAATGAACCCTATCGCCCTATTCCTTCTGGGGCAATTCCCCTAAACCAAGTAATTACGCAGATTTGGGTATTACTTATTGCTGGTATTGGTTTGGCATTTGTTCTGGATATGTGGGCTGGTCATGAATTCCCCACAATCACAGTGATTGCCTTAATCGGTTCTTTCATCGCTTACATCTATTCTGCGCCTCCCTTGAAACTCAAGCAAAACGGCTGGCTGGGTAGCTATGCCTTGGGTGCAAGTTACATAACTCTACCTTGGTGTACAGGACAAGCTTTGTTTGGCGACCTCAGTCCCACAATTGTGATTTTGACAATGTTCTACAGCTTAGCGGGATTGGGAATTGCCATTGTTAATGATTTTAAGAGTGTAGAGGGCGATCGCCAGTTAGGATTACAATCACTACCCGTCGTGTTTGGGATCAACACCGCCGCCTGGATTTGTGTAGTGATGATTGATTTATTTCAAGGATTGATTGCAGCTTATCTTGTCTATATCCATGAGAATTTGTACGCAACAATTCTCATACTATTAATCATCCCGCAAATCACCTTGCAGGATATGTATTTCCTGCGTGATCCCGTGAGTAATGACGTTAAGTACCAAGCCAGCGCTCAACCGTTCCTTGTCTTGGGAATGCTCGTCACTGGTTTAGCGCTTGGTCATGCTGGCATTTAACTTAATACTTTCGTAGTCAGAAGTTAAAAGACACAAGACAGGAGTTTTTTATAAACTCATTTCTTTAACTTAGGATTCAGAACTACTAAACTTAATACCTCCGTAGTCAGAAGTTAAGAATGAGGAGTTAGGAGTTAATATAACTTCTAGCTCCTAATTTGTATCAGAACTTACCGTGTTACAATTGATATCTTTCCTCATTCATGGGATTCAACCATTTTTAGTCCCTATTTGCTTTGTTGTTGCTTGGACTATAACTATTCTCGTTGTTTTGAGTCTCTGGACGGCAGCCAGAGATAGTGTCAGCACGGCCAAACAAATGCATCAAATCCCTTGTACTAACTGCCAATTTTTTACGACCGATTACCGTCTTAAATGTACCGTACACCCCTCCACTGCCAATACAGAAGAAGCTATCAACTGTATTGACTATCAACCGAAGACTAATCCTTATTTATACTAAGTAAGGCAACAGGGGGCAGAGGGGCAGGAAAAGAGAATAATTAATGACAAATAACTAATGACTAATGACCCTCTTGACCCTTAATTAATTCAAAACCTCAAATCAAAAATTGATTGATGCTAGTTCAAAAACTTCTAGACTGTACCGAATTTATCGCAGGAGATAACACTATTCTCCGGGAACTGCTACATCCAGATAAGCAACCACTGACATTGCGCTATAGTTTGGCTCATGCAACACTGCCAGTAGGAAAAACCTCTCAGCCCCACTCGCTCTCTACCTCAGAAGTTTATTATATTCTCAGTGGTACGGGAGAAATGCACATTGATGATGAAACCCAGATAGTTCAGCCAGGAGACGCGGTGTATATTCCTCCTAATACGCGGCAATTTATTTGTAACTCTGGCATTGAACCGCTGGTATTTATTTGTATTGTTGATCCAGCATGGCGTAAACAAGATGAAACAGTTTATTAAAAACTACTTACACTTATAGTTTCAAAACCTATAAAAAATCTCAGCCTTTTTCGATTATTTGCTTTCAACTGTCAACTTTGCTTAACCAAGTAACCAAGTCATTGGAGTCAAGCGCTATCTCACTTCCTAGCGTTTTGATATAAAGAAGTCCGTCGCTAATAATTAAATCTCTGATTGGATACCATGAGTCTCTTGTCCTAATCAAAAGTTCTAAAGGAATTCCTGGTCGTAATGCATACTTACGATATTTCCACCAAGCTCGCCATAGGAGGACAGATTTAGTACATTGCATCTGGTAGCCTTTTGGAATTTCGCAGTATTGATATGGATAAAAACCACGACTATTTACTTCTCCTTTGAGGAGATAACTAGATTCTGCTAATACCTGATTTATTGATTCCCAATGAGATGAGTTTGCGTGAATAAAAAATTCAGGTATTTTATGAGACATTTGGGCGGTGGCAATTACCCCTTCGGTTTTTGCTGTTAATTGGTTTAATTTATACACTGTTTGCGCTGTCAAAGCAGGGTTTGACAACAAAACGTCTTTTTTTTGGATAGAGTTTTGCACAAACTCTCGAATTAAATCTAAATTAGACAACATAAAATTATTTATACTAAATTAACCAGTGTGATGGAAGCCATAACACTATGTAAATTAGTAACTACACTGTTCTTGGACTCAATTCAGGATTATTGCAAGCTTTATTTATACTGAACCATTCGTTTGATGTTGAGTATGCCGCCCAAGAGGCTAGTCAAAAAAATGACTGTTTGTCCTTTAGCAACAAAGCGGCTCTTTAAATTTTTGCGTATTTGAGAAACGGTGTAAATACTGGAATCAATTCTGGACGACTAACGACAAGGGAGGGAAAGGAGCGATCGCTATAATCTTCTCCTGGCGACAAAGGAAACGGGTCTGAATTGAGTGATAACCAGACGCCGCCAGCTGCTTGGACTATTACCCAAGCTCCCGCCAAGTCCCAAACTTTGGGTGTCGCCTCAATACCGCCTAGTGTTGCGCCAGTAGCAACCATTAAGAAGTTATAGCTAGCTACACCGAGCATCCGAATTTTGCAGGGAAAGCCGTTTTGGATAATTGCGGTGCTGCGGGAACAGAGGTTAAAAAAGTGATTATTGCTGGGACTGTCAACGCTGGTGTGGATAGGATGGTGGTTGAGAAATGCACCTGTGGGCACTGTTAACCCAGATGAACTTGCCCAAAAACCGTGAAAAGCTTGAGCCAGTGGCGGCGCGTAAACATAACCAAATATAGGTGTGCCTTTATACAGTAAGCCTAAAGAAATTGACCAGATAGGAATGCCGCGCGTAAAGTTTGTTGTCCCGTCCAAAGGGTCAATTACCCAACACCACTCTGTGCCGGGAAATGAGCGATCGCTCTCTTCGCTCAAAATTCCGTAACCAGAGAAATTAGAAGCGATCGCATCCCGAATTTCCTGATCTGCCCATTTGTCGGCTTGCGTTACCAAACTACCATCAGCTTTTTGCAAAGCCTGCACCTGCCCAAAATCCTGCATCAATTGCTTTCCCACTCTGGTAGTGGTAGTTTGGGCAAAATCGAGAATCGTTGTCCAAAAATCATTCATTGATTAATTCTCGCGCTTAGGCGTTCCTGAACCAAGTTAGGTATATTCGGGTTTTGGCTGGTGAAGTTTCTTTAGTCTAAATCACTTTCTAAAACAGAAGCGATCGCTTGCTTGGTACTTGTTTGAAATTCTGTTACATTGACTCGGTTCAAAAACCCAATCGACAGCACCATCCCCACGGCTTCTATGGCAAATACCAATCCATAAGCTAGTTCTAGACTTGGTAGTACCCTACGACCAATATCCAAAACAGTACCGCCTATAACTACCGCCAGTCCCCTAGACATAGCCTGTGCTAGACCCCATGCACCGATAAATGTACCTGCGGCTTCCGCTGCTGTGAGATCCAACATCAAGCTAATTGCTGCTGTAGTTAAAAAACCTGTTGCTAAACCAAACAAGACCAAAGCTAGCTTGAGAAAAGCTGGATTAGCTGTGAATCCTGAAATACCCAACAATGCTGCACAGAGTGCCACTAACATACAACCTAGGCGGGCACTTTTGCGCTTACCCAAACGCGGCACAATCAAAAAGCCAGCTATAGCGTAGGCAATCAGCAAACCAATGCCGTAATAAACGTTTAACTTTGTGCTTTCAGCTAAAGGCATTTTAAACACCTGACCCGCATAGGGTTCCAAAACAGGGTCTTGCATGAACAAGCAGAGTGTCATCACTACTAAAAAGGTGAAAAACAAACCTGTTTGCGGACTAGCCGTCAAGATTCGCCAAGCCTTACCCAGAGTAATGCTATCTTCCCGATTCACAAGTGTAGAACGGCTTAAGTATTGGGAATATTTTTTTTCCACGCCAAATGTTGCTGCGATCGCCAAGCCAAATACAATTGCTGGGACAATGATAAACAGCCTGTTTACAGCTGCCTGCAAGGTTGCTACGCTTGCTTCTGGTGTTAATTGCTTTAGCAAGTTGGAACTGATAATTGCTCCAACAATAATCCCCACCATCAGCATTGACCACACAACACCGACCACTTTAGAACGGTTATCTTCTTCAGATATATCCACCAACAAAGCAGCAAAAGCAGTACCGCTAGCACAAATTGCTAGACCGTAGATAGCGAAAACTAAAGCTAGAAGTGCTATCCAGCCGATAGTTTGGGTTGTCCATACCCAGCCGCCTGCACTAGTAGCCGCACTATTCATCTGCCACATCACTTGTACAGCTAAAAATGCAGCGATCACAAATATCGCTGCTCCCACCCAAACATAAGCCGTGCGATGATACCCCCATAACGGCTTGGCATCGGAAATCTGGCCGAACCAGACACGGGAAGGAGAAACAAATAAAGGCAGTGCTAGCACTACTGATACCAGCGTCGCCGGAATTGCGATTTCCTGAATCATGACTCTGTTGAGTACGCCCAAAGTCAAGATGGACATCATGGCCAAACCCATTTGAAATAAGCCCAGCCGAAACATAGTCAGCAGGTTGACCCTTGGCACAGATAGGGATTTTCTTTCGGTATCAAATATTTCACCGCTTGCCATAGCTAGTTTTTGGTATGGTTTACACAATCTAGTCTCTCTTTAAATTAGAGATAAACTGTTTGATATTTTCATTGATAATAATATCTCACGTAAATAGGTTTATAAATTGCTATAAATTTGTGGGACTTGAATCCCAACAAAGGTAGATTTATAGCTTCTAGATCACTTGAAAATATCAACCAACAATAAGAGAAATTCAGTAGCTTAATATATAAAAATTTAACCCATTGTTGAACAGCTAAAGGCTTTCTACGATTTATGTGTGCGAGTCAGTAACTTACTACAAACAATTGAGCTAACTAGGTACGACATGCGATCGCAAAGAATAGGAGTACTAAATAGGTCAAACAATTTAAATATAAATTTTGACTAACGGAGAGTAAATTATACAATGAGCCATGTAAATTATCAGCAATTAACTGAGGCAGAATTACAGGAATATGTAAAGCATAATCTCCAAGATGAGGAAGCCTTTCAACACTATCTGAAGATTGTTAGAGCCAAGCCAAATAGGGTTGTAGTTAGCACAGGGAAACAGTTGGAGGCTGAGTTAAGAACAAGACTGGCATTATGAGCTGCGCCGCGATCGCGTCAGTATTACATAGCACTGACTCAAAGAACATTTGTTGCTGAAGGTTATAGAATTTCATCCACCAGAACCGTACCAGCCTCACAAAAATCTATACTGAGATGATAATCTTCAAGCAACGCAGTTCCAATGAGTGGACGACGACCCATTGCTAGCACTGCAACATTACGCTCTACACTATTCCATACAACTGTTGCTAAATAAACATCGGTTTCCACACTGGAATTGTTAGCAAGGTTTGCGTTGATGCTAATGAGGTAGGGCAAGCCAAGATCAACAATGACAGAAGGCGGCAAGGTTAAGAATCCTTCAAACCCTGTATCAATAACACATTCGATTTCTACACTCGAATGTTCTGGAGGAAGAATAATCAGACTCATTCTTGCTTGAAGTCCAACTACACTCCCGTGTATCACTGTGCCGTCCTGAGCAATGTACCACCAACTGCATAAACGGCATCAAAACCAATTCTTTCTCCCCAAAGTGCTGCATCGGTTTGCTTGGATCGTAGTCGAAGACTCGTTTCAACTAAATCATCACCGATTTCGTAATCTCCAGTTTCAACATTAATCGAGATAATTTTGCCAATGTTCTCTTGTGTCTCAACTTTGGCACGGATACTTCTTTGATAGAGTTCCTTTCCACGTCGGGCGACTTCTTGGCTGCTGAGCGTAGGGTGGGACATAAATAAATCCCCTGTTTAAGCTGCTAAATTCTTCACTTCATTGTAGAGCAGAAGCTACAGAGGTTAAAGAGCAATGCTTGATTCTGTAGGAGGCTAGGAGAGCGATCGGCTCAAAGCACCAGAGGAGAAAAATACTTTCCAAAACCCGAAAGCAAGAAACTCCCGCACAAAATTTCTTACTTTAGTTACCATAGGCAAGCCATATCAATGATTTTGATTGCCAATGTTATTCACCCTTCTTGCTCAATCGAGGTTGGGGGATGCATAAAGTCTTGAATCAATGCTTCGCATCTCTATTGTTCAGGCGCGGCTATTATTAAAAGGAAAATCAAAATTATTTCTCTATTTTTATGCCTATTTGAGATTCAGAATTTGAAGCAGATTTTGAAGCTTGAAATTATTCCAACTCAAAGCTACTGAAGTTTCAATAGTTAAATTTCCTTGTTTAAGATTAGTCATCAAAGCAGAACCATTTTCAAGATTATGGAAAAAAGAATCTAAAAGCTGCAATTGATTTCTAGGAAGAGTATAGTAAACCTTATTATTTTCAATTTTAACCTCTTTTGGTAAAGTTCCGTTGGGAAGTTTACCTCCTAAAAATTTTGTCCAGCCTGCAATGAGGTAACGGTAAACTATCGATTCAGTCTCAAACTGAGGGGGTTTCAATAAGCGAAGTTCCCCTTCAAGGCAATTTTCATGAAGAGTTATTTTATCAGGAGTAAAATGTAATTGCACTTGAATTTTCTTGTACTCTATTGTCGCAATAAGCCCCTCCTCAGAGTGTGGTACTAAGCTTTTTAATTGCTCAACTCTAGATTCGGCTTTTTGACAGAGAAGTAAAACCATTTTTTTTGTCAAAGTCAACTGTTTAGCTTCTGAGCTAAACATAATGTATTCTTCTAAACTTCTTTTTAGAAATTGTCTAGACTCCTGAAACGTTGCTGTAACTTTGTTAAATATACCCATGTTTAGTTATTTAGAGAAGATAAAATTATTGGAAGCCGAACTGTCCAGGTTTATAGACTTGATAGCACTTATAGGGGTGTTATTTCCATCGGAACAAAAACCGGGATAAACTGCACTACATACATACTGCAAAAAGTATTAACAGCCTAAAACCTTTATTCAATCGTGGATTAGCTACTAGTAATGTTAAAAAATCAACTACTAAATCCATCGACACAATCCTTATAGAGTAGGCGTTTTGAGATTAACCCGGTTTTTTGTTCATTTGCTACACTCTCCCCTTTTACCTCAAGTAGAGAGAACTAGCTGTCACTTTTCTCCTTATCATTATTATTTAGTTCATCTCCAACACTCTCTGCGAGCCAAGTTGCACCAGCCCCAGCAGCCGTAAGCCCAATAACAGCAACTACCCCTATAGGTGCAGCTATAGCTACAGCACCAACTCCAGCGGCAACTGTTGCAGCTTTTACTACTTTCCCCAATGTAATCTTTTCAAGTCCCAACATAATGCTGTCCCAAAAATATTTAGGTTTCCATTTATAAGTATTCCCTTAAAATTTGGTTGAATTATCATAATCGGACGATGATTTTTTGAAGCTGGTACTGAGCCAAGATAGAGATACTGTTAGCGGGTAGTATTACATAGTTATGAGATCGAGAGTCAAAAAGCTTGAAGAAAGACCGATCACAACATTGAGCAGGAACTAGCTAAAAAATAGCGATGTTTATTAAGTTGGCACTTAATTTATTAGTTCAGCATACTAAATAAAGCAATTAAATCCAGGATTCGACTGAAAAGCTGTAAACTTGCTGAATCCTAGTGAAGTTGCTGTCAGCAGAGACGAGAGTAATATTATAATAAATTGCTGTTGTGGCGATCCATAGATCATTATCATCAAAACCGAGATTCTGAATGCGGGTACTGCGGCGTTTATTTTTTTCTTTTGGGGCAAATTGACAAAAAATGCGGTTCTTCAGTTAACTGTATATCTCAGCTATTTCTTTGTTGATCAGATAGATGTCAATCTCTGTCAGGAATGCTTGAACCACTTGTAAGTTCATCTCTCGACGCTCTGATTTTTCCGTCATGTAGAGCAACTCCCCATAGCTAATGATGCTAATTACAAAAGGATCTTGAGCATAGCTTTGAGCAGTTGCGACAACTTGAGGATTGTTGTTAATGAGATAACTACAGTGATTGGTATCTAGCAAATACATAAATTATTGGCTTAAAACTTCGCTTTTGAGCGGGTTGCATCAAGAAATGCTAGGCACTCTTCTAGGTCGTCTCCATGCCAAGTACCAGTTCAAGCATAGTCATCGAACACCTCGCGGGAACGACTGAACTTTCATTTTACTCAATTGGTACATTAGGAATGGTTTCTCATCGGTTGCTGAAAAAGACTGATCGCAATATTGAGCAGGAACTAGCTAAAAAAGAGCGATCGCACTCCAGCAAGGTTAGAGAGCAATCCTTGGTTCTGCAAAACAGCGATCGCGCTCCAGCAAGTACAATGAGGGTACAACTAGTGTTGTACCTCAAGGGGCTGAGACAATGAAACGCACACTCTATATTCCTGATGAGTTGTGCGCACAACTTGAGCAATACTTAAAAGATCACCCAGAGCAAAACCCATCAAGTGTTGTATAGGCAGCACTGGCGGAAAAGTTACGCCCCAAAAATGGTTCAAGGCTACTATCGCTAGCAGGAATCGTAGAAAATGCTCCTACAGATGCTTCAGTTAATGAAGACTATTTGATACAAGGATGAAGCGTCTGCTTTTGGATGCAGGCCCCCTGATTGCTCTGGTTTCTGTCCAAGATGACTACTATCAGGGATGCAAAGCGGGTTTTAGTAAGTTACCAGCGTTGTTTGGTGAGGTTCTAACCCCTCTACCAGTGCTGTTTGAAGTTTACAAGTTTGTACTGCGAGAACAATCGAGCCGTGCTGCAATGACTGCACTAGGCGTCATTAGTGAGAATACGGTGACTGTACCAATGAGCATGGAAATGTTTCAGGAGATTTACAGCATGGTTCGCCACATACCAGACTGGCAAGGAAGTTTAGAGGATGCCTCTGTTGTAGCGGTAGCTCAACTTTATAACGCTAGTGTTTGGACATTGGATTACAGAGATTTAAGTTGGTTCAAGACTCTGAAATTGTGGTCACCATGATCATTGCACAAGTCAGTTGAAACATTACCAATTTGAGCTATAGTGTCCAATTCCCAATCTTGCCTATAACGCTACACTAAAAAAGTAAAGAAATGTAAATAAATTAACTTTTGCCAACATGGAAACCGTCACATTGGGACAAAACGGCCCAGCTGTTACACCTCTTTGCATAGGCACTTGGGCTTGGGGTGATAAACTCTTTTGGAACTATGGCGATAACTATGGTCAAGAACAGTTACAAGAAGCTTTTACAGCAGCTTTAGAAGCTGGTGTTACCTTCTTCGACACTGCGGAAATTTACGGAATGGGAAAAAGCGAGAAATTTTTGGGGCAATTCCTGCAACAAACACAACAACCAGTGCAAATCGCCACAAAATTTGGCCCTCTACCGTGGCGATTTACAGGTCAATCGGTTTCCGATGCCTTAACAGAAAGCCTCAAACGGCTACAACTAGAGCGAATCGCCCTGTATCAAGTGCATTGGCCTTTTGCTTTCCTTTTAAGTCAAGAAACTCTGATGAATGCCTTAGCAGACGAGGTGAAGCGAGGCAGAATTGCCGCAGTAGGTGTTAGTAATTACTCGGCAGAGCAAATGCGAGACGCACACCAAATATTGGCAGCCCGTGGAGTGCCTTTAGCTGTAAACCAGGTACGTTACTCTTTAATTACTCGCCAAATTGAAAGTAAAGGTATTATGGCAACTGCTCGTGAGTTGGGTGTGACTATCTTGGCATATAGTCCTTTAGCGCAGGGATTACTCACAGGTAAGTATACTATCGACAGTACTGAAACTCCTAGTGGAGCGAGAAAGATAGACCCACGATTTACTAAAGAAGGTTTGCAAAAAATTGCACCTGTGATATCTTTACTACGCAGTTTGGGAGAAAAATATGATCGCACCCCTGCCCAAGTTGCTCTCAACTGGTTAATTGCTCAAGAGAACGTCATTCCCATTGCTGGGGTAAAGACAGCTCAACATGTACGACAGAATGCTGGTGCTTTGGGCTGGAGACTGAGCGAAGATGAAATTAAGCAGCTAGAGGAAGTTAGTCGCCCTTGGCTGTAGTAGAGATGTTGCAATGCAACGTCTCTACTCAAACACAGGGGGCCACAGTTCTGATACTGTTAGCTCCCAACCTGGTAGTAAATCTGGTAGCGTCAGTTTGTCGTTGTCTTGCAAGACTACTGGCTCTTGGTTAAGCCGATAAACTGTTAGCGTCAATTTATCAGGGTCAATCAAGATACCAACTGTACATCCCAGTTGTAAGAATAGCTGAATCTTTTCTACTAGTGGTTTGATGCGATCTGACTTAGATTTGATTTCTACCATCAAGTCAGGTACTAGCTCTACAAAATCGCGCTGGCTTCTCTTGAGTCTATCAGCACGAACAAAAGACACATCGGGAGCGCGGAGATTTCGTTTTTCGTTATCAACTTCTTTCCCGTTTTCAGTTTCTAATGTAGGCAAAATAAAACCAGCGCTAGAACCAGTCACCCGTCCTAGCCGCTGTGGGCGTACCCAATTAGCCATCTGGCGTGCAAATTCTATACCTATTTCCTCTGACTCATAATCTGATGGGCCCATAACAAGTATATTTCCGTCTACCAGCTCCATCTGCCAGTCGGGATGCTCTGCTTGTAGTTGCTCTAAGTCTGTAATGGTGAACATAAGATTACGGAAAATATATCTTTAATCATGTTCCTACAAACTAACAGAAGAAATTAGCTGTCCTTGGGTGCAAGTCATTAGTCCTTTGTCCTTGTTTCTCACTAATGACAAATGACTAATGACAAGTGACTAATGACTAAGAAGCCGATTCTCTAGCTGTATGTGAACCTAGCTTTTTATTCGTAGGCGACACAGAAGACTCACGACTGGTTGTCCGCAGCTTGGGCTTGGGAGTACCATGTCTTTCTTCTTCACCATTACTGCTATCCGATTTGCTCCAAGATGAGCGAGTGCGATCGCCAGAAGATTCACGACGTTTGTTCAGCCTTGGTTTGGGAGTAGGGCCGTTGTCTTCTTGGGGAATTTCTACATCTGATTGCAGCCAAGCGGGGCGAGTTTGATCGTAAGCAATTTGCAATGCAGCTGCGGCGATCGCCTGAGCATCGTATTCTTCAATCAGTTCGCTAACTATCGGCAAAAATGAAGCTAAACGCTCGCCTGTCAAAGCTTCACGCACTTGTTCTTGCAATTTCAGGATGTGACGCGCTTCAATTTGTGCCCGCGTTGGAATCGATAGCAATTGCCAACTTTGGCGGTTATGGCGTTCAAATGTCTGCTGCTTGCGCCGCTCAAAAGGCTGTACTAAAGAAATTGCTGTTCCTTCTTTCCCGGCTCGACCAGTACGACCAATACGGTGGACGTAGGTTTCTACGCTATCGGGTAAGTCGTAGTTGATCACGTGCGATAGTTGATCGACATCCAATCCCCGTGCTGCAATATCAGTTGCTACCACCCAGCGCACTTGGCGATTGCGGAATCGGCTCAATAATCTTTCCCGTGCTTGCTGTGATAAGTCGCCGTGGTATTCATCGACACTATGACCAGCTGTTTGCAGTTGATTGGTAAGTTCTGCGGCTGTGCGTCTGGTACGAACAAAGATTAAAGCTGTTTCTGGGTCTTCCATTTCCAGAATCGGCTGTAAAGCTTTAGCTTTTGTCCAGTGGCGGGGAATCAGGTAAGCTACCTGATTGATTTTATTGGGAGCAGCTTTTGGCTGCTCAACGGTAACTGTCGCAGGCGATCGCAAAAACTTGTTCACCAACATGCGAATCGATGGCGGCATTGTTGCCGAGAATAAAGCTGTTTGGCGATCTACGGGTGCTTGAGAAAGAATTTTCACCACATCATCGATAAAGCCCATGCTCAGCATTTCATCGGCTTCATCCAACACAAACCACTTTACTTGGTCGAGCTTTAAACAACCGCGATCCAGCAAGTCAATCACTCGTCCTGGCGTACCCACTACCATGTGAACGCCACGTTTAAGTTGTAAAATTTGACGGTCAATTGATTGACCACCGTAGATTGCTAACACTCGCAATCCTTCATTGCCAATAAACTGCTCAATGGCATCGTGAACTTGCATTGCTAATTCACGAGTTGGTGTTAAAACTATGGCTTGCACGGCCCTTTGATTAACATCCAGCCGCTCTAAAATTGGCAATGAAAATGCTGCTGTTTTACCTGTTCCAGTTTGAGATTGACCCACTACATCACGACCCGCCAGCAGTTGGGGAATGGCTTGCACTTGAATGTTAGTTGGTTCGGTAAAGCCGATTTTTTCTAGTTGCTCGACGCGTTCTTGGGAAATACCTAATTCTTGAAACGAAAGATTCATCAACTCTCCTAAGATTTTATTTTGGATTTTTTGGATTTTTTGGATTAGTCATTAGTTATTTGCTTCTTAGTCATTAAACAAAGGACAAATGACAAATGACAATTTAATTATTGACAACTTGACCATATAGGTCGTATGTATCGGCATAGTGAATCGCTACTGGGACGATTGCTCCTAATTTTGCTGTGCCTTTAACATAAACTTGACCATCGACCTCTGGGGAAAATCTACCTGAACGACCGATTAATTCACCACTTTCAGGATTTTCTTGCTCAATCAGGACATCAACAATTTTGCCTACTTCCTGTTGATTTTTCTTTTGAGAAATTGGTTGCTGGAGTTCCATCAGCTGATATCGGCGCTCGTCCATCACTTTTTGAGATAGCTGATTCGGTAGCTTGTAAGCGGGGGTTCCCTCTTCAGGCGAAAAAGTGAAGACACCAACATGGTCAAATTCATGCCGCTGGACGAACTCTAGTAGATGCTCAAAATGCTCTGTTGTTTCTCCTGGAAAGCCAACAATAAATGTTGTCCGTAGCACTGCTGATGGTAGCGCCGTTTTGATGCCATCTATAATCCCATCATTTACACGTCCTTGCCAAGGACGATTCATGGCGCGAAGAATTTCAAGATGAGAATGTTGTAAGGGCAAATCCAAGTAGGGCAAGACGTTGGGTGTTTCTTGGATTGCCGCTATGACATCTGGAGTCAATCCAGTGGGATAAGCGTAGTGCATTCTTATCCACGGGACATTTACTTTGCCCAAAGCGCGAAGTAATTCGGCTAACTTTGGCTTACCGTAAATATCCAGACCGTAATTAGTCGTGATTTGGGAAATTAGAATAATTTCCTGCACCCCTTGACTAACTAGTTGCTCGGCTTCGGCAACAATAGATTCAATAGTACGCGATCGCTGGTTTCCTCTTAGATAAGGAATAATACAAAACGCACAACGATAATCACATCCTTCGGCAACTCGCAGGTAAGCTACACCTTCGGTTGTAGTACGATAGCGTGGTGTAGTTTCGTCGGCAATGTAGGTTGGTTCGATACTAACCTGCTTGACCCGCTCGCCTTGTTCCACCCGCTCAATTACATTTACAATTTTGTGATAGTCGCCTGTACCTACTACAGCTACCGCTTCTGGCAACTCATCCAATAATTGTTCTTGGAAGTGTTGCGCCATGCAGCCAGTGATTACGATTTTTTTGTCTGCCTCTGCAAGCTCCACCAAAGTTCTAACAGATTCTTCTCTTGCTGCTTCGATAAAACTACAGGTATTAACAATAACGTAATCTGCTAACTCTTCGTTTGTATCTACACCATAGCCTGCTTCTACCAGCAGTCCTAACATATGTTCTGTATCAATTCGATTTTTCTCGCAGCCTAGGTGAGAAATTGCAATTGTTGGCTTATCACCCATATTTTGAAAAAATCTTCAGTTTCTTTTTCTTGTAATCAAACATTCAAGCACTAGCTCCGCTGTTTTACTATCAGCATCTTTATGAGGACAGTGCAGTAGTAGATTACCACTGTCATCAACTGTCTGTGGACTGATGACCCTATCAATATATAGAAATAGAGGTCATGTTATGATATTCTTATCAATCTGTTCCCCAGGGTAAAATGAAGTGTCTTTGGGTACATTTGACACTTGTAATCTTTTTTAACAATTCGCCTGTTGGTATTTTATATTACCGCAGCGTATGCGTTGTTAATTTACCCATCGGGAAGCCGCCCAAAGGGCTTGTTGTGAGAAGTCGCTACCCTCAGGGAAATCGCGCTCTTTGCGAGACGCTCTGTGAACGCGACTACGCCTAATAAAGCAGTAATGTTACCCTGGCGATTGGCTGGCCCCAACGACAAATGTGTGGGTGAGACGCCTAAACCAAGGAAAGCTGCCTCGCGTCTTGTGAGTGGCAAACTCCTCTTGTTAGCCAGGTTTTATCTTAACATATCTTATGGGAGGTTTGACCCCAATTTCCGTCTTAGGATGGAGGCAGCAAACCGACCATCAGAAAACACATTTGACTAGTTAGTTAAAAGTCAAGAGTCAATGGTCAAAAGTCAAGAGTCAATGGTCAGTCCAGAGTCAATGGTCAAAAGCTCTTGGACTCTAGACTTTTGAACGCCAAATGCTAAGAAAGCGGGAACGCTAAAAGCGAACAAGTTGAGCCAATGTAGTGGCTCCTCTAGACTTTTAATTTTGGACTCTGGACTCCGCGAGGCGGATTTAAAGACGTGGACTTATATCAGCTATTTAAAACTCGCTCACCAATAATTGGCGTGGTTCACCTGTTACCACTGCCTACTTCACCTCGTTGGGGAGGTAGCTTAAAAGCGGTAATTGACCGCGCCGAACAAGAAGCTACAGCCCTGGCTAGCGGGGGTGTTGATGGGATAATTGTGGAGAATTTTTTTGATGCGCCGTTTACCAAAAATCAAGTTGATCCAGCGGTTGTGAGTGCCATGACTGTGGTGGTGCAGCGGATACAGAATTTGGTGACATTGCCTGTGGGCTTAAATATTTTGCGAAATGACGCCAAAAGTGCAATGGCGATCGCTAGCTGTGTGCGATCGCAATTTATCCGCGTCAATGTTCTCACAGGAGTGATGGCAACCGACCAAGGATTAATTGAAGGAGAAGCCCATCAATTACTCCGCTATCGCAGAGAGCTAGGTTGTGATGTCAAAATCCTGGCCGATGTATTAGTGAAGCACGCCCGTCCTTTAAGTTCTCCAAATCTCACAGTTGCCGTGAAAGACACAATTGAAAGGGGATTAGCAGATGGGGTAATTTTGTCCGGTTGGGCTACTGGTAACCCTCCTAACTTAGAAGATTTGGAACTAGCTTGTGGTGCAGCAGGTGGTACACCAGTGTTCATCGGTAGTGGAGCTAATTGGGAGAATATTGATACATTGATGCAAGGAGCAGATGGTGTAATTGTTTCTAGTTCCTTGAAACGCCACGGACGAATTGAGCAACCAATTGATCCAATTCGCGTCAGTCAATTTGTGGAAGCCGCACGCCGGAGTTGGAACTCCAAAGCTGAAAGCAAATCGATTTCCTCAGTGAAGCTACATTAAGTACTGGGGACTGGGGACTAGGGACTATAGACTAGGACAAAGTTTTCCAAATACTCAATCCCCAGTACCCAATACCCAATACCCAATACCCAATAGCAGTTTATGATTCGCCGCCGTTCTACCCCTTGGATTCATAAATGGTCGCGCCCATTGATGGGGGCGATCGCTGGATGTGGTGCTTTAACAACAGGTTATATCACTATAGAAAAGTTAACAGGAGGCAGTGCAGCTTGTCTGGCACAAGCTGGCGCCAAGGGCTGTAATGATGTACTTTCCAGTCCTTGGGCAACGGTTTTTGGTCAGCCATTAGCCTTGTTTGGGTTTTTGGCGTATACCAGCATGATGATATTTGCTTTAGCTCCCTTAGCAATTAAACCAGCTGAAAATAAGGAAAAGCGTCAAAAGCTAGAAAACTGGACATGGTTGCTGCTGTTGGTAGGGGCGATCGCCATGTCTATTTTTAGCAGCTACTTAATGTACCTGCTAGCATTCCAAATCAAAGCCTTCTGTCTTTACTGTATCGCCTCAGCTTTGTTCTCTCTCAGCCTTTTGGTACTGACGATTATTGGTCGTGATTGGGAGGATATTGGGCAAATCTTCTTTACCGCCATCATTGTCGGGATGATCACGCTGATTGGCACTTTATGGGTCTTTTCTGGCGTGAATCAACAAGTTGTGACGCCCGGAACACCTGGACAACCTGTAAAAATTGCCTTTACTCCCCAGGTACAGCCTAACCCAGAATTTGGTTGGGAAATTACTACCACCTCTGGTGAGGCAGAAATCTCTCTAGCACGCCACTTGGCCAAGATAGGCGCTAAAGAATACAGTGCTTATTGGTGCCCTCATTGCCACGAACAAAAGTTGCTTTTCGGTAAAGAAGCCGGACAGATAATCGACGAAAATATTAAGATAGAGTGTGCTGCCGATAGCCCAAAAGCTCAACCAGGACTATGTAAAGCTGCAAAAATTGAAGGCTTCCCTACTTGGATAATCAACGGTAAAAGCTATAGCGGAGTGCAAAACTTGGAGGAACTGGCGAGAGTTTCTGGTTATACAGGTTCTCGTAACTTCAAGTATTTCAAGTAGTTGTCCTAAAAAAGCTTTTTTGTGACAACTTGGATTTTAGAACTAAATAGTTAACTGATTTGGGATTTGGATTTGCGATCGCGCAGTGTTAGCGGGTCTTGTCTACTACAGCATCTAGCTGCGCGGATTACACCAAGGGCGAATGAACTTCTTAAAGGCGGAGCATGAACCCGAAGAAATACCCCCAAACCAAATTATGTCTTGCAAAGTTGAGCCACTACTCAACTGGGGTTCATCGGCTTGTTTGCTCTTAACCTTCCCATAGGGTAGCAAGTGGCGTCTGTTCGCCTCTATCCGGCGCTCAAACTTTCCGCAAAATCTAAAATTGGCAGTCAACTGGATGAATACAGCAAAGTCTGTTTCCAGTTGGCTTTTTTGTTTTCGGTTTGACAATAAATTTGTGAGTTTAATTAAGAAAATTTTACCCGATGAGGCTTTTAACGTTGAATTAGTCGATCTCAAGTTAAACAATATTTATACTGAACATGTGCTGATAAATACAAAAGTTTCAGTTGCCGTTTAAGTAGATAATTAGTACTAATGAATGGTAATACATCAGAACTACCCAGGATTATATTGAGGAACCTCACTCTCATGGTAAAGATTTCTAGAAACTCTGTATAGCTTCCAAGTGAGCTATATTCGCCAGGTAGTTGATAACTATATGAAATATAAAATATCTCTCCCCACTAGGTAATGGGAATGAATAAGCAGCTAGGCAAGCGTTTTGTGAAGTTGATGTTTGGACTGAAACAACCGCTTAGTCGAGGACAAAAGGAATTTATTACTGCTACCAGCGTTGCTATCTGTGTCTTGGTTTTGCGCTCTATCGGATTATTTCAATCGTTAGAATTTGCAGCTTTGGATCAATTTTTTCGCTTACGTCCAAATGAGCCACCAGAACAGCGCATTACTATTGTAGCGATTGATGAAGACTCTTTGAGTAGAGTTGGTTCCTGGCCAATTCCAGATAGCGATATTGCCAAGTTATTGCAAAAATTAAACGCTTACAAACCCCAGGCTATTGGCTTAGATATCTACCGAGATTTGGTAGTACCTAATAATGATTTTGCAGAAAAGCCTGTTAATAAAGAACTGCTTGATGCGTATAAGTCAATGCCAAACTTAATTGGTATTGAACTGCTAGCCAACGACAAAAACAAAAATAGCAAAAATAAAAATGTTGGTGTTGCACCCCCGCTAGGACTGAATCGGAATCAAGTAGGTTTTAATAATGTAGTGTATGATCCTGATGGCAAAATCCGTCGCAGCTTGTTGTATTGGCACGTTAATGAGCATCAGGTACACGAAAGTTTTGCTCTGAAGCTGGCTTTATTATATTTAAAATCACAGGGAATTACTCCCACTAAAGCAGCTAGCAATCCTGAATATTTACAGTTAGGTAAAGCAATATTTACTCGTTTTAAGCCCAATGATGGTGCTTATGTCAGAGCTGATGCTGGTGGCTACCAAATTTTGTCCAACTTTCCCAAACCCGGATGCTCAAGTCCATCTGCTGAATTTTGTGGTTATCCCCAGGTATCTATGAAAGATGTACTGGCAGATGAAGTTGAAGAAAACTTGATCAAAAATCGCATTGTACTTATTGGTTCCACCGCACCCAGTCTTCAAGATTTTGTATTCATTCCCTATTCCAGCCGTTTGATGGGTACAGCAACTCCTGTATCTGGTATCGAACTGCAAGCTTATTTTATCAGTGAGTTAATCTCGGCTGCCGTTAAAGGGCGACCTTTGCTCGAAGTCTGCTCTGACTTAGTGGAAGACTTATGGATTTTTGTTTGGTCTTATGTGGGAGCAGTTATGACATGGCGAATACGGCACCCAACTACGAGCTTTATAAGTATCTTAGTTTCTTGTTCTATGTTGAGTCTGAGTGCTTACCTTGCTTTCTTGTATGGTTTGTGGATACCAATCATTCCTCCGCTGTTTACTTTTGGTATCTCAGCTATTTGGATGACCAGTCATATTGCTCATATGCAAGAAGAGTGGAAACGCTCTAAAGAGTTTTTATATCACGTGATTAATACTATTCCTGACCCAATTTTTGTAAAAAATGAACAGCATCAATGGATTGTTTTAAATGAAGCTTATTGTCGATTAATTGGTTATCCCAATAAGTTGTTAATTGAAAAGTCAGACTATGATTTTTTTCCTAAACATGAAGCTGATATATTTCGACAACAGGATGAGTTTGTTTTCCGAACTCAACAACCACAAGAACATGAAGAAGAATTTACCGATGCCAATGGTCAGATTCATCAAATTGCCACTAAGCGATCGCTCCACAAAGATGCAGCAGGCAATTTCTTTTTAGTTGGAGTCATCCGAGATATTACTCAGCACAAGCTAAGGGAGGAGCAACTTAAGCGTACAGCTGCCGAATTATTCCGCTCCAACAATGAATTAAAACTTAAAGAGGATCATTTACGTTATCTGGCATATCACGACTACCTCACCGGTCTATCCAATCGCAAATTCTTCGTAGAACAACTTCGAGAGTCCCTACATTGGGCACAAACCAACAATCTGTTACTGGGATTATTATTTATTGATTTAGATGGCTTTAAGCAAGTCAATGATACTTTAGGACACGAGATGGGCGATTGCCTACTAGTAACTATTGCCCAACGGCTCAGTCACTCCCTACGCGCTAGTGATACAGTTTCCCGCTTGGGTGGTGATGAATTTACCGTGATTTTACGAGCAATTCCCAACGTACAAGTAGCTGCTAAAGTCGCCGAAAAAATTTTAGCCAGTATAACCGAGCCAATTGTTTTGGATGGATATACCACTAAAGTTTCTGCCAGCATTGGCATCAGTGTTTACCCATACAACAGTCAAGATAGTGAAACCTTGATTAAACAAGCAGATACCGCAATGTACTATGCTAAGCGCTTAGGTAAAAATCGCTACGAGTTTGCTTAATTATTTGAGAGCAAAGCTTCCAGACTATTCTCAATTAAGTTAATACTTTTACCGTGAAATTACGAGTGATGAGCTTGAGGTTCATGTATTACGTACACACTTAAAAGATTACTTTTAGGTTGTTATGGATATCTAGCAAGTCTTTGTGACTTTTTTTTGAAGATTAAACTCAATAATAAACTTAAACAAGTAGTTAGTAACCAAGAATATAAGCTAGCTTATCTATTTTGCTTGCAAGTATTCTTACTTAAAAAAATATACTTATGCTTATTCGGTTTTTTCAGTAGTTACTAATGTAGCTTATTCTGTAATGCTTGCGAAGTAGCGGTTTTGCTGTTTTAGCTTTAAATATCTTTACTGTTATACAATTTTTACTATACTAAGATTAAAGTAATATTGATATTCTTTCAGTTTTGTTATTCATTGAACATAGTGTTTATACGCATTATTATTAAAAAATTATTAATACGCAGTAAATTTGGCAATTTACTTGTGGCAATTAATTAACATCTCTAACTTTAGACTGATGTAAAAACGGTATATTAAGAATATTTCTTAGGTGTTAAGACTATTTAATAGTAATAAATTGACGCTGCTCTGCAATTTAGTACCACAATTACTTATTTACACCACCGTACATTGAATGAAGTTGGAATATTGGTGCAGGAAAATAAGTGAATATACTGATTTTAACAAAAAAGACTTACTTAAATAAAAATACAGTGGATTTACCGAAAAAGATGAAAACTAACTTAAGAATCACAAGATTTGTAATGTTTTGTATAAGCATTTATGTCCTAATTCCGAATATTGCTGATTGCACAGTTGTCTTCGGTAGCGTGACTACTAATAGTTTTAATGCTTCTAGCAATGATAGTTCAACAACTAGCAAGGTTAATCCTCAAGGTTTAAAAGACATATATATTCCACCAAATTATGGTAGTCCTGACAGTCAGTATGGTAGCGGCACTCGCTAGCTAATACTTTTATTTACTGCTGCTATCTATAGCCAACTGAAGGGGAAAAGGTATAAATAAGTGATGGCAAACTTTGTGCTGAAATTACAATAGGGGAGATATTAATTAGTAATAATTAATGCAGCTTTAAAGGCTTAATACAGGCACTTAAAAATACGTTCACCACTTAATTAAACAAGATATCCTTGGGAAATTTGGTATCAGCAACTAAAATGCTTTTAAGAATTTTTAATTGTTGACAACTGGAGATTTCCACCAGTTATTTGTTTGCACAAGTGTATGTGCTTGCCAGTCTGAATCAGGTTGAGGATGATCTAGACGGTAGTGTCCACCACGGCTTTCAGTTCTAAAAGCAGCACTTTTGAGAATTAAATGAGCCACATCTAATAAATTGCGGGTTTCTGCCCAAAGTCGCAATTGCCGTTCAACATCTGGTAGGTTGAAATTAGCTGGTTCTTTTGGACGTAAAGAAAGCAAAAATTGACTTAGAGGTAAGGCTGTGAAATCTTGCTGCCAAGATTCAATAGTGGCGATCGCCATCTCTAGACCTGATTGTTCCCGACAAATACCAGCACTTTGCCACACAAGACGTGGTAACTTCTCTCTTAGTGTTTCTAGCTGTGCTTGCTGGGTTTGCCATTCATTGGTATCAACACTAAATTCTCGCGATGCCAGTAATGGTGTTTCTGATGGTAGCCCAATATCTGCCAACTCAATATTAGCCATCTGTGCGCCAAACACGATACATTCCAGCAGGGAATTACTGGCAAGACGATTTGCTCCATGCACTCCAGTACTAGCAGTTTCACCCACTGCGTACAAACCAGGGAGATTGGTGCGGTTCATCAGATCCGTGGCAATACCACCCATCCAATAATGAGCAGCAGGGGCTACAGGAATTGGTTCATTGAAGACATCAATGCCCCAATGTTGACAAACTTTAATGATGTTGGGAAAGCGATGACGAATTTTGTCAGCTGGGATGGGGCGCATATCTAACCACACATGGGCAGTGGCAGGATCGAGGGCGGTGCGTTGCAAATGACTGAAAATTGCTCTACTAACAACATCTCTTGGTGCAAGTTCACCGGCAGGGTGATAGTCAAAAGCAAAACGCCGCCCTTCGTTATCAACGAGGTGTGCGCCTTCGCCGCGTACAGCTTCACTAATGAGAAAGCGATCAGCACCTAGTTTGGTAAGGGCTGTGGGGTGAAATTGGACAAATTCCAAATCCCGGAGGATGGCCCCGGCTCGATATGCGATCGCTACGCCATCGCCTGTACTCACGGCCGGATTAGTAGTTTGAGCAAATACCTGGCCACCACCACCAGTTGCTAATACCACAGCACCAGCCCGTACCCATGTCATTTTACCTTGATAAAACAGGCTAATTCCCTGACAGCGAAAAGTCGAGCCAGTACGAGCAATCGCGCTTTGCGTAGGAATCTTCTGGCTTGGAGCGGCGGTTTCTGCCGTTAGAGAAGCGGTAGCGAGTTTACTAGCGTCTCTGAACTTTTCAAGACAGCAACCACTTTCGGGTTCAATCCACAAACTCAAAGCCAAAGCTTGCTGGATGACTTGAATGTTCTGGCGACGTAATACTTGAGCAGTTAGGGTGGTGGTGACTTCCCTACCTGTAGTGTCGGCGGCGTGGAGGACACGGTTACGAGAATGGGCAGCTTCCAAAGTTAAAGCCAAGGCTTTACCATGACGATCAAAAGCTACGCCTAAGTTAACTAAGGATTGAATGCAGCTGGGGGCTTGTTCGGCGAGGAATTCTACAGCGAAGCGATCGCACAAAAGAGCACCCGCCCGGATCGTATCTTCAATGTGTAGCGAAGGAGAATCTTCCGGGGCAACCGCTGCGGCAATGCCACCTTGTGCCCAATCACTGGCGGACAAAGCAACAGTTTCTTTAGTAATTAAGCCGACTCGCAAAGACTCTGGCAGACACAGCGCCGTGTACAGTCCAGCAGCGCCAGCGCCGACTACTAAGACATCAAATTGGCTAGGAATATCTATCTGAGACAAGGTAAAGGGAGGGGGGGAACGGGGGAGGGAGAGGGGAGGCAAAGCAGGGGAAGACAAGGGAGAAAATTTTACTTTGTCCTTCTTGTCCTCCTCATCTCTATTATCTTCCCCATTTCTAATAGAAAATTCCCACTCCCTAGGATTAGGAGTGGGCTGATTGTTACATCAACTGCAAGATGCAGTTATCTGTAGATGCCGTTGTTAAAGCGATCATCTCCTTCGTTGAAGGCAGGTTCAAATTCTGTCACGGTAAAGTGATCGAAGTTGGCTTGCAGAGTTTGTTTTTGGCGATCGCTTAATCCTGGTAGATCCAATACATCCTCAACCTTTTGGTAAGGAGCATTTTTGATGATTTTCTTAGCAAGAGTGGGATACAGCCCTGGATACTGTTGAAAAGCTCGCACGTTGGTATTATTCAAATCAATTTTTTTACCGAATTCGGTTCCTAGCTTAGCGTCTGCCCGATTCTGGCGCTCAATTGCCAGAACATGGACTTGAGGAACAAAACTGTTGAAACTAGCAGCTTGGGCTATCTGAGTTGTTCCCAGCCATCCCCAGCAGCCAAGTAACAAACTAAACACTGTTAATAAACGCACCAATCCTTTCACGATTTTCCTACCTCTTTCCATCAAACAATAAAAGCTTTAAGCCAACAGCTGTCAGTGATCATTAGTCTTTAATCATTCGTCATTCGTTAGAGCGCCAAAGCTAGACAACAAAGGACTAAGGACAAAAGACAAAGGACTAAGGACAAAAGCTGATAGCTTAATCAACACAGCAGTCATCAGAAACTAATATACAGCGTATTAATATCCACAATATTTGCCGTTACTGGGTTTGACTGTACTTTTACTAAAAATTATTCTTAGTGGTATGACTACTAGCATTGCTGCCACAGCGTTACAACTCCATAGAATCCAGTAGTTATGCTTGGGGTTTCTCTCTTCACTTGCCAATAGGCGATATTAAACTTGAAACCTTGTGATGTCTAATGGCAAGGCTTTCTCTGATCAGAAATGCTCTTGCTAGCTTGCTTAACCACAGGAATACGCGTCTACGCTAATATCAAAACCCCAGCAGGGATGATACGATACTGCTCAATTTTTATGTAATATTTCTTAACTAATAAATAATCTACAGCTAAGATAAACAAATAATTTATCACTGGGGTAATTATGTGCGATCGCTTCCAGCGGGGCGTAGCCCATCGCCCTGTAAAGGCTGTTTTTGGGATATTGTCTGTGAACTGCACAAAGATTGACACAAGTGAACGCTGGGCGATCGCCTCATGAATTAATTGTTGGTTTTCATGCTCTTATGGCAGCTAGCAAAAATAAGCTGTCTACCAAAATTGTGCTTAAAACTGCGCCACCAAAGGCGTACCAGTGTCGCTGCCCTCTGCGTAAAGGTAAAACTCCAACTGTCAACAATACTAAAGCAAGAGTTAGCGCCGAAGCTTGTCCCCAAGGTGTCTGTACTTGCGTTAAGGCATTTTGCAATATTTGCGGTGCGCCATCGGCGTCTACTCTCATAATTTGCCGCCAATAGGGCATCAAATCTACTAGATAGAAATATACATCTGTTAAGACTGTACCGAGTAAAGAACCTAAATAAAACCAGTTACCTACTTTGCCCCAATTCCGCAGCAGACACCAAAAAGCAAATGGTAGCCCTATTGACTCTACTGGCAAATGCCATAAAGGTTCCCAACGTAACCAGCCCCAGTAAATCGCTCCTGCTAACCAACTCCAGCTAAACCCTAAAAGCAAATCCCCCCAAACATAAGTTGCAGGACGTGACATTAATGTAAAACTCAACCACACCCAAAATCCTGTCAACGCTAAACTCAGACTTGGTAGCGATCGCACTAGTGGCGCTTCCACAAATATTGGTACTGATACCAAAAATACCGCTGCCGCAAACACTAACCACTTTTGGTATGAAGAAATAAAGATAGGTAAAGAAGCAGATGAGGAAAGTGTAGACTCTAATTCTCTGATACTTCTCTGTCCAGCGACAGTTGAATCCAAATTGGTATCAATAGAAGGGGTTGAAGCTGTGTAAGAAGACAATGTATTATTAATCAAAGTTTTTAATATTTGTTATTAAACTTTATCTTATTTAATGTATCACATTTCAAAATGCCCCTGGGGGGGATTTTAATTTTACTAGAATTTTGCCTAGGCTGTGTATCACCTGCAAAAGTATGGGAACACAAAAGGAATTTTCGTAGAAACAAGATGTTGCAAAAGCAGGGGAGCACAAGGAGAATAAATTGCTGACTCCTGACTTCTGACTCCTGTCTCCTGCTGACTCAAAGCTATTTTGAAGCACGTACGTATCCTTCCTGATATCGAGCCATACACTCAGGGACTTTTAACCTTGCCGCACTATTCTGTAAATTAAGAACGCGTCTCTGTGAGAGATGAATGAAAAACCGATGTTTTCTTCAATTCTTTTCCTGGTAAGTTTCCCAGGTAGATGTTTGTGTAATTGGTTGTAATCTCAGCGATCGCAGGTAAACTGATGGCTTTATCAAAACATCAATGGCTTGTACTTTTAGGTGCAGGATCAGCAACTTTCTCAGTAGCCGCACCGCTCAAAGTTCTCAGCGCCCAGCCTAACCTAGGGGAAAATGGGGTGCAACAGATGAATATCTTGCAAGCTATTATTTTAGGCTTTGTGCAAGGGATGACTGAATTCCTGCCTATTAGTAGCACAGCACATTTAAAAGTTGTCCCCGTGGTTCTTGGTTGGGGTGATCCGGGTGTAGCTTTTACCGCTATCATCCAGCTCGGTAGTATAGCAGCGGTACTGTGGTATTTCTGGGGGGATTTGACGCGAATTATCAAAGGAACAACAAGAGCGATCGCTCTCAAAGATTATGATGACTACGAATTTCGGCTGTCTTTAGGGATTATTTTAGGAACATTACCCATTGTCTTCTTTGGACTTTTGATTAAAAAGTTTATTCCCGACTTTGATAATTCACCTATTAGAAGTTTAGGGGCGATCGCTATTGCCTCTATAGTTATGTCACTGTTACTTGGCTTAGCAGAACAACTAGGTAAACGTCAACGCGACTTTGAAAACCTAACAATGAGAGATGGGGTATTGATGGGTTTAGCTCAAGCTTTATCATTAATCCCTGGCGTTTCTCGTTCTGGTTCCACCTTAACAGGGGGGCTATTTATGGGATTACAACGGGAAACCGCTGCGAGATTTTCATTTTTGCTGGGTATTCCCGCCATTACGCTAGCGGGATTAGTCGAGTTAAAAGATTTTGTTGGAGCCGGGTTAAGTAGTGCAGGAATAATCCCCCTCATTGCCGGAGTGATTTCTGCCACAGTATTCTCATATATAGCGATCGCTGGGTTGCTGCGCTTTCTTAAAACCCAAAGCACCTGGGTGTTTATTTGGTATCGACTAGCATTTGGGGTAGCAATACTGGGGGCAATTGGAACTAGTTTGTTGAACAATAGTTAATAGTCCCTTGTCCTTTGTCCTTTGTTCAAAGCAAATGACAAAGCGCAAAGTCTGAGCGCCGGCTTCCGGCGAACAGACGCCAGTTCGCACAAGTCGGGGAACCCGCCCAAGCGACTGGCTCAACTTTGTAAGAGAGGACAAATGCCCAATGCCCCATACCCCATGTCTACCATTCATCCTGCCCGTATTACCAAAGTATCACCTGATTCTATAGCCGCAGAGATTGGCTTTGAGGCGGGGGATGCGATCGTTGCAATCAACGGTACACGTCCCCGCGATTTAATCGATTATCAGTTTTTATGTGCTGATGAAGTTTTGGCACTAGAAGTTTTAGACGCTACTGGTAAGACTCATAGCCTGGAAATCGAAAAAGACTACGATCAAGACTTGGGGCTAGAATTTGAAACTGCCCTATTTGATGGCTTAATTCAGTGCAATAACCGCTGTCCATTTTGCTTTATCGACCAACAGCCACCAGGTAAGCGCACCAGCTTGTACCTAAAAGATGACGATTACCGTCTGAGCTTTTTGTATGGCTCTTACCTGACCTTGACCAATTTACCAGAAAGAGAATGGCAGCGTATTGAACAAATGCGCTTATCTCCTTTATATGTTTCTGTTCACGCTACGGAACCCGAAGTCAGAATTAGACTGCTGAAAAATCAGCGTGCAGGGCAAATTTTGCAACAAATCAAGTGGTTTCAAGAAAGGCGGCTACAAATTCATGCTCAAGTGGTTGTTTGCCCTGGTATAAATGATGGCGAACATCTGGAACAAACCTTAAGAAATTTAGCGTCTTTTTATACTGGCGAAGTGCCTGCGGTGGCATCGGTGGCAGTTGTGCCAGTGGGTTTAACACGATTTCGTCCCCAACAAGACGAACTGACACCCGTAACTAGGGAAAAAGCCAAAGAAGTGATTTCCCAAGTGCGATCGCTTACCCAGCAATTTCGCCAACAGTTCGGTTCCAGCGTTGCTTGGTTAGCCGATGAGTGGTTTTTGATTGCAGGTGAGGAGTTACCAAGTGAATCTGAATATGAGGAGTATCCGCAAATTGATAATGGTGTTGGTTCCATTCAGTTATTTATCAAGCAATTTGCAGCCGCGGCAGCAGAATTACTCCCGCCAAAAGTTTATCCTCAGAGAAAATTGACTTGGGTAGTGGGCAACGCGGTAGAAACAGCATTTCAACCCATATTAAAACGGTTGAATTCTGTTGATGGTTTAGAGGTAAATATGCGTGCTTTATGTAGTGATTACTGGGGACAAAGTATTACTGTAACTGGGTTACTAACTGGTCATGATTTGCTATTGAATTTACAAAAGCAAGATTTGGGAGAAGGAATTTTGCTACCAAATGTAATGCTGAAACATGGCGATCTGATATTTTTAGATGATATTAGTATTGAAGATTTAGCCCAAAAACTGAATACAAAAATATTACCAGTAGCAGGAGTTGAAGATTTAATCAATACCTGTATTGCTTCTGTGAGCAATTAGCTACCCACAAATGTCAGATTTTGGCGATCTGTCAGTTGTGATTAAACCTTTTGTCAAAGCCAATGTTATGGAAATAAAACCATTATCTTGGGAAGTTTGAGCGCTAACTTTCGGTGTAAAAGCCTGAAGAAAGGCTTTTTGTGAGATATCAAAACTTTCCAACACAGTAGTTAGTGGTTATAAATATCCTTAGCAAGAAGCGTTGTTCTGTATGATTGACAACTGATTAATGAGTAATGGTCAATAAAGATTAATTAATAACTAATAAAATTAGGAGTAACTAGTGAATTATCAGGAAAGCATAATTAAAGATATTAAGTTAAACATTAAAAAAACTGGATTTTTTATATTAAAATTTAATTTTTTATTAGTTAATTGTTTGGGAATTTTGCCAGCAATAGCGGTGACAGAAGAACCTGTATTGAGCATAGTCCACAGCCAAGAAAATGCTAATCAATGGACAGGCATAACTGACCGCTTGCAGGCAGTGGGAGTCAAGTATTGTGTAATTCCCCTCGCTAATGTGAAGAATGTAACGGATTGGGGCGATCGCCGAGTATTGTTTTTGCCAAATGTAGAGACATTAACACCAACACAAGCGATCGCCTTAGAAGAATGGATGAGCAAGGGAGGACGCTTAATTGCCAGTGGCCCTATAGGTAGTCTGTCCGCACCAGGAGTGCGCCAGTTATTGCGATCGCTTCTAGGGGGTTATTGGGGATTCAGTCTCAATCAAACAGAACAGATGAAACCCACAAAAACCAAAATACAAGGTTGGGCAACTCAAACTGGACTGTTTGGTAAAGTGCGCGGCGGTGTTGTAATTCCGAATGATGCCATGACTCAAGCTGCTGCTGTTTGGAATTCTCAAGATAATCCTGCCGCAGTAGTGACAACTGAACGTTCCACATTTTTGGGCTGGCGTTGGGGTACAGATGCAACTTCAGCCGCAGAGTTAGATAGTGCTTGGTTAAAAGCTGCCGTCAATCGTCATCTGACAGCACTACCAAAAGGCACGAATAAAGTGGCAGGAGGCTCGCAAAGTTGCTCTACATCGGTGGCAACTGTCCCTACCACTCCTACATCTAGAATAGGCCCTGCAACTCCAATAAAACCACCATTGGCTCAAAACTCAGGACAGGCTAAACGCCCCGCTACCGCTAACAGGACTAGGACTCAGGACTCAAAACTTACTACCGCCACTGCTCCTCAACCCAGACCGCTTCCCAAAGTCACGCCCCCACGTGCTCAAGAGGCTATTGATGAACTAGAACAAGCAGTGCGTTTAGATATTGCACCCAACTCTAATACGCCGATTGATCATAATCAAGCGATCGCCCTTCAGCAAGAGCTAGAAAATCTAATTGGTCGAGTAGAAAGTGCCCATCTAGCAGCCTCGACATATAGTAGTGTCAGCGAAACGAAGTCTGACGAACAGCCCCGTAGGCGTCTACGCGCTCAGTCTTTAGAAGAACAGCAGACACAATTCGCCTCAACCAAACTTGGAGCACCAGTTGCCAGCACAGAGCAAGCAATAACACAAGCAAGGCTAATTGCCAAAAACTTACCTCAGTTGATTGCAGAAAAAAACTACGCTCTGGCTCGTCAGCAGTGGTTGGAAGCTAAGGCGAGTCTGTGGAAACAGTTTCCTGTTGACCGGAAGTTGGCTCAGCCTGAAATCCGTGCTGTATGGTTAGACCGGGGGACAATTGTCCGTGCTGGTAGCGAGAAGGGACTAGCTCAAATTTTTGATCGCCTAGCCCAAGCTGGGATTAATACCGTCTTTTTTGAAACTGTGAATGCGAGCTATACGATTTATCCCAGTAAAGTCGCACCACAGCAAAACCCGTTAATTCGCGGCTGGGATCCATTAGCAGCCGCAGTGAAATTAGCCCATAAGCGAGAAATGGAATTACACGCTTGGGTTTGGACTTTTGCTGCTGGTAATCAACGTCACAATGAGATTATCAATCTCAATCCTAATTACCCAGGGCCAGTACTTGCCGCTCATCCAGATTGGGCAAACTACGACAACCTGGGCAATATGATTCCTGTTAATCAGACAAAGCCATTCTTTGACCCAGCTAACCCCGAATTGCGACAGTACTTGCTCAAGCTATACGAAGAAATTGTTACGCGTTATGACGTAGATGGTCTACAACTCGACTACATTCGCTATCCTTTTCAAGACCCGTTTGCAGGTCGATATTATGGCTACGGTAAAGCTGCAAGAGCGCAGTTTCAGCAACTTACTGGTGTAGATCCGCTGAGTATTTCCCCCAGCCAACCGGATTTGTGGCAAAAGTGGACGACATTTCGCACTCAGCAAGTTGATAGCTTTGTTGCCCAAGCATCGCAACAGTTACGGCAAAAACGAGCAGATTTGATTTTGTCTGTTGCTGTATTTCCTCTGCCGGAACTAGAACGGATTCAGAAAATTCAACAACATTGGGAACTTTGGGCACGCCAAGGGGATATAGATTTAATCGTTCCTATGACTTATGCCCTAGATACTTCTCGCTTCCAAAGGCTGGCACAACCCTGGATTGCCTCTACACAATTAGGTTCTACGTTGTTATTACCAGGAATTCGTTTACTTTCTTTACCACCAGTCGGAGCCTTGGATCAGCTCCAATTAGTAAGAGACTTGCCAGTAAGTGGTTATGCACTCTTTGCCGCTGAGAATTTTAACAACGAGCTAGACAAACTTTTTAGTAGCACCCAAGGCGGGGTAAAACCTACAAATAGTGAACCTATCCCTCACCGCCAGCCTTTTCAAACTGCTGCTGTTCGTTATACTGCCCTGCAACGGGAATGGAAGTTTGTTTTGCAAAATGAGCAACTGCAAATACCTGCTAAGACGATTTCAGATTTTAATAACCAGGCAGAAATTTTACAAACTGCTTTGAATCAGCTTGCCAGTTCGCCTTCTGCCAGTAATTTATTAGCGGCGAGAGCCTCGCTAACTCGGTTAAAATCTCAATTTCGGGCATTGATGAGCCGAGAAGTTATAGATAATTCCTATCAAGTTAAAGTTTGGGAAAATCGGCTTGCAACTATAGAAAAGCTATTGCGTTACGGCGAACGGCGTAGGCGTAGCCCGTCGGAGACATCGCAGTTACGTCCCTAGAGTATCTTTGTCATTACCCACATTTTTTGTGACAGTTAAAGTTTCGTGCTTACCGTCATCCCGCCCAGAACTAAAGTTCCGGGCTAATAGCGCAAGTCCACGAAGCGTGAACTGAAATATACAGCTTTATGTATGGTGGGGGACTCAGGAAACGCAACCTGTTGATTCTCTAGCGGGATAAGAACAAAGCGGGAAATTTAAAAGATTTGGGTAATGACAAGTTTTAAAAGGTAGGGGAGTGGTGTAGTGGCAGTAGGCGAAGAGAACAATTAGTGACTCTTGACTCTTAACTCATGCTCCCCATTTTTAACTAACTATGCATCAATTATTTTGTATTTATTAAAACAAGTTTTACCGTGTTTGTCCTGAGATAATATTACTTAGTTAGCGTCAAAATATTAGAGATTACTTAATACACTACTTTAGATAACTATTTTTTGATAATAGCTATCGTAATCATCTATGCAAGCCTTACCTCAGCTTATCGGGCTACAAAGCTTAGAGTCAATAATTGACTGTTCACCGCTGATGGTTGTGCCAGAAACACCATTATCGGATGCGATCGCACTGATGGCGGCACAGGGCAAAAATGTCTTAGTGGGATCAGCTTCGCAGATATTGGGGTGCTTTACAGAGCGGCATCTGGTGCAGCTTTTAGCTTCAGGGATTGACTTGAGAACAGCCAAGATTTCTGAAGTCATGCATACCTCAGTCATGATGCTAAAGATGTCAGAATTTCCTAATCTAGCATCAGCGTTGTTGCTATTGCGCCAGCAGCAGTTGAACTTACTGCCAGTTGTAGATGACCAAGGTCAAATGGTCGGAGTAATCACTTCTGAAAGTATTTGTCAAGTACTGGCACAAGAAACAGCGAAAACTAAAGGCGACTACGAGAAAACCCAAGAACAAATGCGTTTGCTGGCTTTTGAGGTATTGCAGGAGAGCGCCACTCGACTAATATTGGCTTTGGAGGCGACTCAAACAATTTATTGGGAACGCAATTTGAATAATGACCGGATGTTGTTCTTGAGTATGGTTAATGAAACTGGAGATACTCAAGAAATATCTTACAGCGAAGTCCTAGCGCTAGTACATGCGGATGATCAAGAAAAGTTTGCTAATGCTCACAAATTAGCGATCGCAAATCTTAGCTCTTTTGAAGTAGAGCATCGAATGCTTGTAAAAGGGCGATCAGAGTACAAATGGTTACTAACACGCGGCATGGTATTGACAGATCCTACAGGCATCGCTCGCATGATTGGAGTTTCTGTGGATATTACTTACCGCGTGCAGGCAGAAGCAGCACTGCATGAGAGCGAAAGACGATTTCGCGCCATCTTCAACGGCACATTCCAGTTTACCGGATTGCTAACACCAGGAGGTATTGTTTTAGAAGCCAACCAAGCGTTACTCGATTTTGGGGGATTACAGCCAGAAGATGTAGTTGGACGTTCATACTGGGAGACGCGATGGTGGACAATTTCCCACGAAACGCAGAATCAACTCAAGCTAGCAATAGCACTTGCGGCTAGAGGGGAATTTGTTCGTTACGAAGTTGATGTACTCGGTGTAAATCAAACAGTCCGAACTATAGATTTTTCTTTGAAGCCGTTGACAGATGCAACTGGGAAAGTCGCGCTGCTGATTGCTGAAGCACGAGACATTACTGAACTCAAACAGGCACAAGCAGCTTTGCAACAGGTGAACCAAGAATTAGAAATGCGAGTGACTGAGCGAACTATTGTTTTAAAACAAACAAATCGGCAGTTATTGTCTGAGATTGTCGAGCGCCAAATCGTGGAGGAGCAACTGCGGCAATCCCAGCAAATGTTACAACTAATTATGGATACTATTCCTCAGTGTATTTTCTGGAAAGATAGTAATTCTGTCTACTTGGGTTGTAATCGCAACTTTGCGATCGCTGGTGGTTTGAATAATCCAGAAGAGATCGTAGGAAAGACAGACTATGACTTACCTTGGAAGAAAGAGGAAGCAGACTTCTACCGTGAGTGTGACATTAGGGTAATGCAGAGCAATACACCCGAATATCACATCATTGAACCTTTATTAAGAGCAGACGGCAAACAGACTTGGCTGGACACAAATAAAGTTCCACTTCATAATCTCGAAGGCAATGTAGTAGGTATCTTAGGCACTTTTGAAGATATCACCGATCGCCAGCAAGCAGAAACGGCATTGCGGGAAACTCAACAACAGCTACAAGCGATTTTAGATAATTCTTCAGCTGTGATGTACCTAGTAGATTCTCAAGATAGATTCTTGTTGATCAATCATCAGTTTGAAAAGCTATTCAATATTACTCAAGACCAAATAGTAAGCAAAAGCATCTACGACATTTTTCCCTATGAGATTGCTGAAGGTTTTGCGGCTAATAATCACCAGGTAATTGTAGGTGGCATCCCCGTAGAAGCTGAAGAAGTTGTTCCCCTCAAGGACGGTTTACACACTTATTTATCTGTGAAGTTTCCTTTAAAAGATGCTAATGGTATCTCTTATGCCGTTGGTGGCATCTCTACAGATATTACATACCGTAAATTAGTCGAAGAATCGCTATTACGTTTTCGCAAAGCGATAGAAAGCACAAGCGACGCCATTGGCATGGCTGACATTACAGGTGAGGGTATTTACGTCAATGCCGCATTTATCAAACTGTTTGAGTATACCTTGGAGGAATTGCAAGCTGCTGGCGGAGTAGAAGTTATTTTCCAGCAACAAACAGAGTGTAAAAAAGTACTTGCTAAAATTCAAAGAGGTGAGTCGTGGCGTGGTGAGGTGATGATGCAAACCCGCTGTGGTAGGAGTGTGCAAATTTATCTTTGTACTGATGCGATTAAAGATCACAGTGGCAAAATAGTAGGAACTGTCAATATTTATACGGATATTACACAGCGCAAGCAAGCAGAGGAAGGTTTACGATTGCGCGATCGCGCGATCGCTGCCAGCAGTAATGGCATTATTATTGCCGATGTCACCATGCCAGCTGGGCCAATTATCTATGTCAATCCAGCTTTTGAGCGGATGAGCGGCTACTCGGCAGCAGAAGTGATTGGACAAAACTTTCTTTTAGTTCAAGGTACTGATATTAATCAACCAGGGTTACAAGAACTCAATGCTGCTATGCGAACAGGAAAAGACTTTACAGTAATTTTACGCAATTATCGTAAAGATGGCAGTCTGTTTTGGAATGAGTTAAATATTTCTCCCGTCTATGACACCGATGGCTATCTCACTCATTACATCGGCATTCAAAACGATATTACCGAGCGTAAGCAGGCAGAAACGGCACTACTTGTCAGTCAACAACGGTTACAATATTTACTTTCATCCAGTCCAGCTGTGATCTATACCTGTAGGAGTTATGGAGATTTTGGCGGTACTTTCGTTAGCGAAAATGTCACCACGATGATGGGCTATGAAGCACGGGAAATGGTAGACACTCCTGGCTTTTGGGCTAGTCATCTCCACCCGGAAGATGCAACCCAAGCGTTTGCCAAACTCTCAAACGTATTGGCAGAGGGGCGGTATACGCTGGAATATCGCTTTTTGCACCAAGACGGCACTTATCGTTGGGTACACGACCAAGGTAAGGTAGTGCGGGATCAAGCTGGCAAGCCTGTGGAAATGGTCGGTTACTGGGCAGATATCACAGCTCGCAAGCAATTGGAACAAGAACTGAGAGTTGCACTAGAAAAAGAAAAAGAACTCAGCGAACTTAAATCCCGCTTTGTCTCTATGACTTCCCACGAATTCCGCACGCCGTTGAGTACTATCCTTTCTTCTTGCGAGTTACTGGAACACTACCGCCAAAAATGGACACAAGAAAAACAACTCACTCATCTGCATCGGATTCAAAGCGCTGTCAAGCGAATGACTGAAATGTTAAATGATGTGTTGGTTATTGGTAAGGCGGAAGCAGGGAAATTAGAGTTCAGACCAATATCTTTAGATTTAGTGGAATATTGTCGTCAATTAGTAGAAGAAGTACAGCTAAATCTCAGTAATCAGCACATAATTTATTTTACTAGTCAATATGAATCTGTACCATGCTACATGGATGAAAGATTGCTGGGACATATTCTGAGTAATTTACTCTCGAATGCAATCAAATATTCCCCAATTGGTAGCACTGTTAAGTTTACTCTCACCTGTGAGGATCTGCGAGCTGTATTTGCAATTCAAGATCAAGGAATTGGCATTCCAGAAGAAGACCTACCGCGACTTTTTGAGTCCTTTCATCGTGCTAGAAATGTCGGTAATATCCTAGGGACTGGATTAGGATTAGCGATTGTAAAAAAGTGTGTAGATATACATCAAGGTGAAATCACTGTCATAAGTGAGCTGGGATTTACTACGACGTTTATTGTCACTCTGCCATTAAAAAACCAAAGTAAAACTGAGGTAATATGCCTAAAATTTTAGTAATTGAAGATGAAGAAGCTGTGCGTGAAAATATTTTGGTTTTACTAGAAGCTGAAAATTTTGAGATTATTGCTGCTGCCAATGGAAGAATTGGTTTACAAATGGCTATTGCTGAAATTCCTGATATAATTTTATGCGATATGATGATGCCAGAAGTAGATGGTTTTGGCGTACTAACAGCATTACGTCAAGACCCTTTGACTGCAACTATTCCCTTTATTTTTTTGACTGCAAAATCTGCTAAAAGTGACTTTCGTCAAGGAATGAATATGGGTGCAGATGACTATATAACTAAGCCATTTACTCGTGGAGAATTATTAAGTGCAGTCATGAATAGATTAGAAAAACATGCTGCTTTAAAAAAGTATTTGTCTCCTCCAAATGTTATTAATAATTTGTCTCCAAAGATGCAGCTATTAGAAATTAGCTTGCATCGAGCTATTAAACAACATAATTTTCAAGAGTTTGAAGTTTATTATCAACCAATAGTCGATATTGCTTCTGGTAAGATAGTAGCTGCTGAAAGTTTGTTACGTTGGCACAGTCCTGAATTAGGAATGGTTACACCAGGAGAATTTATTCCGTTAGCAGAATCTACAGGTTTAATCGTTCCCATTGGTAAATGGGTCTTGAAAAGAGTATGTGAACAAATTAGAAGCTGGCGTGATGCCGGAATTAATTCTTTGAGTATTACTGTAAATTTATCGGTAATTGAATTTAATCAACCAGATTTTATTCAAAAAATAATTTATTTTATAAACATTAATGGTTTGGAACCTCATTATATAGAATTAGAATTAACTGAAAGTATGATTATGCAAGATATTAATAGTGCGATCGCTACTATGAATAAATTACAATCATTGGGTGTTAAAATTGCAATTGACGATTTTGGTACTGGCTATTCTTCTTTAATTTATTTGAAAAACTTACCAATTAATACATTAAAAATTGATCGCTATTTTATTCATAATGTTGCCAGTGATCCCCAAAAATCAGCAATTACAAAAGCATTGATTCAGATGGCTGATAATCTTAATCTACATGTAGTAGCTGAAGGTGTAGAGACAGAAGCCGAACTTGCCTTTTTGCGCCAACATCATTGTAGTGCTATGCAAGGCTTTCTATTTAGTCGTCCATTACCAGCAGCAGAATTTGAAAACTTTTTGTTAACTAACAAATGTTTATCGGTATAAATAAAATTAAAATATTTTTATGCTCATATATTATACATAATTAAATAGTAACTTAAACAATAAATAATATTAGGTTAACTATGAGTAGTTATTCATATTTTTAATAGTAATCGAAAATAAAAGACAACTAATTTATTCTTTATTGTTTTAGGCAAATGAACAAAATACTAGTAATTGAAGATGATATAAACGTACGTCAAAATATTTTAGATTTGCTAGACGCTGAAGATTTCAACGTAATTGGCGCAGAAAACGGTCTTCTCGGTTTGCAGTTAGCCCAAGAGGAAATTCCCGATCTGATTCTTTGCGACGTGATGATGCCGGAATTAGATGGTCATGAAGTACTGAAGGCACTACGGCAAAATCAGCTAACTGCGATGATTCCATTGATTTTTCTAACTGCAAAATCTGACAAAACGGACTTTCGTCAAGGTATGGAATTAGGTGCGGATGATTACATTATCAAGCCATTTAGAAGGGCAGAATTACTAGCAGCTATTACCTGTAGATTAGAAAAGCAAACAGTAATTAATCAGCAATCTCAAAAGAAACTAAATGACTTACGTAATAGTATTACTTTGTCTCTTCCTCATGAAATGCGAACACCTCTAAATGGCATTTTAGGTTTTTCGCAACTGCTAATGGAAGAAAGTGATAGTCTTGACTCACAAGCAATTCGCGAAATGGCAGAAGGTATTTATAAGTCAGGTGAACGTTTATTTAAATTAATCCAAAACTTTTTACTATATGCAGAACTTGAAATTATGGCAACCGAGCCACAGCAAATCAAATTACTGCAAAGTCAGCAAACAGTCTTTCCAACATCGACGTTAACTAACTTAATGATTGAAAAAGCTAAACATGCAGGGCGGGAAGCAGATTTACAAGTAGATTTACATGCATGTCATATAAAAATATCTCCCACAAAAATTTATAAAATAATTGAAGAATTAATTGATAATGCCTTGAAGTTTTCCTCACAAGGAACACCGATTTTAGTTACTAGTAAGTCTGTTAACAATACTTTTAATCTATGCTTTATTGATTGCGGTAGAGGTATGACAGCAGATCAGATTGTTGAATTGGGAGCTTATCAGCAATTTGAGCGCAAACTTTACGAACAAGAAGGTTCAGGTTTGGGGTTAATTATTGCCAAACGTTTGGTTGAATTGCACGGTGGTACACTCAAAATTCAAAGTCAGCCAAAAGAAAAAACAATTGTGCAGATAATGCTTCCGTGTATTACACAAGGAGAGTCTATTTGTGAAGACAACTCTTACCGGAGTAAATTAGCTATTGGTAATGAGGCAAGGACAAGCAATGATTTGAGGAAGAAGTAGTTAAAGCTATAAAAATCGGACTTTAGACTAGCGATATTTATCGAGTTTCAGGTTTACATTAAGAATATTGTGTATTATTTTTGCTGCCATGAAAGTTTCTGCGCGTTTGTTGCTGCTAGTTTTGTTACTGACCACAGCAGCCTGTAACCAGACTCGCGCTTCTTTGGATAATGCTACGCAAGTATCTGCACCTTCGTCCCAGTTGGCACAGAATCCTACACAGCCGAAAAATAGCGTCCGTACTGAACCACTTTCACCTAAACCTATCCGAATCAACCTGAAGAATTTACCAGCACCTTTCGCTACGGAAAGTGTTTCTAAGAGGCCCGATGTAGTACCAATTCCCCAAAACCCCGTACTACGCGTACCACCAGGATTTACAGTTAATGTGTTTGCTGAAGGTTTAGATGCCCCTCGCTGGCTGGCTTTAACCCCCAGTGGTGATGTGCTAGTGACGGAAACCGGGCAAAACCGCATTCGTCTGTTGCGTGACACTAACAGCGACGGCGTAGCCGATGTTCAAGAGACATTTGCTAGCAGGGCAAATGGACTCAATAGACCTTTTGGTATGGCTTTTGCGGGTAATTCCTTCTTTTTAGGAAACACTGATGCTGTACTAAGTTTTCCTTATACTCAAGGTCAAAACAAAATTACAGGTAAGGGGAAAAAAATCGCTGACTTACCTGCTGAGGGTTATAACAATCATTGGACGCGCAATGTTGTTGTTTCGCCAGACGGGAATAAGTTATATGTCTCAGTTGGTTCAGGAACCAATGTGGATGAGGAACCCTTACCAAGAGCATCAGTACAGGTGATGAATTTGGATGGTTCTCAGCAGCAGATTTTTGCCTTTGGCTTGCGTAACCCTGTTGGTTTAGACTTTCACCCTGTAACGAAGGAACTTTACACCACTGTCAACGAACGGGATGGTATTGGTGATGACTTAGTACCAGACTACTTAACACGCATCCAGCAAGGGGAATTTTACGGCTGGCCTTATGCTTATCTGACGCCAAGTAACCTCGATCCGCGTCAAAAGACCAATAATAATAAGAGTAAACGCCCCGACTTAGTAGCCCGGACTCAGACGCCGGATGTGCTTTTTCAGTCGCATTCAGCTGCATTAGGTTTGCAGTTTTATGACCGCCAGACATTTCCAGAAAAGTACCGTAACGGTGCTTTTACTGCTTTTCGTGGTTCTTGGAACCGCGATCGCGGCACTGGTTATAAAATTGTCTTTGTTCCCTTCGATAGTAAAGGCCGCCCACAAGGTTACTACGAAGACTTTCTTACAGGATTTTTGCTAAATCCTTCTACACCAACTACTTGGGGACGACCTGTGGGGTTACTCGTATTACCTGATGGCAGTTTGCTAGTAACAGAGGAAGCCAATAATCGTATTTATCGGATTCAGTATACGGGGGGTTAGGTATTGGGGATTGGGGAACTTGTACTGAGCGTACCCCTACGGGGAAGCAAGCTACGCCTTGGTCTCGTAGAGAAGTCGTAAAGCCTGCGGCATGGCTACGCTTAGGGCGCAGCCTCAAAGTAGAGAAGTATGGGGATTGGGGATTGGGGAAAAGTTTTTCTAGTATTTAATATTCAATACATAGTGCATGATCGCTAAGTAAACCGTGTTTACAGCATCTCTTTGTGTGGCTTAACCCTAGCTTTATCTGGTTACGTTAAATTACTGGAGAATAATAGTAATAGTCATCTGGTTGAGAAATTAGTTATGACTCAGAATGAGGATAATATTAAGTCAAATATCAACGAACCTTCTTCACATTCAGGTACACGATACTGGGGTAACGTGGAGGTGATAGAAGAGGGAGAAAGCTATAGAATTAGTCGTGTTGAAATCAAGCCCAGGCACGGCATTAAACCGCAAATCCATTATCACCGCAATGAACATTGGGTTGTAGTGTCTGGTGTAGCGAAGGTGACTTGTGGAGAAGAGGAAGTATTACTGAATCGAAATGAGTCAACTTTTGTTCCAGCAGCAACGCTGCATAAGGTAGAAAATCCCGGACATATTCCGCTAATTATTCTGGAAATTCAAAATGGTGAATATTTAGGTGAGGACGATACAGAACGACCTTATGACCTCAATTTAATCAAGCCTACAACTGAAGCTTAGTCAGGGTTGGGGTAACAAAGGAGTTAGCAGATAGTCTAAAAAGAACTATTGATTTGTAAAGTCTGAATTTTGAAAATTCAAAAGTTAAAACCACCCTTCTTGTTCTAGGGTTTCAATTAGCTGCAAACCACGGGGATCACCTACTCCTAGTAGTGAGGCTTTGGCGTCTTCGCGCACTCCTAAGTCTTGGTCTTCAGCAAAGGCTTGAATTAGTGCATCGATCGCGGTGGCATAAACTACGTTAGAAGGCAATTCCCGGCATAATTGTCCGATCGCCCAAGCGCAGTTACTCCTTACTGCTGCTACGGGGTCTTTAACTAAGGCTCCAATTAGTGGCGGTATTGCTCCTAAAACTGCTTCATAACCTACGTCTGCCATCTGTGCCAGAGCACTAGCAGCCCACAAACGAACTGCGGAGATATCGGTTTTTAAGGCGTCTGCTAGGGGTGCTAATGAACGGCGATCGCGACAGTTTCCTAAGGCCCAAACTACACCTTTACGTACATAGCCATTCCAATCCTGGTGTAATTGGGCAATTAATGGGCCTACTGCATCTGGGCTAGGATTGCGTCCGAGTCCATAAGCAGCACTCACTCTGACTAAAGGACAGGTATCAGTTAACAGGCGAATTAGATGAGGAGTAGCGAGGGGATATTCAATATCACAAAAAGCACGAGCTGCTAGCATCCTTTGCTGGGGCTGGGGATTTTCTAGGAGGGCTAGCATCAGTTCGGGATCTGGCTTTGCTTCCTCTGACTCAGCAGTTAGCGGCTCTATTTTATCTAGGGGGCTTTCTAGCTCCACCTCGGCATCGAGTAGGCTTAGGTCGTCTTCGTCGTACATAATTTCAATCCCTAGCGGGGATTAACTCACAACCCTCCATGCCAACAGATAAAACCCTGATAGATGTCAGTTACATCATTGTACATTTTCTCATCAACCTGGTTGATTTTGATGTTTACGAGAACTGGTATAACTAAGACGCTACAGAATGTTATCGTTATGCACTAGTTTATTTTTCTGCACTCAGGAATTTTATCATCCAGAGGGATTGGGTTTGATAACCCAACTGATTGTAAAGATTTAATGCAGGTGTATTTGATTGAAACACTTGCAGTCCGATTTGGTGATCGCCTCTTTGAGCAGCCCAATTTTCTACATATCGCATCAAAGCTGTGCCAATACCTTGCCGTCGGTATTCTGGCACGACGTAGAGGATGAAAATGTGAGCATGGCGATCGCCCCGCACTTGGTCTATGGCATTGCCTACCCAGAGGCAAGCGATGGGGAGAGTGGGGGCGGAGGAGAAATTTCGATTTTTCTGCTCCCCTGCTCCCCCGTCTTCTTCAACCCACCACAAGGGTGTATCGCCAGAAAAGTATTGCTTGACTGTTTGCTCTAGGTGAGCAAAATCCTGGTTGGGGAACATATCCAGGTAAGTCCGCTGCATGAACTTGACCAGCAGCGACCGATCTAAAATTGAGCCACGGCGAATATCATACCCCGGTAGTAGTTGCTCAGACACTTTTGACGTTCATTAACTTAGCTAGCTGAGTTATTTACTGCTGGTGGGACAGGAGTGGGTTGAACACTCACGCCTACCTCTTCAATTGGTGCTGGTGCTGCCATGTCGGAGGGTAAAAATATGCGGGCGCTGACTGCCACCAGAGCAAAGAAAAATACTAATACTGCAAGCAATGGGGCGATGTACTGACGAAAAATAGCCATATTTCGGGTTGCAAAAAGCTAGGGACTTTGATGAGAACCTAGCTAAATATTTGTGAAGTTTTCTTGATTTATTTTAGCGATTTTCCGGGGCTAAAAAATAACAGATTATCGGCGATCGCGCTCTAAGTCATCGAGCACTCTTTCACAATACCAATTCTCTGGCATCCCAGGATAATTCTCTTTTGCCTGCTCAATCAACCTTTCGGCAGCGGCAGTATCACCAGATAATCTAGCGATCAGCCTGTTTTTGAGATAGCTATCAGATGCACTCTCTTCTACTTGGTTTGGGATCTCTCCTCTGAATGATGGGGTTGGCGTCTGTCTCCTCAATTGCCAAAATAAAACGTAATAAAGTGTACCAAAAATTAAAATTAGGCTGAGTGTTCCAAAAAAAGTTAGGAGATTAAATCCCAAAAATCCTAAAACTAACTGCGAGAGAACATAGCCAAGCAACAAACCAGTGAGTAAAAGGATAAGTGTGCCGACAGTAATAACTACTTGATTCCCCATATATCCTCTTCTTCCTCAAGTCCTGGTCTAGATACTGCCACTGGCTGAGGATTCCAAGGGGCAAACACTGGTAATAAGAGTAGTCCTGGTATAGCTGCGGCGATGGTAATTAAGAAAAATACAGGCCATCCCGTGCTTTGAGCGATCGCACCACCAGGAGATGCTAAGATATCGCGGCTAACGGCCATCAAGCTAGAAAGCAAAGCATACTGAGTTGCAGAAAACCGCTGGTTACAAAGACTCATCAAAAAGGCAACAAAGGCTGCTGTCCCCAATCCACCACAAAACTGTTCTATGTTGATAGCAAGTACCATAGCTTGGTAGTTTTTACCGATATATGCTAGAAAAAAGTACGCTAAATTACTGACAGCTTGTAAAACACCAAACACCCAAAGTGAGCGATTGATGCCAATTGTGCTCAAAATTGAACCACCTGCTAAAGCTCCGACAATGGTAGCAATTAATCCCATACCTACCTGAATTGCCCCAATATCAGTTTTGGTAAAACCAGTTTGCAGCAAAAAAGGCGTGGTCATATTGCTCAGTAAGGCGTCACCTAGCTTGTATAGAGTAATGAACACAAGAATTAAAATAGCTTGAATGATACCCTGACGCTGGAAAAATTCTCTAAAGGGCAAGACAACAGCATCGGCTAAGGAAGCTGGAGGGCTAATTGCTTCTGGTTCTGGTGCTAGCAAGGTAGCAAAAATACCGATTACCATTGTCCCTGCCATGATCAAGTAAACTGATGACCAAGGCAGGTTATCAGCAAGTATCAACGCTAAAGCACCTGCGACTAACAGGGCAATTCGATAACCTAAGATAAAAACTGCTGCACCAGCTCCCATTTCTAGCTTTTCTAAAACATCAGTGCGGTAGGCATCACTAGCGATATCTTGAGTTGCACTGATAAAGGCAATAACTATGGCGTTGATAGCTAAAAGCTGTAATGCTTGTTTGGGTTGTTGAAAAGCCATGACGGCGATCGCTACGATCAAAGCAATCTGTGTCAAAATTAACCAACCCCGCCGCCGTCCCAAAACTGGCAGAGTAAACCTATCTAGTAACGGCGACCAAAGAAACTTCAAAGAATAAGGCAACCCAACGAGGCTAAACCAGCCAATAGCTGCCAAATCTACTTTTTCTATGGTCATCCAAGCCTTTAAGGTATTACCGATTAACAATAAAGGTAAACCGGATGCAAAACCTAGTAACAATAAAGCCGCCATTTTGCGGCTACCAAAAACTTGTAGCAGCGATTTAATTTCCCTCATAGTTTCAATTTTTTGCCTTTTTTGAGGAAATCTCAGTCATGGTAATTGGAGTTTGGATAAAAAACAACGAGTAAATGAGAAAGTGTATCATGTTAATACCTATGAAGGTTTGAATTATCAGGGCAGCAGTAGTTTCGGATTAATCCCTTTCAATGACTGAGATATCTTGCCATAGCTGCTATGCAATTATATGTAAACATGTCAACTTACCAAGATTTACTTGGCTGAAATAGAAATTCAGGATTCCCTTACAGCGTCAACAGTTTCTTAACTTTCCTAAAACTATTTCTTAACTTTGCTGAATTGGGTAAACTTGATGACCTCTGATTTCTACCCCGTGTGCAGCAAGACATTTTTCCCAACCTTGACGTGTACCGATATCGCTTTTTTGCTTTAGCAGTCCTAATTGCTGTTCTTGTTGGGTAAGTTGAGCAAATTCTTCATAAAGCGGGTAGTTGCTGGTAACAAAGTTTTCTTTACGGTGCAAAATCGGCGGATTTGCCCTATTTTGATAGTCTCGGTGAGTAACGAATAGGGTTTTTAAATCAATAGTTATACTCGCTTTTAAGGCTGGATGGGGGTCAGTGTCGAATTCGGGGTAAAACAGATAAGATATTTGCGGTTTATCAGTGTAATATTTTATCAATGTGGCTCCATCTCCCCGCCCAATAGTACGGCTAGCGCAGCCTTCGTAAATTCGCAACAAGGGGTCGAGTGCTGCTAATGCCCAAACATGAACGTAAAGCGCGCCGCGTGTGTGTTTACCAATTTTGCTTTTTTCGCAAGCAGTTTGAATAATTCCTGCTTTACCTAAGCTAAAAAGCTTTTGGTCGGCGACAGCGCAAGCTTCCTCATAGCTGCTAAAAAAGGCTTTGATATCGTGACGCATTTCTGGCGCTAGCTTTTGCCATGCAGGGCGTTGATCAAAGTGGGTGAGAGCGAGGTATACTTGGATGTCTAGAGAACGACGGTAGGCGATCGCATCCCATTCTGCTTCGTCAGTAGCTTGCAAAACTATAGCAAAGGCACGGCGAAAGTTACCAAACTCGCTCAACAATTCCTGCTCATTGTCTAATTCGCCTTTGACAGGTAGTCTACCGCGCTTAGTAAAAAAAGCCATTAATGGTTCAAGTTGTTCTTGATAGTCTTCAAACCGCTTGCTGGGAATGCGGACTCGCGGCGTCGAAGTTCTAGAAAAAAAGCGGATAGCTTTGTAACTCTCTTTTTCGGCTTCATCGCGAAAAACAAAGTAGACGCCTAACGCCACCGGTACTGCATCTACATTTAACGTCTCATCAATATAAGTTTTGAGTTCTTCTTGTTCGTAATATTTCTGAAAAGTATTGCGGCGAGTCACAATCCCATCGTTGTAAGCAAGTTGAGTCTTGCTCGGAGCGTTAATCAGGACTTGAGCCGCAACAATTAAAACTTTTTGGGTGAGTTCCCAAGCTTGAATAAGGCTTTGGCGGCGTTCCTCTGGGTCTTCAATGACGTTAAGGACGTAACCTAAGTTGACCACATCGGCGGATGTGATGGGTGTATTAGGGTAATAGTAAGGATCCCAGCCTGCACTGGTGTAGCCTAAATTTCCTACTCGCTGCACATCACCACCGTAGCCGCAGCCATAGTCAAAAAAAGTGGTATCTTTGTGCAAGATTGCCCACTCTGTTGCTAATCGTACAGGGCGAGATAGATCAGTGCGAGCGATCGCAGCTCTGTGACGCTCGATTTCTAGCGCTTCGGGCATAATGTTAGTCAGTTAACAGTGAACAGTTAACAGTTAACTAATATCCTTTCAATTTTTAATGGCTAGTTCAATTAAATCTTCAATTTTCTTGATATTTGGATCGCCTGCTAAGTAACCAATGCCACGATGCAAATGCAGGCGAAATTGAGTGGCGAGGGTTTCTTTATCTGTGGGATAACCGTCATTGTGACAGCGTTGCTTGAGTGCGAGGAGGAGAATATCGGACATTTCGCCGCCAAAGACCCGCCAAGTCATTTCGACGTTGCTATCCTGGGGAATTGGTACGGGTGAAGGCGCGGTTGATTCTGCGAGGGAACGACAAAACGCCCAACGGCATAAGATGTTCCATTGGTCAATTTTGGTGCTGCGTTTGAGTTTGAGAAGTTGGTCTTTGGCTGTTTGGGAAAGTTTTATTCTTTCTATTGGGGATTCCATATTTTTGAATGAACCACAAAGGCACAGAGACACAAAGAAAGATAGATTACCAAAAATAACCAGGTTTTATGGTGGTTTGGCGGGTAGTAGAGTCGTATTTGAGGAGGTATTCGCGGGCGATCGCTTCATTTTCTCGTAGTGTTTCTACTTCTTTTTTGCCGATTTCGGTGTCGGTGGAGAGTAAGATTACTTGGTGGCTGGCGGATGGAAAGTAGCGTTCTACTAAGTTATTGCGGTGGGAGGAGTCTAGTCTACCTAATGGTGTATCGATTGCTACTGGTAAGCGTCGTCCAGAGACTTTGGCTAAACCCCAGAGGAAGGCGATCGCAAGTAGTTGTTTTTCGCCAGCAGAAAGGCGATGTTTCGGGACTGGTTTACCGTTGAAATCGTAAAGCGAAAGACTAAAAGTATTGGTGTCAATAGCGATACGATGTACTAAGTCTGATTTATGGAGAAGATAAAGGAAACAATTTTTAACTTCTTCCTCTAATTTATTGAGTTTTCGCAGGGTTAATTTCTCACGAAAAATCTTGAGTGTTTCTTGAACTTTCGCTGCTGAAGTAATAATATGTTCGTTATTTTTTTGTTTAAAATTTTCTACAGTATATTCATTTAATTCTTTTTTTGATTTAGCAATAATAGTTTCTAATTCAGCTAAACGTCGGCGGATTGCTTCGTAATTTGCTTTAGCTTCAACAACTTTATTTTGTGCTGTTTCTAGCGCCTGATGCAGCTTTTTATAATCTTCCGGTGCTGCTGCTGTCTGCACTTGTCTTTCAAGAGTATGAATTTCTTCTTCTTTATTTTTAATAATATTTAACTGCTGTTGAGCAGAAACTTGGGAATTTTGCAAGTGATAGATTAAATTATCTAGCTGACTTAAAGTTTCATCATCAGCTAATAGCCAAGATGCTTCTGTCTGTAAAGATTTTGCATATAAACTATCTACATCTTTGACTAAAAATGATTGGATTTTTTCAACTTGTATCGGGGAAAGCTCTACCTGACTTAGCCACGTGAGTAAGCGCTGATCTCGCTCAATTAACAAATCTTTGGATATTTGTATCTGTTGATGACGAAATTCTTTTTCTCCCTGTGCTTGCACTTGATTAAGCAAATTGTGAATCAATGCTAGGGGTAAAACATCAGCCGCTAATTCACACATCGACTGACGCACTTGTTCAACTTCCGCAGCTTTTGCCTGCTGTTGTAGCTCTAATTGATTGCGTTCTACCGCAATTTTACCACCTTCAGAAATAAATTTATCAAAAGCTTCCCGCTGCTGGATTTCTAATTTTTCTAGCTGATTTTTGAGGGATTCTAATTTCTCTGCTGTTGTTTGATAATCTTCTTGCTGCTGGGTTAATCTAGTTTCAATTTCCTCTAAATTTGCTAAATCCTTACTATTACCAACTTCTTTGAGTTTACGGTTAACTAAGATATCTAAATCAATTGCTAAACGGTCTGCTAACTCCAGTCCTAAAAGTCCGCGAATGGCTTCAACAACAATTGGTGGTGGTGTTTCCTGTTCTGCGAGTTCTTTAACTTGTTCACCATCAAAAAGAAATAAGTTAGAAATCCCTAATGGCAAAAGATTTTCTATATACTCATCCCAGATATTAACTAAAGCATCAGGCCATGTATCACTATCGCCCAAAATCCCTAATGTATCTTTACCTTCTTTAGGATTTTTTATCCAACTACGGACAACACGATATTTTATTGGCTTATCATTTTCGATATGTTCAAAAAGTAATTCAATCCGGGTGTCTGTAGTTGGATCTATCTTGCTGTTAACACATTGGTTAAGAAAATCGCTATAACTTAAACTACCACGGGTAGAACATTGGGCGCGTTGTCCATAAAGGGCTAAACGAATAGCATCCATAAGGGTAGTTTTTCCACCGCCATTCATACCACCTAATAGGATGATTGGATGCGAGTTTTCTTCATTAATTTTTGGGTTAAGATTTATTATCTGTTTTCCACTGTATGGGCCAAAGTTTTGTAATACGAGTTCTAGAAATATCATTGATTTTTAAGATTATTAAATACCAGTTAAAAGTTTGTAGTGAGGGCTAAAGCCCTCACTACAAGCCAATAAAGTATATTACACAATGTAATATAGCTTTATTTATTCTTGCTTACATCTAATTGCATAAAATTTGATCTCATTTTTCTTCAACTCGTGTAGGCGGTCTTTGCTTCAGAAAGTCCTTTGACGTATTGTCTGTATAGCCGCGATTTCTAATCGTCCGATATTCTATTATTCTTCTGTATTTTTCTTTGAAAATTTCATACTTGCCCAAGTTACCTGTTGAGCATTTTCAGCTTCATCTAATTTATCCATTGCTGTAACATCTCCTAAAGTCATCTGCTTAACTTTTGCAACGTCACCTTGACTAACTGCTTCGCTTAATTCGCGTTTCAAACGAGCATTTTTAATCGCGTCTTCTGGAGAACGAGAACTCGTATTAAAACATTTTTCTAGGGTATCGTATATTCCCACGCGACGAGTCTTTTTGCGATACTGGCGTTCTGTGTCTAACAATTTCGCCATGAGTTCCAAGTGCATCGCGTCACCTTCACAGATTTCTTCTAATACTATCCATTCATCACGACCTAGTAGGCTATAGTCAGCCCCAGGACGCGGGTCTTGAAATTCTTCACCAGTCACTTCTTGATAAATACGGGGTAAACTATCATCAAATTCGTGTTTATCTTCTAGCCAAATGCGGCGAATTTCGCTCATTTCTTCTAGAGTAATTAGTGTGATGTCGCGCATATTTTCTGGTGCTGTGCGGCGGGTTTGTGTTTGTGCTTCTAATAATCGTCTGAGCCAATGCTCACGCCAATATTTGGTGTAAGGGCCATGAATTGGTTCAATAGAAACTTCACCATCAACATGACGCTCAAAAAGCTGGACTTCTCCCCAGATGCGACGGAAGTCTCTTTTATCGCGGTCATCTCTATTATCTAATTCATTACGAATATCTAATAGAGGCTGCATCCATTCTTTTTCTTCATCATTTTGAATCATTGCCTCCATCGATTTATCCTTACTAACAATTGTGCAAACCCAACAGCCAAATCGAGAATCACCACAGCTAGCAGTAGAAGTATCAACAACTAAAGGACATTCATTATCTGCTGTAGCACCTCGATACATGGTGAACAAGTTTTTATTGCTATATTTCCAAGGGTTTTGCCACTGATTTAGGTAAATCCAAACTTCATCGGTACGCCAATCTTCGATAGGGCTATAAATTAAAGAATTAGGCAAGCTTGCACTATGGTAAAGCTGAGATGTCGGTAAACTTGAATCAGAAACGAGGCGGTCTTTTAGGCTACCTGCTTGATGTTTTTCCATTGAAATAGCACGCTTGATGCTTTCAGCCTTACGCGTACCTAAAACAAGAATAACTTCCCCATTTACTCTAACTACATCACGGATAAAGTGGTTAGAAGGATGAATTTTTAAACGGTCTGTACACCAACGGAATTTTCCTCGCGGCGTTGGATAACCTTTACCAATTAAGCTTACCCAGAATGTCTCTTTAATTTCTGGTTGTAATAAATGGGGTTCAATGGGCATTTTTTGTTCTTTAGCAGTAACCCTCATTTTTTCTAAGGATTTCCTTACCCAAACAGAGACTACAGGGTTTTCTACCAGTGTGTCAGTTGTAATAACATGAATAGTCTTTTTTCGTTTTTCAACTGGTAGTTCTGCGATCGCATTCCAGATAAGCTGTAAAGTGGCAGTACTATCTTTACCACCGGAATAGCCTACTACCCAAGGTATCTGGTCTAAACAATACAATTCTTGAATTTCAGTGGTGAGAGCTTGGATGTAGTCCACTAACTCTGCTACAGTACGTGTTTGCTGACCTGTCTTGAAAAATTGCTCCTCTTGGGGAGACCCCAAGACCGCATTTTTCGCTTTATTTTCTGCTTGTTGTGCTATAGTCATTTCTCCTTCTCTCTGGAAACCTGGCGTAATATCGGGGTAAATTGGGCGAATAAAATTCGCGGCTATACAGACAAAACCTACTTCTGTGAGTTGAAAAAAAGCGAATAAGGCGAATAGAATTCGCTTCTACACAGACAAAACCAGCGACCTGGGTTTAAAAAAGTTTTTAAAAACTTTATTACTAATATCTAATTTTTTAGATAATTAAACTACATAATACTATTCTGTTTTTAAAATTTAACATGAAAGATAGTGCATCTGACCCAACTGCTGACATCGCTAGAGAATACCTGGAACGAGAAAATAAAGAAAAGCAGGTACTAGCTTTACTCCTAGAGAAGTTTTTAGGGAGAAAAGATCAGATTCTCGTTCAAAAAACCGAAATGGGTGGTACTGAGGCTTATGTTAGCTCTGTTACACTGGAATGGTTTGCAGGTCGGGTTCACTTTGCCTCTGGCTTACCTCTGTTTCAGAAAAAGTACAATCCTGAAACTGATAATGTCGAGATTGACGCGGATAGTATTGATGAAATTCAGCAACGCCCCCTTGATTGGTCACGTCAAGCACCGCTAGTGCAGTATTTGGCGGCTCGACACAACCATAAGTTTCCGCCGGTGCTGGTGGTAATTAATCAACCGTGGGTAGATAATCCTAAAGCTGCTGAGTGGGATAGCGAAGGACGCGCTACCAAGTCTACGACTGATTTTATACCCCTAGATAAAGACGGTAAGGTAGGTCTGCTAAATATTTCTGAGGATGATGTAACCATATATGCACTAGATGGTCAACATCGACTCATGGGAGTGCAGGGGTTGATGGAGTTAATTAAAACTCGTAAACTCCAGCGCTATAAAAAAGATAAAGGTGCTGATGACAGTTTTATTACAGTCAATGATTTGATAGAAAAGTACCAAGTAGACCTTGCTTATTTGCAGAATTTACCCAAGGAAAAAATTGGTATTGAGTTTATCTGTGCGGTAGCGCCTGGGGAAACTCGCACCCAGGCAAGGCGCAGAGTAAGGTCGATTTTTGTTCATGTCAACCTGATGGCTGCACCGTTGACTAAAGGGCAACTAACACAGTTGAATGAGGATGATGGTTTTGCGATCGTTGCTAGAAAAATTGCAGTTACACATCCACTATTAGAACAACGACAAGAGCGTAAACCCCGCGTCAATTGGAATAGTGCAACGGTGGCTTCCAATTCTACAGTTTTGACGACTTTGCAAGCTCTACAAGATATGTCTGAGCGATATTTGGCTCAAAAGTTCCCCCACTGGAAACCCTTAGAGAAAGGTCTAATTCCCATGCGTCCAGAAGATGAAGAACTTGAGCAGGGAATTGAGAAATTTAGCAAGCTATTTGATAATTTGGCTAGTCTTCCTAGTTATAAAATTTTAGAACACGAAGATACACCAGCTTTACGGCGGTTCAGCTTTGAGAAGGATGGAGGTGAAGGAAATATGCTTTTCCGTCCGGTTGCTCAAGTTGCATTAGCGCAAGCTTTGGGAATTTTGGTATTTAAAAAAGGTTTTTCTCTGACAGATATTTTTAAGAAGCTGCGGAAGTTTGACCAGCAAGGCGGCTTTAGTGGTATGGAATACCCTCAATCTCTGTGGTATGGGGTTTTGTATGACCCAAATAAAAAGCGGGTGCAGGTTGCTGGACGGGATTTGGCGGCGAAATTATTGGTTTACATACTGGGTGGAATTCAAGAACAGATGGAACGTGCTGAACTTCGCAAAGCTTTGGCTGATGCTAGGACTGTGGAAGATAAAACTATAGGTTTTGATGGCAAGCTTGTTGAACCGAAAGCGGTAGGACTTCCACCTGTCCTGTAATTATGCTTGAAATATATTTTGGCGATGCCATTGCAGCGCTTCTAGTTGTGGAAAGTGTTGCTCTGTATTTGGTAGAAGTATTGTTTCACCATGAAAATCTTTCATAAGTTTACTATGATGAGATGCTTCTTCCAAATCATTACTAACTATAATTTTGTATTGTTCATCTACAGCAAACCAACCCCTATCAAATGCCCAATGATGATTTTTGCAAAGAGCAATTCCATTATGAATTTTGTTATCATAAAACTGTGAAAATGGCTTAATGTGTGCGCCATTTACAATATTTTGATTTACTTTTTTAGTTACTTTTAGTCCACAAAAGGCACATCTGTAATCATAAATGTGTACAACTGCTTTCCTGAAGAAAGCATTTCTAATAATTGCTCGTTTGAAGCTCCACCTTGGATTAGTCTCTAAAATTGCTGTTTCAATTGATTTTTCTATCTTTACCGCGTTATCTTGAAAAGTTTGATTTATTTGTAAAATAGCTTCTAAATCATTTTCATTATCAGAAAAGAAAGCTGTCAAAAGTGCGTCAATTAGTTCTTTTCTATAAGATTCATCTTCCAAAAAATTAAATAATTCACTGTCTAGATATGCGTATTCAACAACCTCCTTTAGTTTGTTAATTGTTTTCGGCTGTAACCCATTAAATTCAGGCTTAAATTTTAAATACCAAAAGCCCTCAGTTTGCAGATGAAGGAAAGGATAGTGTAAACCACCTTTGTAAGATGGAGAACCAATCACATTCCAATACTTCTCAAATGTTTGAATTAATTCATCTGAAACTGGAATCTCATTAGTAGTAATAACACCTCGCGCAATCAAATCAATTACAGATAAAAGTAATATTGGTTTATATTGAGCGTTACCACGCTTCTGGCTACTACTCACATTTAATTCAGCAAAGCGTTGACAGTAGTATACTAGATTTTTCATATTTAATAACTTAATTAAGCAAGCAAAAAAATCAATTTAAGAATTTACTGAGGTTAAATTCTTCTTCTAACAGTTCTTTTGTTCCTCTTTCAGAAATCAGAACTAATAGAAGTCGCTCTGAGTAATCAACAGAACCTCGCAACTCGTTTTGTAAAATTTCTAATCCTCCATTAGCATATTCTTCAAATATTTGAGTACGTTTATCTTCATCTTGTTCTTCTCTAGATGAGAGGATGTTGATATCTTTAGTTTCAGTAATTCCTAATAATTTAATGATTAGGTCATATCCTAATGAAGCAAAATTTTCTTGTGGAATTGGAGATGGTTCTCGTTTTGTGGTTTCTCCCAAAGGAACGCGCTTTTTATATTTAACGCCTATAGCTGCTGCAAATACCATTACTTCTACATAAGTCTGAAAAGGCCCAGTTGTCTCTTTTGATGCTACTAGAGATTTCACAAACTCAGCCTTATCTTTAGCAACCCTGATTCTGTTTGCAGCCATGATATTAATATCTACATTGTTGCCATCTTAACCGACAGCGAAAAACGATCGCTACGTTTACGCACTTGCCAAGGTATTATTTTATAATAGTATGCAGGCGATCGCTAAACAAACACTAAACAAACAAATTATCCACCAACATAGTCCATCCTGGTAACGCAGATTCAGCTTCCGCCACCTCACCACGGCGATACACTTGTGCTTCTTCGGGATTACTAGCACGATATACTCTGATAACTTCCTCTTTGAGTACATCCACATCCCAAACTACCAAGGTACCCGCCGCAAAATAATCACGGCGTTTGCTAGCCATATCTTTCTCTGCTGTCTCACCATAATCATTTTCACTTCTTACCTCAGCAGCAAACACAGGCGCACCATTAAGGAACTTCCCACCTGTAGGTTTACCAATATAAAATGCAGCATCAGGACTTAAAGAACGACGATGAGGGAGATTGACAATAAAACCGACATTATCAGGTAAAGCATAACCACTTTTTGTCAGTCTTTCGTAATCACGCAAATTAGCATAAATTTCACCGCCTGCACGTCCTGGTAAAAATCCAGTTGGAGACATCAGCACCAATTTTCCATTGACAATCTCTGCTTTACAATTTTCGGGTAAGTGATACAAATCTTCAATAGTTGCTTCAGTTTTAATACTCATAAAACATCTTCTAATTAGTTAGCAATAATCTCAATTTCACCCTCTTTCCTCCGCGTCCTCTGCGCCTCTGCGGTTCGTTTTTCCTGCAAATTGAACATCCTCATAAACCAAAGAAATAGGAAAGTGAAAATCAACACTAGTTAAATGAACTTCATCCCCTTCTTCAAAAGGATGTAACTCCCAAAGTCCTCTATCATTTAGCCGGAAACAATCTAAACTGACCTTTTCAGCATTAATAAGGACATATTCTTGCAAAGTTTCGATACGGCGATACTGCGTAAATTTACTGCCTCTATCATAAGCTTCTGTACTAGGGGAAAGAACCTCAACAATTAAACAAGGATACTGAATAAATTTAATTGCTTGCCTGTCTCTTTGATCACAAGTTACCACAACATCTGGATAGTGAAATGGCCCATTTTCAGATACACCTACTTTTGCATCCGCCATAAAAGCACGACAGGAACTTCCCCGAAGGTGACTTTTTAACGCCGAAGCTAAATTTAAGGCAATACTAGTATGGGGAATAGTACCCCCAGTCATAGCAAATACTTCACCATTGATATATTCGTATTTAATATCTTGGCGTTCTTCCCATTCCAGGTATTCCTGGGGACTCATATACTTTCCGCCTGGACTCGCAACCATAACTTTATCCTTTAAACATTACGTTCAACCGCAATAATTTCAGTATATTCAAACTCATTCGGACTTTGTTTCACCAAAGGATATCTTTCTCCTGCCAACTCAATATAATCATGCTCACAATCCGGCTTAGAAGAATAATACGTAAGCACATATTCTCTACCAATTCTGTCTGTCATTTCCGCTTCTACTTCACCCCGCCACTGAGTCTTAGTAACTAAAACTATCAACTGATTTGCTAATTGGGGAATTGTCTTCGCAATATGTCGCCGCGAACTTTCATCCAAACTACCGAAGGGTGAATCCATGACAATTGGGAAAGTGCTACTATCGGGAATCATCATCATTTTTCGTTTCTCACTCCATTCCCGCACTTTGTCAATGATGCTCGCAATAAAGGATAAACTGAGAATTTGGTTTTCCCCAGTGGATGCTGCAACTGGTGCTTCCATGCCTGTGGTATTTTCTATTAATGTCAGTTCATATTTATCACTAATTTTAGGAATGTATGGAGTAACAGAAATCTCTGTGAATATCTCTTGTACTCGCTTTTCTAGTTGCAGGCGAAATTGTTGTTCTTGACGATTTCTGACTTCTGTTAACCGTTCGATTGCATCTTGAGTAGCGTTAATTCGGCGCTGTGCTAGAGTTTGCTTGTCTTCATTCAGCTTTTGTTTGCTGATTTGTTTGTTAAAACCTTCAATTTCAGTTGTGAGTTGAGCAATTTGCTGCTGATTTGCACCTTGTTCTCGATTTAATTCATCAATTTTACTTTCAATTTCATCTAAGCGTTTTTGTAAACTGCTAATTTCTTCATTAGCATCTTTTCGCAACCGTTCTTGAATATTGTCTAAATCGCCTTCAATTTGGGATATGCTTTGCCTTAATTGATTAATTCTAGTTTGTTCTCTATCAACTTCTTCCCAAAATCCTATTGCTTGCTTATCGATTTCATCTACTTGAGCGCTCATGCGAATTGCAGTTTCTTCCACTGCCGAGGAACCTGCTCTATTTAACCAGGTGCTCACATGAGTATGAGAATGATTCCCCTCGTGTAATTCTGCACCACAAATACAGCGTTGAGAATTAAGTAAGTCATTTACAAATTCCCGCGAAATTCCAGATGTTAACTCGCCTCGTTGCTTTAAATCATTAATAATTTCTCGAAACTGTGCTGTAGTTTCTGAGAGTAAAACGGTATAACCCCGCGCGGAAATTACTTTTTTCAGGGCTTCCTTAGTTTTTTTATATTCTTCTTGATTTACTACTTTCTGCGATTCTAAATTCTGCCATCTTTCTTGCAATTCCTTAGTAGCACTAAGTTCTCGCAAACGGTTACTTGTCTCTTTTTTAAAAGTTTGTTGATATTCTAATTCTTCTTTAATTTCAGTTTGCCGTTTGATAATGCGTTCACGCTCTCGCTCTATCTTTTCTTGCTGTCGTAACAGTTGTTTAATTTGGGAATCACCAATAGCTTTTAACTCGTTTTCTAGAGTTTTTTTAGCATCACCCAAGTGTCTGATGGAACGGTTGATTACTTCTACACCCAAGAAAATTTTTGTAGCTTCGGCAATTTCGGCTTTTTTATCTAAACGGACTATTTCTTCAATTCGTTCGCCGTCAAAGAAAAAATATTGATGTAAAGTAGCGGGTAAAATTTGATTGATTATATCCTCTGGTTGCTGAATTGGGATATTCCATTTACCATCGTCTCCGCCAACCCACATGGTTAATTGAGTTTTGCCAGCATCAAAATCACCTTCGTTTTTATAACCCCGACAGGCGCGTTTAACTCGATAGCGTTTACCTTCATGTTCCCAACCAATTTCTACCCAACATTCTACAGCTTGACCTCTGGGAGTTTCTGCGATCGCACGCTTATTTACTAACTGCTCTATCGATGCAAAGGCTGCACTAAATTTATCATACAATACCCAAGTAAAGGCATTTAGCAGACTAGTTTTTCCAGAGCCATTATTGCCATGAATAATCGTTGTATTTTGAATATCTCCACCAGCAAGGTTGATCTCTGGTGTAATACCATAAAAGGAGCGAAAGTTGCATAACTTGATTGAAGTCAGCTTCATCGCACCTCTTCCTTCACAATGTCCAAAATATTATCATTTATATGGCTATTAATCTTCTTATCTAGCCTACCTTTTTCCAGCTTCCATACCCGCTCAATAATTTGCCGCACTTCCGGCGGAGCGCTGTTTATTGGCTCCTGCACATCATCAATATTTCCCTCTTGTGACATATCAGGTTTTAAAATATTATTTTTCTACATTTTAACTGCTTCTACGTGTGCGATCGCCTCCGTAAAGCCACTGTTAGTGTTATCTTTATTTTCAGCAAACTATATCTTTAAATTTTTAATTCTTTTCAAAAAAAAATGCTTTATTTGTAAAAGGTTTTCTGATATTATTATATTAACGAGGATTTACTTTATAATGGGATATAAGTAAAATTTTTAAAGACGCTTACATTCCATTGTAAAATACTTCATATAATTATTTTTCCATATCAAATGCTCTTTTTTTCATAGCTCAAAAAATTTTACAAAACAATACAACTATATGCAGAATCACAGATAAATCTGCAATTATTTATCAAATATCTAATAACCCATATCGCTTTTGTAAATCAAGTAACTTCATTCTTGCTTCCCCAGCGTTGTCAGCCAAATCAGCGAATTCGACAAAGCGACGCAATTCCTTTTTCAATAAATTACGCTCAACTTCTATAGTTTCCCTATCTAAGTCTGGTGGCAAAACAATCATGTCAAATATAGTGGCGCGTTCTTTAGCAGGATGAGGACGTAAAACCCGCCCTCGTCGCTGAATAAATTGGCGGGGATTACCAGAACTCGATAAAATCACCGCAGTTTGAATTGCCGGAATATCAACACCTTCATCTAAACAGCGAATTGCTACCAAACCTTGCAACTCACCACTTTCAAATTGATGGCGCAATATTTCCCGTTCTTGTAAATTTGTTTGAGCCGTATAGGTGCTTATCTTGTACCCTAAATCCACACCTAGAATTTTAGCGACAGCTTTGAGTTGGCGCAGAGATGAACGTTGTCCCGCTTCTTGTGAACCATCACTACAATAAAAAAGAGTGTGAGTAGTTTGGCAGCGAGTTTCCATTAATTCATGTAAAGCGGTTAATTTATTTTCCGCTGCACCAATTAATCTTGCTCTTTGCATTAATAATGGCTTTAAATCTTCATTATCTTCAAATCCCGCTTCGCCATTTTCTCGTTCTCTATATAGTAGCGATCGCCCAATTCTTTTAGTTAATTTTAAATAAGCAATACTTTCTGCTTCAGTTAATTCTACCAGAATTGGATAATACTGATAATGCACTAAAGCACCTTGAGCGATCGCATCCCGCAAAGTAAACTCTGGCTGGAGAACTGGGCCAAAATAATCAAATAAAGATTGTGTGCCATAGTCATCAAAATATCTCTCTGGTGTGGCAGATAAAGCCAGTCGCAACCCTACACGGCGCGGTAAACTTTCTTCTAACTTAGGTGCGCCTAAGTTATGCGCCTCATCGCCAATAATTAAAGTCTTGGCGGGAAAATATTTGAGTTGAGATTGAAACCCTTCTCCAATTAAAGTGGAGTTGGTAGTAATCACCGTCACGAAACCTTGGGAACCGGAACGCAGATTATAAATCTGCGTAGAGAGTTGACTTTGCCAAGCGCGTAAATTCTCGAAAGCTAAAATAGGCTGCAAATTAAATTTTTCACATTCTCGCGCCCATTGGGTGACAAGATGGCGATAGGGACAGACTACCAACAAGACTTGTAGGTTAATTTGTTGGTATAATTCACAAGCGATCGCTAACGCTGTAATTGTTTTACCACTACCAGTCGCCATTTTTAGCGTTCCTCTACCATTGTTAGCAAACCAGCTAGTGATAGCTTGTCGCTGATACTGCCGCAATTGCAGAGATAAAGGTATTTTCGGGCATCCTGGTAGTGGTTGCTGAGTCTGATAACTGCCCTTACTTTCCCTTACAAATGGTAATTTGAGTTTGAAAGTGGGCAGTTGATGCACTGGATTTGACGTCAGGTACATAAAATGTCAGGCACAAAGATGGTAATGAACCCTAATTAATTGGGAATTAGTCATTAGTCATTAGTCATTGGTATTTATCTTTCCCAATCCCCAATCCCTAATCCCCAACCCCATTTTTCAGTAACCTCGCCAAACGCCGATGAGAGAACCTTGTACCTGCACATGCATAGCTGCAACTTCAATGGGGTTGTACTTAGAATTTGCTGGTTTGAGGGTAACGCGATCGCCACTTCGATAAAAACGTTTTAAAGTAGTACCGTAGCCATCAACTCTGGCGGCGACAATAGTACCATTTTTCAGATGATCTGGTTCTGCTACTGGACGCAAGAATACTAAATCTCCATCAGCAATTAAATCTTCAATCATGCTGTCGCCAGCTACGCGCAAAGCATAGGTTTGAGCAGGTAATGAGAAATTAGAAAAGTCCAAATGATCTACAGTATCAGTGAATGGTTCAATTAAACCACCTGCGGCGATCGTGCCTAAAATCGGTACACCTTGCTTTACAGGATGTAAAATCCGAATAGTTCGCGCCTTCCCTTCATTCCATTCTATGTATCCTTTGACGCGTAAATGTTCCAAGCGACTTTGAATTGGTGCTGGCGACTTCAAGCTCATCGCCTGCATCATTTGCCGAATTGAAGGCGAATGTTGGTGCGTTCGGATGTATTCTGTCAACCATTCGTAAAGTTCTTGTTGAGCTTCTGTTAGACGTTCCATAAATTTATCGGGAAGTAATTATAAATGTCCCTAGAACATTAGTACTACAAAAAACTCTCCATAACAAGATAAAAGTAAAAATATGAAAAGCAAAAGAAAGATAATTCTTTTATTTTTTGTCTATTTATTTTTGATTTTTTCCGAAGCAGTAGCCAGGAGTTGAGAGTCGGGAGTTAGAAGATAAGGGGAATGGAGGAGTCAGAGAACATAGAAGCAGAGGCGAAAGGGGAGAAAATAACTCTTAACTCTTGACTCCTGATTACTTTCACTCTGCCCCTAAAATACTAACAAGCAGAGCCTTTTGGGCATGCAAGCGATTTTCTGCTTGATCCCAAACTCGTGACTGGGAACCTTCGATTACTGCTTCGGTTATTTCTTCACCGCGATGGGCTGGTAAGCAGTGTAAAACAATTGCTTCTGGATCAGCAAGGCTCAAGAGTTGCTCCGAAATTTGGTAAGGTTGAAAAACTGGGAAGCGATCGCCTGCTTGATCTTCTTGCCCCATACTTGCCCAAACATCGCTGTAAAGTACAGCAGTTCCCTTGGCTGCTAATTCTGGGTCATGAGTCAGGAGAACCTCAGTTTTATTATTAGCGATCGCTCTTGCTTGTTCTACAATCTTCGGATCTGGTTCATATCCACTAGGCGTAGCAATTCTGACATTCATCCCAGCCAAGGCGCAGCCAAGCATCAGAGAATTAGCCATATTATTCCCATCACCCACGTAGGTCAAAGTTAGCCCAGCAAGGGTGTTAAAGCTTTCTTGAATCGTTAACAAATCAGCTAATACCTGACAGGGGTGTTCTGCATCAGTCAGCGCATTAATTACCGGAATCTTGGCATAATGAGCAAAAGTTTCTAACTCCTGCTGTGCAAAAGTCCGAATTGCCAAAATATCCAGATATCGATCTAACACCCGCGCCGTATCCTGTAAAGGTTCCCCACGACTAACTTGAGTGACATTAGGGTTGAGATCGATTACCTGTCCACCCAATTGGTACATCGCCACTGTAAAACTCACCCGTGTGCGAGTTGAAGCTTTAGAAAACAACAATCCCAACACCTTATTACATCGCAACTTTAACCGTTGCGATTTTAGTTGAGTTGCCAATTGCAGGAGTTCCTGAAGTTCCGTTGGACTTAGGTCTGCCAGACTTAATAAATCTCGTCCGCTCAACGCTGCCATGCTTGTAATCTGTAAAGAACAATTACGTATTTCTGTTCCTTTACCCAACTGTGGCAAAAAAAATACAGTTCTAAAACTGTATCAATATTTTTGCGCCTAGCCTAGGATTTGAGATAGCTTTGCTATGAATATTAATTTATCAACTTTATCAGTAATTTCAATCACTGATTTTTTGGGTTTATTAAGAATTAGAGACTTTTAAGATTTGGTTAAAACCTTGCCTTTAGTGGGCGGATTTTTTCTTTAGTTCAAAATTTTTAGTAACCAGTTTTACTTACCACACTTTTAACACTTACTCAACTATCAGAGGGCTGAAAAGCAATGAGCTAAAAATGTTTATCTGTACTAGATAGTAGACAACCAAATTACTTATGGTACAATAAGAAGTCGGTTAATGCTTGAAAGCATTAGTCAATGAGCGCCAGCATAGCACAGTGGTAGTGCATCCGACTTGTAATCGGAAGGTCGTCGGTTCAAATCCGACTGCTGGCTTTAAGCTTATACCAGGGTTTGAACCTGTACATTCACAAATTGAATGCCGCTGTTCAGTAAATTTGCGTCGTTACTTAACTTTGGCTATTATGATTGCGATCGCTCTCCAATCAATTAACCTACAAAATTTACCGTGACCTACGGAGAATAATGTAATGCTTTACCTGGTTGCTATCAAACAATATGCGCTTGAACTTTATTCTTGCCAAAATTCCTGAAAGCTTGATTGTGGCGATCGCAATTATAATAACTATGTTTCAGGCACTACACACAAAAACGTTAAATACTTTCCAACAAACAAATGATTACCCTTTTCAGACACTTATTCGCTTTCGCTAATCGCTTTGCTTACATCAGCTAACGTCTCATACTCTTTTGAAGGCAACCGCTTCAAGGCTCGCAGTACTTTCTCGTCAATACCTTTTTCTTCAGCGTACCTAACCAAGTCTTGTTTACTCAACGGGTAGCTGACTTCGTTCAAACTGTGCTGTAGCTGCACTGTATTCACTTTAATCATAATGATGCTCCTCAAGTCAAACGCTGTGTATTCTGGTGAATAGAGTGGAGATTTATTCATCAAATATAGCGGTTCTCACCTCAGTGAGACACACAGAAGTTGTAATTAACCACAGCGAAAAGTAAGCGAAGCTCCGGGTAACAGGAGCGCAAAACTTTTCAAGATAGCGAAAAGTTTTATAGGCGCACAGAAAAGGAAATGCAATCATACGAAAGGGGTTTCCTGTCGTGGAAAACTTTTCAAGCTAGATAAATTTGTACCTCAGCAGATTATGAAACGCTATATCGACTAATAAATCGGGAAAATAATTAAGAGGGAGGCTGAAAAACCATTCACACCTCACCCTGTGCGGTTTTAGCTTTGATTAATTTCAGTTCGTGCCATTTAGTCAAATGAATGTCACCTTTACTCGGCCAGAACTTATTTGATTTACAAATGAAACCTCAATGTATGCTATCTCTAGCATGAGGTAGATACTATGGTAATTTCATTCATCCAAGGTCTGACTTTTTATGGAATCTTTTTAGCTTATGGATAGATGCAAAGCTTACTTTTTCCATTACTTCCCTATATATCTACCGCTACCTCAAAACAAGCTAAAAAAGCTTCTGAATAGCTTCGGTAAACTGTTCGTACGGAGAAACTCCTACAATAGTTTCTGCTAATTCACCATCCTTGAAAAATAAAACAGCCGGAATGTTGCGAAGACCGAATTTTTTAAAAATTGGCTTGTTGTTGTCTACGTCTACTTTAACGACTTTGGCGCGACCTTTGTATTCCTCTGCGAGTTGATCCATTAATGGACTGATCAAGCGACAGGGGCCACACCAAGTAGCAGTAAAATCAACAACAACGACTTTCTCTTCACTCAAAAGAGTATCAAATTCACTTTCTTCAACGTAAGCAACTGCATCAGTAGACATTTTTGTAATTCTCCAGTGTCAAACTCAAATTTAAGTAAAAAGCTAACTGTACAAACTATACTCTCTTGTGTCATCGGATAGCGCAGCTAAGCTGAGTCTAAAAAATCCCTTGCGTTTCTGCATCAGAGCGTCGAAACTTGCTACAGACTTACCGTTGCGTCATCCCCTTCGGATTCTCCAAAGGACTATGCGGTTCGTTAAATTAGGTACTATTTAGAGGATGTCTTATAAGTCAAAATTGTCATGCTGTAGCAAGATCCCGCAGGGTATGAAGCGATAGCGTAATGTACCCCTACGCAAAAGCCAAGCTACAAAGGAGCGTTTCGTAGAGAAGCATCTCAGAAATTAACGGACAATAGAGATTCTGACTGGAGCAGAGCGGAAGTCAGAATGACAAAATATACCATTACCTAGCTTTTCAGACATCCTCTTAGGTAAGAATAGAGCGTTTTGAGTTTGTTGGTGGATAAACTGTAATTATTTAGGAGACATTTTATCTTGATTATTTCATATTCATGTTTTTTGATTTTGTGACTTAAATCTACCTGCAATAAACTCTCGCTTACGTAGATGCTTCGTTTTGCGTTTATTAACTCGTTCTCGCCACATCCGAAAACTGGATTCTTTCATTTCCATTTTCATTAAGGCAATTACTTCTTTTTCAAGGAGTCCAAACTGAGCCTCAATAGCATCAAAAGGTGTTCTATCTTCCCATGCCATTTCAATGATGCGGTCAATAGTTTCAGGGTTGAGTTTAGGTATCATTTTTTTGTTTGCAATTGGTAAATTTGAGCTATTGTTCACTTCTAAGGGGATTTTAGTGCTGAAGTTACCACACGCGATCGCACTTTGACAGCGGGGTATATTGAGTCTCAGTTCATCTTTAGCATATATAGACATATAGTCGGCTTGGTTATGTTTAGAACAAACTTGGATTTATGTAAAGATTAAATTTAATCCTGAATGGTATATTTATTATCCCTTATTATTTCTCGATTGCCAGTTCTACTAGCTTCCAGGCAATCCATTTACCTCAAATCAGACTAGAGCTACCCTATCTGTAGCTAACTATTAGAAAATATAAAATAGGATGCTCTAACCGTAATAATAAATGATAGTGCTATATCTTTGTAGTTCAAAATTTTAATAAACCACGAAAACTCAAATAAATCACCAAGCCGATTGCAACACAACCGTATTTAATGACTAAATCAACTGTTTCAACAAAACGGCTTAGTAAACAGTTCATTGACTGGTTACTTGAAGAAGACAGACGAGAAAAGGAAGGGCCTTACCGTAAGGAAGAACCACATCGTCAGCACCCGTGGTGGCAGGTCATGTGCTTGACTGGTGTAGATTATTTCTCGACCCTTGGTTATCAACCTGGGATTGCGGCACTGGCAGCAGGCGCTCTTTCTCCTCTGGCTACTCTGATTTTGGTTTTACTAACGCTCTTTGGCGCATTGCCAATCTATCGGCGCATTGCTGCCGAAAGTCCTCACGGAGAAGGGTCGATCGCAATGTTAGAGCATTTGCTCTCCTGGTGGCAAGGCAAATTACTTGTACTGTGCCTACTTGGGTTTGTGGCAACTGACTTTATCATCACTATTACCCTCTCGGCTGCTGATGCCACAGCACATATCATCGAAAATCCGCTGGCCCCAGATTTACTTCATGATCAGACGATCGCTATCACTTTATTATTAGTTGCATTATTAAGCGCAGTTTTCCTGAGAGGTTTCCGAGAAGCGATCGGTATTGCAGTATTTTTAGTTGCAATTTACCTGCTGTTAAACTTTATTGTGATTAGTATTGGTCTATATCAGATCCTAACTAACTTAGGAGCGATCGCTCAATGGCAGACTGCACTTTTCGCACGCCATTCTAACCCTTTGATAATAATCGGTATGGCGATCTTGTTATTCCCCAAGCTAGCGCTGGGATTGTCAGGCTTTGAGACTGGCGTTACCGTTATGCCTCTGGTAAAAGGTAGCAGCAGCGACACTCAAGCGCATCCCAGAGGACGGATTCGGAATACGCGCAAACTACTGACTGCTGCTGCTGTAATTATGAGCTTCTTTTTGCTTACCAGCAGCTTGATAACCACTCTACTAATTCCAGCCGCAGAATTTGCCTCTGGAGGCAAAGCCAACGGACGTGCTTTAGCTTATCTAGCACATCTGTACTTAGGCGATGGCTTTGGCACAATTTACGATCTGAGTACTATTTCGATTCTGTGGTTTGCAGGTGCATCTGCAATGGCAGGGCTGCTCAATATCGTACCTCGCTATCTGCCACGCTATGGCATGGCACCTAATTGGGCGCTATTAACGCGGCCTTTGGTGTTAGTCTATACAGCGATCGCCTTTGTCGTGACAATTATCTTCCGGGCAAATGTAGAAGCCCAAGGTGGAGCTTACGCAACTGGTGTACTTGTGTTGATCACCTCAGCTGCCTTCGCTGTAACTCTATCAGCTCACCGCCGCACAGAGAAGCAAAGAACACTCCTGTTTGCAACCATCACACTGTTGTTTCTATATACAACTGTTGTCAATATTATCGAAAGACCAGAAGGAATTAGAATCGCTGCGTGTTTTATTGGTGCGATCATTTTCACATCGCTGATTTCTCGCGTTTGGCGTTCAACTGAATTGCGAGTAGAGCAGATCGAATTTGACGATACTGCTCGTCAATTCCTTGCCGAACAAAGTCGGGGGGAAATCCGACTGATTGCTAATCGGTTGAATGAAGGCGACGTCCAAGAGTATTTTTTAAAAGAGAAAGAAGTGCGCGAGGATAACCATATCCCAGCCAACGATCCAATCCTTTTTCTAGAGATTATGGTATCCGATGCTTCAGAATTTGCTGATGTCATCAAAGTAAAAGGAGTGCAAGTTGGTAATTACCGCATCTTACGGGCTGAAAGTGCAGCAGTACCTAATGCGATCGCCGCTTTACTGCTCTATATTCGTGATCAAACAGGTAAAATTCCTCATGCTTACTTCGGCTGGGTTGAGGGAAATCCCATACAATACTTACTGCGTTTTATCTTATTTGGTGAAGGTGATATTGCTGTAGTCACCCGCGAAGTTCTCCGTCGAGCTGAAAAGAATTCCGAAAGGCGTCCTGGCATTCATGTCGGGGGTTGAGAAAGGCTAGGCTGCAACTAGCAACCCAGAAGAAGGCTTCAAAATACTGGCTAAACTTGATATTTTGACAAAATAGAGTTTGTGGCGCAACTGGCGACGCCGAATAGCCCGTTGTAGACATCGCCTGTTTTAAAACTATTACCACCAAGTGCGTAGAAGCTCTGCTTCTTGTCGTCAGACATCGCTTAAACTGTTGGTGGAAGCCGTTAGCACCACCTAGAAAACCGACTATAGTCGAAAAGTTGAGGAATATATTTAAAATTAAAACATATAGATAACTGCAAAAAAGGTATGATTAATTTTACCCCTTCAACAAGTTCTGATACTGATACTTCTAAGCTAAGTTATGGTGTGCTAGTTGAACATGAGCAAGATGGTAGATTTAGTGCAGTGGTGCTAGGATTATCAGACTGTAAAAGTTCAGGCAAAACTGAAAATGAAGCTCTGGAGAATTTACAGCAGCTTTTGCAAAAACGTTTACAGAATTCAAAAATAGTTGCTTTAGAAATAGATTTTCCCCAAACTGATAATCCTTGGATGAAAGTAGCTGGTATGTACAAGGATAATCCACTTTTTGATGAGGTACTGGCTGAGATAGAGGCAGAACGCCGTAAAGTTGACGCAGAAATGGAGGAATATTATAGACAAATCGATGTAGAATCCGAGGTAAAGTGACTGTTATTTGGGTGCTGGATACCGACCATTTATCACTTTTTCAGAGAGAACATCCAACTGTTAAACAGCGTATTAATCAAATTAATTTTGCGAATACAGCTATAACAGTTGTGACATTGGAAGAACAAATGAAAGGATGGCTGAATGTTATTAATAGGTATAACGATCAACCTTACCAATCTGAAAAACTGATATTGGCTTACAAAGGATTAAGAGATGGGGTGGAATACCTCAACAAGCTGAAATTACTTAACTTTGACCTATCTGCCTACAATTGTTATCAAGAATTAGTTAGCCAGAAAATTCGTATAGGTACGAGAGATTTACGTATTGCTGCCATTACACTTTCCGTAGAGGGTGTTTTGGTGACACGCAATACTAAAGATTTTGCCAAAGTCCCTAATTTACAAATAGAAGATTGGACAATTTAAAGTAATTATTTTGGTTAAGAAAAATCATTTCCAAAAAAAGACATAATTGATGAATTGACTGAAAATCCAGTTCAAGTGAATGGTGTACTCAGCTGTGAGGAAATTTACAGTCGCTAGTTATGACTGCTAATACATACTTTATTGATACGAATGTTTGGCTCTATCGTTTATTTGCAGGATGAACAATCGTGTAACGGCGTTCATCCTGTTCGCTGATTACTGATTTGCTTTCCAGTTTGCCAAGTCAGTCAAAGAGCGATCGCGATAACGTCCGTAACGCTCCTGTTTGTTTTTGATTTTCGCACCAAGTTCTGGAAAAACCCCAAAGTTGGGCGGCATTGGTTGGAAATGCTTGGGTGAAGCAGAACTAATAAATTCAAACAACGCCCCCATCATTGTTGTTGGTGGTAAAACCAATGGTTCTTTACCTAAAGCTAATCTTGCAGCATTTCTGCCAGCTAAACAACCACCCGCTGCCGCTGCGGTATAGCCTTCAGTCCCAATCAACTGCCCAGCAGCGAGCAAAGTTGGACGCTGTTTAAATTGTAGGGTAGAATGCATTAACTGAGGAGCGTTGATAAAGGTATTACGATGCATCACGCCCAATCGTACAAATTCAGCATTTTCTAAACCTGGAATCAGCTGGAATATTCGCTTTTGCTCACCCCAACGCAGATTAGTTTGAAATCCTACCATATTCCACAGTTGACCTGCTTTGTCTTCTTGTCGTAACTGTACTACAGCATAAGGACGCTCCCCAGTGCGACTATCAGATAGCCCCACTGGTTTTAGGGGGCCGTAACGCATTGTGTCTTCTCCCCGTTGTGCCAGTTCTTCAATAGGTAGACACGCTTCAAAAAATTTTGCTGTTTCCCGTTCAAAATCTTTGAGTTCTGTTTGTTCTGCTTTAGATAATTCTTCCCAAAACCGCAAGTACTGCTCTTTATTCATTGGGCAGTTGAGATAAGCGGCTTCACCTTTGTCGTAGCGGGATGCCATAAAGGCAATATCACGGTTAATCGATTCTCCCACGATAATTGGGCTAGCTGCATCGAAAAAGCTAAGATATTCCATCCCCGTCAAGCGGCGCAAATCTTCTGCTAAGTCGGGACTGGTTAAGGGGCCAGTTGCCAAAACTACAATTCCTTCAGGAATGCTCTGCACTTCGCCCCTACGGAATTCAATTAAAGGATGACGAGATAAAGTTTGGGTCAAGTCTTGCCCAAATTGTCCCCTGTCTACGGCTAGCGCTCCACCAGCAGGAACGGCATGTTCATCAGCTTTAGAAATAACTATAGAACCAAGTTGGCGCAATTCTTCGTGCAATAATCCAGCGGCGCGATCGCTTGCCATTGCCCCAAAGGAATTACTACACACCAATTCTGCCAGATGCTCTGTATGATGAGCAGGACTGAAGCGTTTTGGACGCATTTCATGCAGAATCACCGACACTCCAGCTTGAGCGATTTGCCAAGCTGCTTCTGTTCCAGCTAGTCCACCTCCAATTACTTGTATCGGTTGTTGATCCATAGTTAATTTTTTAGTTACTAGTTTCGTTAAAAATAATTGCTGGGAATGTCTGTATATCAACAATCATAAGATAATTCTTTATCAGATAGACATTGTGAATCAGCTGCTTGAGAGTCGCTCAGGTAATCATCAAGAGCCTTGGCGATCGCAAGTCCAGTAGATATGAGTCAGCTTATTAGCCAATGAGAGAGCGATCGCCTGTCCAAAACTGAGATTATTTGTCCGAAATTCTTCAAATTATAAAAACGATTTTTTCATAAATTCGTTCACATGATGGACAACTGTATTGTTATTAAGCGTATCGCTCACAAACTGTGAATTATTAAGAATCAAAAAATCTTCGTGTTCAGTAGCAATTTTAGGAACCAATTTTGAGTAATTTAAGACCTGCAACGGTTGGATTTTTGTGGCACGATTAATGTGTGCTACTACGATGTCATCTGTATTGATATCTGGGAAGATCAAACGTAGTCCTTGGAAAAACATCTTTAGTAATTCATCATCCGATTTTTGAAAAAGCGGATCTTTGAAATGTATGTATTTTGGAAAATAGGTTATATGTAGTCCTGCTGTCTCCTTTAAGGAAACTAAGTTACTCATCCCAATTACTCCTGTAAAAGGAATACGTTGGTCTGCAAGATTCACTACGTAATAAGGAACTAATGGTTTACGGGTAATCAGTGCCATGCAAATGACACCTAAATATTCCACTTTGTCGCTTGTACCTGCAACATTTACCAAATCTGGAGCTGTAATATGTTGTAGAAGATTGACTGGCCCAGTAAAAATTGCTTTGTCAAAATGCTCTTTTACACCATTGTGTTCAATCCACATCCCGCCCTCTGCACAAGGTGCAATGTATTCAACTGTCGCACCTGTGCAGATATTACCGCCAGCAGCAGTAATTAATTTTTCTAACTGGTCAAAAACAGTCTTGTAACCGCCCTCAACATAACCAAGTTGTTCTTTATGCAAAGATGAATCACGGGCTGAGAACAGACGTTTGATATAAGCCCAAATAAAAACAGCTGAGACACGCTTATAGTTTTCCCCAACTTTGGCTAATAACAAAGGTTTCCAAAGCTTTTCGTACGTATTCCTGCCTGAAAGTTTCAAAAGCCAATCTTCAACAGGAATTTTCTCAAGTTTAAGCCAGTTTTTGATTCGTGAACCATACAACAGAGTGATTGCTAAGCGCATCTTTCCGATCAGAGTCAGCGGTGGAAAGCGCAGAAACTCTATAGTATTACTAATCGAATACAATTTCTGATCTATATAGCATCCTGTGAGAGTTGGACGCCAACGCAGCTTGTCCCCCAGTCCAATTTCTTTAATAAAATTGATTAAGTCTTTATCTGACGGTAAGATGACATGATAAAAACGATCCCAAACAAAGGGGCCGTAATCATAATGAGTAGTAAGTCCACCGAGTTGCTTGTTGCTCTCAAAGACAGTTATTTTATGACCTTGTTGTGAAAGACGGTAGGCTAAAGCTAACCCCATCATTCCGCCGCCGATAATGCCAATATTCATATATTTGATAGTAGAGTTAAAAACGTTTCAACAGGCTCACAGACTAATCTGCAAGCTATGGTAATAGAAGGGGTGGTTAATTAATAATTTATACTCGTTCGAGTTTATATAGGCTCTCTTTTTTTGACACAGTAAATTCTTAATAAATGAGTATAATTTAATACATACGTAAAGTAGATGGCTTAATCTGATAGTCAAATGCTTTCTTCATTTTTTCTCATTATATGTAGTTTTTGACTAGGTAACTATGTTGAAAATTTATTGTTACATGTAATTATCTACTAGATTACCACGAGAAAACGATGTTTCAAATTGACTGTTATACTTCATCAAAAATTTATCTATTAATAATATCCTTAAACCAAATCTTCACAAAATAGATATTGTGTTATATATAAATTTTTATGTGTGAAATACTGTACCTTTATTCGCAGTTAATATTATAAATATAAGAGCAAATAAGTGGTAAGTTTCAACAGCAAACTAAACTTTTATCAAAGCTCTATTGATATTAACTTTAATAAGGCATTTTTGGGTATTGTATACGGCAGCTTATTCGTGGTGAAGATTGATAAAACAAACTACTCTGTAATGGGGCGTTAGATAACCTAAAAACTTCTCAAATGAAAATACTGAATATAGTCTATTAACGGTCATAAAAGCAGCATCAACGGCTATTTAAACTATACAAACAGAGAGGCGATCGCCTTTATTTTTCAGTACATGAGTAATTTTTGGTAATATAAAGTCTTTTGTATTACTTAATTGCGTCCATTTTCACTGTGTACCCATTACTATTAAAGTAATTACTACAATTTATCCCCTAGGAAATTCAACTTCCTAGCTTAAATCTTTGAGTTACGTGTAATTTAATCCCAATATTTTGAGTTTGAGATAAAATTAGATCGTAGTAAGTATTATTATCTAGTTGTTCTTGGTGGTTTTCCTGTAGCTTCAGTTTGTTTATACTCATTCTTCTGCAAAAGTCTGTTAGTGCTGATGAGCACAACAATCAACAGCACAAGTTGGATCTGCCAAGGTGCTAATACCAAACTTAAAATCAAGCTAATAACTGCAAACACATCTGCAAGGTAAGCGATTTCATCATTACGCTTTTTAAATAAATAGCCCGTTACTAAAGCAGTACACAGTGGAATCAAAAAAAACAAAGGCATTTATAATAACCTCTGAACTAAAGTCCGAAGGGTTTATCAAACAGATTGATACTGTTTGGAGAATCGTGGTTTATTTTACCTCCAAGAAGGTTTTAGGTACAATACTCCATTTGAAATAACAGTGTAATTATTTGAGATTACGCAATCATCTGGTAGATTAGCTTAAAACTTTAGGGTTGCGCCAAAAGGACGATCTAGCATATTACCTTTAGGAGTAGCATTTTCAATTTATATTTAGACACCCGATGCTGAACATTCCTCAATTCCTAGCAACTGAACTAAATCTCAAACCCCATCAGGTGCAAAACGCGTTAGAACTTTTGGCGGAGGGTGCAACAATTCCCTTCATTGCACGTTACCGCAAAGAGCGCACTAATGAAATGAATGAAGTGCAACTACGCGATTTGGCTGATAGGTATACTTACTTAACAGAATTAGAAGAACGGAAATCGGTGATTTTAAATGCGATCGCTGAACAAGGTAAACTCACAGATGAACTCAAAACGAAAATCACATCCTGTTTACAAAAAACTGAACTTGAGGATTTATACTTACCCTATCGACCAAAACGACGCACTCGCGCCACTATCGCCAGAGAAAAAGGACTCGAACCCCTGGCGGAGTTGATTAAATCACTGAATGCGAAAAATACTGTATCGGTTTCATTAACCGAGGAAGCAGCCAAGTATATTTCAGAAACCCAGGGAGTCAAAACAGCAGAGGAAGCACTCAAAGGTGCTGCTGATATCTTAGCGGAAGAAGTGGCAGAAAAAGCTGAATTACGCGCATATATCCGCGAATATCTTTTAGATGAAGGTGTATTCGTTTCTCGTATCAAAGATGATTATCCCGAAGGTACAACTAAATTCGAGATGTATCGTAACTATCAAATTAAGGTAAAAAATATTGCTCCCCACAATATGCTGGCGTTGTGTCGGGGTGAAACCGAGAAAGTATTAAACTTTGAAATTATCTTCGATGAGGATGTAGTACTTTCGTATTTGGAAACGCAAGAGATAAAAACGAAAGTCCGTACAGTTCGGGATTTTTACCAAGCGATGCTAAAAGATGCATTCAACCGTCTGATGAAAGCTTCCTTGACGGGGGAAGTGATTTCTGAGGTAAAAACCTATGCAGATATTGAATCCATCAAGACATTTGAAGCTAATTTGCGGGAGTTGCTGCTATCTGCACCAGCAGGGATGAAACCAACCCTAGCAATAGATCCCGGATTTAGAACTGGGTGTAAAGTTGCAGTACTCGATCAAACGGGGAAATTTTTGGAATACCAAGCGGTGTTTCCTCACCAAGCGGCTGAGCAAAGATTAAAAGCTGCACAAACCATCAAAAATTTGATTGAAAAGTACAAGATTGAGTTAATTGCTATTGGTAATGGTACAGCATCCCGCGAGACAGAGGAATTTGTTACCGAACTGCTGCAAACTACAGAAAGTAAACCCATTAAGGTGATGGTGAATGAGTCTGGCGCATCTATATATTCTGCTAGCAAAGTAGCACTAGAAGAGTTTCCCGATTTAGATGTTACCGTGCGCGGCGCAATTAGTATCGGTCGCCGCTTGCAAGATCCCTTGGCGGAACTCGTGAAAATCGATCCCAAATCGATTGGCGTAGGACAATACCAACACGATGTTGATCAAAAGTTGTTGAAGAAAAAGTTGGATGAAACTGTAGAAAGTTGTGTTAACTACGTTGGTGTGGACTTAAACACTGCTTCTAAGGAACTTTTGACTTCCGTCTCTGGGATTACAGGAACGGTTGCTAATAATATTGTCGCTTATCGTAACCAGCATGGAGCCTTTAAAAATCGCCGACAACTCTTGAAGGTTGCGAAGTTGGGGCCAAAAGCCTTTGAACAAGCGGCGGGTTTTTTGCGAATTCGTGGCGGTGATAATCCTCTGGATAATACAGCGGTGCATCCAGAGAGTTATTCTGTAGTAGAGGCGATCGCATCAGATTTGAGTGTGCCATTAAATCAAGTCACACAAATTGCCGAAAAACTTAAAAAGACTAACCTCAAAAAATACGTTACCGATACCGTTGGTGAACCCACACTGCGCGACATTCTTAGCGAGTTGGAAAAACCAGGTAGAGATCCTCGTGCAGAGTTTAAGTATGCCACCTTCAAAGAAGGAATTAAAGAAATTACCGATTTGCAGGTAGGAATGGAACTAGAGGGAATCATCACGAATGTCGCCAACTTTGGCGCGTTTGTTGATATTGGCGTGCATCAAGATGGTTTGGTGCATATCTCCCAACTAGCAGACAGATTCGTAGATGATCCTAAAAAAGTTGTCAAAGTTGGACAAGTTGTCAAAGTACAGGTGTTAGAAGTTAACGAGAAACTCAAGCGGATTAGTTTGTCGATGAAAGCGGTTAAACAATAAGTTTACAAAGTTTGTAGTTAGTGCTTTAGCACTAAAGCACTAACTAAAAGCCGTAAAATATCTTTAGGCTAATGATATTAACCTAATTAGAAACAGTTGATGGCAGTTTATCAAGTCCGGCTGATTAATCCTGCGCTTGGATTAGATAGCACAATTCAAGTACCAGACGACCAATATATTCTCGACATAGCGGAAGAAGCTGGTATCCGTTTACCATCTGGGTGTAAGCAAGGTGAATGTTCTGCTTGTGTTGCTAAACTCATTAGTGGTGAAGTTGACCAAAGTGAGCAAAAATTTCTACGCTCAAATGAAATACAAGCTGGTTATGTTGTTAGTTGTGTAACCTATCCCTTGTCCGATTGCACTTTAGAAACTCATCAAGAACAAGTATTGTATAAATCAGCCCTTTACTATAAACCTGAAGCTGGAAAATCTGAGTAATTTACGCACTCTCTTATAGCGTTTCCCAGTCGGCTAAGGTACAAACTTATCGGTATTTATCTGTCTTGAAAAGTTTTGCGCTCTTGTTACCCGGAGCTTCGCTTACTTTTCGCTGTCTTGAAAAGTTTTGCGCTCTTGTTACCCGGAGCTTCGCTTACTTTTCGCTGTGGTTAATTACTTCTTCTATGTACCTCGCTCAAATGAGAAGCAATATATTAAATTAATCTTAAAGTTTGCTTAGTGCGTCCCACAAAGGTAATATATTTTTCTACCATTCTCAACAAGTGTAGATCGAGAGTTATTACCAACGGTAGAACCAGCCTTTGATTTAAAAATAGATAATATCTACCTGACAAAAATCGCAATAATAAAATAGATGCAAAATGTGAGCTTCAAGACTCTATTTTATCAATAATCGGCCAAATGGTAGAAGCAAATTCTATCTTCCAAGAGAGGTCAAAGCCTAGCATATAGATGATGATGAGATAAAGCACCTTACAAAGTAAATTTCTTTAGTTATTAGGTAAAAAGGATGTTGACACCATTTTTAACCGCGCTAGCTACAGCCTTGAGCCTGTTGATTGTTGATTTAGTTGTTCCGGGCGTTAACATTGCTAACTTTCCAGCAGCGATGATTGCTGCTGTAGTAGTTGGTCTGATTAACGGTTCAGTAAAGCCAGTTCTTTCTGCGTTGTCTCTACCGTTGAATTTTTTATCATTTGGAGCATTTTCGCTCGTTATTAACGGTTTATGTTTTTGGTTAGCAGCGGTGTTAGTTCCTGGGTTCTCAGTTAATGGAATTATTGGTTTTCTCCTCGGGCCAGTAATTCTAACTTTTGCTAACACATTCATTAACAACTACTTTGTTGAAAAAAATCTGTTAAGCAGCGGTAGTGATGTAAAAACCCAAGGTGAATTACCCTCTAGATAAATATGAATCGGAGTAGAAACACTAAATATGTCTATATTGTCATGTCTCTACTCCAAATAAAATCTCCGAATCAAGATAATTCATGAGGTGGATTTTCTAATTCGGTATTCTCAATAGAATGTAATTAAACAAAATCACAAAGTTGTAACATCATGAAACTAGTTCGTTTTCTTCTGGGTTTGCTAGTGCCTCCTTTAGGCGTTTTTCTCACAGTTGGAGTTGGCCCAACACTAATTATTAATGTGTTGCTAACCCTTTTAGGTTGGCTTCCTGGTAGTATTCATGCAGTTTGGGTAATTGCCAAGCATGAAGAACAACTTGATAGACAGCCAGGGACTTACTAATAACCAATGTAAATTTGGGTAATGGATAATGCTATAACCATTACCCATTTATGCTTTTTATTTTTAGTATTCAAAATTTCTTCTCAAGCAAACAAAATAGGGTGGATAATACCCACCCTATTTTCTTATGCTATCTGCTAGTACATTTCTCGTGAAAAACACCATGTTGGGTTATTTTTAGATGCAGTCTACTTGCGAACAATATCGTGCTCTTTATCAGCAGGTTCTTTCTCTTTGAATAAGTCAGCAGCAGTGAGCAATAACTCTCTCAATGTTTGTTTAATCTGGCGCTCTTTTCTCGCTATGGATGTACCAGCTTCACCAAGTTTATCTTCTAACTGCGATCGCTTCTGTTCTACCTGTACAGCCATAGATTCAGCTTGAGGACGAGCTTGATCATACCAGTGTTTAGCCTCGTTTAGATAATCTTGAACCTCCATAGAACGTCCACCATAGCGTGCAGCTAAATTAGCTCGCACAATCGCTAGTTGCGCTTGCAGTTGCGCGTAGCGTTTCTTTAACAAGCCTACTTCTTCACTATTTTTGATGGAATTGACAGCAGAATCAATTGCAGTTTTTGTCCCATCAGTTCTTTCTTTACCCGTCTCTTCAATCTCTGCCAAAATTACATCAACCTCTTGCTGAAGTTGTTCCTCTTCACCATCTAATTGAGCTTGTAATCTCTTCAAATCTGTCTGAGTTTTAACAATAGCTTCGTGTCTTTTACTATTAACCCCTTCTAGCGCACCTTCAATCGATGCTGTCACTTCTTCTTTGAGTTCAGTACCTTTTTCTTGAAAGTTTTCAATCACCGCAGATACAGCATCTTTAACAAGTCCACGAAGTTCACTTGAACCTTCTTTAAACTCAGAAGCTACTTGAGAAACTGCGGCTTTGACAATTTCTCGAATCCTTTCAGTTCGTAACTGTCCGGTTTCTTTGGCTTGTTGTAGATCCGCTTGAATTTGTTGTTTGATATTGTTAGCCATCTTCAACTCTTGGGATTTAACTAATTTGGATAAATATTTCTAGACATGATGCTATATATACATTATGGCGTAGACTTCTTTGGTCAGGCACTTCCTTTAGATAGAAAACTACAAACAACAAGATACCCGAATTCACAAGATTCCCGACTTCTTTAAGAAATCGGGAATCTGAGTAGTGATACCATGTTACTTATTTGTGAGATGATTAATTACTACTAGTAAGTGAGAGTCAGATATGTGGCAAGTAAATATTACTTGTTCAGGCGATGCCTGGAAGCGTTATGCTGTTGAATTTAAGGCGATCGCAGATAAGTATCAAGGTGAATTGATTAGTTCTAAAAAAATGCCTGATGGTACGCGGATTATGGCATATAAAATTGAAGATGTTAGCGATGCAGAAGCGTTTCAGGAAGATTGTGCAAAATTTGATGGATTCACAACTGACTTTGAATCCTTGTAGTATTGGTTCTGAAACTTGATTTATGCAAACAGCCAATACAGAATTGGGAGAAGCTAAGTGAAAAATTTACTAAAATTGGTATTAGTAACATTTTGGTTATTGACAAGTACTTTTACTTTACCTGCTAGTGCCGCAGATACAGCTAATGGAGCACAAATTTTTAGCGTTCATTGTGCTGGTTGTCATATTAATGGCGGTAACATTATCAGGCGAGATAAGAATCTCAAAAAGCAAGCATTGAAGAAATATGGGATGGATTCAATAGAGGCAGTTACATCCATTGTAACTAATGGTAAAAACAATATGTCAGCTTATAAAGACCGCCTCTCTGAACAGGAAATTCAAGATGTTGCGGCTTACGTTCTCGAACAAGCTGAAACAAACTGGCGTTAAGTAATTAAACATCAAAACATGAATCTACCAACAGCAAGCCGTCTCCAATTTACTCCCGATTTAAACATTTGCCGGATTTTAAATGGCATGTGGCAAGTGTCTGGTGGACACGGACGCATTGAACCAAAAGCTGCCATTCAAGCTATGTTTAAATATATGGATGCAGGCTTTACCACTTGGGATTTAGCAGACCATTATGGCCCCGCCGAAGACTTGATTGGTGAGTTTCGCCGTCAACTCACTGCTACACGTGGCAAAGAATCTTTATCTAACATCCAAGCCTTTACAAAATGGGTTCCTCGTCCTACTAAAATGACGAAAAAACTAGTCGAGGAAAATATTAATATTTCCTTAAGAAGGATGGATATAGAATCCTTAGATTTGATGCAATTCCACTGGTGGGAATATCAGGATAAAAACTACCTGGATGCGCTCAAGTATATGACGGAACTACAAACTGAAGGAAAAATTAAGCATTTAGCTTTGACTAACTTTGATACTGAACACCTGAAAATCATTATTGAAGCAGGTATCAAAATTGTTTCTAACCAAGTGCAATTTTCTCTGGTAGACCGCCGTCCTGAAGTTAATATGATTCAATTTTGTCAACAGCATGATATAAAAATTTTTACTTACGGCACAGTTTGCGGTGGTTTGCTATCAGAAAAGTATTTGGGAAAACCTGAACCGCGTGGTTCTGAATTGGCTACTGTTAGCTTGCGAAAATACAAAAATATGGTCGATGGTTGGGGCGGTTGGCAATTATTTCAAGAGTTACTTGCTATTCTCAAAGAAATTGCTGATAAGCATCAAGTTAGCATTTCTAATGTGGCAGTACGTTACATTTTAGATCAGCCAAGTGTTGGAGGTGTGATAGTTGGCGCAAGACTTGGTGTATCTGAACATCTAGAAGATAACGCCAAAGTATTTAGTTTTAGTTTAGATGATGACGATCGCGATCGCATCAACGCAGTATCTCGCCAATCACGCGATTTGTACCAGCTAATCGGCGATTGTGGCGACGAATATCGGCGATAATTTCAGAAATTGCGTGATAATACGGTGAAGGTTACTGTGAAAATTACTGCTGCCAACCATGCCCTTATTCACCTTTGCCCTCAGTCAACAGCAAACTTTTGAACTGCGCTGTGATTATGGCTCACGTCGCCTGGATAAAACGGAGTTGGCAGCACTCATTGATCTGTGTGAGCAAAACTACTATGCTCAACAAAAAGATAGCTTACCCTATCTCACCCAGTTGGGGCGGCAACTTTATCAATGGCTGGATGGTAAAGAGGGATGGCTGAGAAAGTCGCTGGATGAGGCGGATGAGCAAACGATTCATCTAGATTTGATTCAAACCAGCGAAGTGCAGGGATTGAACCCCCAAACAGAACGGGTGGCGTTGGGATTGGCACATCTGCCTTGGGAATTGCTACATGATGGCATTGGGTTTTTACTGCAACGTCAAAATATCTCCGTTTTACCAGTGCGTTCTGTGCAGCAGCGTCAAACCCAAATCATTGGCGTGCAAAATCGCCCCTTGCGCTTGCTGTTTATGGCGAATTCACCAGAACATCCGAGAGTTCCGCCGCTAGGGTTTGAGCAGGAAGAAGCGAACATTTTGCAAGCAACCAAGGATCAACCTTTGGCGTTGATTGTTGAAGAAAGTGGTTCTGTTGCAGAGTTAGCTAATTTGGTGAAATCCTACCCCGAAGACTATTTTGATGTCTTTCACCTCACGGGGCACGGGATAATTTATACCCAGCAAAGCTACGGTTCTTTGCTGGCACAAGATGTAACACTGCCAGATAATACCCCCTGCTTCATCACTGAGGATGAGGTGGGGAATATGGAACTAACTACCGTCAACGACTTAGCTAAAGCCTTTCGGGGACGCTGGCCGCGTGTCACTTTTCTCTCTGGCTGTCATACGGGACAGGTTGCTAACAAGGGGACAGTACCCTCAATGGCGCAGGCATTGGTGAAAGCGGGAGCAGGTATAGTTTTAGGCTGGGCGCGTCCGGTGTTTGACCGCACAGGTATTGTAGCAGCACAGGCACTTTATCAAGCTTTGGCGACGGGGGCAACTGTTGAAGCAGCAGTCAAAACAGCACAGCAGGAGATGATTGACAAAGAATGCACCGACTGGCATCTGTTGCGGATGTATCGGGATACTCGCCCCATTGCAGAACTTGTGACACCTCTGAGAACAAGAAATCGTGAAAAGCTAAAGTTTACAGCGCCAGAGCAAGAATTTCTTGATGAAAATAATCTAGTTAAAGTTGCCAGTCGGTTTGAATTTGTGGGACGCAGACGACCTTTGCAACGATGTCTCAAGGCATTGCGGGAAACCAGCGACCAAATCGGGGTGTTTATTGCCGGGATGGGCGGACTGGGCAAAAGTACCCTGGCGGCGCGGTTATGTACGCGGGTGCAGACGCAGCGTGACAACTTTGCGCGAGTTGTGTTGATTGGCCCTCTGGATGAGTGGGGTTTGCTGAATAAGCTTTCTAATAAGTTTGAGCGATTTGCAGATGTGCCAGCACTTTTGAATGAACCAAAGGTGTCTCTGAAAGGACGGTTGCAAAACTTTTTTGAGGTAATTGAAAAGGAACACAACCAACCTTTGCTGCTGGTGCTGGATGACTTTGAGCAGAATATCCCCACAGCTAACATTGAAGATGGTTCACTGCGGATGACGGCAGATGCTTATGAAATTTTAGGGGCGATTTGTGCGGCATTGAAGGAGAACGGGGGAGAAAGTCGGCTGATTGTCACCTGTCGCTATTTGAAAGAAGACACTTTGCCACCTCATCGTCTGCATTTGGAACGCCTGGAACAGATGAGCAGTAGTGATATTGATAAAATCTGCTTTCCTTTAGATAAAGAAGTTAGGCAGCAGTTAAGAACTCAGCGAATTATTCACATTGCCGATGGTAATCCCCGGTTGCTGAAGTGGCTATTGGAGGTGATTCAGCAGCCAGGATTAGCGGCGGATGAATTATTGAATCGTCTGGAGGCGACTGAGCAGAAATTCCGCGAAGATATTTTGGCACAAACTCTGCTGGATGCTTTGGAACCGGAAGAACAAAAGTTTCTCGCACGGTTGAGTGTGTTTCATCTGCCAGTGATGGAGGATATTGTCAGGGCAATTTCTACCGCCGACGAATTGGCAGTTTTGGGCAAGCTAACCAGCCTTAGCCTAGTCGAGTCTGCCACTACTCACCCCAATCAGCCAGCTAATTATCGGGTGACGGCAATTTTAGAATCGTTGTTAGAACCAGTGTTGAGTGAGGAAGAATGGCAAGTAACGCGACAGCAAGCAGTGAGGAAAATCCATCAAGTTTGGTGGGAAGAGAATGACAACCGCACGGAAGCAGAAGGACTGGAAATTGTACGGTTGGGATTACTGGCAAAAGAGCAGGAAATTGCAGTCAGTATTGGGGATAGGATTGCAAGCAGTTGGGTGAACGATTCCCGGTTTGTGGAAGCTTTTGATTTATGTGAGCAAATCTTGGCAGTTTTTCAAGACTACCGCATCTTGGGAACCATCGCCCGTGCCGAAGAGGTTTTAGGTTTTGTGCAAGAGGCTGTTGCCCATTATCAGCAAGCTTTAGACCTTTGCCCTGAAGAGGAATTAACAAGAAAAGCCGCAACTCTCAACAACATGGCACAGGTATTCGCCAACCAAGGAGACATAGTAAGAGCGATCGCACTCTGGGAGCAATCCTTGGAAATATTTGAGCAGATTGGCGATGTCAAACTTAAAGCCACTACTCTCAACAACATGGCACTGGTATTCGCCCAACAAGGGGACATCCCAAAAGCGATCGCACTTTGGGAGCAATCCTTGGAAATATCTGAGCAGATTGGCGATGTTAAAGGTAAAGCCACTACCCTCAACAACATGGCACTGGTATTCGCCCAACAAGGGGACATCCCAAAAGCGATCGCACTCTATGAGCAATCCTTGGAAATATTTGAGCAGATTGGCGATGTCAAACTTAAAGCCACTACTCTCAACAACATGGCACTGGTATTCGCCCAACAAGGGGACATCCCAAAAGCGATCGCACTCTACGAACAAGTTGTTTCCACACTTGCACAAATAAGTGCATACAGTGATTTGGTAACAGTTCTGAGTAATTTAGACGTAACAGATGAAAGTAACGGTTTGGTTTATCTAGCTCAAGCAATCTGGCTAACGCTGAGGATTCAAGCCCCTTTATCACAAACCATTCAGTTGATTAATTCTTTATATAATAGAGTGCCTCAAGGCGATGAACTAGAAGCTGTGCTAGGGGCAACGGCAATGTTCTTTTGCAGTCGCCGAGGTGAAGGTCATCCCCAGTTAGAGGAACTTCAAGAACTTAGTGTCAAGATTATATCAGGGGCGGCAAATGCCCAAGGAATTGAGACGCTGGAAGCTTTTCAAGCTTGGTATGTCCAGCAACGGCTCAATGATCATGAATATTTCCTCCCCCGACTCAAGCAACGTCTAGAGGAGATTGTCGGCGATGGGTGGTTGTTTGACTGTAGTCAAGTTTCAATAGGTGAATAAGGAAAGATACGCTGACACTTAAGGTCAAAAAATCACTCTGCTCTAAAAGCAAATACCGCCCTTAATGCTTCTAAGGTAAGAGTTGAATAGTTTTCTAGCACTTGTTGTTCTGTCCATCCCGCAGCAAACAAACCCAATAAGAACTCTACAGATAAACGAGTTCCTTTCACAGTCGGCTTACCCAGCAGAATTTTAGGGTCTGAATGAATGTACTGTTGCCAGTCCATAGTTTTTACTCCGACTAAGCTACAGCTATTGTTGCACAGTATGATTATTGTTGGCTTGCCCAGAGAGGAGATGCGATGAAGATAAGGGAGATGCGATCGCGTTACTCTTCTCTTCATCGCTAACAATGTAACTAGCTTATGCAGTCCTTCAATATCACACTGCCAGATGCGATCGCTAATGCTCTCAATGCTTATATCAGTGATCAGGAAGTTTCTTTACCTGCTAATGCCATTGTAGAAACTGCCCTCAAAGAGTTTCTCTGCCAACGTGGTTATTTACCTGCACAAAAGCAAAGTTTACGCCTGACTCCTGCACCCAAGGGAAGTGGATTGAAAGATACGTCAGTAAATCACGATAATATTCTAGCTGAACAAGCGTTTTCACAGTCATTGCCAATAAACAATTATGTATGATCGTTGTTGGATTGTTGAGAGAAAAGATGCGATCGCGTTCCTCTTAAATTAATTAGCCACAATGTGAGTGACGACTTTCTACAATTAGTCCCCAAGTTTTATTCGCAAAGCTCAGAGGTTCATTCGCAAAGCTCAGAGGTTCACTTGCGAAACTTAGAGGTTCATCGACGAAGCTCAGAGGTTCATTCGCAAAGCTCAGAGGTTCACTTGCGAAACTTAGAGGTTCATCGACGAAGCTCAGAGGTTCACTCGCGAAGCTCAGAGGTTCACTTGCGAAGCTTAGAGGTTCATCGACGAAGCTCAGAGGTTCACTCACGAAGCTCAAAGGTTTGTCTGCGTAATGCACTCTCCGAAAGTCGCTCAGTTGAAAGTTAATAGTGTCTTACCCTACCTCATACATCTGTTTATGCTTGGCTAAAAGCTGGAGATATTTCTCGTTTGTCTTTGCTTCTATCCACTTAGCTTTAAATATTGCCGCTGATTCCGCTTTAACTGGATCTACTTCGTAGGGTAAAATCTCTTTTTTAGAGCCTGTATTTTGCGAATCTTGTTTATATTTTCTGCCGCTTTTATGATTAGCATAACGACGGGAGCGCGTATAGCCCATTTGGATAAACTTCCTTGCCATATCTGCGCCGACAAAATCATCTTGCTCTAGATAATCAAGAAATAGCTCGTAGATTTTCTCGCTCGACTCTTTAGCAATATCAGGAGTTTTGAACCGCCAGTAAGGAAGAATTTCTGATTTATAAGGTTCCACCAAAAGCACACCCTGCTCACCTTTCCCAACGCGGTAGAGTTCAGGATGTTGTCGAAAATCAATATTTGGAAAGTCTAAAGAATAATCAAATGGCATGGGAACTGTTTATGATAAATAATAAACTTTAAGAAAAAAGTTTAACTTCTATCTAAGTACAGAAATTTGGTTCTACCATGCTATCTAGCCCCAAGTCTGTTAACAGTGTCCTAGCTCCGGGTAATCTGCGTAAAGTGCATCACATTGCCCTCAACGTTAAAGACATGCAAGCTTCCCGGTACTTTTATGGCACTATTCTGGGTTTGCATGAACTGACTGGCGACGAAGTACCCGCAACTCTGCTTGAACTGGTAGCAGCAGGGAAAGTAGCCAATTTTGTCACCCCGGATGGTACAATTCTGGATTTATTTGGTACACCCGATTTGACACCACCAGATCCAAATCCAGAACGGAGTTTTACCAGAGCATATCACCTCGCCTTTGACATAGATCCGCAGTTATTTGAGCAAGCGGTGGCAGTAATCAAAGAAAATCAAATAGCGATCGCACACGGCCCAGTTACCCGTCCTACTGGTAGGGGTGTGTACTTTTACGATCCTGATGGCTTGATGATTGAAATTCGTTGCGATCCAGAAGCTACTTAATTTAGAGGTAATAACAAAAGTGTCTACTTCGAGTGAGAAATCAATACAAATATTTAAAGTAATTGAACAGACAATTACAAAGCCGCCAATTCCACACGAACCATATAAGCAATCGTTGAAAGCTTGGACAATGTATTGTTTGCGAGACAAAGGTTTTAAAGTTGTCTATGCCCAAAATGCTGATTTTGCTATTGAAACCAAAGGCGAAGAAAAGCTATATTTTAAAGTTTCAAATAATGCTGATGATTTAGATAATACTATTAACTGGATAGTCTGGGATAGTACAACCAAAATCGCCAGCTTAATTCGCAAAACATCTTAAGTCTGCTTTTCAAACACTATTACAACTGTTCCCACATGGGTAAGGTACAGAAAAAAATAATTAAACATAAAATAAAACCCTAGTTCGTAGTGAGCGATTCATCGCTCAAAATAAGAATTATCAGGACTAAAGTCCCGACCCTTCTCCTAAGGTCGCCGCTGCGCGAACGGCAGGTTCCCTCCGTTGTAGGAACTGGCATGGAAACCCCCTTCTCTACGAGACACTACGTGAACGCGTAGCGTCTCGTAGAGAAGACCGCGCTAACTCACTACAAACTTTAATTTATTGACACCTAGCTACTTAGTACCATCTTTGAAGAAGAAAAATGCATAAGGATGCAAATACTTTGGAATCATCAATCAATTATTTATATCCAACGCTTGTTTGGTGAGAGCTGGAATTGGTTTTTTCAAGCTGTCACACAACTGGGTTCGGGTACAACTGTTGCATTAGTTTTCGCTTTAGCATTTTGGATTAAAGGACGGCGGTTTGCTTACAGCTTGTTAGGTGCTGTTGTTGTACTACAAATAATCAACGTACTAATTTGGTCAATCTTTTATGTGCCGCGTCCCCAACATCCAGATATTTTTGTTTATAAACAGCTAAATATATCTTCGTTTCCCAGCGGACATACCGGAACTGCAATTGTTCTTTGGGGAAATTTAACTATTTTTGGTTATATGCCAGCAGCCGTTACAGTATGTATTGTTTTGCTAGTCATGTTGTCTCGCTTATACTTGGGCGTACACTATTTAGCAGACTTGCTTGGCGGTATAGGAACTGGGTTAATTATGCTAGTAGTCTATCAGCGCTTATCGCCTCTACTGGTGCATTTCTTCTCAGGACGGACATTTAAATTTTTGCTAATTCTCTGTCTTTCCATACCAGTTGTCGTGTTTCCCTTTACCGATGCTTTTCCTGAAGGTTGGGAAGTTTTTGGCGCGGCTGTCGGTGCAGCCATTGGAGTTCCTTTGGAATATTGGTATATCCGGTATCACCCTATAAATATTTCCCGGCGCAAACAAACGTTGAAAATAGCAATTGGTTTGGGAGTATTGGTAGCTTTGATTGCTGTTTCTCGCCTCATCAGCAGCAGTGAATTTCCGCGTGACCCGATAACTTTTGCTTTAGTAACACTATGGATAACGTTTCTAGCGCCAGGGTTATTTGCACGCATGGGGCTATCTATAAATTTAGGCGATCGCTTGCAATAAAACAGTATGTCTCTCTACTGTAGATAAATTGAGGACAATGTTTATATTAATGTAAGCTTCTAGTCAAAGGCATTCCTTAGAAGCTTACGTTACATTCTATACCGCTTTATTTATGTTAATAAATAAATTTCATCATTACTGTCATTTTTGAATCACATTTATTTTGCAAACTAAAAATATTAAACTTCTTGCAAAAGTCAGGGTAAAGGTTAAGGGATAAAGGGAAAAGGAACTCACAACCCCTCCCCTTTAACCTTTACCCTTTTCCTCAAGAGTGCAAAAATATCTTTTTGCCAAAGCTCTATTGAGTACTAAGTCTCGCTGTGCTTAATATTTTTAATAGCTTCAAAATTGGAGTTTAGAATTTTAACCTAATTTTAATTATGTTGATAATTAACTTCTTCTTAACTTGGCTTCTCAGTGCTGTATCACTTTTAATTACAGCATACATTGTTCCAGGTTTTGAATTTAATAACTTTGGTACAGCCGCAATTGCCGCATTAGTTTTAGGTTTAATCAACGCATTTGTTCGACCGATAATATTTATTCTTACACTTCCTTTAACAATTGTTACGTTGGGTCTTTTCTTATTTGTTGTTAATGCCTTGATGCTTTGGTTTGTAGGAGTTTTGATACCCGGCTTTTTAATTACTGGTTTATTGCCAGCATTGTTAGCTTCAATTGTGCTGACAATCGTTTCTACAATCTTGGGATTGCTAGCAAGAAGCGCCGTTTAAAAGTATAGATGAGTTGATCAGGTATAAATTAGCAGGAAAATTCAGCATGGTTCCATTACGTGATAATAATCCAACAACAATTACTCCATATATTACCTATGGAATTATCGCTATTAATATTCTTGTTTTTATTTATCAACTCAACCTAACACCACAACAATTACAAGGATTTTTCTTGACTGCGGCATTAGTACCCTGCCAACTTTCTGGTAGTTGTCCTGTTGGTGTGCCAAGTCCATTAGTTCCTGAGTGGATGACTTTGATTACCTCCCAGTTTTTGCATGGTGGTTTTTTGCATCTTGGGGGGAATATGCTATTTTTGCATATTTTTGGTAACAATATTGAAGACCGTTTAGGGCATATTAAATATTTAGTATTTTATTTGACATGCGGTGTTTTGGCTGGACTAAGTCAGTGGTTTTTTTCACAAAATTCTACAATACCATCTTTGGGTGCAAGTGGTGCGATCGCAGGCGTTTTAGGTGCGTATATCTTCCGATTTCCAAGAGCCGAAATTTTGACCTTAATTCCCCTAGGATTTTTTATTACTACAGTCAGACTGCCTGCATATTTATTTCTAGGATTCTGGTTTGTACAGCAAGCTTTTTACAGTATTGCTAGCTTACAAGCTCGTACTAATATCGGCATGGAAAGCGGTGGAATTGCATACTGGGCACACGCTGGCGGCTTCGTTTTTGGAGCCATTCTTGCTCCCTTTTTTGGCTTACATAAGCGTAGTTAAAACATTAAATTTTTCACATTAAACACTGGATAATAATGAACAAATTAACTTCAGAAAAACTCTTTTTTATGGCATCAACAGCAGCATTTTTGGCATTTGCCGCTGGCTGTAATAATAACCAGCCTCCTGAAGTTGTAACTGACCCGCCACAAGCTGCTTCTCCTGTTGTTCAACAACCAACCCAGCCCGTAAATTCGCCCATTGCACAAATCCCAAATCAAAAGGTATCAAACGAAGTTTCACGTTTGCTACAAACTAAGCAATGTGCAGGCTGTAACTTGGTTGGTGCTAATTTACAAAACGCAGATTTAGAAGATGCAAATTTACAAGGCGCTGACCTACGACAGGCAAATCTTCAACAGGCAGATCTAGAAAAAGCGAACTTACAGGGAGCTAATTTACAGGGAGCTAATCTGATTAATGCAAATTTAGAAAAGGCAAATTTGCAATCAGCAAACCTACAGCAAGCTAATCTCCAAAGGGCAGATTTAGAAAAGGCAAATCTAAATAAAGCCAACACTACTGGAGCAAATTTTCAACAAGCAGACTTTGAAGATACGATTATGCCTGATGGAAATGTTAGACGGCAATGATTTGAATCAAATTATCACTAAATAGCAATGCAAAGTGAACGAAGGCATTTGGGAAATCGACGGTTATCAAACAAAAAGTCGCTGTGGTGGTTGGGTGGAGGTATCTTAGCTCTGTTCATCGCAGCTTTCGGCTTTCTCTATCTACAAGGAATTTTCCGCCAAGAACCTGAGTACAAAATCACAAATGTCCCCACTTTGCAAGATAACCGTTTTCCATTATTGGTGGTGAGTTTATCGAATGCTTTGGCTACCAGTGGCCGATTGACTGACTTTTGGGTAGGAGCAGATGCAATTTACGCTGCTCGACTAGACGCCATTCGTCGCGCTCAACGCACAATTCTTTTTGAAACTTACTACATGACCCCTGGGCGTCGTGCAGATGAGTTTGCCAAAGCATTAATTGAACGTGCTAAAGCAAAGGTAAAAGTCCAACTTTTAGTAGATGACTATGGTACGGATTCTATAGCTGATGAGTATTGGCAAAACTTACGTCAAGCTGGTGTCGAGGTGCGGTTTTTCCGGGAATTCGATTGGAGAGCGCCTTTAGAATATAATTCCCGCACCCATCGCAAATTATTGTTAATTGACGGTGAACAGGCTTTGGTGGGAGGCGCGGGAGTTTCTGACAGCTGGGATGGAGATAGAGAAATTGGTGATACTGCTCCATGGCTAGAATTTGAGGCGAGTTATCAAGGCGAAATTGTCAGCCTATTGAAAGGCAATTTTCTCCAAAATTGGGCTTATGTTGGCGGAACAGTAGATTTATCAGAGGGTGTATTTCGCCCTGAGCCGGAGCCAGAAAAGAAATTTTATATTACCAATGATACATCTACATTAAGTGAATCTACTATAAGAATGCTATTTCAAGTCAGCTTTTTGGCGGCTAGAGAAAGGGTTTGGATTGGTAGCCCTTATTTTGTTCCAGATAGCAACACACGTCAGGTTCTACTTCAAGCCAAACAGAAAGATGTTGATGTGCGCGTGCTGACGATGGGAAGGAAAAATGACAAACCAATAGTTCATTTTGCTTCTCGTGAATTGTATGGTGAATTGTTAAAAGCTGGGGTGCAAATTTGCGAATATCAACCCAGTATGATGCACGCCAAAGTAGCTTTAATTGATGATGACTGGGTAAGCGCAGGAAGTGCAAATTTTGACCCTCGTAGTTATCATCACAATGATGAATTAAATATTTCTACGGCTAACTCAGAATTAATAGAAAAAATTGACAAGTTTTTTGTAGATGCGTGGCGTAATAGTCGTTGCTTAACTCATTCGGAATGGGAAAATCGTCCAATTACAGAAAAAATCCAAGGCCAATTAGGGCTGATTTTTAAACCTTTGTTGTAATACTTTTTATCTAAGGAAGTTGAGAATATGAGCGCAGAAGAAAGAAGGCTAGAAGAGGATCGTAACCGTAAAGCATACTGGCGAAGATGGGGGCCGTATTTAAGCGATCGCCAATGGGGAACTGTGCGCGAAGATTATAGTACGGATGGTAGTGCTTGGGATTATTTTCCCCACGAACACGCTCGTTCTCGCGCCTACCGTTGGGGAGAAGATGGCATAGCTGGGATTTCAGATAATCATCAACGCCTATGTTTTGCTTTAGCGTTGTGGAACGGTGAAGACCCAATTTTAAAAGAAAGGTTGTTTGGTCTTAGTGGCCCTGAAGGAAATCACGGGGAAGATGTTAAAGAATATTATTTTTATCTTGACAATACCCCGTCTCATGCTTACATGAAATACCTTTATAAATACCCGCAAAAAGCATTTCCTTACACACAATTAGTCCAAGAAAATCAACGTCGGGGTTTTTATGAACCAGAATTTGAATTAGTAGATACTGGCATTTTTGATCATAATGAATATTTTGATGTTTTTGTTGAATATGCCAAGAATTCCGACGAAGACATTTTGATTCAAATTAGTGTTGTAAATCGGGCTTATGAAACCAAAACTGTGCATCTTTTACCTACACTATGGTTTCGTAACACTTGGTCTTGGGAAGAAAATTGCAAAAAACCAATTCTTACCGAAGATTCTCCAGGTGTGATTAATGCATCTCATCCTATTTTAGGCCAGCGTTGGCTTTACTGTAAAAACTCTCAAGCTCTTTTATTTACTGAAAACGAAACAAATCATGAGCGCCTTTTTGGAGTAAAAAATCATTATCCTTATGTTAAAGATGGGATAAATGACTATATTATTCAAGGACGAACGGAAGCAGTAAACCCTAATCAAAGAGGTACGAAAGCTACAGCACATTACGAATTAACTATTGGTGCCGGAGAAACCCAAGTTATTCAACTTAGACTAGCTGATATATCGAATATAGCAGAACCTTTTGGAGCAGATTTTGATGGCATTTTTTATCAGCGTCAGCAAGAAGCCGATGAATTTTATCAGCGAATTTCTCCAGGTAATTTTTCTGAGGATGCTCAGAATATACAGCGACAAGCATTCGCAGGTTTGTTGTGGACAAAGCAGTTTTATCATTATGTAGTTGAAGACTGGTTAAATGGCGACCCTAATCAACCAACTCTTCATAGAAATTACCGTCGTAACCAGGAATGGATTCATCTATTTAATGATGATATTATTTCCATGCCCGATAAATGGGAATTTCCTTGGTATGCAGCGTGGGATTTAGCTTTTCATGTCATACCTTTAGCAATGATTGACCCTGACTTTGCCAAACGGCAAATGGATAGATTAACGCGGGAATGGTATATGCATCCCAACGGTCAAATTCCTGCTTATGAATGGCATTTTAGTGATGTAAATCCCCCCGTTCATGCTTGGGGAACTTGGCGAGTTTACCAAATTGAAAAAGAATTTTATGGTCGTGCAGATACAAATTTTTTAGAAAAAGTATTTCAGAAATTACTACTCAATTTTACTTGGTGGGTTAATCGTAAAGATAATGACGGTAATAATGTTTTTCAAGGAGGATTTTTAGGATTAGATAACATTGGTATTTTCGATAGGAGTTCAGAGTTACCCACGGGTGGGTATTTGGAGCAGTCTGACGGTACAAGTTGGATGGGTATGTATTGCTTAAACATGCTGATAATTGCTCTTGAACTAGCAAAAACTAATCCTACTTATGAAGATATTGCTAGTAAATTCTTCGAGCATTTTCTTTATATAGCCGATGCAATGAATCACATTGGTGAAACCAATATTCATCTTTGGGATGATCATGACCAATTTTTCTATGATGTGCTACATTCACCTCATAATGAACGCCACCATTTAAAGGTTCGTTCAATGGTGGGTTTAGTTCCCATATTTGCAGTGGAAATTTTGGAGGCAAATGTATTAGATGCTTTCCCTGGTTTTAAAAAACGCTTTGAATGGTTTATTCAAAATCGTCCTAATCTTCAAACAAATGTTGCTTCTTTAGAAGCAACTGGAAAGGTAGCCAGGCATTTACTTGCGATTGTTAATCCAGAAAAGCTAAAAGTTATTTTGCAAAGAATGTTGGATGAGACTGAATTTTTAAGTTCTCACGGTATCCGCTCAGTCTCTAGATTTCATGCTGATAATCCTTACGTTTTTGATGTTGATGGACAGCAGCATCGAGTTAATTACGAACCTGCTGAATCAACTAATGGAATGTTTGGCGGAAATTCTAACTGGCGTGGGCCAGTTTGGTTTCCAATGAATTATTTAATTATTGAGTTTCTGCAAAAATTCCATCACTATTTGGGGGATGATTTTAAAGTTGAATGTCCCACTGGTTCGGGTCAATTTATGACTTTAACAGAAGTCTCTACAGAGTTATCCCACAGATTAATAAGCATTTTCCTGCGAAATAGTGCAGAATATCGGCCCGTTCATGGTGGTCATTCCCTTTTTCAAAGTAACCCTCATTGGCACGATTTAATTTTATTTTACGAGTATTTCCACGGTGACAATGGTGCTGGACTTGGAGCTTGCCATCAAACTGGATGGACAGCATTAGTTGCAAGCTTAATTCATTATTGTGGAGAAACGGAAACATCGAGTCACACGCGGTAGACGACTCAATGTCAGATTTATCTAAACCCGTTGTCTATCAATTAAAAATAGTAGGGTAGGATGGCTTGCCACCGTTAGGACAAGTCGGGATAGATGCCTTTAACAGCGTATGAGAAAAAGAAACCACAGATAAACAACGGACACTTGCTACAACGGAGAGGCAGCCGTGTGGGCGGGTTTCCCGACTTGAACGGACTGCCGTGGGAACCCTCCGTTCGCGCAGCGTCTTTGCTAGGAGAAGTTCTGATGCCTGTCTTGAAAAGTTGAGCCACTGCGTTGGACGGGTTTCCCGGCTTGTAGCAAGTGGCGTTCCTAGGTTGGGAAACCCGCCTAAAGAACTTTTCGCTCTTGGCGGGCTGCGCCAACGCCGGACGCCAGGCTCTTGCTACAGACTTCTCACCGCAACGCAGTGTCCTCCCGATGAACACAGATATATATCTGTGTTTATCTGTGGTTCAATTGAAAAAATATTGACTTACACAAAATGCCTATTATTGTCCTAAGCTTTTTGTCCGTTGCTATAAATCACAAATGGTTCAAGTTCGCGGTTATGCCACTGTTCCCCAATACGTTCAGCCACCAAAGGTCTGATAACAAACTTGGGTGGACAACCATCTAAAACATCAATCCGCACACATGAGTAAGGTAGTCGCTTCTGGAAATTGTAGTCATGGCGACCAACAAAAAGCATTGAATCAGCGACTTTACGGTTAGGTTTCCCAGCAATTTCTGCAAAAGTCTCCAGCAATTCAGTCCCCTGTTTTCTTTGATAGCGGGGACGATGACCACTCCCACCAGAGATAATGCAGTTAATGTGAGAGTCAGCAAATCCGGTATCAACTGTGCGGAGATATTCCAAACAGTGGGCGTGACCGTTTAAAATCAAATCGACTATTGAACGCTCTTTAATTAGGGAACCAAGGGTTTCAGCCACTTGTTCAAATACCCAGCGCAGGCGATGGCGCACCGCTAAGGTTTGCGCCTGATCCCACTTTGTTGCTTCTGTGACGTAGGGAGGATGATGGAAATAAATAACACGTCCGCGCACCTCGGAAGTATTCCAAGATTCGATTAGCCTGCTTCGCAACCAGTCAAGTTGTTCAAAATCGATCGCAGGCATTTTGTGAGATGCTAGTTGCTTTTCAATATCGATTTTAATCTCGTTGATTTGGTCGAGTTTGGCACTAAGATCATCGAGTTGTTCAGCTTCGGTAGGTTTATCTGGATTGAGGCGATCGCATATTCCCAAAATCTGCAATTCTTCTTGATCTATTTCTTGGCGACGCTTTTCCAATTCCCGGCGATAAATTTCCCCCTCTTGAGTTGCAGGTAGAGGTGATGGTGTATTGAAGGTATTGGAATCCAAAGCGAAAAAGTCAATCCCGCCGTAACGAAAGGTGTAATAACGATTGGGTAAACGCGTGAAGTGTCCAGGTTCGTAACGCAAACAGCGCCCCGTATTAGTCTTAGCAGTATAATGCTCATCTAGGTGACGCTCTAAATCTTCTCCCTTATAGTCCAGAAATGCCCGTGCATAAGCATCACCTTGATACGATCCATGCCAACCAATTTCGATGTCTTTGTAGCGTAACAAGCGGCGCAGTGGTAACGTAGTTCCAGCCACCCATCGATACATCAGTGGCACATCATAGTAATCATGATTACCAAGCACTGGTAGAAACGGCAGATTAAAGACCATGCGATCATAGGGAATGCTTTTAGGGTTCTCGCCACCTACTATAAATTCCCGATAAGGTTCGATAAAGTTTGTCTGGTAATACTCCTGAGAACCCACTACATAAATTACATCGCCTGTGTGTAATACAAAACGGCAGTCCTCGCGGTGAGGAAGCATCAGTTCCGCGACTTTTCGTTGGGGGTGGTGTCCGTAATGCGATTTAGTGCCCGAATCACCGATAACCATAAACGAAAATTCTGGACTGTCTTCTGTGCGATCGTCTAAAACCATGCAGGTTTGGTCAATTCCTCGTTGCACAATACTTGGATGCATCCACCGCACCCGTTCCTTCATTTTTTGAATTTTCACGGGAATTGGTGGATCAGAAATCAATTTCATGGCAAATGACTCTTAAATGCCTAACGCATAAGCTGATTGTAACGAAATAATAAGGATTTATTTTAAATCTCGCCTTATGAGAGGGCAGGGGAGCAGCAGGGGGAGTGGGAGAGTGGGGGGAATAATAACTCTACTCTTGACTCTTGTACAGACGCGATTAATCGCGTCTCTACTCTTGACCCTTGACTCTTAACGCACTAAGGCAAATTTTCTCGCAGTAATGCCCGAAAGCCTGCCTGTTGAAAGTGTTCATTAGTGGTTAAGGCTTCAGTAATTCCACTATATTCCATCACAATAAAAGATATGCAGTCAACAAATCCCCATTCTTTCTCAGGTCGTTCACGATATAGCTGGAAAGCACGTTCGTAGAGTTCTTGGGAAAGGGGAACAATTTCTACCTTCGAGTCTGTGGCTAGGGAATCTAACAAGATGATTGCTGCATGACGATGGACTTTTTGCGATAAGGCATTGCCAATTTCTAACATCACTGCCTGTGTCGTCACTAAACGTGTTCCCACTGCTTGTAACAGTTTAGCCAGATGTGAGGCTCGGTCATGCAAGCGATCGCTCGGTGCAGACAAGGCAATGGCAAATGATGTATCCAGAAATACTTCAGACTGCATGGAAAGTTTACTGACCGTACAAGTACTTATTAATGTTGGTAGACCAGTCAGGCGGCCCCTCTAAGGTGAGCGATCGCGCTGTTCGTAGAAATGATACCGCTTCATGTTCATCTGGCGGTAATATTTCAATACTCATTTGTACACGGGTATTGGTTGGCAGTGCAATAGGTTCAGCCGGATAAAACACTTTGCCATTAAACACAGCTGCTATTTTTTTTACCATTGTCCTCAAAGAATACGTTTACGTTTATCCTAAGCTGTTTATAACAGTACTAGTAGGTTATACGACGTGCTAATTGGTGAAGTTACTTATATTTTTATCCAACAAAATAATTAAAATAAATCGGAGTAAAGGTAAATAGGTAACTCTTTCAAGGTCTAATGCATTTTTGTGCCTTAGTGTCTTAGTGGTTAAAGAATTGATTGAACCACCAAGACACGAAACATAGAGGAAGAATTACTGACAATAACTCTTTTTCCTCCCCTGCCTCTAAAGATAAACTTATCAAAACTTCATACTTTGATCATAAAGAAGGCATCTTCATGTGGTTTGATGTTTTTGACAAGGCTGGTAGTGGAATATTCTGAGCTGTTATATGGGCATGGATAAAGAAACCACAAATACAGATTTGCAATCAACTGCTCCAGAATTACCAAGGCTAGATTCCGATTACAAAGTAGAATCTACTACAGATGTAGCATCCCCACCTAACTGGCACAATCTATTACAGGGGATGGCAAAAGCAACAAAAGCTTTACTTACGAATAGCGATTCTCTACGGGATAGCTTGGCTTCACGCAATACTGCCATCAATCAAGCCTTAGCTATCCTGGGACAAGCTACGGCAGCACATCGGGTGTACGTTTGTCAGTATCATCCCCATCCCGTAACAAAAGAACTTGCCTTGAGTCGCCGATTTGAATGGGTACAACCGGGTATTATACCGCAGCAGAATAACCCACTTCTACAGAACCTCAGTCAAAGTGAATTTGACTTGCAAGCATGGTATCAACATTTTACTGCTGGATATTCTTTCATTGCGATCGCCTCTAATTTATCCCCATCACAGCAGCAATTTCTAGAATCTTTGCAAGCTAAATCAATTTTATTAGTACCGATTCCCGTTGAGAGTAAAGTCTGGGGTTTTATCGGCTTTAGTGATTGCTACCACGAAAGAGCATGGTCGCAAGATGAAGAAGCAGCGTTGACAACGATGGCGGTGACTTTGGGTAGTATTTTAGCTTATCGTCAAACGTCAGATGTACTATATAGTGAACGCCAACAAGCCCAAGTTCAACTTGCCGAGAGTGAAGAACGATTCCGGTTGATGGTAGAAGGTAGCGAACAAGTATTTTTCTATTTTTACAACAATGACTATATATTTCAGTACGTTTCTCCTTCAGTACATGCGGTGCTAGGCTATACTCCAGAGGAGTTAGTGGGTAATCTCTACGAGCTGGTATTCCATAAATCATCCCAAACACTAGCTGATGAATTGACAGGAAAACGCATAGAGACTTACGCCATTCAAGCTCGACACAAAGATGGTCGATTGGTAGTGTTAGAAATTGTTGAGTCTGCGATTATTAGAAATGGTCAATTTGTAGGGATACAGGGATTTGGCCGCGATATTAGTGATCGCCATCAAGCACTAGAACAATTAAAAGCCATTGCTAAACGCGATCGCCTTTTAAGAGGAATGGCAGAACGAATCCGAACTTCGCTGGATTTACAAACCATTCTCGACACAACTGTGGCAGAGGTGCGGGAGTTTCTCCAAGCAGACAGAGTATTTATTATCGACGCTAATATTCGTGGTTCTGATAGTGGAGTGATAGCTGAATCTGTTGCTGGCAATTTTCGCTCAATGCGGGAGTGGACAAACTGTGAAAACCATGCTAAAGCGATTCAATCTTACTTTGCAAATAGAAATATCGATGTAATTAACGACACAAATAAAATAGATGTTCCAGGGGCGATCGCCCAAGATTTTATCGACTTTCAGATCCGAGCCATTATAAGTGTACCAATTGTGGTTGCTGACGAGTTATATGGTTTGCTAGTTGCTCATCAGTGTTCCCAAGCGCGTGAGTGGAACACTGATGAGATTGGTTTACTTGAGAAGCTATCAACCCCAGTTGCGATCGCCATCCAGCAAGCAAAACTTTACGAAGAATTACAATGTCTCAATGCTAGTTTAGAGCAGCAAGTCGAGGAACGCACTCAAGAGTTACGGCAAAAATATACTGAACTCGAAGAATTGCAAAACATCAAAGATGAATTCCTCCAAGCTTTTTCCCATGACTTGCGAACCCCAATTATGGGCATCTTGCTAGTGATGAAAAATCTTCATAGCCTTAGCAACGGCAAATCAGCGACAATTTCTCTAGCAGTTTTAGAGCGAGTGATTCAAAGTTGCGATCGTCAACTTCAACTGATCGAGTCACTGTTAGAAGCACACTCCAGCGATGTCAAGGGATTAACAATCCAGCAAGTGCCACTATCACTGCACACCTTTAGCCAAGCTATTGTCAAAGACCTAGAACCACTACTCGTAAAAAACCAAGCTACAATTACCAATCAAATTGCAGTAAATTTGCCCTTAGTAGCTGCTGATCCGTTGCATTTGAGGCGAGTGTTTGAAAATTTGATCGCCAATGCCCTCAACCATAATCCACCAGGGCTGAGTCTTACCTTAGATGCCGTAGTCGAGAATGGGATGGTTTGCTGCACAATAGCTGACAATGGCGTCGGAATAGATCGTGATCTATGCGAGCGATTATTTGATCGCTATATCAAAGGTAGTCGATCGCGAGCCACAGGTATTGGTTTAGGTTTATACCTTTGTCGGCAAATTATCACCGCTCACGGGGGACAAATTGGCGTTATTAATCAACCTGGTTCTGGAGCCAAGTTTTGGTTCACCTTACCACTCCTAGGGACTGAGCTATTAGATTAGATCCCCGACTTCTTTTTAGATCCCCGACTTCTTAAAGAAGTCGGGGATCTGACCACCGTCGTCACCTCAGCTTAAAAGCGATAGCCTAATCCTGCTTGGAAGCTCACAGCATCAGCATCACTGTTTCTATAAGCGTCAATGCCCCATTTAGCATCACCATACGCAATGATATTTGGGCTAACTTCTGATTCAGCACCAAGGGTGACTACAGGTGCATTTTGATTGCCTAACGGAGTGTTTTGACCTTCGCTAGTTACAAAAGAATAGCCACCACCAAAGTAAACGTTAGTGTTTCGGGCTATAGGTGCATCGTAAGTCACTATAGGCATAATTGCGGCAGCATCACCACCATACAGTAGTGAACCCCTCAGAGAAAGAGGTGTTTGGGAAATGGCGTACCGTCCTTGAACATTACCACCAAGTTGCGCTTGATCATTTCCTTGTCCACCACTAGTTGCACCAGCAGCAATACCAGCACCGATGTAATTACCGTTTGTACCGATTGGTTGAACTGGTTGAGCGGAAGCAACTCCCGCAGAGAGGACAACAGAAGCAACAGCAAGTGCAGAGGCAGCTAATTTTGTAAGTTTCATAGGATTCTTTTTACCAAAGTTAAGTAAAATCAATGTTCTCTAGTACTAGAATCTCTTTTTTTACAAAATGTAACCTCAGGCATTTGGGTCGCCCAACTGGTTGAATAACAATTCAGCCAGTCGGGTGATCACACTTTAAGATAAAAAACTAGTAATTCTGGTGCATTGCGCTCGATGCATCAAAGAAGCGAGTTGTTAAAGCATTCGAGTTATTGGATTTTGATCTTGTTCATGACTGAGAACGTCATATCGTTATGAAGCGCGAAAATGAAGATGGAATAGTTATGTAGATGAGTATGAAGTTAAATTCCAAGCAGCTAAGGATATGTCTATGGCATCAAATGAACTAGCAGCTATCATTCGTACAGAACGTGGACTAACGATCGGGGGTACACGTATTACTCTCTATGATGTCATGGACTACGTAAAGTCTCAGTATCCACCTAAGTTTATTGGTGATATTCTTAGCCTTACAGATGAGCAAGTAAATGCTGCCTTATCTTACATTGAGACAAATCGGGCTGAAGTTGAGGCAGAGTACCAAATCGTTCTGAAAGAAGCAGAAGAAATTCGGCAGTATTGGGAAGAACGCAATCGTGAGCGATTTGCTGAAATTGCAAAATTGCCGCCACCGTCCGGTCGAGAAGCTGCTTGGGAAAAACTTCAAGCACAAAAGGCAAAACTGCAAGCCAAGCGTGAGTCCCAGGCATGATTTTTCTAGTTGATCATAATCTTGAAAGACATGCCTTGATTTTGTCCGGCAGTATTAGCAACCAAGGGTGGCTTGATTGGCTCTCAATTCGTTTCGTTACCCTTGAAGAAATGGCATTGTCAATTAAAAGTGACGATAGAATTGTCTGGCAATTTGCTCAATCCAATCAAATGATTTTGCTGACAGCAAATCGACGGATGAAAGGAAAGAACTCACTCGAACAAGTGTTGCGAGAGGAAAATATTCCAACTTCGCTTCCGGTAATTACTCTTGGAGACGCTGATCGATTTTTGAAAGACTCTGACTATCGAGAAGCGTGTGTCAATCGCCTTATTGAGATAATGCTTTACATTGAAAATTACATGGGAGCAAGTCGAGTATTCATTCCTTGATATTCTCTCCTACTAACCCTTGCAGATATAACGGGAGTCTCCTAGAGGTGTGAGATGAGATGCATCTTGTCGAGCGATCGCAATCGTATCGATCAAAACACGCCATAACTTAATCGTCAACAGTTAAGAGCGATCGCTATCCTCTGAGCGATCTTTACAACAAGCTGTCGGCTACTTTACTTCTATATACGAGATTATGTCATTAAAGTCCTTGCCAACAAATTTATGCTCACCAGAACCATACTCACGGCATCGACCACCAGTGTTATGTTCACATACACGTACTACTGTATCTGGTGGCACGCGTAATGAGCTAATAGTGTCATTACCAACAACACTTA